>Ga0134126_10012374_pt1 | contig 10776 bp, 10 predicted proteins | sample KB31752_FD_96881 | JGI IMG/M metagenome (GOLD analysis project Ga0134126, IMG submission 96881) | Terrestrial soil microbial communities with excess Nitrogen fertilizer from Kellogg Biological Station, Michigan, USA - KB3-175-2 | ecosystem: Environmental > Terrestrial > Soil > Unclassified ...
ACGCGCGGCCGGCGCCGCGCGCTTTATACGTTGTTTCACCATCTAATATTGCACGCTATATGAAATCACTCCTGCTCGCCGCCGGCCTTTTTGCCGGTACTGCGCTCTTTGCCCAACAGCCACCACAGCACAGCCGCTGGGATGAACTCACCGCTTCGGACTGGCCCAGGGCCCTCGCGGCTTCCTCCCACACTTGTATCCTGCCGATAGGTATCCTGGAAAAACACGGCCCGCATGCACCCATAGGCGCCGATCTCATCCAGGTACGCGAATGGGCCGCCCGCGCTACGAAAAAAGAATATGCCGTCGTGTTCCCTGACTATTTCTATGGGCAGATCAATGAGGCCAAGCATGTACCCGGCAGTTTCGCTCTGCCCGAACGGGTCTGCTGGGACCTGCTGGAGGCCACCTGTGACGAGATCGCCCGCAACGGCTTCGACAAGATCGTGATCATCAATGGCCACGGCGGCAACCCGCAAATGATCCGATATTTCATCCAGACACGACTCGAGAAAAGACGGAACTACGCCGTTTATTTCTTCGAGCCCCGCGAAGACTCGGCCTACCAACGGCAGTTCGAGGCCATGCACAAGACTACTGTGGACGGGCATGCCGGTGAGGAAGAAACTTCGACCTTGCTCTATCTTCGACCCGACCTCGTCGAGATGGACAGCGCGACAAACCAATCGGGCGCCAATCAACATCGGTTGAATCTGCCGGCTACCATTTATACGGCGATCTGGTGGTATGCGGCCTTTCCGAATCATTATGCGGGAGAAGGCGCCAAGGCGACGCGGGCGGAAGGGCAGCTCATCACCGAGCACTTTATCGGCCAGCTCGTCGACGCTCTGAAAGCCATCAAGGCGGACACGAAGACGCTCGAGCTGCAAAAAGAATATTTCGACAAGGTACCCGAAAACAAATGAGTATGTTTATCAGCTGCGACTGGGGGACTTCGACGTTTCGGTTACGCGTCGTCGGTATAACCGGCGCGCCTGATTCCGCGGCGCCCAATGCCGGAACGGTCAAGCCCGATATCGGGATCGTGCCGCCTAATGTCCTCGCGACGCTTTCCACGCACGCAGGCATTGCCGCTACCCATGCTGCCTGGCAGGCGAGCGGCCTTCCACCTAGCGAGCGCGAAGCGTTCTATCGCGAAGTGTTGGAGAAGGCCATCGGTGAGCTAGCGGGCAGGGCGCAAGCGGGCGGCGAGGCCCTGGACGCGGGCGGCCGGAATCACGCGGCCGTGGACGGCGCTTCGGGGCTGGACCTTCACGGTATACCGGTGGTGATCTCCGGCATGGCCTCTTCGTCCATCGGGATGCTCGAGCTTCCCTATCACCCCCTACCCTTCGATGCCTCAGGGGCGGATCTTAAGCCTACGACATTGCCGCCGACTGCCGCCTCGCCCCGCACTCTGTTTCTTTTGCCGGGCGTGCGCAGCGCCGACGATGTGATGCGGGGAGAAGAGACCCAGTTGATTGGCTGCGGCGCCGCCAACGTGCCGGGCGAGCGCGTCTTTGTTTTCCCCGGCACGCATTCGAAACATATTATCGTGCGCAACGGACGAGCCGTCGATTTTAAAACGTATATGACCGGTGAGCTGTTCGGCTTGCTGGCGCGGCAGAGCATCCTGGCAGGTTCGGTGACGGCGCCTGAGGCGGCAGGCAGCGGATCGGCTTCGGCTAAGACGGCAGCGTCCGCTCCATCCGCGGCTTTTTATGCCGGCGTCGCCGCGGCCCGAGAGTCGGGGCTGCTGCACAATGCCTTTCTCGCGCGCACGAATCATCTCTTCCATAAATATGGCAAAGAAGACAACTATCACTTTCTCAGTGGGTTGCTGATCGGGGAAGAATTGATGGAATTGTTGGGGCATCCACGGGAGAACGGAGCCGCCTTTTCCTCGCGGTCCTTCCGGCCCATCACGCTGGTGGCCTCCTCACCGCTGCGCGAAGCTTATGCCGCCGCCCTGGCCCGGCTGGGTGTCGGCCAGCCGACTGTCATAGATGCAGACGAGGCCCTCCTGGCGGGTCATTGTGCCACAATCGCCCGGTTTGGTGCGACAATTGCTCCTAACAAAGAACATAAACCTTGAGCATATGGCAACAGCTGAAAAACTATCTTTTGGTGAGATCATTCAAGGCCACAAGCCGGTGCTTGTGGATTTTTCTGCCGAATGGTGCGGTCCCTGTAAGCAGATGCCGCCCATCCTCAAAGACCTCAAAGACAAAATGGGCGATAGCGTGACGATCCTTAAAATGGACGTCGACCGCAACCCGGCCGTGGCGCAGACTTATGGTATCCAAAGCGTGCCCACCTTGATCGTATTCCGCGATGGCCAGATCAAATGGCGGCAAAGCGGGGTCACGCGCGCCGACCAGCTGAAATATGTGTTGGACGGTGTTCTTAGTCAAGGCTAAGTCGCTAACTTTGCGTGGACATGCCGAAGCTAAGCTCCATACAATGGAAAGCGTTATTGATGCTGGTAACCTTCAGCATCAGCTTCACGGTTTTCTGCCACTGCGCGGCCACGGCGGCCATGGCAGCGCCGGTGCATTGCCAGCACTGCCACAAAAAAGCGCCTAAACAGCCCGGTGATTCCGGCTGTCAGGGTATGCAGGCCGTTAAATTCAATCTGCTGGAAAAGCAAACGGCCGACGTCATCCATGCTTCGCCTGCGCCTTTGACGGCGCTGATCGCCCGGGCCGAATGCCCCCTGAGCATTACCGCTCCATCAACCGAAAGAAGACAACTGCCGGAGCAGTGGTCGTATAAACATTCCCCACCGGATCGCCTGTCCCTTTACCAGTGTTTTTTGATTTGAGCCCGGATTGACCAGCTACAGCTATCTCTTTATTTTTTTCAATCTTCAATCCTCTTATCATGAACAAATATTTATTCCTGATCGCACTATTCGGGATGACCTATATGTATGTCCAGGCTCAGACACAGCAACCCGAGTTGAACAGCGTCCTCGGCGGCTATTTGAATGTCAAGGACGCGCTTGTCAAAAGCGATTCCAAGGGCGCGGCGGCCGCTTCCGCCGTATTGCTTCAGACCATCACCAATATCGATATGAAAGCCATCCCTGCCAAAGATCATATGGAATTCATGAAGCTGCAGGACAAACTGGAATACGATGCCCGGCATATTTCCGAATCTACCGATATCAATCATCAACGCGAGCATTTTACGAACCTTAGTGCCAATATGATCACGCTGGCCAAACACGCCCGTGTGTCCCTGAATGCCATCTACGAGGACTATTGTCCCATGAAAAAGACCTACTGGCTAAGCGGCGATACCGCCATTCAAAACCCATATTTCGGCAAGACGATGCCGGACTGCGGGAAGATAGCGGGCACCCTCAACCCGCAATGAAGGACGGATGAGCCCTTCCGCACCGTCGTGGGCCATACCATCGTCTATAACCTTTATATCAGCGACACGCTGGTGAATTATACCGGCAAGCGGCGGCATGCCATCGCCGTAAACGGCAAGATCCCCGGACCCACCCTCGAATTCACCGAGGGTGACACCGCGGAGATCCACATCCATAACGAGATGATGATGGAAACCAGTGTCCACTGGCATGGCCTCATCGTACCCAATCAATACGATGGCGTGCCCTATCTCACCGCGCCGGCCATCAAGCCCATGGAGACGTATGTCGCCCGATTCCCCATCGTTCAGAGCGGGACCTATTGGTATCACAGCCACACCATGCTGCAGGAGCAAGTGGGGTTGTATGGGGCGTTTATTATTCATAAAAAAGAAGAGATGAGCTTGCCTGAGGAGGTCGTTCTCTTCAGCGACTGGACCAATGAAAAACCCTACGAGGTCAACCGCAGCCTGCATTATGCGACGGACTGGTATGCGATCCGGAAGCATTCGACGCAAGACTATGCCGCGGCGATCAAGGAAGGCCGTTTCCACACCAAGCTTAGCAACGAATGGAAACGGATGCTACCCATGGATGTGAGCGACGTCGCCTATGATCTCTTCACCGTCAATGGCCGGCCCGAAGAGGCGCGGCCGAAATACCGGCCGGGCGACAAGATCCGGCTGCGGATCATCAACGGCGCGTCTTCCAGCTATTTCTGGCTGCAATATGCGGGTGGCAAGATCCGGGTCATCGCCAGCGATGGCCAGGACGTAGTGCCGGTGGAAGTGGACAGGCTGATCGTAGGTCCATCCGAGACCTATGACCTTGTCGTCACTGTCCCTGATACCGGAAGCTATCAATTCCGGGCTACTGCCGAGGACCGAAGCGGTTCCGTGAGTCTCTGGCTCGGCTCCGGTACCCGAAAAACCCTCCCGACGTTGCAACCGCTGCATTACTTCGAAGGCATGGCCATGATGAACGAGATGATGAAGGGGAATGGTGAAATGAAGCCCGTGAACATGCATATGGGCAACCAGACTATGGATATGAACGAAGTGATGTATCCGGAGGCCGATTCCGCCGTCACCCTCAACTATGGTATGCTGCGCTCGCCGTCGCGGACGACGCTGCCGGCTACTGCGCCGACCCGCGAGCTGCGGTTCAACCTCACCGGCAACATGAACCGTTACGTATGGTCCATCAACAACAAAACGGTCTCGGAAACGGATGAGATATTGATCCACCGTGGCGAGAATATCCGCATCATCCTCTACAACGGCACCATGATGCGGCACCCGATGCATCTCCACGGACATTTCTTCCGGCTACTAAACGGCCAGGGCGACTACGCGCCGCTGAAGGAAGTCGTAGATATCTTACCCATGGAGACCGATACGCTGGAATTTGCTGCTACGGAAAGCGGCGACTGGTTCTTCCACTGCCATATCCTGTATCATATGATGAGTGGGATGGGCCGTATCTTCCACTATGCAGATTCTCCGCCAAACCCCGGCGTGCCTGATCTCAAAGCCGCGCTACGTCGTGTCTATAGCGACGATCGAGAGATCCGCCCGATGGCGAAGGTGGGGCTCGAAAGCAATGGCAGCGATGGCGAGGCCATGCTCGCCGACACCCGTTACCGGTTCCAAACGGAATGGCGGCTGGGCACCGACTCGCGCAAAGGCTATGAAAGCGAGAGCCATCTGGGGCGATATCTCGGCCAGATGCAATACTGGCTGCCGTATGTCGGTTGGGACTTTCGCTATCGGAGCACTCATGAGAGCGAGAAGAACCTCTTTGGGCAAATGGACAGCAAGGATCATCGCAACGTACTCTGCGCCGGCATCCAGTATACCTTACCGTTATTACTTGTCGCCGATGCCCGTATCGACACCAGGGGGAATTTCCGGCTGCAGCTCGGCCGGGAAGACATCGCCGTGACCTCCCGGCTGCGCTTTACGTTTATGGTCAACACGGACAAAGAGTATATGGCTGGATTCCGGTATATCGTCACCAAGTATTTTGGATTCTCGACACATTATGACAGCGACATGGGGTTTGGTGCGGGGGTGACGCTCAGCTATTGAGGGCATGCGGCGGTGGCCTGACGCAAATTGCCTGAGATTTGTCGGGATCGCCCCCCGGCTGAGCCGAAAAAAAGTTTCACCTTTAGGATGTAAAATTCAGCACATGGAGACTATCAAGAACGAATTGGGCATACAAGCCAAGCAGACCTTCACCACCCTCATGGAAACCCTTGACGCTTTTACGCCGGAGACCTTTAACCGCGTACCGCCATTGGGCGGCTGGACGGCGGGACAGGTCTGCGAGCATCTGCTTCTTTCGGCCGGTGTCGTCGAGGTCATCGCCGGCAAAACGCAGCCGCCCGGGCGGCCGGCCGGTCAAAAAGTCGAAGCGATCGCCGCGGTATTCCTGGATTTCAACACCAGGCTGCAATCGCCCGACTTCATTATCCCCGCCGCCGGCGACTATGATCAACAGCTCATGATCCAAAAGCTAAAAACGGTTTGGACCAAGCTAAAAGAAGCAGTCCGGCTACTCGATCTCGATGCGCTCTGCGTGGACTTCGACTTGCCGGTGATGGGTCAGCTCACACGGCTCGAATGGATCTGGTTCTATGTCGTCCATACCCAACGGCATGTGCGGCAGCTGGAGCGATTACTCACACCAGCACCGAACCGCCATCGATTACCACTGCCTGGCCGGTAAGATGCGGATTACTCATAAAGAACAGAAAGGTCTTGGCGATATCCCCGGCCTCCCCTATCCTGCCGGCCGGCAAACGTCGCGCTTCGGAGTCATAAAAGGCCTGCAGCTGCGCCGCCGGCATACCGCTCCATAAGTTGGTTCGGATCACACCCGGGATCACGAGGTTCACGCGAACTGGTGCCAGCTCCACCGCCATCGCGCGCATAAAGCCCTCCATCGCCGTACACAGGCTGGCGGCCACACCCCACCCTTTTTGCGGCCGCCAACCGGCAGTACCGCTGGTGAGCGAGATCGTGCCGCCGGGATTCAAAAAGGTATGACCATATTTCACCGCCGCCATCGCCCCCCAAAACCTGACGGTGAAGAACGTCTTCGCCTGCTCTATATCGAGCGCATCGATGGGCGTCAGGCTCAGTGGCTCGCCGGCCGTATAGACGAGATGATCGAAGGGACCGATCTTCTCGAAAAACGTTTTGATGTTCGCTTCCCTGCTCAGGTCGACAGCGTGACCCTGCGAGCCGGCCGGCAGGTCTTTCAGCGCTTCGTCGACACGGCTTTGTTTGCCGGAGACGATAACAATACTTCCTCCCGCTTCGCCCACGGCTTTTGCCGTAGCGAGCCCCAGCCCTGAACTGCCACCCAGAATAACTACTCTTTTGCTTTGCAACATATGATGATTTTTATGAGCGCAAAGTTCGGCCGCCGGAGGCGGCCGTCCCTTATCAAATGGTAAATAACCCCAAAAATGCATATTTGGTCACCTCATTTCGGGTGGTTATCTCCACTAACATTTCCTTAACGATTTAGTGCTCTAATCTTGCGTCATGCAACGCATCCTATCCACCATCTTTCTGCTTCTGCCCTTTTTAGTGCACGCGCAGGGCCGGCCCACCGTGAGTGGTACGGTCCGGGACGCAGCCTCAGGGGAAACACTTATCGGAGCAAGTGTGCTTTTAGCGGAACAACCGCACTCCGCCGTTCTAAGCAATTCCTTTGGCTTTTATTCTATCAACGCACCGGCAGGCCATTATACGCTCGTGGTGAGTTTTACGGGGTATAAGACCGACACGCTGCCCATCGAACTGAGCAAGGACGTCACATTGGATATTCAATTGAACAGCGCCGGCGCGGTGTTGCAAGAGGCCGTTGTCTCGGCCAGCCGCAACAACAACAATGTCGTCAAACCGCTTATGGGCGTTCAAAAGCTATCCGTTACGGAAATTCGTGATATCCCGGTGATCTTTGGGGAGAAGGATATTCTGAAAACCATTCAGTTGTTACCGGGGGTGCAGAGTGCGGGTGATGGTAACAGTGGGTTCTATGTGCGGGGCGGGGCGATCGACCAAAACCTCATCCTGCTGGATGGGGCGACGGTATATGACCCTTCGCACCTTTTGGGCTTCTTTTCCGTATTCAACTCCGACGCCATCAAGGACGTGACGCTCTACAAGGGCGCGATCCCTGCCGAATATGGCGGGCGGCTTTCTTCCGTGCTCGATGTCAAGATGAACGACGGCAACTCGAAAGACTACAGCGCGAGCGGCGGCATCGGGCTCATCGACTCGCGGCTGAACATAGAAGGGCCGATCAAAAAGGACGATGGTTCGTTTATTATCAGCGCTCGCCGGACCTATGCCGACGTCTTCTTAAAACTGTCAAAAGACACCAATACCAACCGCAACAGCCTGTATTTTTATGACTTAAATCTCAAGGCCAATTATAAGCTGGGTGAGAAGGACCATTTGTATCTTTCGGGGTATTTCGGACAGGACCACCTGGGGATCAGCAACAGCTTCGATCTCACCTATGGCAATTCTACGGCCACACTGCGCTGGAACCATCTCCTCACCAGCAAGCTCTTCTCCAATACTTCGCTGATCTATAGCAAATACAACTACACCATCGGCATCAATAGCGGGAACAACGACGTCGGCATCGAGTCCTATATCCAGGATCTTCATTTCAAGGAGGATTTCGAATATTATCTCAGCTCCGGGAACAAGCTCACCTTTGGGGCCGACGTGATCGATCATACCATCTCGCCGGGGGTCATAACGGCCAGCACCAGCTCCAATTTCAACAGTCTGAATATCCAGGACCATCATGGGCTCGAGAGCGCGCTGTATATCAACCACGCCGTTTCGGTGGGTGACAATCTCAACATCGATTATGGTCTCCGCGCGGGTCTGTATACTGTGCTGGGGCCCGGGACCTTTTATACCTATGACCAGAACGGCAATACGCTCGACTCGACCAATTATGCCTCGGGCAAAACGGTGGTCAACTACTTCAATCTCGAACCCAGGTTCTCCACCAGCTACAAGCTCACCGACAACAGCTCGATCAAGGCCTCGTATGCCCGGACGACGCAGAACCTTCATTTGTTATCCAACTCCACGTCTTCCAACCCTACCGATGTATGGGTATCGAATTCCAACAACGTAAAACCGGAGATCGGTGACCAGGTCTCGCTGGGCTATTACCGCAATCTCAAAGAAAATGCCTACGAGCTTTCGGCGGAGATCTATTACCGGTATATGCAGAACCAGATAGATTACCGCAATGGGGCGCAGCTGATTGCCAATACAAACGTGGAGTCGCAATTGATCTATGGACATGGCCGGGCCTATGGCCTGGAGCTGTACGCGCGAAAAAAGGTTGGACGGCTCACCGGCTGGATCAGCTACACCCTGTCCCGGACAGAACGTCAATTTCCGGGCGTCAACAACTATAGCTGGTATCCCGCCACTCAGGACCGGACGCATGATCTCTCCGTGGTCGGCATCTATAAGCTGAATAAGAAATGGACCTTATCCTCCGATTTCGTGTACTACACCGGCAACGCCATCACGTGGCCCAGCGGCAAGTACCAGGTGGAGGGTCAGGTCGCCTTCCTGTATACTTCGCGCAATGGGTACCGGATGCCGCCGTATAACAGGCTAGACTTTAGCGCCACCCTTCAGGGAAAGAAAACGAAAAAGACCGACAGTTACTGGATCTTCTCCTGTTACAATGTCTATGGCCGTGAGAATCCGTATAGCATCAGTTTTCAACAGGATCCCGCCGATCCGGCCAAAACGCAGGCGGTCCAATATGCGCTGTTCCGTTGGGTACCCAGTGTTTCCTACAACTTTAAATTCTAAGACATGAAAAAATTTACAATACCCGGATTTGTATGCCTGCTTTGCGCCTGTTCCAAGACGGTCAAGCTCCCGCTCAACACCGCCGCATCACAGGTGGTCATCCAGGGCGAGGTCACCGATCAGCCCGGTCCGTATACGGTGCAGATCAATCAGTCTGTGGGTTTTTATGCCGACAATACCTTTCCGGCGGTTAGCGGCGCTTCCGTGGAGATCAGCGATGGCACGACCACGGATAGTCTCACGGAGACCAGCCCCGGTATCTATACTACGCATACGCTACAAGGGCGATCAGGGTCGACGTATACGTTAACGGTGGGTATCGGCGATTCTACCTATACTGCCAGCTCGACGATGCCGGCGCCGGTTACGCTCGATTCCGTTACGTTCGACAACTCGAGCCGGTTCAAAAAGGACCAGATCAACGCACAGGCCAACTTCCAGGACCCGCCGAATGTGAAGAACTACTACCAGTTCGTTATCTACATCAACGGCGTGCAGTTCACGAAGGACATCTACGCCTTCGACGACAGGCTCACGGATGGGAAATACATCACCCAGAATCTTCGCATGGACAGCACCTATCTGACCTATGGGGACAACGTGCGGGTGAATATGTTTTGTGTCGACGCGAATGTCTACAACTATTTCAACCAGCTCGCACAGTCGAATGGCACGGGAGCGTTCAATACGGCGGCGGCGCCGGGGAATCCTGCGTCGAATATCAGCAATGGCGCCTATGGTGTATTCAGCGCCCATACGGTCTCGTCGAATGCCGCGATCGCGAATTAAGACATTATCTTTATACCATGTTAAAGCTCAATCGCGCTTTTACCATCTTGTTGCACGCCAGTGTATGGACGGTCCTGCTATTGTGCGTCTGGGTATGGCGGCCGATGCAGCAGGTCAAGATCGTGTGGCGGCCACAACTCACCGGCTGGTTTATTGTTCTGTCCGCCATACCCTATATCACGCTCTTCTATGTGAACGCGTATGTGCTGGTACCGGTGTATTTTACCCGGAAGAAAAAGCTCGGCTATTTCCTGCTGGCGGCATTGGCATGGCTGATCACGGTAGCCCTGGCGCAGCTTGTTGGGTATATCCAGCAACCGCCGCCACCCGGCTCGCATATGATGGCCATGCGTCGAAGTTTCCCCGGCCTGGTGATCCTCCTGGCGAGCGCGAGCGTAGGCATCTTCCGGGAGAATGCATGGCTGGAACGGGAGACAAAGGAAAAAGAGAACGAACATCTGCGGACGGAGCTGAGCTTTCTACGGACACAGGTGAACCCGCATTTCATGCTCAACGTCCTCAACAGCATGGCCTTGTTAGCGCGGAAGAAATCGGACCTGCTGGAGCCGGTGCTTATGGAGCTTGCCCGGCTGATGAACTATATGCTCTATGACGCCGCCAACGAACGCATCTCGCTGGAAGACGAGATTGGCTATCTTCGCGCTTATATCGATCTGCAGATGCTGCGTTTTGGAAGCGATGTCAAGGTCCGGTTCAATGTCCCGGAGC
>Ga0134126_10012375_pt1 | contig 10776 bp, 12 predicted proteins | sample KB31752_FD_96881 | JGI IMG/M metagenome (GOLD analysis project Ga0134126, IMG submission 96881) | Terrestrial soil microbial communities with excess Nitrogen fertilizer from Kellogg Biological Station, Michigan, USA - KB3-175-2 | ecosystem: Environmental > Terrestrial > Soil > Unclassified ...
CGGAGATGTAATAAATTTGTCTTGGCGTTGACCTGATTAAATCAGATCGATAAACTCGCCTGACCGAGGACAACACAATGAAACAACTGTTTTTGACCCTGATATTGATGTGCGCAGTTCTTTCATATCCACTCGCGGGCGCAAATAATAAGGAGACCGGAGCCATGCCGAAAGTTGGCGACCTCGCCCCCGATTTTAAAATGCAATATTTCGACGGACACGACCTGAAAGACGTCACACTTGACCAATATCGCGGAAAGAAACAGGTCGTACTGGCGTTTTATATCTTCGCTTTCACCGGTGGTTGAACCCAGCAAATGAAAAACTTCCAGGCGAATTTAAAAAAGCTGGAAGCTACAGACACCCAGGTCCTGGGTGTGAGCATGGATAGCCCGTTTGCCAACCACGCATTTGCCGACTCCATCGGCATCACCTTCCCCTTGCTGAGCGATTGGGGCGGTGAGGCCACTCACAAATATGGCCTCTACGTAGATAAATACAAGGCGGCCCGCAGGGTAAATTTTCTTATCGGCAAAGATGGGCGCATACTCGAAGAACAAGTCGATAGCGCTGCCATCGATCCGTCGAAAATCGTAGATGCATGCGAGCGTCCGAAACTAAAGCAGTAAAGCGCGCAAGTTTGACGGTAGTTAGCGCGGTTGCTATCATCAAATCGCGGGGTGGAGCAGTCTGGTAGCTCGTTGGGCTCATAACCCAAAGGTCGGTGGTTCAAATCCACCCCCCGCAACCAACCTAATCAACAACTTAGCAAATCCTTTCAAATCCAAAATCAACCAAATGTGCAACAAGTGTGAAAGATTCGTTATTGCACCGTAGTCGAGAGCACCGGCGCGGACGCGGTTTGTTGCGCCTTCGCCTGTTCTGCCCGTCATGCGGCGCGCCTCTGTAATACTTGACGCTGGCATTCCCGTTCTTCTTCTTCTTCAAACAAATCGGAATACCGTTTGAACATCGACAGTGAAAGATGCCCCGAGACTTTGGCACAATCTTCCGGTAAGCTGCCCGCCTTGCGCATCTCGTAACAAGCCGAGCGCCGGAAGTCATGGAAGATTTTGCCGATGTACTTGGCCGCATCCTTCGCCCACTTTTTACCGCATCGTTCGCAATGCCGGGTCGCATCGAGTTTGCCGGTGTATTTCCCTTCGCTATCTCGGCAATCGCGACAGTAAAAAGCGCCCAGCCCATTCACAGTGCAAGCCGTCTGCCAACATTTGCGATAGTCCTTTATCGCGTGACCGGCGTTGTGAAAAATCAGATCGCATTTTTCTTTCTTGGCTTTCTTCCGACGATCCAAGATTTCCTCATGAGCAAGACGATTACGAACCGCGCTTTAAGAGCACGGCCTGTGACGGTGGAGCGCCTGGACCAAAGGCAAAGGCGGCGTAAAAGGGTAGGGCGTCAGGCATCCTCTTAAATAAGGGAGGGGATAGGGAGCGAAGAAGTTAAAAGCTAATCGTCCTAGAGCCCGTAGTTTCATAACTTTACATACACAAGAATTTTCAAAATAGTAGTAACTAAATAGTACACAGTGGAAAATCAAGCCGAAAATTTGACCGTAGCCGAAGTCGCGCAGCTCATGGGCTACTCGCGCCGCACGATCATTCGATTATTCGAGCGTGAGCCTGGCGTGCTTATCCGGCCCGGCAAGCGGCGCACCCTTCGGATACCTCGCGCCGTCTTCCAGCGGGTCGTACGGAAGTTGTCAGTCCACTAAAATAGGGATGCGGCGGAGGATTTTCGGAATGCCCTCACCTGCCGAGATAGCAAAAATCAAGGTTGAGATTGCGAAGCTGGAATCCGCGCTCGACGATTCCACGGATACGCGCATCCAGGAAATTATTCAGACCCGAATTAAGGAGCTGAGACGGGCGTTGGCGCAGCTTCAGTCTTCGAGGCGCAAACCTGAATAACCGAAAGTGCAGCGATGTGCAATATTGCACAGATTTCTATTCCAATCCAGAGTAGGTTAAGGGAAATCAGGAAACAGAAGGGCGGTCGCCCATGACCCCACAACCTAGAGATTGGCGTCGCGTCGCCGAGCAAGTCCGTGATGAAAAAGACTCAAGCAAACTGATGGTACTTGTCATTGAGCTTAACAGGTTACTGGAAAACGAAGACAAGTCCCGCAAGCGGCCACATTAGCTGTTGATTGGAAGCAGCGATGTCTCAAGAATCGAGTGCTCTACACTCCGCTATCGAGAAATTTTTTGATAACCTTTCGGCAGTACCTCCGCGCTATCGGTGCCCTAAATGCGGCACGACTCTGTGCCATTTTAAAGCTACCTTTTTCTTGGAGGACGGAAAGGCATGGAACCTGCCTTTGTCTGTGTGTCCAAAGTGTGACCCCTGAATAGGGCGAACTGTCGCTTGAACCTGTGCTGCCTACAGAGCCTTATTCGGAATCTCAGCGGATCGCACGGCGGCTTCGACGGGTTCCATCTTCTCCAGCGCTCTTTGGATGGCAAAAAGCTCTTCCCGAATCCATTCCAATCGGTCGGCTAATTCGCTGATTGCCTTGGGAGGGACACTCGCGTCATTCATCGTTCTACCTACCCTTATCGAGCCTACTCTTATTCGAAGGGAAGTGCGGTACGCCATCGCACGCCTTATTGTGCGTTAGTGTCGGAGTTGTGGGACTCTTTTTGGCTGTTACAAAATTGCCATCACACGCAATATAAAAATGCGCCCACTTTTGGGGTAAGTTGTGAGTCGTTGGAACAACACACCTACCGAAGAGGAGCGCATTTATGAGTCAAGAGAAGTATATCGGCATGGACGTTCATCAGGCCAGTATTTCTGTTGCGGTGATGGATGTGAAGGGCAAGCTGATCATGGAATGCGTGCTGGAAACGAAGGCAGCGACGATTCTAGAGTTCATTCGAGGATTGCGTGGAACTCTGGCGGTGACCTTCGAAGAGGGGACCTCGGCTGCCTGGTTACACGATCTGCTGAAGCCCCATGTCAGCCGGTTGGTTGTCTGCGATCCCCGGAAGAACGCTCTGTTGAAGGACGGCAACAAGAATGACCGAGTGGATGCGCGCAAGCTGGCCGAGTTGTTACGCACCAACCAGGTCAAGCCGGTGTACCACGAGAAGCATGGAACCCGCGCCTTAAAAGAGTTGGGGCGGAGCTATTTGACCATCACCAAGGATGTGACCCGGGTGATGAATCGGATCAAATCGGTGTATCGAAGTTGGGCCATTCCGTGTGCGGGCACCAGTGTCTACACTTCCCGTCATCGCGGCGAGTGGCTGGAAAAACTCGTGGAACCAGGGGTGCGGACGCGAGCTGAGCATTTATACCAACAACTGGATCGTCTCGAACCCCTGCGCCTGGAAGCGCGTCGCGAGCTGTTGCTGGAAAGTCACAAGCATGCGGCGGTGAAGTTGCTTCGCCAGATTCCTTCCATCGGCCCGATTCGGGCAGCTCTACTGGTGGGCTTGCTACAGACACCCCACCGGTTTCGCACCAAGCGTCAGCTTTGGGCGTACAGCGGTTTTGCCGTGGAGGTTCACGATAGTGGTGAGTACCGCTCGGTACGAGGCAAACTGCAACGTAACCGCGAGCGCATCACCGTGCGTGGTCTGAATGACAATCACAATAAAGATGTGAAGAGTCTGTTCAAAGGTGCCGCCATCTCGGCGAGCACACGTCCCGGCCCTTTGCACGATTTTTATGTGGCTCGGGTGGAGAGTGGGATGCGCCCCACCATGGCTCGTCTCACTCTGGCACGGAAGATTGCCGCGATCACTCTAACCATGTGGAAGAAAGGAGTGAGCTTCGACCCCAAGCAGTTGCAGCGACAAGCAGCTTGAGCAACGCTGAGAAACAGGCCCCATCTCACGAGTTTCTCTTTGGTGGTGGTGGTCGATCGGGTTCTCGAGATGCTCGGTTCGAGGAGAGTATCAGTCAATGAGATCTGGCCCCGTGTGCCTTAGGCACCGAGTCACCCATTACACGTTATGCCTCCTCGGATAACCAGAAATAGCTATAGGCCGCGAGCCTCGGATAGAACCATGGTTGACACCGTCAACACCATTCGCTTGTCGCTCTCTGAACTCGATGGCATCGCCACCAGTAAGCAGAGAAACTTATGAGAATCAAAAGCCAAAACTCATTGCGATGGCCACCAAGCCAGTGGACAGTGGGCTGGATGTCGAAAACCAATCTCGACTCCGGTCGAGGCAGAATCTTTTTTCTTGACATCTCTTTTTATAGAACTCATTGACAGTTTGTCTGACAGCCGATAATCGGCAGAAGCATACAACTTTTCGGTAATTCCAACAGTCTCGAATTCCCACCGCTCCTGCTCGTAACCCTAACGTTGTTTACAGTTCTCAGTATGCGCTCACGGTTGTGGCTGTGGAACCTGTGACGGTGCCGTCTGCGAATCTGGGGCTTGGGTTTGGACGTCTGTGCGCTGCGCCACGTATGGCACTTTAGGCATATGGGTAACCTGCGCCCGCTCGGCATCCTGCACTAGGATTCCCGCATTTTCAAGCAGTAGCCCGGTGGCGCGGTCCAATTCGACGCGAGCCTTTTCGTAAGCCGCCAGAGCTGAGACCAGCGTCGATTCGGTGGTAGTCAGCGACGACTGGGTCTGCAGAACATTGGTTGGATTCGACACTCCCGCCTCGAGCTTTTTCTGCTCGGCGTCACGAGTTTGGCGCGCCAGGTTCACCGCTGCCTGGGCTGCATCAACGCTGGCACGGTTTTGCTGCACATCGAACTGCGCGTTCCTGACTTCGATCCTGATTTGATTCTCCAGCTGTTGCAGTCGGACTTGCGCTTGCCGAAGCTCCAGTTCTGAGCGTACCTGGTTGGCTTGCGCGGTGCGGTTCAGAATGGGGATGGTCAGGTTAATGCCGATGCCTTTGTCGGGAGCGGTTGAATCCACCAATTGACTGAGCGTGTCACCGTAACCAACCGGGCCGGCCAGGAATTGCGAAGGAATGCGGTTTCGATTAATGCAGATACCGGAACTGGAGGGACAAAAAGTGGCATTCTGGCTGAGGGTTCCGCCCAGGCCGCTGCCTCCGTAATACGCGTAAAGACCCAGTGAAGGCAGCATCGAATTGCGGACCGCCTTGTTGCTGATGCCGCGATTAGTCAAATCAATGCGGGACTCGGCCAGCTCGGCGCGGTGTTGCAAAGCATCGTTGATTAAATCTTCGGTGGGCAAAACCGGCTCCTGTTGTGGCAATTGAATGGTTGAAGTTGGAATGACCTCGGCGCCGGCAAGCTGCGGATCGTGAAGATTCCGGCTGAGCGCATTCTTCATGAGCAATTCCTGGAGCTCAAGATTGGTTTGCGCTACCGTCAAAGCCTGCTGATTGCTGGCGACGGTGCTCTGCGCGCTGACAACTTGAATAGGCGGCATAGTGCCGACCTGCACGGCTTTTTGATTATCGCTCAGCGTCTTCTGCGAAAAGGCAAGCGCCTCCTGCTGCACGCGGACATTTTCAAACGCATACACCAGGTTCCAGTAAAGGTTCTCGATCTGATCGACGGTGGTGATTACCTGCAGACGAAACGCCACGTCAGAAATTTCGCGGTTATTTTTCGCGATCCGGATGAAGCGAGTGTTGGGCAAAAATCCGAAACCCTGGAGCAGTTCTTGCGTGACCCGAAACTGGAAATTAGAACCGATGGTCGGACTCAGCGCGCTTAACGGATTGTCGGTGGTTACATGGCTGTTATTGAATCCGACGAGAAGGTTGGTTCCAGTGTGAAAAGCCTGTTGGTAGCTGACATCGGCGGTGCCAGTGTTGGTGTTGGTGACGGCGCGTCCGCTTAATGCGCTGCTCGATAGCAAGTTGTTGCGGTCCATTTGCAGTGTGCCGGTAATCACGGGATCGAAGCTGCTAATGGAGGGTCCGATACCAAGTGTCGAGCTCACCAAACCGTTCGTGCCCGTACCCACGCCGCCGGCAGCGACGCTGGTCCCTCCTGCGCCTGAGCCGACTGTGCCGCTCAGACCGCCGACTCCACCGCCGGGTGTGTTTTGAATGATGCCGGTGTTCACGCCGAGGATATTCGATCCCGCCCTGGCGCGCAGGATGTCAGTCTCGGCGATATTCAGGTTATAGCGCGCCAACTCGAGATCAAGATTATTTTCGAGCGCCAGCGCTACCGCGTCATCCATTGACAAATAAATCTTGCCATCCCGCATGAGTTGATCGATGCGGGGAGTGTTGGCCAGGTCGGCGTCCGGCACGTCGCGCGGCTTGTAGGGCGACAGCACACTTGGAAAAGGCCTCACGGATTTTGAATAATCCGTACCTACGTAAGGCTTGGAGGAGGGGACTTTCTCAGATTGCGGCGTTGCAGGCAGGTTTTCATGGATCTGCCCCTGCGGCGGAGGAGAGGGCTGCTGCGACCAGGCAGCGGGACCAGGGAAAGCGGTCAGCAGACAAATAGTCAGTGTGCAGGCAATGGCTTTCAAGCCAGACATGGATAGATTTCCTCTCATCTGATGGATTTCGTACGGAACTTAGGGCAGATTTGGATGCAAAAAGCGCGTCGACAATGACCGTGCAGAGTTGCAGAACTGCACGAATTCTGTGGTAACGATCTATGCATATTAGACGGCACGCCGGCGAAGAGGCTAAAGCCCAGCGGAATACTCCAGTGTAGATTCCGGAAACGGAGATGTGGAGTGTAAAGAATTATAAAAAGTCGCGCGAGAAGATGTTTGAGCGGCGACTCGTCACTGGGCGTGACGGATAAAGTTCCAGCCTAAGCTGCCGATGTCCCTGAACTGGCGTGCTGGGTTTTTGGCATGCTGGCCGGCAGAGCCACGCTGATTGTAGTCCCGGATGAGCTGGACTGAATATCAAGCTGCCCTCCGAGTTCTTTGACGCGCTCTCTCATCCCGACGAGGCCCACTCCGGTCCCACGTCCCGCTTCACGAAAACGCTTGATGGACTCTTCAGGTATGCCGGTGCCATTGTCGTCGATTTGAAGAATGAAGTGGTCCGCGGTGGCATTCAGTTGGACCGTTGTCGCTGATGCACTCGAGTGCCGGTGAATGTTGGTAAGGCTCTCTTGCAATACTCGGAACAATACCAGTTCATGATTGCGCGGCGGCCGGTGCAGGTTTTCCTCAATTTCACATCGCACCCGAATGCCGCTGCGTTTGGAAAAGCCTTCGACAAACCATTGCACCGCCGATGCAATGCCGGCTTCATCGAGCAACGGCGGATGCAAAAGATATGAAGTAGTTCGGATTTCCTGGACCGCTTCGTCGGTAAGGGCATTGAGATCATCGAGCAGGCGAAGCATCTCTGGCCCGGCTGCGGTCCGCTGGATCAGCGCGGTGGTCATCTTCATGGCAGCCAGCGTTTGGCCTGTAGTGTCATGCAAGTCGCGTGCGATGTGGCGGCGCTCTTCATCCTGAAGGGTCATAAGGCGGACCGAGAGCTGACGAAGTTGTTCCTCTGCCTGCTTGCGCTCCAAGGCCTCGCGCTCCAGGCGATTCAATGTAAGCGTAAGCTCGCGAGTGCGCTCGGCCACTCGATTTTCCAATTCATGGTGCGCCCGCTGCAGCGCGGCCTCAGCCCGTTGTCTTTCACTGGCTTCTGAAGTCAGCGCCGCGATGGACTGCCTGAGTCTAAATTGCTGTTTGCGGTGATTTTCGCCGAGTACGATCAAAACCGCGCAGACAAAAAACCAGCCAACCACGCCATGGATCTCTGCCGGCCGAGTCGGGGAGAGGGAATAACGGGGATCGATAAAGAAGTAAAAGATACCTATGAAGCCGACGATTGCGCTCACAATGGCTGGGATATATCCGCATACGACCGAGCAGAAGGCGACTGCCACATATACGGTCACGTAGAAAGCGACATGGCCCAGCAGCGGGTCGAAAATCCAACGCAATATGATCGCCAGTGCCGCGGTAGCTAGAGCAACACCATAACGCTCGACCCAAAATTCGCGCCGTATCGGAGAAAAAACTTTCACATTGTTGAATGCGTGATGACGCTCGCCAGCTCTTATATTTCCTTCTGCCGCGTCGCTCATATCTTTATCAGCGAGGAAGTTGCATGTTGAGTTGATTCTCGGCAACCAGATTTTCTGATTTATGGTACGAACGCTGCCGCGTTAAACTCCCTTTGTTTTTTACGCGGCGCCGCTATTTCAGTCGACACTTGATTTTGGGAATAACCTTCCGCCATATAACAAAGAGCACGGTCGAAGAACTGGTCAACCAGGGCCAGAAGCTCCATCTCGCCGTAAAGCTCGATTGGGTTTCGAAGAAATCCCTGCTTCTGTATGAAATCCCAGAGATATTCCTTAGTCATAACTATCGCCCAACAGGAATCGGCCAGTGCGATGCCCTGCGACGCACGGCGGGCGGCGATTTGCTGATAACGCTGTTCAATATCGTTGTCGGTCTTTGACAGAAGCCACTCACTCATATGCAGCAACAGTTCCTGCAATCCGGTGAGCAACTCGGATTCGGATATTTTCTGAAGTTGAGCTGTTTTGGGAGAGGTCCTGATTCGCGTGGCCAGGGTGCGGGCTATTTGTTCAGAGTGAGTCTCGATCAAGCGGATTAAGCGCAATGCAACCATTCATTCTCCTTGCCCTCACCGGCAGGATTAAGGAAGCAGAAGCGGGCCGCTCATCACCGGCAGAGAGACTCGTTGAGAGTGCGCGGGAAGGCGTCGCGCTCCTCCGATTTGTGTCCTGATAAGGATGATGCTAGCACTTTCCTCATGGTTGTAAAAAATCACCGGCCTGCTGGGGTGACTTTTCAGGAAAGCCTGAGACGGACGCGCCCAGCCGGATGATAAGCGAACATGGACGAGCAGACAGGGCCAGGGGCGTACCAGCCCTCATGGTGCAAACGTGGTTGAACAATTGCTACAACGCGACCATCGGTTACGGAGTTACCATTGGACGTCAGCCTTCGTAACCGCTGGACCAGCGGTGGTCACTAAGGACGGGCCCGATTACGCGCTGGTGCTGGTAATGCAGCCCGGCACTTGGAGGATGAGCCGGTTTATCGCTAATTGACGCGAGAGGTTGAATTGAAGCGAGAGGTTAAGGAGGAAGCGAAGAATGCAAGTTCCGTTGCTCGATCTTAAGGCCCAGTATGCCACCATCAAAGCAGAAGTTGAAGCCGCTATTTCCGAAGTGATGGCCTCCCAGCAATTCATCCTCGGACCTAAAGTTGTGGCCTGCGAATCAGCCATCGCCAAGTATTCTGGTTGCGCGCACGGAATCGGCGTGTCGTCTGGCAGCGATGCTCTGCTGGTCTGCATGATGGCAGAGAATATAGGACCAGGCGACGAAGTCATTACTACCCCGTACACTTTTTTTGCCACGGCTGGAGCGATTGCCAGGTTAGGAGCTACGCCTGTCTTTGTCGACATTGACCCCACCACTTACAACCTGAATTGCTCCCAAATTGCACCAAAGATAACCAGCCGCACACGGGCAATCATCCCCGTGCATCTTTATGGTCAGATGGCCGACATGGACACGGTGATGAAACTGGCGACCGAGCATCAGTTGGTAGTGATCGAAGACGCGGCCCAGGCGATTGGCGCGGAATACAAAGGCCGCCGCGCCGGCTCCATCGGCAGTTACGGATGTATCTCGTTCTTTCCATCGAAGAACCTGGGAGCTGCCGGCGATGGCGGCATGGTAGTCACTAACGATGCTGAACGCGCCGAGAAAGTACGCGTGCTTCGCGGTCACGGATCGAAGCCGAAGTACTACCACAAATTTGTTGGCGGCAACTTTCGCCTGGATGCGATTCAGGCGGCGGTTGTTTCAGCCAAGCTGCCGCATTTGGATGCATGGACAGCCGGGAGGCAGCGGAACGCGAAGCTCTACAATCAGCTATTCGAGGAAGCAGGATTGGCGAATTCGCTTGCTGGCCTGCCCGCGATAACCACCGATCGTCATATCTTCAATCAATATGTGATTCGAGTGTCGCGCCGCAATGAGCTTCAGGCGTTCCTTCAAAGCAAAGGGGTGGGAACGGAAATTTACTACCCAGTGCCCCTGCATTTACAAGAGTGCTTTGCCTATCTGGGACACAAGCCTGGTTCATTCCCCGAGAGCGAGCAAGCAGCGAATGAGACATTGGCGCTTCCAATTCAGCCGGAGCTCACTGAGGCCCAGCTGCAATACGTTGTCGATTGTGTTCGCGAATTCGTTACCGGCGAACCACGAATCACAGTTGCAGTTCAGCAATCGCGCAGTACGGTGTGATTAGTTTGTTGGCGAGGCTTTCCCGGTTTTCTCTGCGAACTCAAGGTTTCTGTTCTCCGCGTTCTCTTGTGGGAAAAGCTTTTGATTTCTGACCCCAGCCGGTGACGTAAAAGCTTTTGATCGCAGAGATGGCAGAGACATCCGAGAGGTCGCGAAAGAACACTAGCGCAAGCGCAAGTAAGTAACTCAAGTGGGCAAGAATGATCCCCGAATCAGTTCATTGGGTGAGAGCCATGGGCGAGCTGGAAAAAATTCCGAGTTACCGGTGATGCTGAGCACTGAGCAGACGCCGCTCGAATTGGTGGGTAGGTCGGTGGGACATTTCCGCTGGGTAATCTGTGCGCTGTTGTTCTTCGCTACCACTATCAATTACGTAGACCGCGCCGTTCTGGGAATACTTGCGCCCATGCTTCAGAAAACATTTGGCTGGAACGAGGCGCAGTACGGCTACATTGTCATGGCCTTCATGACAGCGTATGCGCTGGGCATCATTCTCTTCGGACGTTTTATCGATCGCGTCGGGAC
>Ga0134126_10012376_pt1 | contig 10775 bp, 8 predicted proteins | sample KB31752_FD_96881 | JGI IMG/M metagenome (GOLD analysis project Ga0134126, IMG submission 96881) | Terrestrial soil microbial communities with excess Nitrogen fertilizer from Kellogg Biological Station, Michigan, USA - KB3-175-2 | ecosystem: Environmental > Terrestrial > Soil > Unclassified ...
ATGATGGACTGGACCGACAGTCCCTGCCGGGTGCTGCATCGCTGCCTGACGCGACACGCCCTGCTCTATACCGAGATGGTGACGGCGGAAGCGGTACTGCATGGCGACCGTACCCGCCTGTTGGGCTTTGACGCTTTCGAACATTCCGTGGCGCTGCAGCTTGGCGGATCCGATCCGGCGAAGCTGGCCGAAGCGTCCAGGATCGCCGCCGATTTCGGCTATGACGAAATCAATCTCAATGTCGGCTGCCCGTCCGACCGCGTGCAATCGGGCCGCTTCGGCGCCTGCCTGATGCGCGAGCCCGCACTGGTGGCCGATTGTATCGCGGCGATGCGGGCGGCCGTGTCCGTTCCCGTCACCGTTAAATGCCGTATCGGCGTGGACGACCAGGACCCTGAGCAGAGTTTGCGTGCACTGATCGATGCCTGTGCCGCGGCCGGCGTCACCGTATTCGCGGTGCATGCGCGCAAAGCCTGGCTGGAAGGACTGTCCCCAAAGGAAAATCGCGACATCCCGCCGCTCGACTATCCGCTGGTCTATCGCGTCAAACGGGAACGGCCGCATCTCACCATCCTGGTTAATGGCGGCATCGAAAATCTGGATCAGGCGCAAGCCCATCTGGTGCATGTCGACGGCGTGATGCTGGGCCGCGCCGCTTATCAGAATCCCGCCCTGCTGGCCGAGGTGGATGCGCGTTTCTTCGGCGCCGCACCGGCGGATCTGGATGCGGCGATCGAGGCGTATGCGACCCACATCGAACGGCAATTGCGTCAGGGCGCGCGTCTGCATCCGCTGATCAAGCCCATGCTCGGTCTCTACAATGGCCGCCCAGGGGCGCGGCTGTTCCGCCGCCACTTGAGCGAGCAGGCTGTGCGCGCCGATGCCGGCATTTCCGTGCTGCGCGAGGCGTTGGATTTCGTGCGCCGGCGCGAGGCCGCCTAAGCGCTTTTAAAGAATCCGTGGCTCGCGCCCCAGCGCAGCAGAAGACCGGGCCAAGCTGCGGTCGGCTTTCCTTGCGTGCGGGCAATGCCGAAGCCATGCCCGCCGGCTTCGAACATGTGCATCTCGGCCGGCACCTTGGCCGCCATCAGCGCCGCATAATAGGCCCCGGCATTGGGCAGCGGCGGCACGGTGGTATCGTCGGCTGCGAGCGCCAAAAAAGTGGGCGGCGTATCGGCCGGCACATGCTTCTCGCAGGAATAGGCATCGATCAGCGCCGGCGACGGATCGGGTCCCAGGAGCTTGTCGCGCGAGCCCTGATGCGCGCCCGGTCCCATGGTCACGACCGGATACATGGGCACCGAGAAGCTGGGCCGGGGATCGGTGCTGTCGGCGGCATCCACCGGATCATAAACCTTGGCGGCGAAGCGGGTGGCGATGGAACAGGCGACGTGGCCGCCGGCGGAAAAACCCATGAAACCGATGCGCGCGGGATCGATGCCATAGGCGCCCGCATTGGCGCGCACCAACCGCATGGCGCGCTGGGCATCCTGCAACGGCACATCACTGCGGTTCTGCCAGCCTTCGCCCGGCAACCGATAGCGCAGGACAAAGCAGGTCACGCCCGCCTCGTTGAAATGGCGCCCCACATCGAGACCCTCGAAATCCAGCATCTCGCGGCTATAGCCGCCGCCCGGCGCCAGGATCATGGCCGAGCCGTCAGGCCTGGCGGCGCGCAGCACATTCATCACCGGAACGCCGACTTCATCGACGGCACGGTCGCTGGGCATCAGATAAGGCGGCTCATGATTGGTGACACGGATCGGCGGCAGGCGCAGCGAACGCCCGCCTGGCGGCGTGCCGGGCCACAGCGTGATATTTTCCTTCGGGTCGGTGGGTAGCGCGCCATCGCCATGCACCACCGTATCGGCCAAAGCCGGTTTGATCAGCGCGGCGGCAGCGCCGGCCCCCAGCAGCGTACGGCGATCCATATCCCCTCCCCAATTCATCGATGAAGCATCTCACCCTTTTCCTTTGGCGGGCAAGGCGTATTGTCTCTCCGCTATGAAACGATTTCTTCTCGCACTGCTGCTGATTGCCGCGCCCGCGGCCGCCCAAGACTCCGGCAATAAGGACGGCCCGGCTTACGGCCCGCAACTGGAAGGCTATGACTATCCCTTCCCCGTGCTGCATTACCGCTTCCAGAGCCAGGGCGTGGCGATGGACATGGCCTATATGGAGGTCAAGCCGGCACAACCCAACGGCCATTCCGTGGTGCTGTTGCATGGCAAGAATTTCTGTTCCGCCACCTGGGTCGGCAGCATCAAGGCGCTGAGCGCCGCCGGGTATCGCGTGATCGCGCCCGACCAGATCGGCTGGTGCAAATCCACCAAGCCGCAGCATTACGAATACACCTTCGAGCAGCTGGCGGCGAACACCCATGACTTGCTCAAATCCCTGGGCATCACCAAGGCCATCGTGATGGGCCATTCCACCGGCGGCATGCTGGCGATGCGCTATGGCCTGATGTTTCCGGCCGATACCGAACGGCTGGTGCTGGTAGACCCGCTGGGGCTGGAAGATTGGCGCGCCAAGGGCGTGCCCTGGCAGAGCCTGGATGCGCAGTATCAGACTCAATTGAAGAGCACCGCCGACTCCATCCGCGCCTATGAGCGCGCGACCTATTACGCAGGTACCTGGAAGCCGGAATATGAGCCCTGGGTGCAGATGCTGGCCGGCATGTATCGCGGCCCCGGCAAGGAGATCGTGGCCTGGAACCAGGCCCAACTGAGCGACATGATCTATCAGCAGCCGGTCTTCCATGAATTCGAGAATCTGAAGATGCCGGTGTTGCTGATCATCGGCGATCACGACAATACTGCGCCGGGCAAGCAATTTGCGCCGCCCGAGATCCGGTCGCAGCTAGGCAACTATCCGGTGCTGGCGGAAGCGGCGGTCAAACGCTTCAAGCAGGGCAAGCTGATCCGCTTCGCCGATCTAGGCCACTCGCCCCAGATCCAGGACCCGGCGCGTTTTCACGCCGCATTGCTGGAGGCGCTCTCTAAGCCTTGAAGCCGTGCGTGGCCGCCCAGCTCAGAAACAGGTCCGGCCAGGCGCCGCAGGGCTTGCCTTGCGCCCAGTGCAGGGAAAAGCCGTGACCGCCCTGCTCGAACACATCGAGCTGTGACGGCACTTTCTCCGCCTGCAGCTTGTCGAAGAAGGCGATCCCGTTGGGCTGCGGCGGCACGATAGCGTCGTCGGCAGCCAGGCAGATAAAGGACGGCACCGTGTCGGATGCGACATGACGCTCCAGCGACCAATCAGCAATGGCCTGCGGTGTGGGCGAGGGACCCAGCAGCTTGTCGCGCGAGCCCTGATGCGCACCCTCGCCCATGGTGATCACGGGATACATGTGCGCGGCAATGTCGGGCCTGGCACTGCCGCGGTCGGCCGGGGTCAGCGCCCGATAGGTCTCCATGCCGGAGCGGATCGCCAGGGTGGCGGAGAGATGCCCACCGGCGGAGAAGCCGATCACGCCCAGCCGGCTGGCGCCATATTCGCCGGCACGAATCAGGCGGACAGCGCGCTGGGCATCCTGCAACGGCACCATCTCGCGGTTCTTCCAGCCTTCACCCGGCAGACGATAGCGCAATACGAAAGAGATGATGCCGTGATCGGCAAAATAGCGCGCGATCTCGCGCCCGCCGCGATCGCCGCCTTCCGAGGCATAGCCGCCGCCCGGGATGACAAGCATGGCAAGGCCGGTGGGCTTGACGGGGCGATAGACGAAGAAGCCGGGTGTCTGAATCTGGCTGACGGCGCGCACATGAAAGCCGTCAGGCTGCACCGCATCGGTGACCTTCAGGTCCAGGTGGATGCCTTCGCCGCCGGGAGGCGTGCCGGGCCACAGGGCAATGAATTCCTCGGAATCGCCGGGCAGGAATCCGGTTTCGTGCCGCTGGGCCCAGGCTGCGGCAGGCAGCAGCGTGCTTCCCAAACCCGTACCCAGCAAAGTCCGCCGGTCCATGCACCCCTCCCGCAATTTATTTGTGGGGACACTATGCTGCCTGGAGGCAAGGCGCGAGGGATTTTGCGGCGTCAGGGTTGCCTAGCGGCAGCGTAGGCAACGAGCGATGTGCACGTTAGGTGCATGAGCGAAGGCGCGACGGTCGCTAGCGATAGCGTCGTGCGACACAACGCAAAAAAACCGCGCCTTGTCAGATTTTTTGGTCGTATTCGCCAACCTCGGGATGCTTGCCGAGCCGCGTATCGATGTCCTTGAACATCGCCCGCATATTGGCTTCCGAGGCCGGGCTTTCCACCACCACAACCAGCGAGGGCTTGTTGGAGGAAGCGCGCACCAGGCCCCAGGTGCCGTCTTCCAGGGTGACGCGCACGCCATTGACCGTGACCACCGAAGCGATCTTCTGGCCGAGAAGGCTTTCCCCCTTGTCCTTCATGGCGCTGTATTCCTTCACCATCGCCTCGACCACCGCGTATTTCTTGTCGTCAGGGCAATAGGGCGCCATGGTCGGCGAACCCCAGCTTTGCGGCAGCTCGTCATAGAGCGCTGACAATTTCTTGCCGCCCGCCTCATCCAGCATCTTCAGTACCTGGATGCCGGCGACGATGCCGTCGTCATAGCCGTGGCCGATCGGCGGATTGAAGAAGAAGTGACCGGATTTCTCGAAGCCGGCCAGCGCGCCCAGTTCGGCGGTGCGGCGCTTGATATAGCTGTGGCCGGTCTTCCAATAATCGGTCTTGACGCCATTGGCCTTCAGCACGGGATCGGTGAGGTAAAGCCCGGTGGATTTCACATCCACCACAAAGGTCGGGTTCTTGTGCTGGGCCGATAGCCCGCGCGCCAGCATCACGCCGATCTTGTCGGCGAAGATCTCGCGGCCCGCATCGTCCACCACGCCGCAACGGTCGCCGTCGCCGTCAAAGCCCAGGCAAAGATCGGCACCCTTTTCCTTTACCGCATGGCTCATGGCATGCAGCATTTCCAGATCTTCGGGATTGGGATTGTATTTGGGAAAGGTGAAGTCCAGATCGGTATCCATGCCGATCACCTCGGCGCCGATGCGGCGCAAGGCATCAGGCGCGAAGGCGCCCGCCGTGCCGTTGCCGCAGGCCGCGATCACCTTGATGGGACGCTTGAGCTTGATGTCCTTGGTCACCGCCTGCAGATAGGTCTCGCGCATGTCCGGCTCGGCGACATAGGCGCCGCCGGCGCGCTCCTTGCCCTTGCCGTTCAGCACGATGTCCTTGATGGCGTTGATCTCGTCCGGTCCGAAGGTCAGCGGCCGCTTGGCGCCCATCTTCACGCCGGTCCAGCCATTCTCGTTATGACTGGCTGTCACCATGGCGACGGCAGGGCAGTCGAGCGCGAACTGCGCGTAATAGGCGACCGGCGACAGGGCCAGGCCGATGTCATGCACCTCGCAGCCGGCCCGCATCAGGCCGATAGTCAGAGCCTGCTTGATGGAAAGGCTGTAGGACCGGAAATCATGGCCGGTGACGACTTTGGGCTTGACGCCGATCTCGTGCAGATAGGTGCCCAGCCCCAGGCCCAGCGCCTGAATCCCCAGCAGGTTGATCTCCTTGCCGAACAGCCAGCGCGCGTCATATTCGCGAAAGCCGTTGGCGGTGACCAAGGGCAGGTTTTCGTATTCGGCTGTGTTGGGAACAAGGTCGGAGCGGGGCTTGATCATTGACGTCCGGAGCTTGGGATGCGGAAGGGGTTGTAGCGGCCCACTGTTATCATCTCAATAACCCCGCGCTTTCAGCAACCGCGTCTCAATAATCGGGATCAGCCCGGCTCATGCGGGCCCAGACTGCCGTCCTGGCGCTCGAAACGCGGATTGGAGATATCGTAGGTCTCGTTGCCGCAGTGAGGACAGGCCGGGATCAGGTCGCCCCGCGCGATGCGCGTGACCTTGTGGCAGCGCTCGCAGCGATAATCGGACGATTCGCGCGCGATCTCGCCAACCTTCTCACTCATGGCCGCACCTCCTGGGGTCTCATGCCAAACGCCGACACGGGATACGCGTTCCCGACTCTTGGTTTGGATGCAAAGCCCCGTGCTATAGTGCGATGATGAACCAAGAGATTGCGGCAGGGCTGAAACTGCCCCGCCTGGAACAGGGCTGGGTATGGCTGGTGGGCGCCGGGCCCGGCGATCCGGGACTGATCACCGCCTTGGGCCTGCAGGCGCTGGCGGATGCCGATTATGTGCTTTTTGACGCGCTGGTGGACGAGAAGTTGCTCGCTTTGTCGCGCGCGGAGAAAATCTATGCCGGCAAACGCGCCGGCGTCAGAAGCTGCAAGCAGGACGAAATCTCCCAGCTGCTGGTGGACCTCGCCAAAGACGGAAACCGCGTGCTGCGGCTGAAGGGCGGCGATCCCTTCGTCTTCGGCCGCGGCGGCGAGGAAGCCCAGGCGCTGGCGCGCGCGGGCGTGCCCTTCCGCATCGTGCCCGGCATCACCGCCGGCATCGGGGGGCTTGCCTATGCCGGCATTCCCGTCACCCACCGTGACACCAATCATGCTGTCACATTCATCACCGGCCATGGCATCGACGGCAAACTGACGGAGCTGGACTGGGCGGCGGTATCGCGCGGGGCGCCGACCCTGGTGTTCTACATGGGCCGCAAATTCGCCGGCGAGATCGCACAGGCCCTGATGAACGCAGGCCGGGCACCTTCCGAACCTGCCGCCATCGTCGCCAACGCGGCGCGCGCCGATCAGGAGGTCACGGTCACGACGCTGGGCGGGCTGGCGGCGGCGGCGGAAAAGGCGCCAGCCCTGGCCATCATCGTGATCGGCGAGAATGTGACCTTGGCCAAGGAGCTCAGCTGGCTGGCGCCGCAAAGCGTCTGAGCCGTTCAGGCAACTGCCCCATGACGGCGCAGCGTTCCGCATCGGTCATGGAAAACCAGGCGCCGATTTCTTCCAGCGTACGGCCGCAGCCGCGGCACAGACCGCTATCGGGATCGTAGGTGCAAATCTTGATACAGGGGCTTTCCATGGGCCTTTTTACGCGATTTCCCCGCAACTGATCCATTTGGCTTAACCGGGACTTAACGACGCTCCCATCAGGATTGCGGCGCAATTTCGGACTTCTCCGTCATGGCCAAAGCGCAGTTCCACAAGAACCAGCGGGTTTATGTGAAGCCGGTCGGCACCTGGGCGCTGATCGAGCATGTGGTGCCGCATTGGGCCAAGGGCATCGATGAGCCGATCCGCATTCACTACGACGTGGGCCTGGGGCGTGAATTCGCCGCCGAGGAATTGCTCAGCGAAGAGCCGGTGGCCGACAGGAATTCAGACGCAGGAAGCTGGCGCGTGGTGCGGGCGCGCAACAAATGGCAGCCGGCGCAAGATTGCGCCCGCCATCCGATCCCGGGCACCTATCCGGTGGTGATCACCGGAGAGGCGGACTGGGGCGGCTGGCGCGTGCCGGGCGCCGAATATGACCTGGACCCTGGCCGGATCGAAGAACAGGCGCGGCTGATCGCCAGTGCACCGCAACTGGCCTCCTTCGCCCATTCGCTGGTGAATTGGGCGCGCAAGTCGGGCGAAGATATGCCCAACGAACTGGCCGAACTGGCCCATCGCGCCCAGGATATCCTCACCGAGGTCAAGCGCGCCTCGTGACCCTCGCTGGATCACCAGCGGTCACAACGCTGCCGCTTACCCTTTCCCGGCCGCTGCTGCGTTTGCTGCTGGTGCTGGGCGGCTTCATCTTGCTCACCATCCTGTTCTTCTGGCCCTGGCTGACACAGCTTTCGACCGCCCTGATCGGTCCGCCGGAAGACAATATGCAAGACTTCTGGAACAGCTGGCATGTGGTGCACGCCCAGAGCTGGCGCGAGCTGTTTTTCACCAACACCATCCGGTTTCCCGAGGGCACGTCGCTTGCCTATCATTCCTTTGCCTGGCCGCAGGTCTTCGCCGTGGCACTGCTGGCGCGGCTGTTCGGAGACAACTTTGCCACCATCGTGACGTTGCAGAATGTGACTTTGCTGGCATCGTTCCCGCTGGCGGCGGCAGCGATGTTCACGCTGGCGCGACATCTTTTGGGCGAAGACCGTGACGTATCCCGGGACTGGGGCGCGGCGGTCGCGGGTTTCGTCTTTGCCTTCAATCCCTGGCACGTGGCGCAGGTGATGCATCACGCCCATGTCTCAGGCATCGAATTCCTGCCGTTGTTCGCGCTGCTTTATTTGCGGGCGCTTGAGGACAGGAACTGGCACTGGCTGACCGGCGCCGCCGTCATGCAGGCGCTGAGCGCGCTCTCCTGCTGGTATTTCCTGTTCTACACGCTCTATTTTTTCGCCTTCCACCTTCTGTATCTGCGTGTGCATGACGGCCGCTGGCCGCGCGGCTGGGTGCTGGCGGCACCCGCTCTGTGCACCGCAGTCGCGCTTCTGCTTCTGTCGCCCTGGCTGGCGCCGATGCTGGCGGCCCATTCTGCCTCGTCACTCTATTACATCGGCGGCAACATGTTCGTGGCCGATCTGGCGGCGCTGGTTGCCTTCCCCCCCACCCATCTTCTCGCCCGCTTCGGCGGCGGCATCTATGCCGCCATCACCGGCAATGCCTGGGAAGGCGCGGTTTATCTGGGCCTGGTCAACCTCGCCCTGCTGATATGGGCCATCACGCGCAACACCGACAAGCGCTTGCTGAACTATGCGTTGGGCGGCTTCATTTTTTTCCTGGTGATCGCAGCTGGTGAAGCGCTGCATGTGGCCGGGCACGTCACGCCGCTGCATCTGCCTGGCGTTATCTTCAGCCATCTGCCTTTCTTCGCCAATGTGCGCACGCCGGCGCGCGCGATGGTGCTGGTCTTTCTGTTTCTCGGCCTGGCGCTGGGCTATGTCGTTACTTTGCTCAAAGATCGGAAATCCGCGTTGACATTGATCGCGGCGTTGATGCTGCTGGATTTCATGCCGGCGCATCTGGCATCCACACCCGCCAACTGTCCGCCGGCGCTCGCCGCGATCGCGAGCGATCCCGAACCGGTGGGCGTGCTGGATCTGCCGCGCGGCTATGGCGAGGCCAATGCCGCCATGATGCTGGCAGCCTGCCACGGCCATCCCATTGTGGCCGGCGAGACAGCCCGCCAGATGGGCGCGACGTTGCTGGACCGGCTCCAGACCCGCGACCTGACGATGCAGCAACGGCAGCTCGCCGCCGCCCAGGTCAGATATGTGATACTGCACCGGCCGAAAAACGGGCTGTTCCGGTGGTCTGCCCGGGACGGTGTCTGGAATGCGTATGTCCATGCTTATCGCATGGTTGACCAGGACCGGGCGATGGTGGTGCTGCGCGTCTTCTGATTGTTCGCGGCACGGGCTATAAGACCGCCTCGCCTTTCCAGCCTGAAAGTTCGCCATGCGTACCGAAGAGCCGCGCGCCATTCACCTTTCCGATTACGAGGCGCCGGAATTCCGCATAACCACGGTGCATCTAGATTTCGCGCTGGAGCCGGAAGCCACGCGGGTGAAGGCGAAACTGGCGATCGAGCGCCAAAGCGGGACCGGGCCGCTGGTGCTGTCCGGCGAATGCCAGAAGCTGCTGTCGGTGACGCTGGATGGCCGCGCACTCGAGACGGGCGACTATCTGCAGGATGACAAAAGCGTCACCCTGCCCGATCCGCCGGACCGCCTGACACTCGATATAGAAAGCCAGATCGATCCCCTGGCCAACACCGCCCTGGAAGGCCTGTTCCTTTCGAACGGCATGTTCTGCACCCAGTGCGAGCCGGAAGGCTTCCGGCGCATCACCTATTTCCTGGACCGGCCGGACAATCTCTCGGTCTTCACCGTGCGGATCGAGGCGGACAAGGAGCAGTATCCGGTGCTGCTCTCCAACGGCAACCGCGTCCAGAGCGGCGACCTGCCTGGCGGCCGCCATTTCGCCGTCTGGCACGATCCCTTCCCCAAGCCGTCCTATCTCTTCGCCCTGGTGGCGGGCGATCTGGGCTCGATCCATGACAGCTTCATCACCATGAGCGGCCGCAAGGTGGCGCTTGCCATCTATGTCGAGCATGGCAACGAGCCCCGCGCCCATTACGCCATGGACGCTCTCAAGCGTGCCATGAAGTGGGACGAAGAAGCCTATGGCCGCGAATACGATCTCGACATCTTCATGATCGTGGCGGTGTCGGCCTTCAACATGGGGGCGATGGAGAACAAGGGCCTCAACATCTTCAACGACAAGGTGCTGCTGGCCACGCCCGAAACCGCCACCGACGACGACTATGCCCGCATCGAGGGCGTGGTGGCCCACGAGTATTTCCACAACTGGACCGGCAACCGCATCACCTGCCGCGACTGGTTCCAGCTGTCGCTGAAGGAAGGCCTCACCGTCTTCCGCGACCAGCAATTTTCCGGCGACATGCGCAGCCATGGCGTGCAGCGCATCCAGGATGTGCGCAGCCTTCGCGCACGCCAATTCATCGAGGATGCCGGCCCCCTGGCCCATCCGGTGCAGCCGTCGAGCTATATCGAGATCAACAACTTCTACACCGCCACCATCTACGACAAGGGCGCCCAGGTGATCGGGATGCTGAAGACCCTGGTCGGCGATGAAGGTTATCGCAAGGCGACCGATCTTTATTTCGAACGCCATGACGGCGAGGCCGCCACGGTGGAGGACTGGGTCAGATGCTTCGAGGAAACCAGCGGCCGCGATCTTGGCCAGTTCCGCCTGTGGTACCGCCAGGCCGGCACGCCGGTGATCGAGGCCAAGGGCGCCTATGATGCGCAGGCGCGCACTTACACCCTTGATCTCAGCCAGGCGCTGGCGCCGACGCCAGGCCAGCCGGA
>Ga0134126_10012377_pt1 | contig 10775 bp, 8 predicted proteins | sample KB31752_FD_96881 | JGI IMG/M metagenome (GOLD analysis project Ga0134126, IMG submission 96881) | Terrestrial soil microbial communities with excess Nitrogen fertilizer from Kellogg Biological Station, Michigan, USA - KB3-175-2 | ecosystem: Environmental > Terrestrial > Soil > Unclassified ...
CATCGGGCATGCCGCATCAGGAAGTTGATCGCCAACTCTTCCGGCGACTTCGTGACATTCATGCAATCGATGACTTCTTCCATGGCAGCTTCTCGATAGAGGGAACCGGAGCGGTTCACGGAGTCAGCAGCAGCATTCGTGCCAACCAGCGGCTTCCCGGAGCGTCGACCGGGCTGGTCACCCCGTGGCAGCGCAGACCTGTTGATTCGTCCACCCACGGTCAGGGCCAAAAACGAACAGGCCCACTCGAAAGCGGGCCTGTTCGTTTGTTCCGATGGTGGCGGGGACGGAATCGAACCGCCGACACGGGGATTTTCAACGTTTGACACGATGAAACGAATGGCGCCAGGCCGCGACGTGATTGGCTTGGCACAAGGGCTGCTTGGGCACCTGTCGACACCAGGCGGTACAGAAAGGCACGGTTTACCGCTTACCAAACGCTACCCAAAGGTTTTTCGTAATCGATCCCGTCGAACGTTCGTCGAGCAGGGGACGAAAAGTGCGGGAGTGACGAACATGGTCTCGACCTGGCACTTTTGGCCCCACATGTTGGGTTCCACCGATGTCCACCAACAAATCAGTCGCGCGGGCAGGGGGGCATAAGTGGATAGCTGCCATTCCAGACAAGCCGCGCATGCCTAACCCTGCCGAGCGATGTATAGATCGATGAAGTTGTCATCAGTCATCGCGGCCAGGGCCACTTCGTCCTCAATCTCGACGTTCGCGGTGGGTTCAAGCAAGCCGGTCACGTCATGGACCGAAAGCTCCAACCAGGACAGATCGGAGTCGTGGGGTGCCCCGCCCGAGGATCGGCGGAAGGGTCCCAGTGAGCCCCAGGACCCCGAGTCCTTCGTCGCGCGCATGCACGCGTTCAACGGATCCGTGGCGTGGCCCACGTAAACGACAAAGCCGGTGGCATCACAGATGACTCCATAAGTGCGCATCGCATTCCTCCTTGAATGAAGTCCCGATCATACGGGCGTAGTCAGCAGGGCAAAAGCTGCCCAGCGTTCGACTTCCTCCGGCAAGAGTCAACTGAGGGTCTTACCGCCGCAAGAGTCCCCCACCATCGTTTGATTCCGACCGGGTAGCAGGCCCTTCGCGAACGGACATCTTGTCTCGACCACTGAGACCATGCCCTATTATCCTCGGCGTAGCCGATCAGGAGATGCCAAGATGATCACGGCCTTGCTCGACTGGCTTGCGCATCACTGCCACAACGTTGCCATCGGCATCGCATCGCTATCGGTACAGCAGTCAGGCTGCAGGCAAGTGCATCAGGGCCCGCGAGGTGGCGAGGAAGCATGCTCAAGCGAATGAGGAGGCTGTCTCGCACAGCTAGCGATCAAATCCTGAACACATCAGCCCAATCGTTAGCAGGAGGTGCTTACACCCCCCCGGGCAGTCCAAATAGACTTAGGATGGTGTCCAATGAAACGACAGCAGTCCAGACGTTGTCGCAGGGGGAGAGGTTTGATGACGGAGCAGTCCGAAAGCAACGGGCAGGTAGAGCAGTCCCTGATCGATATTGCTGTCGAGAGCTGGCGCTTCTCGCGCCTGTTCGGAAAGGTCGTCAGCAAGCTCGATGCGGGCGAGTCAGGTCGCTACGCCAATCAGCTCCGCTACTTCCAGAAGAAGGTCGAGGAAAGCCTCGAATCGAATGGCCTTAAGCTGGTCAACGTCGAGGGGCAACCTTACGACCCCGGCATGGCGGCCTCCGCCTTGAACGTGGGCGACTTCGATCCTGAAGACGTGCTCCTCGTCGATCAGATGGTGGAGCCGATCATCATGGGTCCGAGCGGTTTGCGCAAACAAGGCACGGTAATGCTAAGGAAGGTTGAAGCATGAAATACGTCGGTATTGATCTCGGTACGACCAACAGTGCCATTTGTTCCTTCGACGGCGAAAAAATTCAGCTCTACAAGAGCCCAGAGCAGCACGACGTCACGCCGTCTGCGATCTTCATCGATCGGCGCGGCAACAAGTACGTCGGATCGCGCGCCTACAACAATGCTGCCCGCAATCCGGACAACGCCGCCACGTTGTTCAAGCGACTCATGGGCACTAGTACGCCCGTGAAGCTGCCCGCAGTCAGCCTCACAATGACGCCGGAGGAATGCTCCGCGGAAGTGCTGCGCGCCCTGTTTGGCTACTTGCCGAAAGAAATTCGAGGCGATGGTGACACCGGTACCGTCATCACGGTGCCCGCTGCCTTCAATCAGATGCAGAAGGACTCCACGATGTCCGCTGCTGATATGGCGGGCCTCGGACGCGTCGCGCTGATGCAGGAGCCGGTGGCGGCCGTAATGAGCGTTATGCGTCAGCGTAAGAACGATGGCGTGTTTGTCGTTTATGACCTTGGCGGCGGTACGCTCGACATCGCCATCGCAGAAAGCATCGCCGGGCGCGTGAACCTGCTGGCCCACGGCGGCATCGCCATGTGCGGCGGGCGCGACTTCGACCGCATCCTGTTTGACAACGTCGTCAAGCCGTGGCTGCTGGAGAACTTCGATCTACCGGAAGATTTGAGCGTGAATCCGCAGTTCAAGTCCCTGTTGCGCATGGCCACGTGGGCAACGGAAAAGGCAAAGATCGAACTCTCGCAGAAGGAAAATGTCGTTGTCAGCCTTCCCGAAACCGAGCTGGGTGTCCGCGACCAGTCGGGCGCGGAGATTTACATCGATATCGCCGTTGATCACAAACGCTATAACGACTTGATCGCCTCGAAGATCGAAGAGTCCATTCAGTCTGCCCGCGAAACGCTCGAAAAGGCGGGACTGAGCCCACACGATGTTGAGCGCATCGTGTTCGTGGGCGGCCCCACACAATACAAACCGCTGCGCGACAAGGTCGCCTTTGAGCTTGGCATCGCGCCATCTACCGACGTGAACCCGATGACGGCGGTTGCCGAAGGTGCAGCGGTGTTCGCGGAATCCATTGACTGGGCATCGCAGAGCCGTGGACGCAAGAGTGCCCGTGGCGCACTTAGCGCCGGTGGCGCGCTCGACCTCTCGTTCAACTACATTGCACGCACGCCGGAACCCAAGGCCAAGATCGTCGCCAAGTTGGGCCGCGCGCCTGCTGGCATCGAGTTTCAGGTCGACAGCCTGGACACGGGCTGGTCGTCTGGTCGCGTGGCGATGAAGGATGGCGCGAGTATCGATCTCAGCCTGACCAAGCCCGGCGACAATACCTTCAAGGTGTTCGTGTTCGACTCGAACGGTACGCCTGTTGCGTTGCGTGAGGATAAGATCGTCATCGCCCGCACGGCCGCCAGCGTCGACGCGATTCCAGCGTCGCATTCCATCGGTGTCGAAGCGCGCGACAAGATGGGTGGCCGTTTGGTGCTGGATTACCTTGTGCGCGAGGGCGACCAGTTGCCCAAGAAGGGCAAGAAAACCTTCAAGTCGGGCGAGTCGCTCAAGGCCGGAAGCGCCGGTTCGATCAAGTTCAAGCTGTGGGAAGGCGAAATCTCCGACCCGATCAACGACAACCGCTTCATCGGCATGTTCGAGATCAAGGGCGCGGACTTCGACGACGGCGTCATCACCGCTGGTGCGGAATTGATCTGCGACTACGAAGTACTCGACTCTGGCAACATCCAGTTGGAAGTTTCGGTACCTTCCATCAGCGGTTCGTTCAAGAGCGGGCGCAACTACTACTCCAGCCAGGAAGGCAAGATCGACTACACCAATCAGGCCAAGAACATTCAGGAACAGTCAGAGCACACGTTAGAACGCCTCGAAGAGATGGCTTCCAAGGTGGACGACCCGCGTCTGGAGCAGGCCCGCGAAAAACTGGAGCAGGCAAGCGCCATCGAGTCGGGCGAGGCCGATCCCGAAACGGCGAAGCAGGCAATGGACAACGTGCAGGAGGCCAAGCGCCTGATGGCACTGACCCGCAAGGAACACTTGAAGGACATCCGCCAACTTGAACTAGAAAGGGCTGTCGATTTCTTCGAGAAGACCGTGCGGCAGCACGCGCGCCCTACCGAGGCCACGTCGTTCGACAACTTGGTGAAGACAGCGCAGCGCGCCATCGACAACAACAGCAGCGACTTTGAATCGCACTTGGACGATCTGCGCGGCCGCAACTTCTTGATCCTGTGGCGTCAGGACTGGTTCGTGATCGACCGTTTCAAGTGGCTGGCTCAGGACACCTATCTCTTTGCCGACCTTCGCGAACATGCACAGTTGGTTGCCGTCGGTGCAGAAGCACTGAAGGCCAACGACATCGACAAGCTGCGCGCTGTCGTCGCCCATCTCGACTCCATCCGCATCGGCTCTGCGGGCGAGGACGATATGACGGCGGGTGCGAACATTGTGAGGAGCTGATCATGGCCTTGGAAGCGTGGCTGCCTGTTGGGTTCAAGTTGCCAGATGGCGCGAAGGCGCGCCTCGCGCTGTTCGGAGGCATGGACTGGCAGATCTACGAAACGATGGGTGGCGGTCGGGCGCTGGTCGCGCAGGGCGCGTTGGTGCAACGCTGGCTGGAGTCGAATTTGATCGACGAGGGCACGCTGGACGCATTCCAGTTTGGCGAACGCCAATTTCGAGCGATCTCCAGCGCTCCAAGCCAGACGCTTTGTCCGGTCAGCGATGGGAAATCTCCAGACAACAAATCGGAGGCGCTGGCCTTTGCCCTTGCGTTGAAGGCCACGCGCGATATCGATTCGGAGTCCGCCCTCCAAAATGCGTTGTATGTTGAGAAGATCACGCGGTTGCTGCCGACCTACAGCATCAGTTCTCGAACCGGTGACGACGTCGTACTCGGCTACTGGCTGACGGGCGGCGCGAGCATCCCGGCCACTTCCTTTCGCCGACTGCGCCAGACTATGAGCTGGCTTGGTGCAAGCCACCTGAAGGATGTCGTGCAAGCGGCAGGTTTCGAGGTCGCCGAAGTCATTCCGCTCGAACGCAAGCCGGACGCTCCCTCTGAAAAGATCGAGGCGGTACCCGCAGAAGAAAAGGTCGAGGTCAAGCTCACCGCACCTGAGTCGAACAGGGTGTTCGAACTGGCCGGGCGTCCGGAACTGGCCGCTTTCTTCAACGAGCACATCGTCGACATCATCTTGCATCGCGACCGCTACAAGGCACTTGGCATCGAGTTTCCTTCGGCGGTGATCCTGCACGGCCCGCCAGGCTGCGGCAAGACCTTCGCGGTCGAACGACTGGTGGACTTCCTCGGCTGGCCAAGCTTCCAGATCGATGCTTCCAGCGTGGCTAGCCCCTACATCCACGAGACCAGCAAGAAGGTTGCGCAGGTGTTCGAGAAAGCGATGGAGAACGCGCCATCCGTCCTCGTCATCGACGAGATGGAGGCGTTTCTCGCCGACCGAGAAATGGGCGCTGGCTCCTCACATCACCGCGTAGAGGAAGTGGCGGAATTCTTGCGCCGTATTCCGGAGGCTGTGAAGAACGACGTGCTGATCATCGCCATGACGAACCGGATCGACATGATCGACCCCGCCATCCAGCGGCGCGGGCGATTCGATCATCTCATCAAGGTGGACTTCGCCAGCGAGGTCGAGGTACAGGCGCTGTTGGACAAGTTGCTGTCGTCCTTGCCGAAGGAGCCGGACGTGGATCCCAAGCTGCTGGCAAAGGAGCTGGCAGGCAGACCCTTGTCCGATGTCACCTTCGTGGTGCGCGAAGGTGCGAGGCTTGCGGCACACTCCGGCAAGGATCAGCTGGATCAGGCCAGCCTCCTGGCGGCGATGAAGTCGACTCCGGCACGCGAGCGTGAAGGTGGCGAGACCAAACGTCGAATCGGTTTCATTTAGGGGAGGATCGTGGCAGCGGGCGAAGACGACAAGAAGAAGGAACAAGGCAAGGGCTTCGCTGGCCTTTCCTCACTCGTCTCCGACGTGGATACGACGCCCCCGCCTGCCGCAAAGAAGACGACTGCCGGCACCACCACCGGAGCTGCTTCGGGAGCCAGTCGTCCGGTTCCGCAGGCTGCGCCACCAAAACCGCAGTCAGCGCCCCGGCAACAGCCCTACAAGCCGCCGCAGCAACCGGGTTCCAACTCATCTACCGGCAAGTGGTGGATCGGCATCGCCGTCGTCGTTGACTTTTTCTGGCTCATTGGTCAGTCCAACAAGAACACCTCCACGCCGGCTCCGGCCTACTCACCACCGGCGCAGAGCACGACCCCTAACTATTCTCCGCCAGCGCAACCGCAGGCACCATCGCGCCCGGCAGAATCCAGACCTCCGGTCGGGCAAGGCCTCACATTCTCATACGATCTGATCGCGTATTGCGTAGCCGAGGACATCCGCATGGACGGCGCGAAGTCTGCGGTCGACGACTACAGCGACTCGGACGTGAATCAGTTCAACGCGATGGTAGCCGACTACAACAGCCGTTGTTCCAGCTTCCGGTATCGCAGGGGAGTGTTGGAAAGCGTGCGTTCAAGCATCGAACCTTATCGGAGCCAACTTCGGGCCGAAGGAATGCACCGCATCTCTGGCGGGACATCGTCGAGATCGCCATCGCCAGCCCCTACCTACAACACAAAGGGTTGGACGGAGGAAAGTACAAACTCAACAGAGGTTGGGCCTTGGCTCAATTACGACCCACCGGGTACTCGTTATTACCGTGATGCCAACAGCGTCATCTTTCGTGTATTCCCGCCAGGTGTCAGGCCAAATGCATCAGCCGCAAAGCCATTTGGCTTGGGCGATAGTACGGAGAACCCGCAGTAATGGCATTGGCGATATGCTTCAAATGCGGTTCCACGAAGTCCCGCGCGCTAGTAGCCTGCCGGAACTGCAAGGTCGCGCCGAAAACGAGCAGCGAGTACGCCATCTCGCTCGCGCTCTCCGATCACCTCTCGACCAGAGAGCAACTCACGCAGCATTCCTACGAGCTTCGCATGGCAAAGAAGCTGTCCGTGCCGCGTGAGAGGCTTGTGCAGGCATTCGATGCGCTAAAAGACCCGCAGCTTCTGGCGATGCTTCGGGCACAGTCCCTGATCTCGGAACCTACACCTCAGCCCTCTACGATCCCACGGGCTGCATCACAACAGCCTCAAGCGCAGTCGGCATCAAGTTCAACACCAAGCGCTTCAGTTGCCATGAAATGGAGCGATGATATAGAAGTCAGGAAAGAACTAGCCGATCTCGTGCGGAGATCCTATGCGCGTATATGGGATTCTTGTGTGACTGGCTATATCAAGGGTGAGTGGCGGGATTTCGATGCTGACGTGCTAGCTAAGGCGACTCGGCGTTTTGTCTACGAATTTTCCGCCGATGGTATGTATGAACTTGCCTCGGGTGAGGCTGCTACCGAAATCCTAGAGCAGCAGATCGAGGTGTTCCGGAATCTTTACACCAAGACTGCGTTTTCGGATGTGAGCCTAGAGGTGAGAACGATTACCGCGTTTCTTGCGATGGTGGCCTTGAGGCCTGAGATTCAACAGTCAAGTTCGATGCCCAGATTTGTTCAAAATAAACAAGTAAGCGCGCAGCCACAAGCAGCCTCGATTCCACCATCAACCAAGACGGCACCTCGATTCGCCGTCACTGCGCTGAACAAATCGGCGTTCGCCGTGTTGGGGGTAACGACGCGCGACGATCGTCGGCGCATAGTCGAGTTGGCCGAAGAGAAGTCGTTGGAACTGGATCACGAACTTTGCCAGAAGGCGCGTTCCGACCTGACCAATCTGCGAACCCGGCTGAGCGCGGAGATTGCGTGGCTCCCCGGCGTCTCTCCTCGAAGAGCCACTCAGCTTGTCGATGGGCTTCTCCACGACCCGCTAGCGATCAGGCAGGAGTCTGGGCTGCCGACGCTCGCCCATCTGAACTTGATGGCATCGGCCTTCGAGAGCGTGAAGGATAGTCACGAACCCAACGATCTGGCCGAGTTCATTCAGGAAGTCGCAAATCTGGCCGAAGAGTTGTGCCCCGAAGAGGTGCTGCGCGACATCAATGAAGACCGGTCGGTTTCCGGGTTTCCAGAAGTGAAAACGGTCGAGCAGATCGAGGAGCAGTTGTCCGAGCGCAAGCGGTACTACCGGAACGCCATCAAAGAGGCGCTCGACAGACTGCCGTCAGCGAAGCTCGTGCAAGTGATGACCGATGCGGTCGATGGCGCGACCTTAGGTGGTGAGGATCATGCTCCAGGTCTGATTGACGATCTCGTCGATAGCTACGAAGTGGAGACGCAAACGCCGTTGCAATCGGGTGCCGAGAACATCCACAAACTCATCCAGTTCGCCAAAGACGCTGCCCCTACCGGGGAGGCGACGGTGAAACCGTATGTGGACAAGATCGAGGCTGCCGCCCGGAGCTGGGACAGGATTGCCCAGCCAATTCAACTCAGTGCCAAAGCACGAGGCACCGAACACGACCTAAGCAACAGCTTGGGTTGGGCGATTCGCGGCCTTGCGCTCGATCTGTTCAACAAGTACGACATCCTGCCCCAGACGCAGCGGCTTACCGCCTTGCTACAGGAATTGTTCTCGGAGATTCCTGAAATCTCGGAGAGGGTCGAACAGGATGCCGATGCGCTGGATGATATTGCCAAAGAGCGTGAAGAGGCCGCAATCATTGAGCCGATAAAAAAGTTGAGTGAAGGCATCATCAAGGCCGCAGAAAAGAATTCTGGGAACGCCTTCAATGAGGGAATTCGGCTATTGGAAGAAGGCAGTCAGTTGTTGAAATCGCTTCCAGTTTCTTCAGCCAGTAATGCCTACAAGCAAGCCAACAACATCTTGGCTCATGGGGGCAATCGATGTGCTATCGAATTTGGTAACGCCACGTCAAAGTGGGCGCCCTGCATCATCTTGCTTGAAAGGGCTCTGAGCCTTGCGGGTGATGCTGATCTGCGGAATCGAATCTCTGAGAACTTGACATTAGTCAAGAACAATCAAGCAAGCCTTGGCGATCTTGAGCCAATCAGTTCCGCCCCTTCATTGCATACCATCAACGGGTGTGGTTTCACGATGTACGGAAGTTCGGATCATCGACCCGATGGGTCGTACATGACTACTTATTACTTCGTTATCTTGGCGATTCCGCTGTTTCCGATTGCGCGCTATCGCGTCATGCACGCCGGTGGGAATAGTTACAAATTCCTTGGAAAGGGACATCTACGTACCTTTGATAAGTGGCATATTGCCATCACGCTTGGCACGATCGGGTTGATGATTCTTCTATGAAATGAGGAAGATTTATGGGGTTTCTTTCGAGCTTGTTTGGCGGGAACAAGGAGGACAAGGCCTTGCGCGAGGCGCTTGCTCTCATCAATCGCATCATCGACGACGAGAAGTTCCAGTTGGAGCAGCTCAATCCGGTCATGAAGGAGATGATCGAGTCCGCTCCAGCCTACGACAAAGACCCGAACGGCACCGGCCCGTTCGGCTTCATAGAAACCAATCCCATCCCGGTCAATGGGCCAATCGGTCAGATCGCCTACCTCTCCAAGCTCGAAACGCAGTCCGGCCAACGCATTCTTTTCCATCGACTTGGCGCAATGGACACGGTGGACGTGTTCGAAGCTGTCTCTTTCAACGGACGCGAATGGTTCATCCTGTTCACGGATTTCTACCATCCGCGCCGCTCGCGCCTCACGCCGGATGGTTTCCACTTCACGAAAGAAGTTGGCCAGTTCTCCGGCTTCACCAATTTCTGCGAGGACTTTCCCTACGACTTCATCGAGAAAAAGGGTTCCATGCGCGATTCCGGATTGAGCATGGCCTACATCGCCATCAGCAAGGTGTCCGACCAAATCCAGAACCGGGTATTCACTCGCCCGCTTGCCCACAAGGCCAAGCTCGAACTTGTGAAGAGCCGCTTGTCGAGCTTTCAGGCGCAATAGGGACGATGTGGTCTCCTATCGCGCGCCGACAGCAGAATCGGGTAGCTCATCAGGGTAATGTGATGGAGGGGGTCAGATCTTTCTGATAGAGACCACGAAATAGCCGTCCAAATGCATCATTGAGTGCTCGTTTGCAGAGCACCATCATTCGTCGTGCATTCGTCGAACAGGGGATTTGTTCGCCAAGCAGGGGATACGTTCGTCGAGCATCTTTAAATCCCCAAACGGGTGCTCTGACCGCTTCCCAAACGCTACCCACAAAAGAATAAGCCCATTTTCCGAAAAATCGAAAAGTGGGCTAAGCCTTTGTTATACCACAAAAAAACTGGTGGCCGGGGACGGAATCGAACCGCCGACACGGGGATTTTCAATCCCCTGCTCTACCAACTGAGCTACCCGGCCGGAAACTGGCTGCCACGGGTTTCCGCATGAGCTACGGAAGGTGCGTGGAGCCGCGCATTAGACCGAATGCGCGGCTTTTCGTCAAGACGTGACGTCGGGCGGGGTGAAGCCGGTGGCCTGGTCGACGTCGCCGCCGAACAGGAATTTCTCCATCTGTTCGGCGAGGTATGCGCGCGATTTCGGGTCGAGCGGGTTGAGTCGGTATTCGTTGATCAGGGTGGTCTGATGGGTCAGCCACTGTTGCCAGGCGGGCCTGGAAATTTCGGCATAGATGCGCTGACCGAGTGGCCCGGGCCAGGGGGCGAAGTCCAGGCCTTCGGCGTCGATGCCGAGCTTGCTGCAATGGATGGTGCGGGTCATGCGAGATTCCTGCTGGATGGTGTCGGCGGGGCGCGTTGCGCTCAAAACCATTTCGCCCGCTTCAGGCCCGCGTAGATGCCGCTGACCACCAGCACCATCACGGCGATCATGGTGGGGTAGGCCCACGGCTTGCTGAGTTCGGGCATGTGCTGGAAGTTCATGCCGTACCAGCTGGTGAGCAGGGTGGGGGCG
>Ga0134126_10012378_pt1 | contig 10775 bp, 10 predicted proteins | sample KB31752_FD_96881 | JGI IMG/M metagenome (GOLD analysis project Ga0134126, IMG submission 96881) | Terrestrial soil microbial communities with excess Nitrogen fertilizer from Kellogg Biological Station, Michigan, USA - KB3-175-2 | ecosystem: Environmental > Terrestrial > Soil > Unclassified ...
AATCCGGCTGCGATTCTTGCTTAAGGTTTCCGCGTGGGCCTCAGAATCACCTCGCTGACAAACGCCTGCGGCCTTCCAGTTACCAGCATCGCTACCGCGTGGGCCACATCTTCAGGCAGCAGCATTTTCTCCGGGCTCTTGCCTTCATGTGGAGAAAATTCCGTATACGTGGAGCCGGGACAGATAACTGCCACGCGGATATTGTGTCCACGCAACTCTTCTGCCACAGAATAAGACAGGCCGTTCAGCCCCCATTTTGAGGCGCCGTAAGCCGCAGCATTGGGTAGCGGGTTTTTACCCGCAATGGACGAGATATTAATAATGTCGCCCCCGCCGCTGGCTATCATCAATGGCGCGAAGGCGCGAAGGGTGTAGAAGACGCCGCGCAGGTTGGTATTGAAAATGGTGTCCCATTTTTCCAGCGGCATGGTGTGCAGCGGCCCGCTAAACCCGCCGACCCCTGCATTGTTAACCAGAATGTCAATACGTCCAAAAGTTTTTTGTACGCGGCTGGCCATCGCTTCCACGGAACTCCAGTCGGCAACGTCGCAAGCAATGGCTTCGGCTTCGCCGCCGGCGGAGCGGATCTGCCCTGCAGTATGTTGCAGGCGGGCAAGCGTTCGCCCGCAAACAACTGTGGTTGCGCCCAGGTCACCCAGCTTCAATGCAATCGCAGCGCCAATTCCTCTACCTGCACCGGTCACCAGAGCAACTTTCCCGTTTAAAGTCTTGTCGTTCATTCCTTTTTCCTTGGATTTCATGGCAAACTCAGCAAATATCTTCGAATCTTTAATATCTGATGGAACGATTTTTCCCGCGGTGGTGTCAAATAATTACAGGAGCTCTGGCCGTTTTGAGCCAGCGATTGGCCCAGAAGATAACTATTGCCAGCAACTTTGCATCTGACCAGTAAACTGTCATGTTAAACGCAACTTGCCTAAATGTAGGGTCTCTCTTTTATAATCCGGTGCCTCTAAGTTTTCACGGAAAAGATGGGTCCGAACGGCGGCGTTGCGCTTACGGGCGTCGGGCCGGCAAAAATCTGGAAGAGATGGATTGAAGGAGCAAAACGCAATGAGAAAAGTGCTTGTCACATTTGTGCTTGCGCTAACCACATCAGCCCTGGCGCAGGGAACGACGCCATCGGGGCAGCAACAACCAGCAACCCCGCAACAGCCTGCAACTCAGCAACAGCCTGCAGCCCAGCAGCCCGCGGCCGGAAATCAACAGGGCAATGTCCCCACCAACCAGAAAGTAATCAAAGATCCAGCCGAATACAACGCATACATTACGGCGCTGAATACTACTGATCCTGCGGCCAAGGGAGCGGCCATGGAAGCCTTTGTGGCCCAGTATCCCAACAGCATCGTTAAGATTGACGCGCTGGAGCAGGCCGAGTCAGCCTACCAGAAGGCCGGAAATCAGCAGAAAGTTGAGCAGATTGCCAAGGAGATCCTGCAGATTGAGCCTAACAACGTTCCATCCCTGGCCATCATTGTTTTTATAGAGCGCAACGGTATTAAGGACCCAGCCACCGGCGCCAAAGCCCGTGCCGATGCCGAGCGAGGCTTGCAGGAGCTGCCGAACTTCAAGAAGCCTGAAGGGACATCTGACGAGGACTTTGAAAAAATGCGCGCTCAGATGACGAATATCTTTAACGGGACGGCTGGCTTCGGCGCTCTGCAGCAGCAGGATTATCCTGCCGCGCAAAAATATTATGAAGCGGCGCTGAAGGTCGATCCCAACGATCTGGCCAATAATTACCAGATGGCGATTGCTCTACTGCAGGCGAATCCGTCAAACCCGTTGGGCTTCTGGTACGGCGCAAAGGCACTCAGCCTGGCGCAGAAGTCGAATCCGCAGGCCTTCCAGGCATGGTCGCCGTATTTCCTTTCTCGTTACAAGAAATACCACGGCAATACCGATGACTGGAACCAACGCATGGCTACGGCTGCAACCCAGACTGCTCCGCCGCCCGACTTTGTTGCCAGTATTCCGCTGGCTCCAACGCCTTGCGACCTTGCTGCCCAGGCTGTCCAACAGAACGGCGCAGATGCCCTTTCTTTTAGCGATTGGGAGATGGTCCTCTCTTGCCGCGATAAGACGCCCGCCAACAAGACTGCAGCCGACCAGGTTTGGCAGGATATCCAGACAAAAGAGAAGAACGGCGAAGCCAAGCTGAAAATCCCAGTGAAAGTAGTTGCCGTGCCTGACCCAAGCTCTCTGGAAGTGGCGGTAAGCGAAGATAACCAGGCCGCAAACAAGACTGATATGAAAGTGGCCATGGAAAAACCCATGACCAAACCGCCGGCTGTGGGAACTGATCTGGAAATTATCGGCGTGATCTCAGATTACACGCCCGATCCTTTCATGTTTACCATGACCAAAGGCGAGCTGCCTGCGCCCAAAACTCCCGCCAAAACCGGGAAGAAGACAACGAAAAAGGGAACTAAAAAGAAAACTCACTAAAGAAGTTTTTTGCAACAGAAGGGCAGCTCCAACGAGGGCTGCCTTTTTTATTCACCCAACATTACGCGCTGCACAGTTTGGGCGCGGCCGGTTGCGCCATCGCAGCCAATCAGAACGCCACAGAGACGCGGATCGCCCTTGGCCGCCTCAAATCTTCCCGGAAGCCCGGTCAGAAATCGATGCAATACCTGCTCTTTTTGCACGCCAATCACACTGTCATAAGGGCCAGACATGCCGACATCTGTCTGGTAAGCGGTCCCGTTCGGCAGGATGCGCGTATCTGCAGTTGGGACGTGCGTATGCGTGCCAAGGACAGCCGTTACTCGGCCATCAAGATACCAGCCCAGAGCAATCTTTTCTGACGTGGCTTCAGCGTGAAAATCCACTATCACCACTTTGCTTTTTACCTTTGCCAGCAAGGTGTCCGCTTTGCGGAAAGGATCGTCAGTATCTTGCATGAAAACGCGTCCTTGCAGATTCATTACGGCAAAGCTTTGGCCCTGCGGCGTAGCGCCTTCATATAGACCTACACCAGGAACGCCCTCAGCATAGTTCGCCGGACGCAGGACTTTTCGCGCCCGCCCGCGCGGATCGCCATTGGCGGAGTTGAAATAATCCACAATTTCGCGCTTGTCCCAGACGTGGTTGCCGGTGGTGAGCACGTGGCAGCCCAAGTCAAACAATTCATCGGCAATGGCTGGCGTAAGACCAAAACCGCCCGCTGCATTTTCAGCATTCGCGATTACCAGGTTCACCTTGTTGGTTTCCACCAGATGGCTAATATGGTCACGCACGATCTTCCGTCCTGCGCTGCCAAAAATATCGCCAATAAAGAGTATTTGCATGAGCCTTCTGATACTACCATTTTATCTTTCATCACTTGGGCGCTCTTCCAGAGTTACAATGCTCGCGTAATTTAAAGGCAACGCGATTTTATGGCAACACTTCCCAGGCAAGGTCTGTTGGCTTCTTATTGGATCCCCGCGGTAGGAATCGGCAAACCAGAGCAGTGGGTCACCGTGCCGATCGCCGAATTCGCCAAATATCGGCTGCCTAACGGCAAGCCGCAAACTAACGTGGTATTCCTGTTTAATGCCACGTTCACGGGAACACCGCAGAATTTCAAACCGCCATATATCTCCATTCCGGATGGTATATTGCAGCAGGTGACGCTGCAGCCAGGACAGAAACAGACGAACGTTCAGTTCTTGCAAAGCCTGGGAATCAAAGTGCTCCTCTCGGTCTGGGATATAACATCAATCGCAATCCCGGTATGGGTTGGGACGGAGTTCCGGTCAGCGAAAATGCAAAATTCGCGCAGTGGATGAAGGAAGAGGTCATCGATAAATATGGTCTGGATGGCATCGATATTGACAACGAATTCAGTTATCTGCCTGAAAATAAGCCAGCCTTTATGGATACGGTGTATCTGCGCGCCGGTTTGCCCGGCAGTCTGATTTCAAAAGGCTCTCTGGCAGGATTATCACGATCTTAAAATCAATGAAATTCGGTGGGCATGCGCTGGGAGCAACTCTGCATTGCGTGCAGGCAGGTCCTCCTGAAGAAGAGTGGATGACCCACATCAAGGAAGTTGAAGAGCTCGCGAAGTGGGTGGTGCAGCCGCAGTCGCCTACCAAACCCACACCGCCGATCCTGGGCATGATGCTCTTTACGTTCCCACAGGACATCCAGCAATGGACGCACTGGCCGCAGAATTCGCCTGGTTACAAATATCCCAATCCTCAGGACCATGAATGGCAGCGAACCATTATTAGAGGTATGTACGGGCTTCAGGAAGATGCTCTGAGTGCCGCAGAATCCGCACCGTAATAGCGGCTTAGTGCGCCAGCTCCACCGACGTGAGAAAGTCATAATTTCCGGCAGGCTCTACGTGCAAATTTTCAACTCGCTTTGAGTGCACTACCACGTTATCGAAATACCATAAGTCGATATAGGGAAGGTCATTTGCCAGGATCCGCTGCACCTGTGCGTAGATCTGTTTGCGCCCTTCCTGATTTACGGTGCTCCGTCCCTCATCGATCAAGCGGTCCACTTGGGCATTCACGTAGTATCCGCGGTTCGCATGTTTAGGCGGAAAGCTCGAGGAGTGAAAGGCATAATAAAAGATGTCAGGATCTTCATTGCCTCCGATCCACCGCAGCGAGTAAAGCTGGAAAGCTCCTTTCTGGACGTCGGAATAGAACGTGGCAAACTCAAAGCTGCGGATATCCAGCGCAATGCCTACCTGGCGCAGTTGCTGCTGCAGCACGGCCGCCAGCAGCCGCGTGGTTTCTTCCGTGGATGTCTTCATCAGCAGGTGAAAGCGTATGCCGTCCTGCCCACGTCGATATCCTGCCGCATCGAGCATGGCATTGGCCTGCTTCGGATCATAGTCGTAGTGTGCGACATCACCGTTATAAGCCCAGTGTTGCGGCGGAAGCACGCTGTCCGCCAGCCGCCCTTCATCGCCAAACAGATAATGCAGAATTGGCCCACGATCGATGGAATGAGCCAGCGCCTGGCGCACGCGCACATCTTTGAGAATCGGATCGCGCATATTGAAAGTCAGATACGCCAAGACGGTGCCCGGTCGTTGCTCAACCACGAGCTTTGGATCGCGTCGCAGTGTGTTAACCATGTCAGCGCTCAGAGAGCCGCTGGGTGAAATATCAGCGCTACCTTTTCGGAGCTCCAGCGCCCGCGTGGTGGCATCGGGGACGATCGCAAAGCGCACCCGCTCCACCCGCGCCCGTTCTCCCCAATAGTTGTCATTGCGATCGATCGTCACCTGACTGTCCTGCGCCTGAGAAACAAAACGAAACGGCCCGGAACCTACAGGAAAGCGATTGAAGCTTTTGTCGCTTCCGTAAGGCACAATGCCGAAGACACCATCGGACAGGTTGTATAACAAGGTTGAATCCGGTTCAGAGAGATGCAGGACCACCGTGGAGTCATCCGGTGTTTCAACTTGCGAAATCAGCCGGTAGGTCGTGGTTTTCAGCGTAATCAGCGATCCGTCGCGGATGGTATCGAGTGTCCACTTCACGTCGCGAGCCGTAAGTGGCCGGCCATCGTGAAAATGAATGCCCGAACGCAAATGAAAGATGTAGGTACGCGGGTCGGGAATCTCCCAGCGCTCCGCCACCCAGGGCTGTATGTTGAAGTGCTCATCCCTATGGACCAGGGAATCGAACAGCAGCTGGTCAATCCTCTCGGACTGTGCATCGGTTCCTACTCTTGGATCGAGATTTGTTGGGCTGCTTTCAATGATCATGACCAGCGTGTTGGGATCAGGACGGCTGGCGCAGCCGATCAGAGCGATGAGGATGACCGACATCAAGAATAACCACAGAGAACACAGAGGAGCACTGAGAGTTTTTTTCTGGAATCCCGAACCCGCAAGTTTTGCGGGTGAGGGAGCCCTATCGTCTGCAAAATGTAGGCAGGAGTATCTCGTGCTTTTCGTGACAATAGGGATCTCTCGCGGCGCTCGAGATTTTAAAAAAAAAGCGCCTTTGACTCCGCGCCTTATGTGTCTATACATAGGAAATTTTTCCCAGCATCACAGCCTTCTCCGCACCCGTGGCCGAGGGCACATTTCCGGGCTGACGATGCCACGTCTGGTATGCCAGCAGTGCAAAGGCAACGGCTTCTTTGGCCTGGCTGGGAACACCGTAATCGTCAGAGTGGCGGAGCTTCAGCCCCAGCTTGGCGGCTTCTTCCACCAGCATGTTCATTAGCGTTTCATTCTTCGATCCGCCGCCGGAAACAACCATTTGCCGGTAGCTTCCACCCGGCAGTACAAATCGCTCCACAGCTTCTGCGATTGAGCACGCAGTGAGTGCCGTAGCCGTAGCAATAATGTCTGGTTTGGCGGCGCGACCACATTTGCGCAGAAACGCGCGAGCATATTCACGCCCAAACTCTTCACGTCCAGCTGTTTTCGGTGATTTCCGCCGGAAGTATGGTGCTTGCAATTCTTTTTCCAGCACCGCCTCAAGCACAGCACCACCTCGCGCAACCTTGCCGTCTCGGTCGAACGGTTGGTTGAAAAGCATCTGCATGAGTTGATCAATCACCATATTGCCCGGCCCAGTATCGAAAGCCATCACATCAGCAGGCTTGGCGTTCGCATAAATTGCCGTGAGATTGGCAATGCCGCCAATGTTCTGCACGATTCGCCCAATATGTTTATCGCGGAAGATGGCGTAATCCAGAAATGGCACCAGCGGTGCGCCTTTGCCGCCCGCCGCTATGTCAGCAGGACGAAAATCAGAAACCACCGGCACACCCAGCCGCGACGCAACCACTGAGCCTTCCCCTGTCTGCCATGTGCATGTGATTTTTTTGCCCAGATACGGTGCCGCATCGCCCTGATGGTAGATTGTCTGCCCGTGGCAGCCCACTAAGTCGAGCACCCGCACGCGAGTCTTCTTTTGCGCCTGCAACACGGCTTCCGCGTAGAACTCACCTAGACGGAAATTAAGCCGGGAGAGTTCGGCAACGCTGGTTTTGCCGGCATTCATAGCGGCTAGCACGGCCTGACGCAACGGCTTCGGATATTCCAGATGATGATGGCCCAAAAGTTCAAAATGCAGATATGAGCCAAGGCCGCGAAGACGCACGAAGGCCACGTCCACACCGTCTGCGGACGTTCCGCTCATGACTCCGGCCACGATCAAACGTTGATCTCCCTTGAGGTATGCAGGCGGTCATCTATCACTCCGCCATCAACGATGTGCGTGAAATCACCAACAATCTTTTTGAGTTTTTCCACCACTTTGGCTTTAGGTTCAGTGGCAAAGCCACGCAATTCTTTTGCGCGCTTCTTGAAGCTGAGCACCCGCCGCGCCGCCTTCTCTACATGAGCGGCAAATTTGCGATCGCGCTCTGCTGTACGCAGCACCGCTTCATAGCCGCGCCAGACCAGTTCCTGGTTGTGGCACACCAGAAACATATCCGCTCCGGCGCGCAGCGTCTCCACAGCAACATCCTCAATTGTTCCAGTGGAGAGCACGCCGCCCATTTCCAGATCGTCAGAAATAATGAGCCCGCGATAGCCAATCTTTTTACGCAGCACATCCTGCATCCACTTGGGAGAGAGCGAAGCAGGCAGCTTGTCTTTGGTGACTTCTGGATAAGAAGCATGAGCGACCATTACAAACGGAATCTGCGCACGCAACTCGCGATAAGGCGCCAAATCCTCCGCCCACATTGCTTTCCAGCTCTTTTTCACCACAGGCATGTCATGGTGGCTATCCAGATTGCCTTCACCCAGACCAGGAAAATGTTTGCCGCAGCCCAGCACCTTGGCTGCTTTCAGGCCTTTCAGGAACTCACGTGCATAGGCGACCGTCTTTTTAGGATCATCTGATGCTGTGCGGCTGGTGAGCACTGAACGAGATGCCTCAAAGCCCAGGTCGAACACCGGAGCGAAATCAGTATTGAAGCCCAACGCGCGCGCTTCCAATCCAAGAATGTTGCCGTGCATGCGGAAGAGCTTGCGATTTCCGGTTGCAAACACCTGTTCCACAGATGGCGCTGGAGCAATCACTTTTTTCAGGCGGTCCACAGTACCGCCTTCAAGGTCGACGCACAAAAACATGGGAACGCGCGTGGTTGCCTGCGAGTCCCGCAGCAAGCGCCAGGTTTGTGCAGGGTCTTCAATGTTGCGCGCAAACAGGATCACTCCGCCCGGCTGCAGCGTGTTCAGCGTGGTGCGCAATTTTCCGTCAATTTCAAGCCCATCAAAGCCCAGGATCAGCAGTTGTCCAACTTGCCGGCGGAGAGTCTCTGTTTTTGGCATGACATCCGATTATACGAAGAGCAGGGCACTGCTCGCCTCAATCACGCGCCTTATTTTGCTTATGAGTATTGCAACTTAGTGGCACTGGGTTGACGTGTTGTCAGGGAATTCAGCCAGAGCCTTGCCTTGCTGGTCGCGATTTTGAAAGCGGCAATTGTTATTGAAGTTGGGGTCCTGGGCAAAATTCATCGTCAGCGTTTTATCGATCGTATTGCCCTGAAAAGTGTTGTTCAGGTTGGACACCCCGGCCACGGCCGGATAACTCCAGATGGCAATCTGGTTGGCGCCGCTGTCGCTGGTGATGGTGTTATTAGCAAAGACCGAATTCTGCACCTGGCCGCGCAATACAACAGCAACCGATTCATCGCTCCCTAACTGGATGGTGTTGCCCGTAATGCTCCAATTTGAAAAAGTCTCGCTCGGACCACTTCCGCCTATCACCATACCGTAAGAAGATGGGTGGATAAATTGATTGGACTGGAGTATTACGCCGTTGCTGGTGAAGCTATCATCATTGAATCCATATTGGACGTTACGCGCAATGTTATCGTGAAAATTCACCGGGCCCATGGCCCAGCCGCCATAGCCAAGCTGGTATCCATCCACCACATTGTTCCGCACCTCAGCTACGGCGTTGTTCACTACAATGCCATCCATCGCACCGCCGGCCCGCGAGCCGCCGATTACGGCTAGGCCCGGCTTGCTGACCGTGACATGTTCAATAAGATTGCCCGTGTTCTGTTCTGGATTTAAAGGCACCATGTTCCCCCAGATCCGAACAGCAAAGGTCTCAAATGTTTCATTGGTAACGCCAATGTCGCCCGAACCGCCGATGACATCTACGTTGTGAATCCAGTGGCCTCCCTGGTCTGATCGCAAAATAATTCCTTCAAGGTTCAGCGGAGTACCACCAAGAGCAGTGAGCTTGTCATGATTGGCGTCAATCGTAAGGTCAGAGATCTCAATACCGGAAGATCCAGCGGAGTGCGTGCCTATCACCACGTTACGGCCGCCTTGTAAGGGCACGCCGCTCGCATTTTCAAATTGGTCAGGCAAATAGGAAGCGAGCTGCAGCGTGGTATGGTTCACGCCACGCCCGTGAATTTTCCAATTCTTTTCCGCGGTAAAACCGAGTTCGCTTCCTTGGGTGTGCCCCAGGCCGATCTTCCAATCATATTGACCGTTGGTTTCAAAGGTGCCACTGGCCACGCAAACAATCAAATTTTGCGAGGGAATATTGGTTTGCGTGCCCCAGGTAGGCTGCTGGCCTTCACTGATTGTGCGCAGGATGGTATCAAATTTATCGGCCGTGCTTCCGTCCAGAGGATCATCAAAGCTGGTGCCTGATTGCTTACCGGCGGGCGCAGGCGTTCCGATAAAGATGCGCGTGAAACCTGCAGGCGTAGCTGCTACGGTGCAATCCTGTGAGGTAACTTCTGGATTCATGCGAATACACGAAACCAGAGTCAATCCTATGATGGCCAAAAATACGAAGTAGGTGGCTTTCATTGCACTTTCCTTGCCTTGCGCGAATGGGGTTTCGTTAATTCGCGCCGGTTCGCCTCAAGGCAAAGACAAGTAGTTGCCCCGGTTCTCCAGTGGCCTCTGGTCAGAATTGGATCAAAAATCCTAAATGTTCAGATCAAGGGTCTGCTTTTCGTTATGCCTGAAAGACGATTGCGACCAGTATAACAGCGATGAGAATAGCTAGCCGGCGGATAGCGAAAATAGAGCGAATCATGTACCCTGAAAGACTTAGTGGATTTGTTTTTTCAGCTCATTCAGCAGATTCAGCGCTTCAATCGGCGTCAAATGATTTAGATCTGCTTCTTTCAGGCGGTCCACAATTTTCTGTGAGAGCGGGGTAAACATTGTCAATTGCATCTGCGGTTCCGGTTCGCTGGCTCCGGGCGAAAGATGCTCTGTCGCCTGGTGTTCAGCGTTTTCATGCTCATGCAATACTTCGCGAGCGCGGACCACTACCTCCGCAGGAAGGCCGGCCAGCTTGGCTACTTCAATTCCATAGCTGCGATCTGCTCGCCCGGGCTCCACTTTGCGCAGAAAAACAATTCCTCCGGCGTTTTCTTTTACTGAGACATGAAAGTTTTTTACTCCATCCAGCCGGTCGAGCTCGGTGAGTTCGTGATAATGCGTGGCAAAAAGGGTCTTGGCCTGGCTGGTGGAGTGAATATATTCAACCACCGCCCATGCAATGGCCAGTCCGTCATAAGTTGCAGTGCCGCGGCCAATCTCATCCAACAGCACAAGGGACCGCGGTGTCGCAGTGTTCAGGATCGCTGCTGTTTCCGTCATCTCCACCATAAAGGTTGAGCGTCCGCGCGCAAGATTATCGCTGGCGCCAATGCGGGTAAAGATGCGATCCACCACCGGCAGCCGCGCTGAGCGCGCCGGAACAAAACCGCCCATCTGCGCCATGAGCACGGCAAGCGCCGCCTGCCGCAGATAAGTTGATTTACCGCCCATATTTGGGCCAGTGATA
>Ga0134126_10012379_pt1 | contig 10774 bp, 10 predicted proteins | sample KB31752_FD_96881 | JGI IMG/M metagenome (GOLD analysis project Ga0134126, IMG submission 96881) | Terrestrial soil microbial communities with excess Nitrogen fertilizer from Kellogg Biological Station, Michigan, USA - KB3-175-2 | ecosystem: Environmental > Terrestrial > Soil > Unclassified ...
ATCGGTGGCTTCGCCGATGCGGTGGTGATCGGCTCGGCGCTGGTCGCGCATCTTGCCGGGAGCGCGGGCGCCGACCAGGCCTGTTCGCGCGCACGCGAATTCCTCGCACCGATCCGCGAGGCGTTGGACGCGTAGGCGGGTTTTAACCCGCCGTTCCCCTCACGCAACGGCAGGTCAAGGCCCGCCCTGCAACCTTGGTGTATCCTTTTCATTTGCCGAAACCGCGCCCGCCCATGACCTGGTTGCAGAAAATGATGACCCCGCGCATCCGCACCGAACCGCAAGGCGGCAAGGGCAAGGTGCCGGAAGGCGTTTGGGAAAAGTGCGGCGGCTGCGGCACGGTGCTGTACAAGCCGGAGCTGGAGCGCAACCTGATGGTGTGTCCCAAATGTGGCCATCACCACGCGATCGGTGCGCGCGCGCGGCTGGCCGCGTTTCTCGACGAGGGCAGCGTGGTCGAGCTCGACGAGGAGATGCAGCCTGTTGATGCGCTGAAGTTCAAGGACTCCAAACGGTACCGTGATCGCATCACCGCGTCACAAAAGAAGACCGGCGAAAAGGATGCGCTGATCTCGGTTCGCGGAAACCTGAAGGCCATGCCGCTGGCCGCGTGCGCGTTCGAGTTCGCCTTCATGGGCGGTTCGATGGGGTCGGTGGTCGGCGAGAAATTCACGCGTGCGGCCGAACTTGCGTTGTCGGAAAAGATGCCGCTGGTGTGTTTCGCCGCGACCGGTGGCGCGCGCATGCAGGAAGGTTTGCTGTCATTGATGCAGATGGCCAAGACATCGGCCGCGCTGGGTCGCCTGCGCGACGCCGGCCTGCCGTACATCAGCGTGCTGACCAACCCGACCACGGGCGGCGTGTCCGCCAGCCTCGGCCTGCTCGGCGACATCAACATCGGCGAACCCAAGGCGCTGATCGGTTTCGCCGGCCCGCGCGTGATCGAACAGACCGTGCGCGAAACCCTGCCGGAAGGTTTTCAGCGTTCCGAATTCCTGGTCGAGCACGGCGCCATAGACATGATCGTGGACCGCCGCGAGTTGCGCGACAAGGTAGCGGACCTGCTGGCGATCATGACGAGGCGGCCCAAGGCTGCCTGAGCCGGTGGCAAAGCGCACCCTCCAGCAATGGCTGGAATACCAGCAGGGTGCGCACGCGCGCGGCATTGATCTCGGGCTCGAGCGCGTTCACGAAGTCTGGGGGCGCATGGGCGTACCGCGGCCCGCGCGGGTGGTGATCACGGTGGGCGGCACCAACGGCAAGGGTTCGACGGTCGCATTCCTGGAAGCGATGCTGCGCGCGGGCGGCATGCACGTGGGTGCCTACACCTCGCCGCATATCCTGCGTTACAACGAACGCATCCGGATCGACGGGATTGATGCGAGCGATGATGCGCTGGTCGCCGCGTTCGAACGAATCGAAGCTGCGCGCGGCGTCGATTCAAAGCAAGCAAAGTCAAAGCAAGAAGTACCATTGACGTATTTCGAGTTCGGTACGCTGGCGGCACTGGATTTGTTCGCGCGTGCAAAGCTCGATGTCGCGCTGCTGGAAGTGGGCCTGGGCGGCAGGCTGGACGCGGTCAATATCGTCGATGCCGATGCCGCGATCGTGACCACGGTAGATCTGGATCACATGGAATATCTCGGCGACGATCGCGAGAGCATCGGTCGCGAGAAGGCCGGGATCTTTCGCGCGGAAAAGCCCGCAATCATCGGGGAAAGCGATCCCCCGCAAAGCTTGCTGGATCAGGCGCGGCGGATCGGCGCGCGGGTGCTGCGCGCCGGCCACGAATACGTGACGCCTGTTCACGGCGATCATTGGACTTGGCGCAGCGACGAGGTGGCGCTGCAACTTCCCATGCCGATACTCGCGGCGCCGAGCCAGATCGCCAATGCGGCGGCGGCCATTGCGGCCTTGCGCTCGCTGCGGGGGGTGCTCGACTGGGACCCGCGCGCGATCGCGGAGGGTGTGCGCGAAGCCAAACTGGCGGGGCGCTTGCAGAAGCTCGGCAGCGATCCGACGCTGATTGTGGATGTCGCGCACAACCCGCAGGCCGCGCGAGAACTTGCACGCTGGCTGCAAGCGAATCCGGTCGCCGGCAAAACGCTCGCGGTGTTCGGCGCGCTGCAGGACAAGGACGTCAACGGCATCGTGTACGCACTGGACGGAAATATCGCGCATTGGTACCTGGCCGGGCTGGAAAGCGATTCGCCCCGGGCATTGCCGGTGGCGCGCCTCGCGCAGCGTATGCGTAAAGCAACGCGTTCCATTTCGTTCAGTGAGCACGCCGATGTATCGACCGCGCTGCAAATCGCGCGCGCGCATGCGGAGCCGCACGATCGCATCCTCGCGTTCGGCTCTTTTTTTGTCGTCGCGGCAGTGATCCGGTCCAACGCCACCCATGCATGAAGTTCGCGTGGCTATAATCCTCAGCGTCGTCGCCGCGCCCGAGATCGAACCTGAGGGGTTGGCGAGAGTCAGGGGGACTCTCGCATCGAGCACGAGTGTGAGCCATGGACGGCGAGCGGAATGGCCGCCAGGGAGGCAAGTGGCGAAACATCCATTGTGAGAGGAAATCGAGAGGTCAATCCATGGAGCCCGCCCTGAAAACCCGCCTGCTCGGCGCCGCCGTGTTGATCGCGCTGGCAATCATCTTCGTGCCGATGTTCTTCTCGCGCGGTTCGCACAAGAGCACCGGCGAGCAGGCCGTCAGCTTGAAGATTCCCGACCAGCCGGATGCACAACTGAAGACGACTACCCTCAGCGTGGGCCCGGACAGCGCCAGCGCGAACGCAGGCGGCAATGATCCGGATCGCGTGGCAACGGTGGATGCCGATGCGGGCAAGCCGCCGGCTCCTGCGCAGAACCCCGCGGTGGAAAACTCGCAGCCCGCCGCAGTGGCGACGATTGCGAAACCCGCCGCGGCGAGCAATCCACCCGCAAATGTCGCGCAGGCGCCCGTCAAGCCCGAACCCACTCCGGCGCCCGCCGCGCGGCCCGTTTCCAGTGCGCCAGGCGCCGCCGCAAATGCCACGTATGCGTTGAATCTCGGCACCTACGCCGAACGCGGCAACGCCGACAAGCTGATCGCGAAACTCGTCAAGCAAGGGTTCGCCGCGCGCGGCGAGAGCACCACGATCAACGGCAAGCAGGCAACACGCGTGGTGGTGGGGCCGTATCCGGACCGTGCCGCGGCGGAAGCCGAGCGTCTGAAATTGAAAACCGCGGCGCCGGGCGTTCCGCTCGGGCTTCTCAGCGGCAGCAGCAATCAGACCGCGGATGCGCCTGCCAATGCGGTGCCCGCCAATCGCGCCGGCGGTTGGGCGGTGCAACTGGGTGCATTCGGAAGTGAAACGGATGCCAACAAGTTGCGCGATCAATTGCGCGCGCAGGGCTTCGACGGATACGTGGATGATGTCCCCTCCGGCGCCGGCAGGCTGTGGCGCGTGCGCGCCGGGCCGGTCAACGAACGCGCGACCGCCGAGCAGTTGAAAGCGCAGATCGCGGCGAAGTTGAAAATCACGGGAATGGTCGTGACTCAATCGTGACGCGCGGCTTCACGCTGGCCGGTAGCGGGGACCTCTTGACGATGTCGATACCGGGTTCGGCGCGCGGCTCGACTCGGGCGCAAACGGTTGCGCGGATTCGGCCTTCGATACTTCAGAACGAACGGAGAAACCTTTCGGCTGGCCAGCTCCCATGAACAATGCCGACTACATCATTCTCGCGGTGCTGGCACTGTCGGTGCTGTTCGGCTTGTGGCGCGGTTTCGTCGCCGAAGTGCTCGCACTGGTGTGCTGGATCGCGGCATTCTGGGTCGCGTGGATGTTCGGAGATGCGCTGGCGGCATGGTATGCGCAGTGGCTGCATCAGCCGGCCGCGCGGATCATCGCCGGCTATCTGACCTGTTTCCTTGGTGTACTGATGGCCGGCGCATTGCTTGGCTGGGTGCTGCGCAAGCTGATCCGCGGCAGCGGGCTAACCGGCGCGGATCGCCTGCTCGGCATGCTGTTCGGCTTGGTACGCGGCGCGTTGCTGGTCACCGTGATTGTGCTCGTGCTCGCGTTCACGCCGCTCGCGGGCGCATCGTGGTGGCGGCAATCCACCTTGCTGCCCGGCTTCGCGCAGGGCGCCGGTTGGTTGTCCGCGCATCTGCCGGCGGAGGCAAACCATTACATGCGAAATGGTGAGCAGGTCCTGCGCGCCGGACAGCAGGCCTTGCCCGCGCTGCCCGGCGTACCCATATCGGCCCCGCGTGGGGTGTTGCCGGATGTGAATGCGTTGCCGGCGAATGATGCGCCGAATGCGAAGCACGCGGCGCATCGGGCAGACGGCGATGTGGGACAATGATGCCCCGGATCGATACCCTTGTGAGGGTTAATCGCACATGTGCGGAATCATCGGCATTGTCGGCAGAACCGAAGTCGCGACCGCGCTGTATGACGGCCTGACCGTCCTGCAGCATCGCGGCCAGGATGCCGCGGGCATCGCCACCGTCGACGGCAACCGCCTGCGCCTGCACCGTGGGCCGGGTCTGGTGCGCGACGTATTCAGTTCGCGTGACATGGCCGACCTGCGCGGCCACGCCGGCATCGGCCATTGCCGCTATCCCACCGCCGGCGCGGAAAGCACGGAAGAAGCGCAGCCGTTCTACGTCAACTCGCCCTACGGCATCGCGTTCGCGCACAACGGCAACCTGATCAATACCGATGCGCTGCGGCGCGAGATGTTCGAGGACGACCGCCGCCACATCAACACGGATTCCGATTCGGAAGTCCTGCTCAACATTCTTGCGCACGAGTTGCAGATCCAGGAGCGTCACGCGCTGACGCCGGATCATCTGTTCAAGGCGGTGGCCGGGGTGCATGGGCGCGCCAAAGGTGGCTACGCCTGCATTGCGCTGGTGCTGGATTACGGCCTGCTCGCGTTCCGCGATCCGCACGGCATCCGCCCGCTGGTGCTGGGTGAACGCGAAACGCCGGCCGGGAAGGAGGTCGCGGTCGCTTCCGAATCGGTCGCATTCGACATCCTCGGGTTCAGGCGCGTGCGCGACATCGCTCCGGGCGAGGCGGTGTTCATCGATTTTGAAGGCAAGGTCACGTCGCGCAAGTGCGCCGAAGGCGCGGTGCACGCGCCATGCATTTTCGAATACGTGTATCTGGCGCGCCCGGATTCCATGATCGAGGATGTCTCGGTGTACAAGGCGCGGCTGCGCATGGGCGAGAAACTCGCCGCCAGGATCCTGCGCGAGCGGCCCGATCACGACATCGATGCGGTAATCCCGATTCCCGACACCTCGCGCACCGCCGGCAGCACACTTGCGGCCGCGCTGGGCGTGCCGTTCCGGGAGGGTTTCGTCAAAAACCGCTACATCGGCCGCACCTTCATCATGCCGGGGCAGGGCGAGCGCGCCCGCTCGGTGCGGCGCAAGTTGAATCCGATTCCGCTGGAGTTCCGTGGCAAGAACGTGCTGCTGGTGGACGATTCGATCGTGCGTGGCACCACATCCAAGCAGATCGTGCAGATGGCGCGCGAAGCCGGCGCCAACAAGGTGTATTTCGCTTCCGCCGCGCCGCCGGTGCGCTATCCCAACGTGTACGGCATCGACATGCCGGCGGTCACGGAACTGGTGGCGCACGGGCGCAGTGTCGAGGAAATTCGTGCGCTGATCGGTGCCGACTGGCTGATCTACCAGGATCTGGACGACCTGCGGGATGCCGTCGCGGAAGGCAACGAGAAGCTGCGCCACTTCGACGACTCATGCTTCTCCGGCGAATACGTCACCGGCATCGAGCCCGGCTATTTCGAGCAGATCGAATTGATGCGTTCGGATGAGGCAAAGGCGCAACGCAGGGCATAGGGCGGGTTTCGACCCGCCATCGTGTATGCGCCATGGCGGGTCAAGATACATCCGACATCGGGGAACCTCGCATGCCACGTCGCCTGATCGTGCTGTTCGACGGCACCTGGAACAAGGTGTCCACGCAAACCAATGTTGAGCGCCTGCGCAAATTGATCGCGCCGGCGGACGCGAACGGCCGCGCCCAGATCGCACTCTACATTCCCGGTGTCGGCGTCAAACCCGGCATCACGCATCTGCTCGGGGGCGCGTTCGGGCTCGGGCTTTCAGCCAATATCGAACAGGGTTACCGCTGGCTTTGCCAGAGCTGGAGCGACGGCGACGAGCTGTTCCTGTTCGGCTTCAGCCGCGGCGCCTACACTGCCCGCAGCGCGGCCGGCCTGATCCGCAAATGCGGTTTGCTGAAGCCCGACGTGACCGGCGATGTCTCGCAACACGCCGTGGATGACGCTTATGATTTCTATCGCAATGATGTCCACCCGGAGGACGGCCAAGCCGTCGCGTATCGCGCACAGCATTCGCGCGAAATCCCGATCCACTTCATCGGCGTGTGGGATACGGTCGGCGCGCTCGGCATCCCGGATGTAGCCTCGTGGTTTCCATTCGCGCGCAGCCGGTATCGTTTCCATGACACCGAGCTGAGCGGTAGCGTGCGCTATGCGTACCAGGCGCTTGCGGTGGATGAGCACCGCGCGGATTTCGCGCCGACCAAGTGGACGCGTCTGCCGCAAAGTCTTGCGCCGGGGGAAAATCCCACCTCGAAAAAATCCACGCAGATCGACGTCGAGCAGCGCTGGTTCATCGGCTGCCATTCCGATATCGGTGGAGGCGAGAAGACCGATGGTGCCGGCCGCAAACCCGATCCGCTGCCGGATCTGCCGTTGGCGTGGATACAAGGCAAGGCGCGTGACGCGGGCCTCGCGTTCACCGCGCCCTTCGTGCCGCTGCCGGATGCGGAGCTTGGCACGCCCAATGATTCCTATGCGCAATTCATGTACGGCTTGTATAAGCTTTTCAAGCAGCCGTTCGTGAGGACCATCGGCGGAGGCGTGAACGAAACCGTGGACGATTCGGTCTGGCGGCGCTGGGCGGAAGTCGCCGGTTATCGTCCGGCCACGCTCGCCAACGCCGTTGCCGCGGGGGTGGTGAGCGTGCCGCCAGGCGTGGAGCACATGACGTGAGCCGGATGTCGCGCGACTTGCGCGAGGTGGCCCGGGAGTGCCTGCTCTGTACCGATCCGCAGCGCAAGTGCGAGTTGACCGCAACCGCATTTGCCGCGCTGCGCGAGGGCCGGCTGACACTTGGGGAGACCGTCGCGCCGATTGAAACGCCCGCGCTGCCCGGCCGTCCGTCCGCGCCGCGGCTGGTGTCGCCGCGCGAGGTGCCACAGCGTGGGCTCGGCAGCGTCGAAGGCCGCGCCGCGCTCGTGCATGCGGTGGCGCATATCGAGTTCAACGCCATCAATCTCGCCTGGGATGCGGTGTCGCGGTTTGCCGGCATGCCGCCCGGTTACTACCACGATTGGGCCGGAATCGCCGCCGACGAGGCGCGTCATTTCGGCATGCTGGCGCGCCGGCTGGCGGAACTCGGTCACGCCTATGGCGATTTCGACGCACACAACGGGTTGTGGGAAATGGCCATAAAGACGTCCGATTCGTGTCTGGCACGGATGGCGCTGGTGCCACGGGTGCTGGAAGCGCGCGGGCTGGATGTGACGCCCGGCATGATCGTGCGGCTGCGCAGCGTCGGCGACGAAACCACCGCCGCGATCCTTGAAGTCATCCTGCGCGAGGAAGTGCCGCATGTTGCGAGCGGCTCGCGCTGGTTTCGCTGGTGCTGCGCGCGCGAGGGACGCGAGCCCGCCGCAACCTTCAGGGATCTGTTGCGCGAACGCCTTGCCGGCGGCCTGCGTGGCCCGTTCAATCTGGAAGCGCGCCGCGCGGCGGGATTCGGCGAGGACGAGTTGGCCTGGCTCTGTGCTTAGCCTCGAATGCCGTCGCTGCCGTTGTCCGCGACCTTGTGCAGATATTTGCGGATGCGCGCGGCGTTGGTCCCGACGTCGCTCTCGCCGACCCGCGATGCCGAGCGCACGTCGATCACGCTGCCGGCACCGCTCGCGTTCACCCGCACCACGACATCATCCTTGAAGCCGAACCAGGCCGTGCTCGCGGTAGCTTCGATGCGGCCCTGCGCCGGCACGGCCGCGTCGATCGTCCAGCCCATCTTTTTCGCCACCGCCAGCGCCCGTTCAAAGGCCTGGTCGGGCTTCAGATCCAGATGCAGTGGTTTGATGTCGGGATACCCGGCTTGCTGTTGCGTCGCGATTTTCGCGCCGCCGTATTCCGCGGAGTTGGCCGCATCCTTGCGCAGCGGCAGCACGGCCACGAACTGCGGCGGGTTGACGGTATCGGTGGTGATGTCGTGGATCGGCGGCACTGAATGCGCGCGCTGCAGCCAGTGCCAAGGCACCCACGCGACCGCGATGCCGGCGACGATCGACAGCACCAGCCATACGAAGAAGCCGCGCCGCGTGTAGGGGATGAGCAGCGCCAAGATGCCGAGCACCGCGGCAGCGATGCCCACGTAGGCGGCCCATTTCAGCAACTTGAAACCGACGATGAAAGTCCACCAACCCATGTGCACGCCGGGCCCGGAAACCAGCAACAGCACGATGGCGAGCAGCGCCAGCAGCGGTACGATCCAGGCGATTCTCATGGTGGCCTCTTCGGATTCGGCGGGCGACGGCTGCGCGGATGCTACTCCCGGTGCTACCGCCCGGATAGTGACTCAGGATGCGATGACCGCCGCCGCCCGCCCGGGATTACACATAATGTCCGACCGCCATCAGCAATAGCGCAGCGATCATCAACACCAGAACGCACTTGCTGGCCATGCTGGTGCGCGTGCGCAGCGCGGCGAGAGTCTGCTGGTGTGCGCTGCGCTCGGCTTCGGGAAGTGCCGCGGTCTGTTCGGACATCGCAATGATGCGCGCAAAACCGCGACCGATCATGCCGCCACCGAGAACCGCGGCAAGCAGCCCGAGCAAACCGCCGATGCCGAAGGCCATCCCGCCGTGGCTGAGCATCACCCCTTCGCTCAAACCTGCGGTGAAAACCCAGTACAACCACAAGCCGCTCAGCACGGTGAGTACGCCGATGGTAGCCATGAACGCGCCGAGTTTGCGCCGATGCAAGGTGGCGAGGAAATGGCTGCCCGTGGGGCCCGCTTCGCGCACGGCCGGCATCACGAACATCGACAGAAGGAACACGGCACCAAGCCACAGCGCAGCGAGCAGGATGTGCAGCGCGCGGATGGATAGAAACAATGAACCGCTCACGTTCGTTCTCCGCTCAATGCGCGATCGGCGGCGGTGCGGACGGCAGCACCAGCTTCAGATAGGGCGGTGGCGCATTCTGTCCCGGCGGCACGTAATCGTGCGCGGGTTGACCGGCCGGCCCGAGCGAGCGGATGTAGGCGTACATGTCGGCCAGATCCTTGTCGCTCAGATAGCGGAAAGTCCAGAACGGCATCGCCGGGCGCGCCTTCATCGTGCGCGCGTGCTCGATCCATTCCTTCAGCGTCATGTGCTGGAAATGCAGCCGCAGGTTCGGAGCGAAAGTCGTGCCCCACGGCCCCTGGAAATTCATGCCGCCGCCGGTCAACAACATTTCCTTTGGCGCATGGCCGCCGTTCTCCGCCCAGCCGGGCGTGTGGCAATCGTTGCAACCGCCATAGCCCACCAGGAATTCGCCGTGCTTGATCGCTCTCTGATTTGCCGATCCCGCAGCGGCAGTGAAGGCGGCGCCGGCAAGCAATGCGGCAACCGCAAGGGCAGGCAACATCTTCTTCATGGCTCGTACTCCCTCAAGGACGATGTGATGAATGGATGCGACGCTTGCGCGAGTATCCGACCATCCGCGCGGGCGTGCAAATGGTGGGAGCCTGCTGCAGGTCGAAGATGCGGTGCTTGCGATCTGCGTTGACTTGGGGCAGATCGCGATCCATAGAGGAGGCAAGGGTGCCGACCAGGCAAGCCGCCGGGGAAGGTTGCTTGCGCTCACTTTCAGTCGCGAGCAAGCTCGCTCTTACGAAAAGCCCGGGGATCGCCATGCCTTTGCGCAAACTGCTGATCGCATCCTGTGCGCTGTTGCTTGCGCTGACCGCCAGCGCGCAGGACAAGCCCGCGGTGCCCACCACGACGTATCTGCTGAAAGCCGATCGCGTGTTCGACGCGCGCAGCGAAGCCACGCACAGTGGCTGGGCGGTGCTGGTTGAAGGCGGCACCATCGCCGCGGTCGGCCCGGCCGACCAGATCCATGCGCCCGCCGATGCGCAGGTCATCAACTTGCCCGGCACCACGCTGCTGCCCGGCTTGATCGATGCGCACTCGCACATCTTCCTGCATCCGTACAACGAGACGCTGTGGAACGACCAGGTGCTGAAGGAGCCGCTGCCGTACCGAACCATCGAGGCGGTCAACCACGTGCGCGACACGCTGATGGCGGGCTTCACCGCGCTGCGCGATCTCGGCACCGAAGGCGCGGGTTACGCCGACGTGCAGGTGCAGAAGGCGATTGATGACGGCCTGATTCCCGGCCCGCACCTGTTCGTCGCCACGCGCGCGACCGTTGCAAAAGATTGCTACGGTCCGGGCCCGATGGGTTTCCGCACCGACATGACCTTGCCGCAGGGCGGCATTCCCGTCGCCGGCGTGCCGGAGATGATCGCAGCCGTGCGCGACCAGGCCGGCCATGGCGCGGACTGGATCAAGATCTACGCCGATTACCATTGCGGCAAGTCGCACGGCTCGGTGCCGACTTTCACGCAGGCGGAATTGAACGCGGGCGTGGAAGCCGCGCACTCGCTGGGTTTGCCGGTGTCGGTGCACTCGACCACGCCCGAAGGCATGCGCCG
>Ga0134126_10012381_pt1 | contig 10774 bp, 9 predicted proteins | sample KB31752_FD_96881 | JGI IMG/M metagenome (GOLD analysis project Ga0134126, IMG submission 96881) | Terrestrial soil microbial communities with excess Nitrogen fertilizer from Kellogg Biological Station, Michigan, USA - KB3-175-2 | ecosystem: Environmental > Terrestrial > Soil > Unclassified ...
CCATGATCATTGATTTGTCGCCCATCGGCTTGAACGCGACCCAGCCGCCGAGGGCGAGCGCCGGCTTGATGACGACGCCGTCGAGCGTGACCTTCAAGTCCGAGCGCGGGAAGCCGTAGCGCATGACGTCGCCGGAGACGGCGGGCTTGCGCTCGAAGATCGTATCGACCTGAGACATATCCGCCGCTCTCGCCATTGGCACAGCGACCAAGGCGAATGCGATAAGGGCCGCGCTTCGGTAGACCATTGTTTCTCTCCCTATTTGACCATGACCCAGGTCGGCTGCAGTACGGGGAACGCCATCAGGCCGACGCCCGCGCAGACGGCGATCAGCAGCGGATTGCTCACTTTCCAGCGGAACAGCGCCGCGAGCGACGCCACCGCGAGGGAGAGCGTCAGCCAGTCACCGATGGCGATCCGGCCCAGCAGCACGCACGCTCCCAGGATCGTGCCGATGGCGGCGGCGTAGGCCCCTTTTACAAAGCCCTGCACTTGTGGGTTTTTGCGGTGGCGAGCCAGCAGCGGTGCGACAATCAGCACCAGCAGGAAGGAGGGCAGGAAGATGCCGACCGTCGCCGCCAGCGAGCCCCAGAAGCCCGCGACGAGGTAGCCGACGAAGGTCGCGGTGATGACGACCGGGCCGGGGCTGATCATGCCGATGGCGACTGCGATCAGGAACTGGCGCGGATCGAGCCAGCCGTATTCCTGGACAAGGCCCTTTTCAAGGAACGGCACGATGACGAGGCCGCTGCCGAAGGTCAACGTCCCCGCCTTCAGGAAGAACAGCAAGAGCTTGCCGATCAGAGCGCCGTAGGCGGGTGGCCCAACGGTGGCCAAGGCGAGGGGCGCGGCGACGGCGAGATTGGCGGAGGAGCGCGGCCAGCGGATCGGGCCGCCGTACCACGCGACGCCGACGAGGCCGGAGCCGATGAACAGCAGCGCGACCTCGGCTTGCAAGACCACGGTGACGAGGAAGCAGACCGCCGCGAGCGCCCATTGCAGGCGGTCCTCCATGCCGAGCTTGGCGAGCCGCCAGCAGGAATGCAGGATCAGCGCAATCACGGCGGGGCTGACGCCGTAGAAGATCGCCGTCACTGGCTTGAGGTCGCCGAGCGCAACGTAGAGCGCGCCGAGCGAGGCGACAAAGACGAAGTTCGGTAGGATGAACGCCCATCCCCCGGCCCACGCGCCCCAGAAGCCGGCGCGCAGAAAGGAGACGTAGACGCCAACCTGGATCGCCAGCGGGCCGGGCAGCGACTGGCATATCGCGATGGCCTCGCGCATCTGCTCCTTCGTGAGCCAACCCCGATCGGCGACAAGTTCGCGCTCCATCTGGCCGACGAGCGCGACGGGGCCGCCAAAGCCGATGGTCCCGAGCCGTAAGAAGTAACGGACAACTTCGCGGATGCGGCTCCGCGCGGCAGCTGAAGCGGCTTCGCTCACGACCGCCCGCCGGGCTTGCGGGGCTTGTGAGAGACCCAGTCGTGGCGTTCGTCTATCGCATCGCGCGCCCAGCGAAACAGCGCGTCATAGACAAGCATTCCGGCTTCGAGCTGCGCGAGATCATCGTCGTAAATGCGCGACAACCCGAGCGAGACCGCGAGCAAGCCGGAGGCTTCTGGGGCGAGATCGGGCCGCGCGGTGTCAGCGCCTCTGACGATCGCGGCGACGCGCTGGAGTGGCTCGAAGGCCGCCAGCCCAAGTTCCTGCACCATCACGTCGAAGGTGCAGAGGTCGCCTTTATGTGACCAGAAGACGTCCTCGCCCTCAATGTCGAAAGCGGCGGCGGCGAACCGCTCGGCGACTGCTTGGACTTCCGGGGTCGCGACGAACAGAAATACCGCCTCGGGATCGACGAAGCGGCGGATGAGCCACGGACAGGCGATGCGGTCCACCTTGGGCCGTGCCCGCGTGACCCAGACCGTGCGCCCGTGGGCGTCGCGGGGCGGCAGTTTCGCTTGTGTGACCATGGGCAGGCCGGCGGCAGCCCAGGCTGCACTACCGCCAGTCAGAACGTCCACAGACGCTGCGCCTTCGTGACGCAGCCATCCGGCGACGCCTTCGCTTAGGCCACGGCCCTCCTTACAAACGACGACGGCAGCGCGCCCTGCGAAGGTCGAGGCCCAGTCCACGACGTCCTTATGCGAACGACGGATCGCACCGGGGATAAGATGTGGATCGGCGGCGAAGTCCTCTTCAGTTCGTACGTCCAGCAGCACGGGACCGCGCGATACGCCGATGAGGCGAATGAGCTTTTCGGGAGATATGGAGTTAATAGACGACACGGTGCGCCCCTTAAGATTACTGGGCGCGAAACTTCGGCTGTCGCCTCATGAGGAGATCGCTTCCCCATGCACGCCTTATAGCTCAACAGACCGGGTGGGCGTCAACCGCTCGTTTCCGGCGTTCGCTTCACGAGCGCGTCAGCGCGGCCGATAAACGCGCAGTTCTGCCTGCTCGCCGCTGTGGGCGGGAACGGCAACCAGAAGGCGGTCGAGTTCAGCGACGTAGAGCCCTGTTCGCGCGCCGGATCGCGTTCGCAACCGGCCGAGTTCGGCGAGGTTTCCTTCGTCGAGGACGGCGATGGCTCCCTCGCCGCAGGTCACGTAAATCCGGTGTCGTCGATGATCGACAAAGACGTCGTCCGCGTCACGGCATGTCTCGACACGAACCAAGAGATCGCCGGTCGACGTATTGAACGCCGCGAGGAGCGCCGGCATTCGGTAGGCTACGAACAGTTTTTGCTCCGCTTCGTCCAGGGCGAGCGGAAAATTCGCGGTCGCGCCAGCTATTCCCCAGCGACCGACCTCCTGGCCCGTTTCGGTTCCGATAACGCCGATACGAAGCGCATTGGGCTCGTTGACGAAGATGCGTTGACCGTCCGACGCGATCTGGAACGCCTCCGGGTGGGCAGCGAGCCTCCAGTCGGCGAGCCGCTTCAAAGTCGCGGGGTCTATCACGGCTATGGCCCCGGAGCCGTAGCCGACGAGAATGCGTCCTTTTGGGTCTGCGCGCACATTGTCGGCGTCCTCGCCGAGCGCGATCTCGCCGACTGGTGCAAAGCCGCCGCCGTCGTAGACCTGAACGCGACCGTCGCCGCCGTTAGCGACAAACAAACGGTCCTGTGTAGGCGCGTAGGCGACCCCCTGCGGCTCATCGAAGCCGCCGAGGCGCTTAACCACCTTACCCAACGCAAGATCGATCACCGCGACGGAGCCCTCTTCGAGTTCCGCGACGAAGACGCGGCCGCGCGCGAGGTCGGCGGTCATGTGGTCGATCCGGCCTCTCACGTCACCCAGTGGGATGGTGTGCTCAAGCTGCAACTCAGCGATCTGCCCCGAGGCCGCCTTGCTGAGCCCGAGCAGCGTTTGCGCGTAAAGACGCGGAAGGTTCGAAGCGATGAACCCCAGCGCGCAGAAGCTGACCGTCCCAAACAATATAGCCGCACGGTTCCTCACGAGCGTTCATCCTCCTTGTCGATGACGGTGTTGCAAATCGGGATAATGCACTTGCTTGTGCCACGACGGTTCGTGACGATGCCAGTGAAAATGCGGCTCTGTCGTAGGACTGTTGCGGGGGGACGATGATGTTCGTCTCGGACGTGAGCGTGCTCATGCTCCGTCGCCTCGCGCGCATGCACATTGTCGCACCGCTCGGCGAGAAGCAACCGGAGGCGGATGCCCATGAGTAGTCCGGCGATCGAGAGCTGCGTCGTCGGGGCCTCGTCCAGCAAGAGCAGCGCGACTATCGCGGCGATGAAAGGCGCAAGCGGGAAATACGCCCTCGTTTGGGCGCTGCCAAGGTGGCGTAACGCGAGGACGAACAGTAAAAGGCTGACCGCGATCCCGAAGAGACCAACGATCGTAGCCGCCGCGATGAGCCGGGCGGGCGAAATGGGCGAGTGACGCGCAAGGCCCAGGCCGAGATTGACCGCGCCGAAGCGTTCGGCGACGGCGCGCACTTCCTGTGGCGCAACGAATAGGAATACAGCGTGCGGATCGACGAAGCGGCGGATGAGCCAGGGGCAGGCGATGCGGTCAACCTTGGGCCGGGCGCGTGTGACCCAGACGGTGCGTCCTTCGGCGTCGCGAGGCGGCAGCTTGTCCTGGGGAACGAGGGGCAGGTCAGCGGCGGCCCAGGCCGCATAGCCCCCGGTCAAAATCTCCGCTGAGGCCGCGCCTGCCTCTCGCAGCCATGCCGCGACGCCTTCGCTGACGCCGTGGCCTTCCCGGCAAAGTACGACCACACTCTGTCCGGCATAGGCCGACGCCCAGTCAGCAACGTTTTGATGAGAACGACGTATCGAGCCGGGGATCAGTCGCGGGTCGGCTCGGAAGTCTTCGTCCGTCCTCACGTCGAGAAGCGCAGGACTTCGAGGGACGCCGACGAGGCGGACGAGCTTTTCGACAGAGATGGCGTTGATCGACGACATGATGCGCCCTTGGTGAAAAATGGGCGCGATACTTCAGCTGTCGCCTCATGAGGAGTTCGCTTCCCCATGCGCTCGACATAGCACGAGGAGCCTGGTGTGCGTCAACTGGACGCAGGCCAAGATAGCTTCACAAGGGCGTCAGCCGAGGGCTGTAGACGCGCAGTCATCGGCTACCGGGTCTTGGCCAGCGCCGACCTTATCCTCTGGGGATGGCCGTCATGCCCTCGCGATTAACGGCTTGGCTTTCTCTGCGACTGTCACGCAATTAATTGCAAAGACCGAATATGTACGCTCGATTTCGCAGTCTGCAGTCGGCTGATCGCGTTTCGCAGCAGCGCAGCCGAGACGTTCAGGTCATTCGCCATATCATTTTCGGTGAACACCTGTTCCGCAAGGAGTTGCCTCGTAGCCCACAGGGTGCCGAGGTCGATCCATCCGCTCCGGTCGAAAGCCCGCCGTTCGTCTGCGTTGCTGCGCGTAAGGTGTTGCGGGTTCACGCACCAAGCGTGCGAGCAGAGACAGATCGCGTCATCGGCAGCGTTCATTGGCGCCCCGGCCGCCTCTAGGACCAGCCGCCGCAGCCCCGTCCGTATCCCGCCGTTGGAGCATCGCGCGGTGCGAGTTGGCCCCTCTGGAAAGCGGCGGCGAAGCTCCATCATCGGCTGTTCCCCCCGCTCCACAAGGTCGCAGAGGGCGAGGCATTTTGCCTTCCTCTTTTCGTTATCCCTTCGGGTACGACGCGATGAGGGAGTGGACCCGATCGAGCGGGGCCTCGGCTTCCGGGACGGGGTGACGCGGGACAAGGATGATAGGTAGTTCTTTTTACATAGGACTAGGACATTGTCCTGCAAAGCCGCCTCAGGACCCTCCCCGTCGTGTGTCGTCCGCCGACCGACTTCCGGGGCGAGGTTCTCGTCTATCTGCCGGTTCAACATGGCGTTTCTCGTTGTTTCGGCGCTGTGCCGGTCCATGACGGCCCTGACGCTCCAGAAGGTGTCACTGTTCACGGCCGGTCGGGGGTTGCAGCCCTGGCCGGCCTGTTTTCTTTCCCTTTGCTCATTCCGGCGTCGCCGTCAGCACAGGCTCCGACTGCACGCCGTCTGCAAATCCGTGGGTCTATGCGCCCGGAGCGCCCCGGAATACATAGGGGAGCATTTCAGACCCACTTTAGCATAAGTCATTGAGATTAAGCGGAAACATCACCTCTCTCACTCCGACCAGTGCCTCAATCGAGTTTCTGTTTCTCCTCTATTTTTTGCAATACGCCGCTCGGCAACCCCCAGCATGGCGTATCATGGAGGACGCGAGTAAACGCGTTTCCCCATTCCGCCCATCCTGAAAATACGTCGGACAGGGCCTTGCTCGCAATCATATCGCTCGACGGAAGCGAGTAGGGACCTGACGTCAGGAATCGCCTGATGCGCGACAGCACCCCGTCGCGCAAGTGCGCGATGCGTCGGTTGAACGACAAGCGGGCAGGCGGCGATTTTTAACCCGCTCCCAAAAAATTTAGACTCTCGTAGAACTCATATGGGAACTTGCGGGCGGTAGATCTAAGTGCTGTCTTCTCAGAGATATCCGAAGCTATGTCTAAGATACATTGGCGCAGAATTCGATTACCCTGTATCAGGTTTGTAACCACAGGATTTGAGGTAATTTGTGCATTCCAAGGGCTCGAAGATATTGGCGCAAATTTTGAGGGCGCGCATTAAGCGCCGCGACGGTGCGCTCGTTGACGCTTTCGGAGGAAGAATTTGACGAAATTAGTGGAATTCGACGAAGGATCGCCTGCTCGCCTGGCTCAGGCCGGCTTGACCTTGGATTTCCGTTCCCCTCGCCGCTTCGCAGCAGATTTTAGCGTTGAGCGGCCTTGCGTCGTCCAGGGCTCGATATTTCATGATTTGCCATTTTCGATGGGCGCGTTCAGCGCAAGCTTCGGCGGCCGGCTAAGGAACGTCCGGATAGGGCGGTACTGCTCCATTTCCGGCGGCGTGCAGACCGGATGGGACGAGCATCCCGTTGATTGGATCACGTCATCGATGGTAGGTTATGTCCCCAACATCCACAATTGGGAGTCCGTGACGGGCAGCAAGAGCCGAAAGGTCGAGAAGCACTTTGCCAGCATGCGGGGCGTCACGACCATTGGAAATGACGTTTGGATTGGCTACGGCGTCTTTCTCCGTGCCGGGGTGCATATTGGCGATGGCGCAATCATCGCTGCACAATCTGTTGTTTTGTCCGATATTCCACCATACGCTATCGTTGGTGGGTCGCCCGCAAAAATAATCCGGCTCCGATTTGAACTTGACACTATTCACGCTATCTCCCAATTGAAATGGTGGCGTTACAACCTGTTCGATTTGGATCAGAATATGCTTGCTAAGCCAACGGAGTTTATTCGATATTTCTCGGAACTACTTGCGAAAAAAGCCGTATTACCGTTTGAAACAGACGTCATCGGTGCTGACATGCTCGGCCAAATAGCAGGCGTCGCTGTGCGCGACGTATGATGCAACCAGCCTTGTTAAACCAAGCCTCGATATTGACGTCATCGACGACCTGAATAGCCTTTCGATAGCGTATGCTGGGTACTCGATTGCAGACAGGACAGTCTGTAAATCGGACAATTGCCAAGATCGCGTCATTCGCGGACCATGTCATCGTCGATCAGAAGGGTCGGGGAATTTTTTGGCGGCGCCAGCCCTTGTCCGTCAGCGCCGCCGAATTAGTCCGACGTGCGACCCGATGCTCCCCACAAGCCCGTCACACGGCAGCGCGCTCAGCCCCGCCTGTTCTCTCGTCGTCAGAGATGCCCCCCGAAGCACCGCTTAGGGCGACTTCAAATCCGCCAAAACGCAAGGACTACCCCGCATCCTCGACGGGTCCCGGCATACAATCACTCGAAATGATAGACTGCGGGCAATTTCTGGACACCGAACAGCCACGCCCAAAAAATGCGATGGTACCCATCCAAGGTTCTGACCTTCAGCGTTTTTCCAGTTTCTCCATGAACGATGTGGTGCTTTCCTGTATCGCCAAATGGAATGAGCACTCTTATCGCGTCCAAGCCCAAAGCCGAGGCCTGTCCTTTTGCTAGAATATCGACGTCTTTGAATCGCATCGTCGCGCGGCTTATGATTTGATCTTCGGTTTTTAATGCGCCACTTAACACAGGATCAAATTTCTCATTTGCTAAGGCATTTTTTAGGCATTTCAAATATGTATTATCGGAGGATACTACTCCTGCTTCCTTGAACTCCGCATAACCTTTGACCATAGACATCCAATACGAGACACCAGAAATTAACTTCTCGTGATCGTCGGATAGTTCGGCCCAACGTGACGCCAAGCCCAGAAAATCCTGAACGCTTGCTGTTGTGGGGAGCGTAACGGCGCCAACTTTGGCGGCTATCGAATTCAGGTAATCGAACCGCGAAGAAGCTATATTGACGGTCGATTTCACTAATCCGTGACGATGCGTTAGCACCTCGGGCGTACGCGCGAACATCAGCACGGCCCGACTGCCTTGACCAGCGCTGTGGTCCGTTATATCGAGAAACGTGTAGTATTTGAAGTGCTTTTGGATGGGCGCAATATACGTATCTACTAAATTCGATTTTACGTCATGCGTTTCCAGTATAAAAGCTTCCTTCACTTTTGGAGCTAACGAATCTATCACTGGAAGAACGTACGGGAAGACAGAGAAAGCAAGCGTGACGTCGTACTCGTTCACAAAATTAGCGGGGTTTGTCAGGTCTTTCTGGTACAGAGAGACTCTCGTTACATCATTATACGAATTTATGAGCCGGCCGATATTTACAAAATAGTCGTCATATTCGTACCCATCCACCAGCGACGCGTTTCTTTTTCTTGAGAGACGACTAAGTTCGCCCAAATTACATCCGCAATCAAGCACAGATCGGCCGGTAAAATCGAACATATCAAACAGAACCGATCGATCTGCCCTGAAACCGACGCGTACAGCTTCACCCAATTGAACGGACTGATATCGATTTCCAGTCGGTATTTCGTTCAGAGATGATTTGCTTATATACTGTTGAGAAAGAGAGGACTCAATCAAGCTTAACAGTGACCTCTTCAGATCCGCTACAGCCTCCACGGTCGTTGCCTTCTCGTTAGAATTTGAATTCGCCATCGTATTGCGCACCTTTACTATTTCGAGAGCGCGAACCAAGGATAGATCGTATTTCGGTAAAACGCTAGATATCAGATAATCAGACATTCCAAATGTCGACATCCACACCATGTACAAACGGCTGAAAAACAGAGCACTTCAATGTCTTGTCTATCGTTGGTTAGGACGGTCATTATTCTTTATCCGAGGTTCCTCTGGAGCGGATAATTGAGCTACACCAAACTCGCCAGGCGGCGTCGCGATGTTTCCCTCAATTTTCACTGCATTGGTATAATTCAGGACGACAGCGCGGTTGGCTCCGTTTGTGAGACGATTTCGCGTAATCGAAAGTCCAGCAATTGAGGAGGCCGCCACCACCGGACCGCGTATATCCGCAAATCGGTTCTCAACAATTGCGACATTCCGGTTAACCTTGAGGTAATCATCGGCCCCACCCGCTATCTTGGCTTCAACGACTATAGCCCCCGCACCGAACACACGGCAAGGGTCTGACACGTCATTGTCTCGAAAAAGGATGTTCTCAATCGTAGGCGCTTCTCTAAAAAAGGGTTCTACCGAGAGCAAAATTACTGGACCGGACTGGCCTGCGAATGAACAACCCGCGATTACCGTGTTGACGTGTGTCAGCACCCCGCGCCCTCTATTGCCGTGAAATCGACAATTTGAAATCTTCGTTACACTTTGTGCTTCGGCATCAAGAGTTAGGTCGCCCACACTAATTCCGACCGGCAAATCGGTCCGAAATCGTAAAATGGCCTCGTCTGGCCCCGTTTTCACCGAGTCGACCACGGCCTCAACTATTTTGTCGTAGCACGGCCCCAAGATTTGGAAACAATCACCGCTCGGCGCCGCCGATGACGCGCTGTATATCGAGCTCCTGGGGGCACTCACTTTCAGCGTTCGTTTGTCAATTCGCTCTGTCACAACATGATAGTTTGCATGGACGTTAACGCCATCGTCTCCCATTCCTTCCATGTGACAATCGTCCAGATTAATCGCGCCGCGACAGGCCGCAAAATGGGCGCCGTCGTGGGTCAATGTCATAACGTTGGCGGATTGCGGTGGCGGCGCGATGTTCATGCGACGCAACTGCGCGCCGTCGCAACCTTCCGCTACCACGCCCATTCCCGCCCCGCAACGGAGCGCCACATCCTCTACCAGGAGATTGGTGCAGCGGACAAAGTGAAGCAGCCCGGGAAGATGAATTTGGTGACGCAATACCACAAAATCTCCCGGTTTCAGCGCAAGGGGGCGGGTGAGCGCAATACGCAGAACTTGCTCCCGGACCAACCGCACCTGTGAGAATGCGTTGAATGCATCGACGCCGTGCAGAGCGGTCAGGCCGGTTTTCGGCTCCATTGTCTGCAATGCAACGACTTGTTCGGAACCGTCCACCGGAAACGCCGCTTGGATTCTAATGTCAACGCTTCGGCGATCACTGGTAACGGCGATGACTTCACCCTGGGAAAACGGGGGCCTTAGCCAATCGATTGTCAGGCCGCGCAATATGGGAGACACGCAATTTCTGAACGCGAAAGGCCGTGCCGCGCCGCGAAACAACAGCGTCGCTCCATGACCCTCGATTGTGACGTTGGCGCGGTCCCCGATCGGAATCGCCACCCCCTCGGTGCGGGCGAAAGACCAACGACCCGGTGGAACCGAAATCACGCCGCCGGACTTGGGAAGGCGAGTCAGCGCGGCTCGAAATGCGGACTCAGCGTCAGCCTTCCCAGCGTCCCCCGGCGACAGACCGAAGTCAGCGAGCGAGATGTATGGCTGTGGAGCGACCGCGGCGAAGCCCCTTGGGCTCGCCAATGGCGCAAGAGCAATTGCTGAAAAGAATCCCCGCCGGGTCAGCCCCACATTTCCAAATAAAGGCACGTCGCCAACCCATGACATTAAGTTCACAAATCACGCGCCGCTAAACTCCGACGGCATGAAATTAGCTTCGTAAAGGCGGTCACCGCGCCCACCACTACTAGCTTTGCCATGGAAGCACTCTCTCCCCGCCTCGGTCACAAGCGGGCGCTGAAGCCCGATCCTACGTCGACATCGACCCACCCCGCAGCGTCTGACAGGAACCTAAGGGGGGTTGTGCGTTTTGGCGAGAATAATGCTCTTACGACGGTAGCGCCTGCGGGCGCCACGACTCGGTGGATTAGGCCGGGGGCCACGCAGAGGCATAG
>Ga0134126_10012382_pt1 | contig 10774 bp, 11 predicted proteins | sample KB31752_FD_96881 | JGI IMG/M metagenome (GOLD analysis project Ga0134126, IMG submission 96881) | Terrestrial soil microbial communities with excess Nitrogen fertilizer from Kellogg Biological Station, Michigan, USA - KB3-175-2 | ecosystem: Environmental > Terrestrial > Soil > Unclassified ...
AAAAAAGAGGGGAGAGCTGGAGCAGGCCCTCCCCTCGATGCAGATCGGCGGCGCCGCCATGCGGCGCCGCGGGTTCGCCAAACGACGCATGGGCGGGAGCGAAACCGGCCGGCGCCGCAAATCAGGAAGCGATCATATGGCTGGAGCAGGCCGGACCGACGTTTCCGATTTGGTAACGCGACCTTGCCACCGCGCTTGCCCGAACGCAACCTGAGGCTGTTGATATTGTTAACGCTGGCGGGAGGGCGCTGGCGAAGCGGCTGGCATGCCCGGTGCAGCGTGCCCGCAGCCTCGGTCTGCGAGGCGCGGCAGTGTCCCGTTTTGGCGCACACGGCCCGGAAACGTCAGGGGAACGCCCTTTGAAACTCGCGCCGAGCCTTGAGCTTTACGCTTATTGGGACGCTCTGCGCGGCGCGCGCGGCGCCCCCGAACGCAACGACATCGAGCCCGGGGCCATTCGCGGCGTGCTGGCCGATACATTTATCCTCGAATACTCGCGCGAGCGCGGCTTTCCGTTTCGGGTCGTCGGCAGCCGCACCAACGCCTTGCTCTGTCGAGAATTGCGCGGCGAGCCATTCCTGGAATTGTGGGTCGACGATGACGCAGAGGAAGTGCGACGCATCATCGAAGACGCCGCCGACGGCGCGCAACCGTTCCTCGTCGGCGCCAGGGGCGCGCCGGAAGGCGTCGCCGACCTCGATCTAGAGGTGCTGCTGCTGCCGCTACGCCATCACGGCGCCACCCACGCACGGGCGCTCGGCTGCTTCGCGCCGAGCGTAAGCGCCCCCTGGTTCGGGCTTTTGCCGATGCGGCCGCTGGAAATCACCTCGCTGCGGGCGCTGTGCGCGGCTCCAGCATCAGGATTTGCGCTGCCGCGGACTTCCTCTGCGGCATTTCGCAGGCGCGGTCACCTATTTGTTTACTCTTCGACGACCTAACAGGCTGTTATTGGCTTGTTTGGGAGGGTCGGCGTCAATGCCATGTTAACGACGACAGGGCTACCATCGCTCGCGTCGGACTGTTTGGGACCTGCGGGGAGATTCTGATTTTGGCCGCCCTCGCGATGTTGATTGAGCAAGACACGCGCCCGGAAGAGCGCCGACGCCATTCGCGCGTCAAGGTGCGTCTTCCCGGACAGTTTATGCGCGAAAACAGGCAAGAATTTCCCTGCATAACGATAGATATGTCGCTGGGCGGCGCCGCGCTGGCGACCGACGAGCACGTCGACATGGCCGAGCGCATCGTCGTCTACCTCGATCATGTCGGGCGCGTCGAAGGACGGGTCGTGCGCGAGTTTCAGGGCGGTTTCGCCATCGCCATGAAGCTGCCGTTGCTGAAGCGGGAGCGGCTGGCCGATCAGTTGACCTGGCTCGTCAACCGCCAGGAGCTCGGCATGCCCGAGGATCGCCGGCACGAACGCATCCGGCCGCGCAAGGGGCGCACCACTTTGATCCTACCGACTGGGCGGGAGGTGTTGGCCACTATCGTCGATGTCTCGCAATCCGGCGTCGCGTTATCGCTCGCCTCGCCTGTCGCGCCGCCGGTCGGCACCCCGGTGACGGTCGGCGCCACCAAGGGTTGCGTCGTGCGCCTTTTCTCCAACGGGCTGGCGGTCGAGTTCACCCGCATGATCCCGCAATCCGCGTTCAACGAAGACGTCGTGCTCTGATACGGTTTTCGTCGGAAGACCGGATTCCACTCGCGCGGAATTCCCTTGTCTCACAACAATTCCGCGCCCGCGGCGGCCGACTGGCGCTCGCGAGCCATTTGACGCCAGGGCTCGCGGATCGAAACCGAGCCTCGCCACAAGGCGAAGCGGGCTCGCTTATAGGGCGCGGCGCAACGCGGCGCCGCGTCGGCAAAGTCCCATTTTGGCGCGCAACCGCCTCGGGCGGCCGGCTGTCGCTTCTTCGCGGCGATTAGCAAAGCCTTCACGACGCCGGCGCGGCGGCCGCGATTGGCTAAAATTGCTGGCAATTCCGACGGAGCGCGGCAACCCGCCGCAGGCAAGGATCGGCGCGTCAACTGATGAGGACGTGCATGAATACCGTCGCCCCCCGCCTCGCCTCCCTCGCCTTCGCCTTCGCCGGCGTGTGGCTGTGGATCGGCGCACTGGCGCAGCCGGCCGCCGCGAGCGAGGCCGCCTCCGCCATCGCCCCGCCGGCGGTGCGCCTCGGCGAAGCGCTGTCCTGCCGCATCCTCAGCCCGCAATTCCAGGCCAACGGGCGCGCCCGCATCACGCCCGAAGACATACACTTCCTCGGCGGCGCCAAATTGCGCTCCCTCGTCGGCGCGCCTTGCCCGCACCGCTCGCAGCCGATCGACGTCTGAAACGGTTTTCGCCAGAAGACCGTATTCCGTTCGCGCGAACTTCCCTTTCCCTACAAGAAGTTCGCGCGATCGTTTCCGAGTCCTTCGCTCGGAAACCGTATGAAGCCATTTTTCAGTGAGCGCTCATCGCGCGCAAAAGCGCGCTTCGCGCTCTGACCAGGCGACGATCCTCGAGTCTCGGCTTAAAGCGCCTTGAGCCCCGCCGCATAGCGGCGCCAATTCGCGACATAGCGGTCGGCGGAGGCCTGCAAGGCGGCGATGGTCGCCTCGTCGAGCGAGCGCACCACCTTGGCGGGCGAGCCGACGATCAGCGAGCCGTCGGGAAAGCTCTTGTTCTCCGTCACCAACGCGCCGGCGCCGACTAGGCAATTGCGGCCGATGCGGGCGCCGTTGAGCACGATCGCCCCCATGCCGATGAGGACGCGGTCGCCGATGCGGCAGGAGTGCAGGATGGCATTGTGACCGATGGTGCAATCGGCGCCGACATGCAGCGGGAGACCGTCGTCGGTGTGCAGAGTGACGCCTTCCTGGATGTTCGAGCGGGCGCCGACGGAGAGCCGCTCGTTGTCGCCGCGCAGCACCGCGCCGAACCATATGCCGACATCCTCGTGCAGCACCACGTCGCCGATCAGCGTCGCGGTCGGCGCGATCCAGTAGCGGCCCTCGGGCGGCAGAACGGGCTTGCGGTCTTCAAGGGCGTAAAGCGGCACGGGCCAGCTCCGGGCAAGGGTCGGCCACAGGTAGCGCGCCCAGCCGCCGAGGTAAATGCCCGCGCCATTGCATCAGACGTCTTCGAGGTCGATGTCGAGAATCGCCATCTCCAGGGTGAAGCTGTCGGCCTTGGCGTCGTCGACCGTCATCACGCCGATATGATCGGGGCCGTTGTTAAGCTCGACGGAATCGGTCTTCTTCATGCGCGCCGCGACGGTCAATTTGTCGTTGCCGAAACGCTTGCGCAAAAACCCTTGCAGCTCCGCGCGCTCGACCGGAACCTTCATCTCGAAGAAGAAAGAGCGGTCGCCGTCCTCCTCATCGACGACGATCTCGCCGAGCGCCGCCTCGCCGAGCGTCACCTCGGCGGCGTCTTTCTTGCGCGAATGCGGCTGCACGTTGATGAGTTCGCAGCCGAACGAGCGGCGCAGATGCGCGCGCAGTTTCGTCAGTTCCGCCTTGTCCATGCCGCCCTCGCCGCTACCTGCGTCGCCGCGTTTGGCACGGATCGCGGCCGAGCAGCAAGCTTCATACGTCGAGCGCCAGGCTTCATGCGTCGAGCGCTTTGTCGGCGAGGATTTGGTTCATGCTGCGCGCAGGCTCCGCGCAGCCGGCTTCGCCGACGATGCGGGCGGGAACGCCGGCGACCGTCTTGTTGGCCGGCACCGGCGACAGCACCACCGAGCCCGCAGCGACGCGTGAGCAATGGCCGATCTCGATATTGCCGAGAATCTTCGCGCCGGCGCCGATCAACACCCCGTGACGGATCTTCGGGTGACGGTCGCCGGTCTCCTTGCCGGTGCCGCCAAGGGTGACGCCTTGGAGGATCGAGACATCGTCCTCGATGACGCAGGTCTCGCCGACGACGAGGCTGGTCGCGTGGTCGAGGAACACGCCCTTGCCGATGCGCGCCGCCGGGTTGATGTCGACGCCGTAGACGGCGGAGGCGCGGCTTTGCAGCAGCAGCGCGAAATCGCGCCGCCCGGCGTGCAACATCGCATGGGCGAGGCGGTGGGTCTGAAGCGCGTGGAAGCCTTTGAAGTAAAGCAGCGGCTCCATCATGCGCAGGCACGCCGGGTCGCGGTCGGCGACCGCGATCAAATCGGCGCGGAAGGCGACGCCGATCGCGGGGTCGCGCGCGATCGCGTTGTCGTATTCCTGCTGGATCATCGCGCTCGGCAAATCGGGATGCGCCAGCCGCTCGGCGACGCGGTGGGTGACGGCGCGCTCCAGCGTATCGTGGTTGAGGATGGCGGTGGTCAGAAAGCCGCCGAGCGCGGAATCGCGTTTGATCGCCTCCTGCGCTTCGACCTGTAGGCGCGCGAGAAGGGGATCATTGTGGCCGAGCCCGATCAATTTGGCGATTTGCGGCACAGAAGCGCTCCCATCGTTTCCACGCGCGTCTAACATAAGTCGGGCATATGGCGATACAATGCGGCGGGCCGTAGCGGTGACAAAGTCATTCTGAAGCCGATCGAGCCGACGCCCTTCGATATCAAGGCGTGGCGAGCGAAACTTGATTCCTGCTTGGATGCCGATTTCCCGGCATCGAACCGCGGCGCGCCCGACTTGCGGTCATATCATTCGAGCTTCGGAAGCTATTGATTTTATAAGGCCGCCAAATCGGCCGGAGAGTCCTGATTAATGCCCGCTCCGATCGGCGCTATTGGGGCGCCGGGTAGCGCCGCTGACCCCAGACCGCCTGCCATCGGTTTTGTTGCTGACGGCCTGCCTTCAATCCCCGTAGAAGACGAGTCGCCTCTCTCTGCCGGCAATACGTGCCGTTGCGGCACGTAGGTATCCGGGATAATTCCGATTTGAGACACCTGTCATCGCTGGTCCCACGAAATGCGCCAATTTTCCCGGGCTGTGGAATAAAAAGCGGTTTAGGTTAGCTATCATTTAACGACTGGCAAACGAATTGCGCCGGCTCGCTCCGAGACACACACGTGCGTCAGGGAGAGACACATTGCGCGACCGTCGTCAATTCACACGAATGCGTACTTATCTCGGAGCGAGGATTTCCTTTAATGATCGGCAGTCTACTTTAGATTGCGTCGTCCGTAATTTCTCTCAAGGGGGGGGGGGCGCAACTGTCGTTCTCGCCGTCGATAGCTACTCCTTCTGAGTTTGACATAACAATCAACAACAAAGGAGAAAGTCGTCGTGCCAAACTCATTTGGCGACATTTTGAGACGTGGGGAATTTGTTTTATTACGAACGAATCTAAGGTAATTTCCATCCAAGCTGCTCAGCAGATTACAAGACTCCAGCAAGAACGCGATGAACTGAATCGGCAGATCGCCGAATTTAGATCACCGTGGTAGGATTGTCACTATGCTTAAGTGGCTTCTTACGTTCTTCGTGAACAGAGCAATTTTCGTTGGGTTAGTCATATTCATTGTTCGCGAGTCTCTTCCATCTGCCTGTTTTGCGGGAGGTCCGCTCGAACATTTGGTTGATCCTATAACTTCATTCAAAACCCTACTGGACGTTCTGCGTTGAGTGCGCACGCGTCTCTCAGTACTACGTGATTTTCAGCCTAAATTCGCTGTTCCAAAAATCCTTGACTTTCGACCCGGCCCGCATCCCGCGTAGCGAGCGCGGGCCATCCCGAGCGGCGGGCAATCACCCCTCCAAAATCGCCACCGCCCGCGTCCAGCCCGCCGAGGCGCGCGCGATTTTCACTGGGACGCGAAGGCGCACGGCGGCGCGTCCACGCCTCGGCACATCCGGGAATTGCGCCGCGATCCCGACGTGATGGAAACCCTCGCGGAGAGCGGCGCCTTCATTGCGGTTCCGCTCATCAACGAGAGCGGGCGTCCCGCGAAGGCCAATCTCTCGTTGGACTCTGGATTGCTGGAGGCAATCGATGACACCGCAAGAGCGAGCGGCCTCACCCGATCGATCTTTATAACCTTTTGTTACGACGTTCGGTTTCTAAAAAGGGTCGCATTTTTGCGCTACGATTTTCGGCGTAGCCTATTTACGCGAATAAATTTCATGATAAAGTACGAATACATTTTCTTATCTAGCTGACCTTTGGGCCAGCGCGAAGCAAGAATTCAATACATTATATTGTCGCATCTTTAGCGAGGTAATCTCTATGCTCGTCGCAATTGCGTTTCTTTGTCTATCAACCTCGATTGATTGTAAGCATGAGGCGATTACGCGCGCTGTGGTGGGACAAGGCTCAACGCCGATCGGTTGCTTGATGGACGGCCAAGCCGGCGCGGCGACTAACGCCGCGCTCGCACACGGCGACAACTACCGGTTGGTCATCGTCTGTCAGCGCAGGACGATCGAAGCCATCACTGCGCCCAATTCTAATCCCGCGCCTGCCCAGCTCCGGCGCCAGCCGCTAAGGCGCGCCACCGCCGGCGTCGTAGAATGAACCGTTGTGGAACCAAAAGGCCGCCTTCGGGCAGCCTTTTCGCGTTCGCTACGTTTCGCTCAAACGCCCGTTGTCTTTGGCCCAAAATCGTTGCTTCGGATTGAACTTCGAGCCATCCCCAGCGACGGCCAATCACGCCTCCAATATCGCCACCGCCCGCGTCCAGCCGGCCGAGGCGCGCGCGATCTTCACCGGGAAACAGGCGATCATGAAGCCGTGCGCCGGCAGGCTCTCCAGATTGTGCAGCTTCTCGATGTGGCAATAGCCGATTTGGCGGCCGGACTTGTGGCCCTCCCAAATCAGGCTGGCGTCGTGCGTCTCGGCGTAGCGCTTGGCGGTGTGGACGAAGGGCGCGTCCCAACTCCAGCCGTCGGTACCTGTGAGCCTGACGCCGCGCGAGGTGAGGTAGAGCGTCGCCTCAGCCCCCATGCCGCAGCCGGAGGGCACGTAGTCCGGGCGGCCGTATTTCGCCCCCGCGCTGGTGTTGACGACGACGATGTCGAGCGGCGCCAGCGTGTGGCCGATGCGCTTCAGTTCCGCCTCGACGTCGGCGGTGGTGACGACATAGCCATCGGGAAAACGCCGGAAATCGAGCTTCACCGCCGGCTGGAAGCACCATTCGAGCGGCACTTGGTCGATGGTCAACGAGGGCTCGCCGCCATTCATCGTCGGGTGAAAGTGCCAGGGCGCGTCGAGATGGGTGCCGTTGTGAGTGGAGAGCGTCACCTTCTCCACCGCCCAGCCCTTGCCGTCGGGAAGGTCGTCTTTTTTTAGGCCCGGAAACAGCGGCAGGATGCCGGGCACGCTCTGCTCGTGATCGACGTATTCGATCGACGGGCCGGGGCCGAGATCGGCGGGCACATCGTTTTCGAGCGGCACGGACAGGTCGATGATCTTGCGGGCCATGTTGCCTCTCAGTCCTGGGTTACGACGCGGTTGCGCAACACGCCGATGCAGTCGACGACGAGTTCGATGCTATCGCCGTTTTGCAGGAAGCGGCCGATCTCCAGCCCGCAGCAATTGCCGACGGTGCCGGAGCCGAACACTTCGCCGGCGTGGATAGTCTCGTCCTGCGAGGCGTAGGCGAGAAGCTGCGGAAACGGGAACAGCATGTTGGCTGTCGTCCCCTTGGCCCTGATCTCGCCGTTGACGCGCACCTCGACATTGAGCGTCTGTGGATCGCCGAGTTCGTCGGGCGTGACGATCCACGGGCCGAGCACATTGGCGCCGTCGAAGCTCTTGCCCTTCGCCGGCCCGAGCCTGCCGGCCATCTCCGCCATTTGTTTGTCGCGGGCGGAGAAATCGTTGAAGATCGTATAGCCGAAGATGTGATCGGCGGCGTCCGCCTCGGGGATGTTGGCGCGCGTGCGGCGGGTGACGATGGCGATCTCCAGCTCATAGTCCATCACCCGGCTGTAGCGCGGCCAGCGCACCGTCGCCTCAGGGCCGACGACGATCATGCGGTTGGTGATGTAATAGATCGGCATCTGCCGATAGACCTCGGCCAGCGGCTCGGTCGGCTCGGCCATCGCCGCCTGGAACGCCGCCTCGCCGCCTTGCGCACGCGCCCCGATGGCCCGCCCGCCGCGACCGGACTGGCGGATATGGGTCTCGAACGACATGGCGTCGCGCATCTGCCGCGGTTGCAGCGGCGCCAGCAGGCGCACGGCGGCCAGCGGCGTCCAATGCGCCGCGCCGGCGGCGAGTTCGCCGGCGAGTTCCAGCCCCATGTCGTCGGCCTCGATCAGCGCCAGCATCGAGGCGAACGGCGCGGCGTCCCAGCCGACAGCGGTCGCCGCGGCGGCGAGATCGAGCACGGCGGCTCGTTGCGTATCGACGACGCCGACGCGGGCGCGCCCCTCGGCTTCGTAGGTGGCCAATTTCAAGGCATTCCTCCCTTGCGTTTCGCAGTTTTATATACGATCCTATTTTTTGTCGATAATCAAGCGGGCCGAACGCGCCCCGGAGGATACGCTTTGAGACTGAACTACACCTGGCTCGCCCTCGCCCTGATCGCCACGCCCGCCGCTGCCGCACCCGTCAAGATCAAGATCGCCTGCACCGCGACCTCGGATTGCGCCTCGGCGATGATCGCCACCTACGACGGCATTTTCGCCAAGCACGGCATCGATGCCGAGATGATGCTGATCGGCATCAACACCAACATCCCGCCCGCCATCGCTTCGGACTCGATTCAGGTCGGCGGCCCGACTTCGACAGTGTTCCTGCAAGCCGTCGACGGCGGCCTCGATCTGGTGACGATCGCAGGGGCTTCCGTCATGAGCCCTGCGATGGACAATCTGATCGCCGCCGTGCAGCGGCCCGGCCTGAAGATGAGCAAACCGGCCGATTTCGTCGGCAAGAAGGTCGGCGTGCCCGGCATCGGCGCGTTTCTCGACGTGCTGTTCCGCAAATGGCTGATCGACGGCGGCGTCCAGCCCTCGAAAGTGCATTTCGTCGAGGTGACGTTCCCGACCCAGAGCGACTCGCTCAAGAGCGGCGCCGTCGACGCCGTGTTGACCGCGCAGCCCTTCATCGGGCGCATAGAGGGCGCCCATAACGGCAGCGTCGCCGCCTATTACGTCGCCGACCTCAAGCGCACCGATCCGATCATCGAATATGTGACGACGCGCGCCTGGGCGGAAAAACACCCCGACGCCCTGAAGGGTTTCCGCGAGTCGATTGCGGAGGCGGCGAAGATCGTCAATTCCGATCACGCCAAGGAGGCCGAAGCGCAATCGCGCTTCACCAAGATGAGCGCCGACATCATCAAGAAATTTCCGCCGAGCGAATCAGATCCGCATATCAAGGCCGACGACTTCACCTGGTGGCTCCAGGTGATGAAGGAGCAGGGCATGCTGCAAGGCCAGATCGACAAGGCCAAACTGGTCTTTCCTTGAAGAATCAGGTCTTGCCGTGACCGATTCCGCAACGCTCAGCGCGCGCGCCGCGCTGGCGATCGAGGCCGACATTCTCGCCGGCCGCCTCGCGCCCGCCAGCCGCCTCGGCATCGCCGAGACGGCGGCGCGCTATGGCGTCGGCGCGACGCCGCTGCGCGAGGCGCTGTCGCGCCTGGTGGCGCGCGGCCTCGTGCTCGCCGAGGGCCATCGCGGCTTTAGGGTGACGGCCATCTCCCGCGCCGACCTCGCCGACATCGTGCTGATCCGGCAGGCGATCGAGCGCGAGGCGCTGGGGCTGGCGATGACGCGCGGCGACGCCGGCTGGGAGGCCGAGATCCTCGCCGCGCTGCACAGACTGAAGCGCGGCATCACCGCCGATCCGCGCGGCTTTCGCGAAGGCGACGCCGCCTTCGACGCGCTGCACAAGGCGTTCCATCGCTCGCTGATCGCCGCCTGCGGCTCGCCGCGCCTGCTTTCCGCGCAAAGCCTGCTCTATGATGAAGCCTATCGCTACCGACGGCTGATGATGGCCTCGTTCCGTTCCTGCGAAGAGTTCATGGTCAGCCACGAGCGCTTGGCCGAGCTCGTCATCGCCCGCAACGCCGCAGCGACCGCGGATCTCGAACGACACATCGCCTCGACCCTGGCGCTGGTCTATCCGGAGCGCGCCTCGTGAGCGCGCCGCTGATCGAATTCCGCGACGTCGGGCTCGCCTATGGCGACCAACTGGTGCTCGGCGGCCTGAGTTTTTCGATGTCGCCCGGCGAGATCCTCTGTCTCGTCGGCCCCAGCGGCTGCGGCAAGACCACGGCTCTGCGCGTCGCCGCCGGCCTCGTCGCGCCGACTTCCGGCGAGGCGAGCTTCGCCGGCGCGCCGATTCGGGGCCCGCGCCGCGACGTCGCGGTGGTGTTCCAGGATTACGCCAAAGCGCTGCTGCCGTGGCGCACCGCGGCCGGGAATGTCTCGCTGGCGCTGGAGGCGATCGGCTGCCCGCGCCGCGAGCGCGCCGGCCGCATCGCCGCCTTGCTCGACCGCGTCGGCCTCAACGGCCAGGACGAAAAATTCCCCGGCCAGATGTCGGGCGGCATGCAGCAGCGGCTGCAAATCGCCCGCTGCCTCGCGCAGGGCCCGTCGGCGCTGATGATGGACGAGCCGTTCGGCGCCCTCGACGCCATGACGCGCCAGGATTTGCAGGACCAGATGTTGGAAATCGCCCGCGCCGCCGGCGCGACAATACTGTTCGTGACCCACGATCTCGAAGAGGCGATTTATCTCGGCGACCGCGTCATCGGCCTGAAGCCGCATCCGGGCCGCATCGGCATCGAGATCGAGGTCGACCTGCCGCGCCCGCGCAATCAGGTGACGACGCGCGAGAGCCCGGCCTTCCTGGCGCTACGCCGCCAACTCTACGATTTCATCCACGGCGTCGAGGGCAAGA
>Ga0134126_10012384_pt1 | contig 10773 bp, 12 predicted proteins | sample KB31752_FD_96881 | JGI IMG/M metagenome (GOLD analysis project Ga0134126, IMG submission 96881) | Terrestrial soil microbial communities with excess Nitrogen fertilizer from Kellogg Biological Station, Michigan, USA - KB3-175-2 | ecosystem: Environmental > Terrestrial > Soil > Unclassified ...
GATGCGGTCGGCCTCGGCGTCAGAGATCGGCGTCGGCTTGTTGTCGGCGCCCAGGAAGCCGGTCACCTTCGGCGTGTTCTTGATCAGGTGATAAACCTGATCGGTCAAGTCGCACTTGACCAGTACATAGCCGGGGAAGAACTTGCGCTCGGAGTTGATCTTGCGTCCACGCCGGACCTCGACGACATTTTCGGTCGGTACGAGAATGTCTTCGAACTTCTCGGACAGCCCGCGCTGCGCCGCTCCTTCCTTGATCGATTCGGCGACCTTCTTCTCGAAATTCGAATAGGCGTGGACGATATACCAGCGCTTGCTCATGGGTCCTACCCGCAATTCGGTCGACCCGCTCATCCGTGGCGCCCGAAACCGAGCACGAGGCTGACGAGTATCTGCAAAACTTCGTCGACGACCATCAAGAACACCGCGCAGCCGACCGCCATGAGGATCACCAACACTGTCGTGACCAGCGTCTCCCGCCGCGTCGGCCACACGACGCGCGTGGCTTCGGCCCGTACTTGTTGGATGAATTCGAACGCGTTGGCCATCGCTGGACTTCCTCGGGCGGGCTCCCGCCCAATACATCAGTGGCGCGCAACCCCTCGGTTACGCGCCACAGCTAAACTCCATATAGGAAAGATGCGGCCGACGCCAAGCGAAATGTGACGACGAGCGGCTCACGGGGCGCCCTTCAGGGGCATTCGCGGCGGCGCTAGCGGCGAGAACACCACGCCGTGGGCGTCGTCGCGTCGAATCTGCGGGGTCTGTGGGGCGCTCGGCATTGGATCGCCGCCGCTCGTCACCGTCACCGCCGACGGCGTCACCTCGCGGTTGGTCGGCTTCGACGCTCCCCCTCCCCCGGTCCCGAAATCGGCCGTGCGGCCGCCTTGCGGCGTCCCCTTCGCGCTCGCCGTAGCCGCCGCCTCGGTGCGCTCGGCGAGTCTGGCATTATAGGGCAGGCGGAACGAGCGCGGATCGCCGGAGGGGAAATTGTCGTCGTCGACCCCATCCACCCACAGAAAGATCGCTCCCGCATCTCCGGCCAGCGAATGCGGCTCGACAATGTGCGCGCCCAAGAGCCTGAAATGAGGCGGCAGCGTGTCGGGCGAAGCCCAGCCGAGCAGCCATCGGGCTTGCCGGTAATCGATGGCGTAGAACCCGCTGACCAGCACGATGAGACCGGCCTTCAGTCGCCAGTCGAACCGTGCGAACACCAAAATGACGAGCAGCACCAAGCCAAGCAGCGCGTAGCCCAAGCCCAGCACGAGGACGGTCTGGTCGTGCCCCGGTCATCGGATTCTGACCCTCGTCTTGGGATCGAGTTCGGCGCCGTTGCGGCTGGCGTCGCGGAACGTCTCCAGCAGCGATTTTGGCCGGCGGTTGACGTCGATCACCTTGCCTTGGGCGTCGAGCGTGAAACGGACGGCGGTCTTCTCGTCGCCGGTGTGATTGGCAGTCACGTGATCGTCAAAAATCACCTGCGCGGTCGAGTTGAGCTTCGACGATGCCGCGAATGGTGACGATCTCCTCGCGGATCGGCGAGGAAATCTTTTTTGCCGTTGACGATGATGAAGTCGTTGGCGCCGCCGTGGTCGTCGCGATCGAGCACCATGAAGCCGGCCTCGCGATGGCGATACCAGCGATATTGCCGATCGGGTCTTGCACAAAAAGATCGAGGTCGTCAGGATGTTTATCAGGCCAGTCCATCGTAATGATGAATTCGGCCTTTGAGGCGATCTTGCCGTCCTTGTCCTCGGGCGAGATGGCCAGCAAGGCCAAGAAGAAAAGGAAGGCGACTGCTTGCAGCGCCTTGAACAACATAATGCTGAACGGGTCGAAGGGCTCGTCTTTGGGATAGAGTCCGAACTCATCGATCATACCGGCGCTCCAGCGCCGGCACCACACGTGTTTCGGTGAGCCGCACGATTCGAGCGAACAGGCCTGAAGTTGCGGACTCCAGCATATAATATTGCAACTTGAGAAGAATCGAACCCACAAGTCCGGCCAGCGTCGTGTACATGGCGACCGCCATACCGTCGCTCATTACACCCATCGAGGATTTGAGTACCGATTTGTCGGAGACGTCGAGTCCGGCGATCGGCGCCAGCATGATGATGAAGCCTATGATGGTGCCAAGCAGGCCTAGCTTCATCAGCGAATCCGCGGCGAAGGATCCGAAACCGTTCGAACCGCGCAATCGATCTGCGAGGCCGCGCAACAGCAACGTTTGATCCAGCCGCCGGGCCCCTTGGGTGCGCGCCTTTTCCGCGAGATCGCGGATATGATCGCCGGTAAGACCCGCGGGTAGGGCGCCGTCAGCAAAAACCGCATCGGGGTCGCGCAGCGCGGCTGACGCGCGCCCCTCTCGTTCTCCCTCTTTCGACACCGCGATTGTGCGATAGAGGCAATGCAGCGAACCGCCGACGTAAAGGACGGAAATGACGGAGGAAATATAGGTGCGATCGGACTCCACCATGAGCTGAAAAAGTCCGTAACGCCACAGCAGCAGGCCCGCGAATGCGGTAAAACCGGTAAACACCAGCCAGCGCAGGAGAGGCGCCCACTCGAGCGGAGCCGGCGTTGCCCTCGGCCCGGGCGGCGTCATGACCGTGGAACTCATGCCAGAACTTTCCTCCCGGATTCTTCTTTAATTTACTCAGGGTATCTCGCTCCCGACGCGCTCTGCAAGGCAGCACGACAATTTCGTCGGGAACGCACGCAATGCCGGAACCGCCATCATCGCCCATCGAGGCCCCGCCATTGGCGCGCGGTAAGATCTGCGGGCGGCGCTCCCCGCCGTGCGCCGCAGCTTGCGGCAAGCGATGGGGTGACGACGCGAAAATCGCCGCCGCCCTTCAGGTCAGGTCTCAGTGAGCGCGGAAAGTCTGCAAGCCCCGTCTTGTGGGCCCGGCGCCGATTGGGCGGCTCGCCGGAATTGTCGAGTTGGTCGAAATCGGTCACGGCTATCGCGAACCGGACGGCCTTGACCGTCGTGAATCGCGGTTGCCATCCGCCGGACGCGGCGATCGCCACCGACGCTCGATCTCCTAAAAAGTTCAGGCATCGCATGCGGTCGAGCGTCGGTGAGCGCCCGACTACATGCAGGAGTCAGACTAGCCTCTGCCCTTGTTCTGACGAAAGTCGATCAGTTGCCCCACGACGGTTGGGTCGGCGAGCGTCGATGTGTCTCCCAGGGAACCGTAGTCGTTGTCGGCTATTTTGCGTAGTATTCGGCGCATAATCTTGCCGGAGCGGGTCTTCGGCAATCCCGGCGAGAACTGAATGAGGTCGGGAGAAGCAATCGGACCAATTTCCTTGCGCACCCAGGCGATGAGTTCCTTGCGTAAGTCCTCGGTCGGCGCGATCCCTTCCATCAAAGTGACATAGGCGTAGATACCTTGGCCCTTGATGTCATGAGGATAACCGACGACAGCTGCCTCGGAAACCGCTGCGTGAGCGACGAGCGCGCTCTCGACTTCTGCTGTCCCCATGCGATGACCGGATACATTAATGACGTCATCGACGCGGCCGGTTATCCAATAGTCGCCGTCGGCGTCGCGGCGGCAGCCGTCGCCGGTGAAGTACTTGCCGGGGTAGGTCGAGAAGTAGGTTGAAACGAAGCGAGCGTGATCGCCGAACAGGGTGCGTGCTTGGCCCGGCCAGGAATCCATAATCACCAGATTGCCTTCGCATGCGCCAGTCAGCACCCTTCCTTCGGCGTCGACGATCGCAGGGGCGACGCCAAAGAACGGCTGTGTCGCCGAGCCCGGTTTTAGTTTTGTCGCGCCAGGCAACGGCGTGATCATGATACCGCCGGTTTCGGTCTGCCACCAAGTATCGACGACCGGGCAGCGACCATCGCCAACGACTCGATGGTACCATCCCCAGGCTTCCGGGTTAATTGGTTCGCCGACAGACCCCAGCAAGCGCAGCGAAGCTCGGCTGGTCTTTTTCACCATTTCCTCGCCGGCGCCCATCAACGAGCGGATCGCCGTCGGCGCGGTATAGAAAATGTTGACCTTGTGCTTATCGATGACCTCCCAGAAGCGGCTCATCGTCGGATAATTCGGCACGCCTTCAAACATCAGCGTCGTTGCGCCGTTGGCGAGTGGGCCGTAGACGATATAACTATGGCCGGTCACCCAACCTACGTCCGCGGTGCACCAATAAATGTCGCCTTCGTGATAATCGAACACGTATTGGTGGGTCATCGAGGTATAGACCAGATAGCCACCCGTAGTATGCACGACGCCCTTAGGCGCACCAGTCGAGCCGGATGTATAGAGGATGAACAGCGGATCCTCCGCATTCATTGGCTCGGCAGGACATTCGGCGCTGACTTTGGCCGCCGCCTCGTTCAGCCAGACGTCGCGGCCCGCGTCCCAATCCACGGCGCCGCCGGTATGTTTGACAACCAGGACGTACTGCACGCAATTGGTTTTCTTCACGGCGGCGTCCACATTCGCCTTTAGCGGCACTCTGCGGCCGCCGCGCAGACCTTCGTCCGCCGTAATCACCACCGCAGAAGCCGCGCCCTCGATGCGCCCGGCGAGCGCCTCCGGCGAGAAGCCGCCGAACACAATGGAGTGGACAGCCCCGATGCGCGCGCAAGCGAGCATCGCGTAAGCCGCCTCGGGGATCATCGGCAGATAGATCGTGACACGGTCGCCCTTTTTGACGCCGTGAGCTTTCAAAATATTGGCGAAGCGGCCGACCTGTTGGGCGAGTTCGGCATAAGTGATATGCTTCGATTTCGAAGGGTCGTCACCTTCCCAGATGATCGCCGTCTGGTTGGCGCGCTTCGGCAGATGGCGATCGACGCAATTGACCGCTACATTTGTGACGCCGTCCTCGAACCACTTGATCGAGACATTGTGCGGATCGAAGGAGACGTTCTTGACTTTACTGAACGGCTTCATCCAAGCGATGCGCTTACCCTGCTCTGCCCAAAACCCGCTCGGATCCTTGATCGAGCTTTCGTACATCGCCTGGTATTTGGCCTCGTCGACATAGGCCCGTCTGGCCCAGTCGGCTGGAACATCGTAGACTTCTTCGGACATCTGGCGTCTCCTCGCTGGCGCACAAGCCGGTGCGCGCCCTAATTCCCGCCCTTTATGCCTTAGAGGCGCGCCTGGCGCCAAGCTGGCGAGGGTCACGCTTTGGTCGTAGGCCTTTGAGCGCCAAGAGGACAGATCTGAAAAGCCTATCGTCCGCGCTTCCTTTCAATCCAGCGTGAGGACGACGGTTGCTCTGCGTTCCGCAGACGACAAGCCTTCGATGCGCTCCCAGCTCGGGGGACTCTTAGAGAGCAGGGGGCCAAATCTGCAATGACGGGCAAGGCGCCTCAGCGCGGCGCCATACGGATAGCGCCGTCGAGTCGTACATGTTCGCCATTGAAATAACCGTTGCGAATCATCTCAATCGCAAGTGAGGCATATTCCTCGGGTTGGCCGAGGCGTTTGGGGAATGGCACCGAAGCGGCCAAAGCGTCCTTCACATTGTCGGGCAAGCCGTGCAGCAGTGGCGTGTTGAATAAGCCCGGAAGTATTGAATTGACGCGAATGCCTTCGTTCATCAGGTCACGGGCGATCGGCAGCGTCATGCCGACGATGCCGGCTTTGGAGGCCGAATATGCGGCTTGGCCCATTTGTCCATCTACGGCGGCGACCGAGGCAGTGTTGATGATGACGCCGCGCTCGCCACTGGCGTCGAGCGGTTCGAGCGTCATCATGCCGGCAGCGCTTTTCGCCAGGCAACGAAACGTTCCGATGAGGTTGATCTCGATAATGCGCTGAAAATCGGCGGTCGGGTGCGACTTCGGCGCGCCCGTCGTCTTATCACGACTCGCCGTTTTGACAGCGATTCCGGTCCCCGCGCAATTCACGAGGACGCGCTCCTGTCCGTGTGCGGCGCGAGCGGTTGCGAAAGCAGCCTCGACGCTTTCTTCCGAAGTCACGTTGGTTTGGCAAAAGACGCCGCCGATTTCCCGAGCAAGCGCCTCGCCCTTGTCCGAATTGAGATCGAAGATTGCGAGTTTTACGCCGGCTGCGGCGAGCTTGCGAGCCGTGGCCTCGCCAAGGCCTGACGCGCCGCCGGTAACGACGCCGGCGACGGACGAATCAAGATGCATGGGGGCTCCTCACTTGTTTTGAATCTTCGGCTCGACCAGCTTGCGGGATCGTTGGCTTCGCCCCCGGCGCCTTATCGTCGACTCACCCAGGGGGTCTGGCGTCGGCAAGCGCACAGTAGTCAAAGCCGATTTGAAAAGCGCGTCTCAGTCGCTCATTCGCAACGCGGCGATGAATGCCTCCTGAGGAATGTCGACTTTGCCGAACTGCCGCATCCGCTTTTTGCCAGCCTTCTGCTTTTCAAGCAGCTTGCGTTTGCGGGTCGCATCACCGCCGTAACACTTCGCGGTAACATCCTTTCGCAACGCGCGTATGGTTTCACGGGCGATGATCTTGGCGCCGATCGCCGCCTGGAGCGGGATCTGGAACATGTGAGGTGGAATCAATTCCTTCAGTTTTTCCACCATCGCGCGCCCGCGCGATTCCGCGCGCGTGCGATGCACCAGCATAGAAAGAGCATCGACAGGCTCGCCATTGACTAGGATCGACATGTTGACCAGATCGCCGTCCCTATAATCGATCAGAACATAATCAAAAGAAGCGTAGCCTTTCGAAATAGATTTCAACCGATCGTAGAAATCAAATACAACCTCATTGAGCGGAAGCTCATAGACCGCCATTGCCCGCTTTCCGATGTAGGTCAGATCTACTTTCTGTCCCCGCCGGTCCTGGCAGAGTTTTAGCACCGTTCCCAGATACTCATCAGGGGTCAATATGGTCGCCCGAATCCAAGGCTCCTTGATGTACGCAATTTTGGTTAAATCGGGTAAATCCGCAGGATTATGCAGGTCAAGTTCGGCCTCGTGGCGTAATCCGATCTTGTAGATGACCGACGGCGCTGTCGCAATCAGGTCCAACTTGAATTCTCGCTCTAGGCGCTCCTGAATGATCTCCAGGTGAAGGAGGCCCAGGAAGCCGCAGCGAAATCCGAACCCGAGCGCCGCCGATGTCTCCATCTCAAAGGAAAAGCTGGCGTCGTTCAGCCTGAGTTTCCCCATCGCGGTGCGCAAGTTTTCGAAATCGGCGGCGTCGGCAGGGAAAAGTCCACAGAACACGACCGGTTGAGCGGGCTTGAACCCCGGTAGAGCCTCGCTGGCGGGGCGTCGGTCGTCGGTGATGGTGTCGCCAACACGGGTATCGGAAACGCCCTTGATCTGGGCAGTGATAAAGCCGATCTCTCCAGCGCCAAGTTGTGCCACTTCGGTCATCTTGGGGCGAAAGACGCCAATCCGATCAACAACGTGAACGGCTCCCACGCTAACCATTCGAACGCGCGCGCCAGGCCTGAGTGCGCCGTCAACCACCCGCACGAGAACGACCACGCCAAGGTAAGCATCATACCAAGAGTCGACGAGAAGAGCCTTGAGCGGCGCCGCCTCGTCTCCGCGCGGCGGCGGCAGACGATGAACGATCGCTTCCAGAACCAAACCCACATTCTGACCGGTCTTGGCCGAGATCCCAATTGCCTCCGAGGCGTCGATACCGATGACCTCCTCTATCTGCGTCTTGATTCGTTCCGGCTCCGCAGCCGGCAGGTCTATTTTGTTCAGGACGGGAACGATTTCATGGCCCGCTTCGATCGCATGGTAAACGTTCGCCAGGGTCTGGGCCTCGACGCCCTGCGAAGCATCGACAACAAGCAGCGACCCCTCACAAGCGGCTAAGGATCGGGAAACCTCGTAGGCGAAGTCGACGTGCCCGGGCGTGTCCATCAGGTTCAATATGTAGGTCATCCCGTCCTTCGCGACATACTCCAACCGAACGGTTTGCGCCTTGATCGTAATTCCACGTTCCCGCTCGATTTCCATCGAATCGAGAACTTGATCGACCATCTCGCGATCAGCGAGCGCGCCCGTCGCTTGAATCAGACGATCCGCAAGGGTCGACTTTCCATGGTCGATGTGGGCGATAATGGAGAAGTTACGGATGTTTTTGAGAAGGCCGGTTGTCATAACTCAACCATGTATCACGCCACAGCATAAAAAAAAAGAAGGCGCAGATTTAGCCTACCCGTCGTCAAGTGGAAAGTCGCCAAAAACGACTGGTCAAGTGTGAATCATTTTAGACGCGGCAGCGAGATATGGCTAGAAAGGCTGGTCAAAACTAAAATATGCGATATTGGCTTTATCCCTGCAGTAACTTGTTGCATATATATTCCAATTGTTCGAGATCTCTGAACTTGATGCGAATTTCTCGCGTACGCTTAGTGTTTCGGATCGCAATTTGCGCGCCAAGAGAAAGCGAAATCCTGTTTTCTAAATCTCTCGTAACAGGGTCCGAATCCAATTGAGCCGGTGCGATTGTTGTCGATGACGAATCGCCAGCGCTGAGCTTCTCAACATCTCTCACGGAAAGGCCGCGCGCCACGATGCGGTCGGCGACGGCGTCGGGGTCGGTAGTTGTCAACAGCGCACGCGCATGGCCTGCGGTGAGTGCGCCCGATGCCAAGAGGTCTCGAGTATGTTCGGGCAATGCCAGAAGTCGAAGCGTATTGGCCACGTGACTGCGACTCTTGCCGATCACTCGGCCAATCTCGGCATGGCTATAACCATAGTCGGAGGCAAGTTGCGCGTAGCCCTTCGCCTCTTCGAGCGCACTCAGGTCCGCTCTCTGAACATTCTCGACGATAGAGAACTCAAGAGCTTCTCGATCATTAATTTGTAAAGAGATCATGGGAACGGTGTGCAAGCCGGCTCGTTGAGCCGCGCGCCAACGCCGTTCACCGGCGACAATCTCAAAGGTGTCGGTGGCGTCGACGACGGGGCGGACAACGATGGGTTGAATGATTCCTCGCTCCCGAATCGAGGCAGCCAACTCCTCCAAATCCGACTCATTGAAAACCTGCCTGGGGTTCCTGGAGTTCGATCGAATGAATTCAATAGGGATCTGCCGGACGCCCTGCGATTTGTCTTGCATATCAACGTCGGATTTGGCGTCGCCAAGCAAGGCAGCCAAACCGCGCCCAAGGCGCTGCCTAGAGTCCGGGTTGCGAGGGGAAGAGCTTGCCATATTGCTATTGCCGCCGATCAGGCCGCAAAAGAGCGGCGTTCACGCTGTATGACTTCTGAAGCCAATTTGAGATAAGCTTGGCTACCCGCGCACTTTAGGTCGTAGAGCAAAACAGGTTTGCCATGCGACGGCGCTTCAGAAACACGCACATTTCTCGGTATGACGGTATCGTAGACTTTCTCGCCAAGGAAAGATCGAGCATCGGCTTCAACTTGCGAAGACAGCGAATTTCTTGGGTCGAACATGGTTAGTACGACGCCGTGTATTACTAGCTGCGGGTTGAGGGTTTTCTTGATTTGTTCGACGGTATTGAGCAACTGCGATAGGCCCTCAAGGGCAAAAAATTCACATTGAAGCGGGACGAGCACCGCATGCGCGGCGGCGAAAGCGTTAATTGTCAGCAAATTTAAGGAAGGAGGGCAATCCACCAGAATATATGTCAGAGGATCCACCAAGTTAGTAGACGCCAGTTTTTCGATCGCTCGTTTCAACTTGAGTGTTCTCTCGGGATCGGCGGACAGTTCAAGCTCCAAGCCAAGCAAATCCAGCGTGGCGGGTGCGATTGTAAGCCTTGGAACTGCCGTTTGCTGCCGGATCTCTTCCAGCGTGAATTTCCTTGTCAAGACATCGTAAGTCGACCGTCGCCGTCGTGCACGATCAATACCCAATCCGGTCGAAGCATTACCTTGCGGATCTAAGTCCAAAATCAAAACATTTTCGCCAATTGCAGCGAGCGCGGTTCCCAGATTTATGGCTGTCGTTGTCTTGCCCACGCCACCCTTCTGGTTGGCGACAGCAAGAACCCTTGGCGGGCGCGCGACCGGCGCCTGTTCTCGTTGCTGATCTTGAACCATTAAGGTCCTTTAACCCTTTCCCGGATGCTGAGGATAGTTCCCCCTCCATGGCCGGAATTGACATTTATCGCATAACGTCTTGCGTCCAAAGTTTCAACCTCGTGAGTTGAGGTTTTCCCGCGCGGCAAGATGGCCACGGCGCCTTGCGCAAGATAATGCTCGCCGAGCGCGACAACGTGGTTGATTGTGGAGAAGGCGCGCGCTGTCAGCGCATCAATGGGTCCGGTGTCTCGAATTGTGATGCCTTCTGCGCGCACATTATGCACTTTGATAGGGATGTACAATTCGGTGGCGGCGGTGCGCAGGAATCCGCATTTTCGACCATCACTCTCGACGCAATGAACCTGTGCGCCTTGATGGTCAGCCAAAATTACACCCAGAACGACGCCGGGAAATCCGGCCCCCGATCCGATGTCAAGCCATCGGCGCGCTGTTGGGTAGGCTTTCCAAATCGTAATGCTATCCTCAATATGCCTCGTCCACACCTCATCGAAGCTCCGGTCGGAAATAAGATTGGTAATCCTTCGCCATTTGTCGAGCAGCGCCACATAAGAGCGCAATCGTTCGATGCGTGGCTTTGGCAGCGTGTCGAGAACCTGTAATACTGGCGTTTCCATGGGCACCCTGTTTCACGTGAAACACGCCACAACTTGGAGCGAAGCTTAGAGGGCGACTTACCGCAATCGCCGCGCATGCGCCGCAAGCAGTAACAGCGCAGCGGGCGTTGCGCCCTCGAGACGGCTGGCGTGCCCGACGGAGGTCGGTCGACTCTTGCGAAATCGCAA
>Ga0134126_10012385_pt1 | contig 10773 bp, 5 predicted proteins | sample KB31752_FD_96881 | JGI IMG/M metagenome (GOLD analysis project Ga0134126, IMG submission 96881) | Terrestrial soil microbial communities with excess Nitrogen fertilizer from Kellogg Biological Station, Michigan, USA - KB3-175-2 | ecosystem: Environmental > Terrestrial > Soil > Unclassified ...
AGGACACGATGGCGCAGCTCGAAGTGACGCGGGATCTGGTGCTGCCAACCACGATTAAGGTGCTCAATCATCGCATGGACGTGCTCCGTAAATACTCGGCGCAAGGTCCGGAGCAGGCGCGTCAGGCGGCCACGCTGATTTTCGGACTCGCCAACAGTCTGAAAGCCGATGAGGGCCGGGTAGCCGGACTCCGGGACAAGAACGTCATGGATAAGAAAGCTCGCGAAGAGGCCGACTTCAAGGCGAAAATCATGGCCAACGCACAGTGGAAGGCGGCGTACGGCAACGCGTGGGGCGAGATTGCGGACGCCGAGCAGAAGGCATCGGCAAAGTTCCGGGATCAGGCTTACACCTCGCTCGATTCGCAGCTCGCATCAATTGCGCTGAACATCGTGCAGTATGTGGCGGAGGTCAAAAAGCCGGATGGGGAAAGGTTGCCGGGGTTCCACGACGCGCAACTGGATTCTCTGAGGTTCCGCATGTTTTCGCCGGCGCCGATTTATCCGGGCCTGGAGATCGCGCGGCTGACGGGGGCGCTGGAAATGGATGTCGCGGAGCTGGGAGCGAATCAGCAACTGCTCGCCGAAGTGCTGGGTGGCCGCTCGCCGCAGGACGCCGCCAGGTATCTGGTCAACGGGACGAAGATCGCCGATCCGGCGTTCCGCAAACAACTGGTGGAAGGCGGACAGGCGGCCGTGGCCGCATCCACGGACCCGATGATCGTGATGGCGCGCAAGATCGATCCGATCAAGCGGGTGACGCTGCACTGGCTGGAAAACAACGTTATCAGCGTGGAAGAGCGCGCGGGCGAACAACTCGGCAAGGCGCGATTCGCCGCATACGGCAAGAGCACCTATCCGGACGCGAACTTCACGCTGCGCCTCTCGTACGGGTCGGTGAAGGGTTACCCGATGAACGGCACGGAAGCGCCATATAAGACCACATTCTTCGGCCTGTACGGCCGCGCGAACGATTTCGATTTCAAGCCGCCGTTCAACCTGGCGAAGAAGGTATCGGCGGCGCGCGAGAAGATCGACCTCACGACGCCGCTGGATTTTGTCACGACGAACGACATCATCGGCGGCAACTCCGGGTCGCCGGTAATCAATCGCGCGGGTGAAATTGTCGGGCTGGTGTTCGACGGCAATATCGAATCGCTGGTTGGCGATTATGTTTTCGACGAGACCGCAAATCGTACGGTGGCGGTACACACGGCAGGCATGACCGCAGCGCTGGAGAAGATTTATAACGTTCCGGCGATCGTGCGCGAATTGACGGGGCAATAAGATATGGCTGCATGCGGCTTGATCGAATACGGCGATGCAGGTCCGGAAGTGCGGGCGGTCTATGACGACATTATGGCCGTCCGCCAGACGGACTACATCAACAACTTCTGGAAGGCGCTGGCGCACGATCCGGCGACTCTGCGCCGGACGTGGGAGAGCGTCAAGCAGATCATGGCGCCGGGGGCACTGGATCCGCTCACGAAAGAGATGATCTATGTGGCGGTGAGCGCCAGCAATCAGTGCCCGTATTGCATCGCTTCGCATACGGTTTCCGCGCGAAAGGCGGGAATGACGGACGCGATGTTTGCCGAGGTGATGGCTGTGGTCGGGATGGCGAACGAGACCAACCGGCTGGCGAGCGGGTATCGCGTGGAAATTGACGAGCGATTCAAGTAAAGACTAGCGACCGGGCGGGAGCCCCGGTCGTTACTGCGTCAACTTTTCCTTATATAGGTGGAAGATTCGGTTATAGTCGCAGGTTAGGGCGTGGATCACCGGGGTCGCTTCCGGCACGGCGCGGCGGTCCAGCGGGACCGTCGATCCATAGAACTTACCCCAGGCGGTAAGTACGTCGAGATAGCGGGTTTCGGTCTTGGTTACAAAACCGGGATCGAGTAAGTAACCCGCTGCCAGCGCATCCCACATATAGACAAGCCCGTTTGGATTACGGTTGAAGCCGGGATAACGATTGCCCATGTCTTCGCGGATCAGATCCGTGATGGGCGTCTTGACGGCTACGATCTGGTCGTACTCCGCCTTTCGGATGGGGGCGGTGTTGCAGATATCCAGCGCGAACAGAACTTTCTGCGGAATCCGGGAACGAAGCACGATGCGCGCGGCTTCGGGGTCAAACCAGAAATTGAATTCGGCCGCGGGCGAGGCGTTACCTGGAACTTTGACATTCCCGCCCATCATGACGATGCGTTTGATTTTGGTCTCGATCTCCGGCTTGAGCCGCAGGGCCATCGCAATATTGGTCATCGGCCCGAGCGCGAGAATGGTGACTTCGCCGGGGTGGCGCTCGATTTCGGAAATCAGGAACTGCACGGCGGCTTCCTGATGAGGCGCGCGGCCGGTGAGTTTGCAGCCGGGCGCGGGGTCCACCTTCGAGGGATCGTGCGCGAAAGCTCCGGTATATGCGAGGCCGCCCCAGCGGCGCGCGTATTCGGCGCTCATGGAGGCGTTGTGCACCAGCGGCTGCTGCGCACCGGTGTAGATGGGGAGTTGCGGGTGCTTCAGCAGGTCGAGGATGTGGAACATGTACTCGGCTCCCTGCGCGGGCCAGACATTCCCGGGCACGATGGTAATGCCGGTGACATTGATTTGCTCCGGGCTGCGCAGCAACATGACGAGCGCGGCGCCGTCGTCGCCGAACAGCCCCGAGTCTGTGTCGAAGATGATGGTTTCGCGATTTGTGCCGGCGATCATAGGAATCGCCAGCGCCCCGGCGAGCAGCACGCGCAGCATGATCCTTCAATATAGCGCGGCGGCCCCGGGCGGCAATCGCAAGGTACAATCGCTTCCATGAAGAAATTGCGATGGGGTGTGCTGGGCGTGGCGCGGATCGCTACGGCGAAGGTGATTCCGGCGATGCAGCAGGGCGCGCTCACGGAGATCGTGGGAATCGCGTCGCGCGATGGCGACCGCGCGCGAAATGCGGCGAAAGAGCTGGGAATCCCAAAGGCGTACGGCTCGTACGAGGAGATGCTGGCGGACCGGGAGATCGATGTCATCTACAATCCGCTGCCGAACCATCTGCATGTGCCATGGTCCATCAAAGCCGCCGAGGCAGGTAAGCATGTGTTGTGCGAAAAGCCCGTCGCCATGAATGCCGCGGAGGCACGGGAATTGATCGCGGCTCGCGACCGTACGGGCGTAACGATGGGCGAAGCGTTCATGATCCAGGTGCATCCGCAATGGGTGCGGACGATGGAACTCGCTCGCACCGGAAAGCTGGGCGAGATGCGGGCCGTTTTCGGCTCGTTCGGCTATTTCAAGTTGGAGGCGGACAACATTCGCAACATCCGCGAGTACGGCGGCGGCGGACTGATGGACATCGGCTGCTACCCCATCAAGTGCTCGCGGATGGTGTTCGCGCAGGAACCGGTGCGGGTGGCCGCGACGATTGTGCGCGATGCTCGCTTTGGCGGAATCGACACGCTGACAAGCGCGGTGCTGGAATTCCCGGCGGGACACTGCGTGTTCACCTGCGGAACGCAGGTGGCGGCGAACCAGACGATGCAGGTCTTGGGCAGTGCGGGGAAGGTGGAACTCGAAATTCCGTTTAACGCGCCACCGAACGAGGTGGTCCGCATCAGGGTGAACGGCGAAATAGAGGAGTTCGCGCCCTGCGACCAGTACACTTTACAGGGAGATGCGTTTTCGCGGGCTGTAATGGAAGGGAGCGAGCCTCCGGTGCCGTTAGAGGATGCGCTCCGAACAATGGAAGTGATCGATGCAGTGTTTGAAGCTGGTGAGACGGGTAAGTGGGTAGCGACCGGGCGGGTGCCCGGTCGCTAATCAGGTTACGTACCGACTTAGAAGAAGAACTTCAGTGCGAACTGTAAGTTTCTCGCTCCTACGCTGGTGTTGACTACTCCGCTCGGAATTCCGGAAGTGTACACCGGATCTACTCCGTACTTACTCTTATCGATTCCGCCGCCGGGATACACATCCGTCGAGTACCCGCCGACTGCGAAGATCGGTGTATTGAAGGCGTTAATGGCATCGAAGTGGAATTCGAAGTACTTCGATTCCGTGAGGGAGAAGCGCTTGGAGAGACTCATATCGATCTGTTTCAGGCCAGGTCCGCGCTCACTCGAAATGGGGCAATTGCCTAGCTTGCCGGTGGCGGGGATGGCCATTGTGGTCGGGTCAAACCAGACGTAGCCGCCGCCGGGGAAGTTCTTGTATGGCGTGGCCTTGCTGGGCTCCAGGCAATCCGGACGCGGCTGGAAGTAAGCGCCGGTCGGGTCATAACCAAACTGGATCATGGAAATCGGCAGACCGCCGTGTCCGGTGACGATGGCGTTATAGTGCCAGTCTCCGGCGACGGCGTTCAGGATCTTGTTGCTGGTCTTGAGCGCGCGCGTCTTTCCGATCGGCAGGTCATAATTCACGAACCCGCTGAAGATATTCGTAACATCTGCATCGCAGTAGCCGTAGTCCAGGCCGATGTTATAGACGTAAGATTGGAAGGCAACGTCGGCCGTGGTCTGCGCCGGGGCGGAGTTACCGTACCGGCCGTAGTAACCCTGGTTGTTCGTGAGGCACTTAGACCAGGTGTAGTTCGCGCGGAAGCTCAGGCCATGAGCAAGACGCTGCTCCGCGATGATTTGCAGCGCATTGTAATTCTGGATGGCGGTGGACGTGTTCAGCCGCTTTTGGCCGGTGCCGTCGGCGATGAGTTGCTGGTTGCCTGCGAGATACGGGCTGGCCGTGGCCGTGCCGTCCGGGTGTAACACCCCCTGACCCATGTTATAGATGGCCGCTAAGTGATCATTGTGCTGGCCAACATAGCCCGCCTGCAACGTCAGGGAGTTAGTCAGTTCCCGCTGGATGGTGAGGTTCCACTGGTTGGAAACTGCGGGGCGATAGTTCGGATCGGTGGCATGAATGCGGACGCCGGAGAAGCACGCGGCCGGAGCAGAGGCCACGTTCTGGACCGTGCAGCCCACAGTCGCGCCGAGCGCTCCGAAGCCTTGGTCGAGCGTGATCTGATTGGAGGGAATCGCACCGTTGGTGCCGACTCCTCCCCACTGGCCAACCAGGTCCACATTCCAAGGAGCATTGGTCGCCAGGCGATTGTATTCTCCGGTGCCTTCCTGAAAACTCGTGCGCGCGAAGGCGGTGCGAATTACGGTCTTCGAATCCAGGGAATAAGCCAGGCCGAGGCGCGGCAGGAAGTTGGCGATGCCGTTGTACTGGTTGTACAGAGCCCGGCTGTTGCCGTTCTGGCCCGCGAGCATAATCTGTCCGGAGTATTCCCCGAAATTGGTCATGCGGTCATGCACTTCGTAAATGGGTGTGAAGACCTGCCAGCGCACGCCGACGTTGAGGGTCAGCCGGCTGGTGATGCGCCAATCGTCCTGCACAAATGCGCCTATAGCGTTGTTGCGCTGGCCTACCGTTCCGGCGAAGCCGAGCCCGTAACCCATGTAAGACGGCAGGCCGAGGAAGAAATCAGCTTCCGAATAGCCTGTGTAAGTGCCGTTGAAGCAGATCTGTCCGGCGGCACCGTCGCTGCTGGTCGCAGGAACATAGTTATTGCGATAGCGGTTCAGGTCAAAGCCGAAGCGAACCGTGTGACCGTTCTTGGTCCAAATGGCCGTATCGGAAAACTGGATGGAGGTCTGGTGGAAAACCTCCGGGCTGAACGTGGTGCCGAAGGCGAAGGGTCCGTTCAACTGTCCGCCGAGCTTGGAACTGGCGAAGGAGAGGCCAGGCAAGAATTGCGTCGGTTGTCCGGGGATCAGGCCGGCGCCCGCCGTCGTGGTAAGTTCCTGTGTCTGCGCTTCGGCGGGGAAGTAGTTCATGCCGATGCGCGCTTCGTTGACGAAGGTCGGGTTGATGGTGCGCGTATAGTCCAGGACGGATTGCTGCAGCGGGAAGACGTTGCTGCCCGAGCCGCTGTACAGCAGTTGATTGCTGTTCACGATCGGGTTATCGATGTGCTGCTGTGAGTAACGCGCGAAGAGGTGGTCGCGGTCCGTAGGCGCCCAATCGACTTTCACATCGCCTTGATTGCCGTGCGTATAGTTCTGCACCAGATTGTTGAGATTGTTCACTGTGCCGCCGGCGAGGCCGGGAAGATTCGGCTTCGGAAGCGCGCTGGCGATCTTCAGGGCAGTGGCGCTGATGCCGCTGATACACGGGTTGACGCCCATCTGCTGTCCGGCGCCGCAAATGGTCGCCTGCGTGAGGTTCGAGGGCATCGGCACGGTGGTGCCCGGGTAGTGAAGCGTAACGCCCAGATCGCTCAGGTTCCCGCTGAGGTTCTGCGCGGTGAAGGTGGTTTGCGGAGCGCTGGTGGCAGGCAGGTCAAAGCGCGAACCCTGATAGTCCGTGAAAAAGAAGAGCTTGTCCTTCTTGATGGGTCCGCCGAAGGTGGCTCCGTATTCATTCCAGCGCTGGCGAGGGGTAGGCACGCCATTGAAGTTATTGCTCCACTCGTTGGCGTTGAAAAAGTCATTGCGGAGATACTCGAACAGGTTGCCGTGGAAGCGGTTGGTCCCGCTCTTCAGGCTGACGCTGATCACTCCGCCGAGGAACTGGCCGTATTCGGCATTCGGGTTATTGGTAAGAACCTGGAACTCCTGAATGGCATCGATGTTCGGTGAATAGGCGACGTTGTTATCGACGAACTCGACATTCTCCATGCCGTCCAGCAGATAGTAATTAGCCTGTTCACGGTTGCCGTTGAGGTTCGGGCGGGCGGCGTTAAACGTCTTCAAGCCGGTATTGAAAGAGGCGGGGCTGATTGTAACTGCGCCGGGCACCAGCAGCGTCAATTGGTTATAGTTGCGGGTCTCCAGCGGCAGGTTCGCGATGGACGCCGATCCCATCACGCTGCCGACTTCCGTGCTCTGTGTCTGTAGCACCGGCGCCGCGCTGGTTACCTCGACTTCCTGCGACACCTGCCCGATCGTGAGAGCGATATCGACAGTGGCGGTCTGCCCGAGCGATAGCGGGAACGCGGGCTTCAGCGCCGCCTGGAACCCGGTGGCTTCCACTCGCACCGTATAGTTGCCGATGGGCAGGCGCGCGAAGTTATAGATTCCTTCGTCAGTCGTCTTCGCAGTCCAGACGGTTCCGCGGTCGACATCTTTCGCTGTCACACCTGCACCTGCGACGGCTGCGCCGGAAGGATCGGTGATCTTCCCGGTGATGGTTCCGCTGGCTTCCTGTGCGGCTCCGAAGGGAGCCAGCGCAGTGAGCAGCGCGATTGTAAGTAACAGGATTCGTTTCATAGTCACCTCTTTTTTGACCCCTGGTTGATTCGCTTCACAGGACATACTGGGCCGGCTTCCTATACCTGTCCAGTTCACAACGGTTGTTTGGGCGTTCGGCCAGGTTCGTTACCGGACCGAACGCCTTTGGATTCAAGTGCATGAAGAAGGACGCGTACGGGTCTGACGGCCGCCAGAACAACTTCGGCGACGGGCTTTTCCATGCGGTCCAGAGCTTGATTCTGCTGTGCCAGCCAACTCTCCGGCGCGGGCTTTTGGGATTCCAGATACCGTAGCGCTTCCAGGCCGATTTTTCCGGTTTCGGCAAGATTGCGCGAGACCGGTTTGGCTTCGGCAAGCAAGGCGTTTTCGGGGAGACGCGCGTCATTTTCCATCCAAAGTTGGAACGTGGCGCGGAGTTCCGCAAGATCGACGGGCTGAAGACGCGCGGCGGCGAGTTCCAGGTGACGAACCGGCTCGCTCTCCGGGCGCGCGGTGTCAACCAGCCGGTTCAGGTCGATGAGGCTGGAGTATTTGCGAGCGGCTTGACGAATGGAAATTCCGGTGGCTTCGACGGCATCGGCGAGTGTGCGAACCGGCTCAACGGGTCCGCCGCCGGCCAGCCGGTCGAGCATCGATTGGTAGTTGGACCGGTGCTGAACGCCGGTCCACTCCAAGCGTCGGCTCACCTGTTCCATGCGTGCGTACATGGAAGCGGCATCGGTGGTTTCCCGCGGCGACCAGAAGCGCTCGGCGATGACGGCGAGGCGCGGCCAGATGCGCGAATCGACCGTCTCCGGCGTGGCGTATTCGTTCCACATACAAGCTTCGCCCCCCAGAATGCGCGGCGAATCACCGGGATCTATGGAGTAGTGAAATGCGGCGGGCTTGAGATGGTCCAGGTAATACCCGTAGGAGAGAATGCCGCGATAGCCCTTGGCCGCGGCTTCGGCGAGCGCCGCCTGCCCGCGCCAGCTCTGAATGACGGTGCCTTCCGCGAGTCCGGGGCCGAGCACTTCGTCCCAGCCGATCATGATTTTGCCGTTGGCGTGCAGGATCTGTTGCACGCGGTGGTTGAAGTACTGATGGATGGCTGCGATATCGGCGAGCTTGTGATCCCGGGCAAACGCCTGGATGGATTTCGACTCGCGCCACTCGGTGGGCTCCACCTCATCGCCGCCGATATGGAAGTACGGGTCGGGAAAGAGCGCGGCCATCTCCCCGAGAAAGCCCTCGAGGAATTTATATGTCTCTTCGCGCGACGGATCGAGCGTGGGCTTAAAGATGCCCCAGTGACGTTCGATAGAGTACGGGCCTGGAGCGCTGGCGAGTTCGGGATAGGCTGCGAACCAGGCCGTAGTGTGGCCGGGAATGTCGAACTCCGGCACGACGCGAATCCCGCGCGCGGCGGCGTAGGCGATCACGGAGCGAATTTCGGACTGCGTGTAGAAGTGACCGTCCGACGCCAGTTCCTGCAGCTTCGGGAATCGTTTGCTTTCCACTCGGACGCCCTGATCGTCTGAGAGGTGCCAGTGGAAAACGTTGAGCTTCACCGCGGCCATAGCGTCGAGATTGCGCTCCACAACTTCGACTCCCATCCAGTGGCGCGAAACATCCAGCATGAACCCGCGCCACGAGTAGCGGGGGCGATCTTCGATGTGGACCGCGGGAGCGTAGATTCCGTCTGGTCCGGATTGAATGAGCTGCCAGAAGGTTTCGAGCCCGCGAAGAGCGCCGATCTCGGTGGCGGCCTGCAGGCGGGCGGCGTTCGCAGTGACATCCAGCGTGTACGATTCCTCATCCCCATTGGCAGCGCCGGCTTGCACCGTGAGAACGGTGTGGCGCGGGGTTAACGCGGAGAAGCCGAACTCACGCCGGATGCGATCCTCAATGCGCCCGGCCGCCGCTTCCAGGCGCGCATCCCCGCGGCCGTCAACCGCGATGTGGAAGCCTGAGTCGATGGTCAGGCGGCCTTCGCCGAGGGTGACGTTCGCGGGCATCGGCATGAGCGGCAGAGTTGCCGCGGGAAGCGTGGCCGCCGCGAAAAGGAGTGCAACAGGAACAAGTTTCATTCGATTACGGTGCTCCAACCGCGGTGAGAGAGGTCCCAATAAATGACTGCGCCGCCCGCGAGACCGAGAAGAAGGAGTCCCGCGCCCAAACCCGTTTCACCGAGCAGCAGTTTCCCGGTGCCGAATAAAATGCCGTAGATCAGAACGCAGCCGGCGAACCAATCGAGCGCGCTTTGCCAGCCCGCGCCGCTCGCTTTCACATCGGGCGCGAGCTTCGCAACCGGCCGCCAGCCGGCAACTCCGGGCCGCGCACGATGGTAGAACTTCAGCAGGGTCTCCTCGGGCTCGGGCCGCGTTAGGAAAGTCACGGTGAGCCATACCGCCGTGGTCACCGCGACCGTGATGATCATGATCCACGCGAATTCCACGGGCTTATCGCTATCCAGGTGTCCGAACATCTGAAGTCCAACCGAGGTGACGAAGGCGCAGAGCATCGCCGAGACTTCGCTCCACGCATTGATGCGCCACCAGAACCAGCGCAGCAGATAGACCAGTCCGGTGCCCGCTCCGGTGACGATCAGCAGCTTCCACGCTCCGGCGATGGAGTTCATGTAGAACGTTACGCCGGCCGAGACCAGCGTGATCAGGATAGTGGCGAACTGCGAAACACGGACGTAGTGATGGTCGCTCGCTTCGCGGCGAATGAAGCGGCGGTAAAAATCGTTAACGATGTAACTGGCGCCCCAGTTGAGTTGCGTTGCGATGGTGGACATGTACGCTGCGGCAAATGCGGCGAGCATGATGCCGCGGAGTGAGGCGGGGAGATAGGCGATCATCACTTTGACGTAGCCGGTTTCGGGGTCGGCGAGTCCGGGAAAAAGCACCAGCGAGGCGAGTGCGACCAGCACCCATGGCCACGGCCGGATTGCGAAATGCGCGATGTTGAACCAAAGCGTCGCGAGCAGCGAATGCTTTTCGTCTTTCGCCGAGAACATGCGCTGTGCGATGTAGCCGCCGCCTCCGGGCTCGGCGCCGGGATACCACGTCGCCCACCAATTCAACGAGATGTACACGAGGAACGTGATGACCGGCAGATAAGCCGAGTTCACATCGGGCGTGAAGTGCAGAATGGCCGGGTTGATTGCGTTCAGACGCGCTTTCATCACGGCCATGCCACCCGCGGCCTCCACCGCGAAGACTGCCAGCACGGTCACCATGGTCATCTTAATGACGAATTGAAAGAGGTCCGTGACCAGGACGCCCCAAAGTCCCGACATGGTGGAGATGAGCGAGGTGAGGGCGATCAGCGCGAGCACCATGGCGATGGCTTGCAGCCGCGTGACGCCCAGCACGAGCATCAGGATCTTCACCATCGCGAGGTTGACCCAGCCGAGGATGATGCAGTTGATCGGTATGCCGAGGTAGAGCGCGCGGAAACCGCGCAGAAATGCCGCCGGCTTGCCGGAGTAGCGGATCTCGGTGAACTCGATATCGGTCATCACGCCGCAGCGGCGCCACAGGCGGGCG
>Ga0134126_10012386_pt1 | contig 10773 bp, 10 predicted proteins | sample KB31752_FD_96881 | JGI IMG/M metagenome (GOLD analysis project Ga0134126, IMG submission 96881) | Terrestrial soil microbial communities with excess Nitrogen fertilizer from Kellogg Biological Station, Michigan, USA - KB3-175-2 | ecosystem: Environmental > Terrestrial > Soil > Unclassified ...
CGTCGTCAAAGCAGATGAAAAATTGACTGTCCCCGGAATCGGGATTGCTGGCGCGCGCCATCGACACAGTGCCGCGGACATGGGGCTCACGGTTGAATTCGGCCTTGAGCTTTTTACCCGACCCGCCGGTGCCAGTGCCTTGCGGGCATCCCGTCTGCGCCATGAAACCGTCAATCACACGGTGGAACACAATGCCATCGTAGAACCCGTCCTTGACGAGTTCCTTGATGCGCGCGACGTGACCCGGCGCAAGATCGGGCCGCATCTCAATGACGACGTTACCTTTGGTGGTCTCCAGAGTCAGCGTATCTTCCGGCTTTGCCATCTGTCACTCTCCATACTCTACTCGCCATTCGTCATGGCCGGTTTGATCACCGCACACTGGGTTCACCCGACATGAGGTGCTCGCATTTGGCGGAAGACGGCCAAGTGCCACTTCCGATCCACCCGCTCAGGCCGGCGCGCATTGCTTAGCGCTCGATCGTCGCCTTCTTGACGTAATCCATACGCGGGAAATCTTTCATCAAGTACGTATTGCCTTCACTCTGCAGGCGGCTCTGGTCCGGGCCGCGGCCGCGCGGCGCGCCCTCGCCATATTCGGCATTGAGCGCATCGACGACGTTCATCCCGGAGACGATGCGGCCGAACGGCGCGAAGCCCATGCTATCGAGATTGGCGTTGTCCGCGAAGTTGACAAACACCTGGCTCGTGCGGGTATTGGGGCCCGCCGTCGCAAAGGTGATGGTGCCTCTCTTGTTGCTCTGCGTTACCGGGTCGTCACCGATCTGCGCAGTGCGCCAGCGCGCCATGACCCCGGGATCGCCGTTGATGCCGAACTGCACCATGAAGCCGGAGATCACCCGGAAGAAACGGACGTTGTCGTAGAACCCGTTCTTGACCAGGTTATAAAACCGGTCGGCGCCCTTCGGCGCCCAGGCGCGCGTAACCTCGACCACGAACGGGCCTTTGCTGGTATCAAACTTCACCTTGTATGCCGCGGGCGCCTGCTCGTTGAGGGCAGCCGGATTAGCCAGAGGTGACTGTGCCAGGGCAGGAGCCGCAAGCAGCGCCGCCATGAAGGTGAGCGTGAGGATCGATCGGCGATTGGTCATGTGCACTCCGTATTGACGATGCGGGCCAGATCAGCGCGCGAACTTCTTCTTCAGACGCGCGGCAACCGTGCCCGGCACAAAGGCTGCGACGTCGCCACCCATGCCGGCGATCTGACGCACCAAAGTGGCGGTGATCGGGCGCACCATTGGCGAAGCAGGCAGGAATACCGTCAGCACGTCGGGCGCCATGGCCTGGTTCATGCCCGCCATCTGCATTTCGTAGTCGAGATCGGTGCCATCGCGCAGCCCGCGGACCAGCAGGCTCGCGCCGGCCTTTCGCGCCGTTTCCACCACCAGATCGGCGAAGGTGATGCAGGAAAGTTCGCATTTGGCCTCGCGTGCAAGGGGCCCGCAGGTCTCCTGAAGCATCGCCAGCCGCTCATCGGCGGAAAACAACGGCGCCTTGCCCGGATGCACCCCGATAGCGATCACCAGCCGATCGGCGAGCCGGACGGCATGACGGACCACGTCGAGATGGCCATTGGTGACCGGGTCGAATGACCCGGCATAAAGGGCAGTTCTCGCCATAAACCGGGGTCTACCCCGGCCCCATTGGCCCCGCAAGGCCGCGGCTTTACGGCCTGAACCTTTTCCCCGGCTGCCGCGACCCATAGGAGGTCCAATGAGAGGTTCTTGGGACGCGCCGAAAATGCGCTTTTCTGTGACTCCAGTCACAGCGACGGACGAGGCTCTTCCTAGTTTGAATGTGTCGAGAGCGAAACGCTCCGGCGCAAAGCCTGAACAGGGGGCTGTCATGTTGAAAACAATTGCCGCCATTGTGGCCGCCGCAGCAATCGCAGCCGCGATCACCGTCATTTCAGCACCCATTGGCGATGTCGTCGCGAGCCCCCTGCCCAAGCCGGCCGCCGACGCCATTGCGGCCTGCAAGCAGAACCCCTGGCCCTACGTCCATTGTGTCGGCACCGAATTTGGCAATCCAAAGATCCGCCTGATCAGCATCGATCACCCTTCCCGCTAGCGCCTACCTTGGTCCCCACTTCGGCGCTAGGCTCTCCTCAGGACAGCCAGTCCTGAGGAGAGCAATAATGCGCCGGGCCTTCCTCGCCGCCGCAGCCTTCGTGTGGGCAGTCTCTGCTTTCGCACAGGACTATCCGAACCGGCCGATCCGTATCATCGTACCGACGCCCGCGGGCGGGCCCGTCGACGTCATGGCACGCGTACTTGCCAACGCCCTCCCGGCAGTACTCGGGCAGAACGTCTTCATCGAGAACAAGCCGGGCGCCGGCAACACCATCGGCTCTCGTCAAGCCGCCGCAGCGGATCCCGACGGCTACACCCTGATGGTTTCCGCTGCGAGCGGCCTCATCATGAGCCCGATGATTGTAAAGAATGCCGGCTATGACGCTTCCAGCTTTGCGCCGATCGCACTCGTCGCCGAGACCCCGCAAGTCGTCGTGATCAATCCGCAACTGCCGTTCAAATCCATCGCCGAACTCATCACCTATGCGAAGGCCAATCCGGGCAAGCTCAACTATTCAACCGGCGGCATTGGCACACTGCCGCATCTCAATGCGGAATTGTTCAAGTCCGTGAGCGGCACAAATATTTTACACGTACCCTACAAAGGCGGCGGGCCGTCGCTCACAGCTGTGGTGGCCGGCGAGGTACAGCTGACCTTCGATACCGTGAGTACTTCGCTGCAACTGATCCAGGATGGAAGACTGCGCGCGCTGGCGATCGTCGGACCAAAGCGCGCGCCGGAATTGCCCGATGTGCCGGCCATGCCTGAGATTGGATTTCCAGCGGTAACGAGCGGCGCCTGGACGGCACTGATGGCGCCGCACGACACACCACCGGCGATCATCGCCAAACTCAATGCCGCGACAAATACTGCCCTCCACGGCGAGACGATGAAAAATGCCCTGGAGAAGTTGGGAGCGCAGCCGCGCGGCGGCACCTCACAGGCGCTCGCCGATCACATCGCGAACGAACAGAAGAAGTGGACGCCCATCGTAGCGGCGTTAAATTTGAAAGTGGATTGAACAATTTTACGCGTGCATGCGGCGACGGCCGAGGTGGCATTTGCGTTTGACGGATAGAAAGCAATCCCCGAACCTAGTTCGCGCGCCAGGGCGTGAACTCGGCCACCCCGGCGGGGCGATCATTAATGGAGTACCGGTGCGCGCACGTGTGACGTGGATACTTTTATCGCTCGCCTTTGCAACGCCGGCTCCGGCGCAAATCGCACCGAGCGCGGCCGAATTGCAGGCCTATCGCGGACTCCATGCCGCAGCAGCCAAAGGTGAAAACGCCGAAATCGAGAAGCTAGTGAAAGCTGGTGCGACAATTGACGCTCGCGACGGCCATGCGCGCACGCCACTCCACGTTGCCGCTTTCATGCACAAGCCCGACTCCGCACGTATGCTCATACAGCTCGGCGCCGATGCGAACGCGCTGGAGGCGCAGCAGTACGACATCGTTACGATTGCTGCGGTGGCCGACGACGTGCCGATGTTAAAAGCCGCGCTTGCGAGCGGCGGGAAAGCGACCAACGTCACCAGCCCCTATCAAGGGACCGCACTGATCGCCTCCGCACACCTTGGCCACGACGAAGTCGTCAGAACGCTGATTGCCGCCAAGGCGCCGCTTGATCACGTCAATAATCTGGGCTGGACCGCGCTGATCGAGTCGATTGTGCTCGGCAACGGCGGCAAACGCCATGTCGCGGTGCTCAAGGCGCTCGTGGAAGCAGGCGCGAACGTCAATCTTGCCGATCGTTCGGGCGACACACCGCTCGTGCTCGCGAAGAGGCGCGGATTCAAGGAGATGGTCGCTATTCTGGAGAAGGCTGGCGGGCGGTAACGAATGCGTCGGCAGTAAGGGGTTCTTATCCCCTATCAAAGCACTCATGAGCGTTGCCACCTTGCCGCCGTCGCTGATCGCCCCGGGCCGGCGAGATCATTGAATCAGGCGGACTGCTAACCTGTCCGCCGCGCCAACGACAGCCATAGGCCGCCGCCGATCAGTACGACGCCCGAAAGTCGGCCAAGCAGCGTGTTGTGCCGCGGCTTCATGAACCAGGCACGGCCGAAACCCGCCGCAGCGGCCCAGGCCGCGTCGGTAAGGCCGGCGAGCACCACCGTCACCGCGCACATCACGAACAGTTGCGAGCCCACCGGCAGCGCCGGATCGACGAATTGCGGCAGGAAGGCCGTGAAGAACGCGATCGTCTTCGGATTGGTGATGGCCACGAGAAACCCGCGCAATATGTGCACGCGGCGGCGCGGCGGAGCGGCCTCCGCGGCATGGCCGGCGGTGCGCCAGGTCTGGATTCCGAGCCAGATCAGGTAGGCCGCCCCCACCCAGCGCAGGACCTCAAACACTTCGGCGGATGTCTTCAGGATCCAGTTCAGGCCAAGCGCGATACATGCGAGCAGCGCCGCATTGCCAAGCGTGGTGCCGATGACCGTGACAAGCGCGGCGCGGGTGCCGCGCGTAGCGGCGGTCGATACCACCAGAGTGACAATCGGACCCGGCACGATCACCAGGACGAATGTGATGAGCAGGAAGGCCGAGAACAGGTGGTAATTCATGGCAGCTCCGGTGGCTGACGGGACTTCAAGCGATCGTTAATTTACTCGCGAAATGTCCCTGAGTTATCTGGAAAAGTATGACAATCGGCATGAGGAATCGATTTTTGAATCGGCGCGAATTCACCGGGTTCTGCGCAGCCGCGATGCTGACAATGCCCCTTGAGGCAGCGGCGCAGGCGCCAGCGGCGGCACGGACCGTCAAATTCCGTGACGGCCGGACAGTGCCGGCCCTGGGGCAGGGTTCCGCCCGCCTCGCAAAAGGCAGGTACCCCGAGGCCGCCGTTATAGAGGCCTTGCGCGCCGGCATCGCCGCCGGGATGACGCTGATCGACACGGCGGAACTCTACGGCTCCGAGGAACTCATCGGCCGCGCGATTGCCGGTCAGCGCGACAAGCTCTTCCTGGTCTCGAAGGTGTGGCCGACGCACGTTGCCGGCGATGGCGTCGCGCGCGCATGCGAGGCGAGCCTTAAGCGCCTCGGCACCGACTATCTCGACCTTTACCTGTTGCACTGGCCGCAGAAGGGCGTCGGCATTTCGCATGTTGTGGCGGCGTTTGAAGACCTGGTCACGAAGAAAAAGATCCGTTCGTGGGGCGTCTCCAATTTCGGCGTGCGCGAAATGGAAGAACTCTTCCGTGTTCCGCGTGGCGATCATTGCGCGACCAATCAGGTTCCCTACAGTCTCGCCGACAGGGATATTGAACGCAGCGTCCTGCCATGGTGCAGGCGCCGCGGGATGCCGGTGATGGCCTATTCGCCGCTCGGCGGCGAAGGCGCCAAGCTGCTGCGCGATCCGACGCTTGCGAAAATTGGCAGTGAGCACGGCTGCACCGCGGCCGCCGTTGCGCTGGCCTGGACGATCCGCGACGGGAACGTAGTCGCAATTCCTGAGTCCGGCTCGACGGCCCACGTCAAAGAAAACGCGATCGCCCTCACCCTCAAGCTGACACCGCAGGACTTGCAGACTTTGGACGCAGCGTTTCCGCCGGGGCGCTAGTTTTACTCTTCCTCGTCCCCGCCTTCTTCGCTCAACCGCTCGAGCGACACGACCTTCTCGTCCTCGGCGGTGTTGAGCACGATCACGCCCTGCGTCGAGCGGCCCGCTATGCGGATACCGGACACCGGCGTGCGGATAAGCTTGCCGGCATCGGTCACGAGCATCACCTGGTCGGCTTCTTCCACGGGGAAGGATCCGACGATCCGCCCCGTCTTCTTGGTGAGCGCCATCGCCACAATACCTTTGCCGCCGCGGCCGGTGGTGCGGTACTCGTACGATGACGAACGCTTGCCGAACCCACGATCCGACACGGTGAGCACGAATTGCTCGGCCGCCGACAATTCCACGTAGCGCTTTTCGCCCAGTTCGATCGCGCCGACCCCTTCCTCGGTCTCAGTGCCGTTGCCTCCCTCTTCCTCACCCCGGCCGCGCCGCACGGCGCTGGCGCGCTTGAGGTAGGCGGCGCGCTCTTCCGCCGTCACCTCGATGTGGAGCAGGATCGACAGCGAAATCACGCGATCCTTGTCCGCGAGCGTGATGCCGCGCACGCCGCGCGATGTGCGCCCCTGGAACACGCGCACTTCCGGCACCGCGAAGCGGATGCATTGGCCACCATTGGCGGTCAGCAGCACATCGTCCTTTTCAGTGCAGATCTGCACATCGACGATCGCCTCGCCGTCCTCGAGCTTCATGGCGATGATGCCGGACGGCCGCACGTCGGCGAAATCCGACAATTTATTGCGGCGGATGGTGCCGCTGGTGGTAGCAAACATCACGTCGAGCGCGGCCCAGTCGGCCTCGTTCTCCGGCAGAGGCATGATGGTGGTGATGGTTTCACCCTGCTGCAGCGGAAGAATATTGATCAGCGCCTTGCCGCGCGCCTGCGGCGCCGCAATCGGCAGACGCCAGACCTTTTCCTTGTAGACCTTGCCGCGCGACGAGAAATACAGGACCGGCGCGTGCGTCGATGCCACAAACAGCCGCGACACGAAGTCTTCTTCGCGCACCTGCATGCCGCCGCGACCCTTGCCGCCGCGCCGCTGCGCGCGATAGGTCGAAAGCGGAACGCGCTTGATGTAGCCCTGGTGCGACACGGTCACCACCATGTCCTCGCGCGTGATCAGGTCTTCTTCCTCGACCTGCCCTGTCGCTTCCGCGAACACGGTGCGGCGCGGCGTGGCGAACTGCTTCTTCACTTCCGCCAGTTCGGTCTTGATGATCGTCTGGATGCGCGAGCGTGAGCGCAGGATGTCGAGATAGTCGGCGATTTCTGCGGCAAGCTTGTCGAGTTCTTCCTTGATCTCCTCGCGGCCGAGCGCGGTCAGCCGCTGCAGGCGCAGATCGAGGATGGCCTTGGCCTGCTCGGCGGACAGTTTTGTCGTGTTCTTCGGAGAGACCTTGTGGCGCGGATCGTCGATCAGCGTCACCATCGAGGCCACATCCCTGGCCAGCCAGTCGCGCTTCATGAGGGCCTCGCGCGCCTCCTCGGGATTTTTGGCGGCGCGGATCAGCTTGATCACCTCGTCGATATTGGCAACCGCAATGGCGAGGCCGACCAGGACATGAGCGCGGTCGCGCGCCTTGCCGAGCAGGAACTTCGTGCGCCGCGAGACGACCTCTTCGCGGAAAGCGATGAAGGCGCTGAGCAAGTCCTTCAGCGTCATAACCAGCGGCCGGCCGCCGTCGAGTGCCACGATGTTGGCGCTGAACGAGGACTGCAGCGGCGTGAAGCGGTAGAGCTGGTTGAGCACAACGTCGGGCACCGCCTCGCGCTTGAGCTCGATGACGACGCGGTAGCCCTGCCGGTCGCTCTCGTCACGTAGGTCGGCAACGCCGTCGATCTTCTTCTCGCGCACAAGCTCGGCGATGCGCTCGACCAGCGTCGCCTTGTTCACCTGGTACGGGATTTCCGTGATGATGAAGGCTTCGCGCTCCTTACGGACGGTCTCGATTTCGACCTTTCCGCGCATGACGATCGAGCCGCGGCCATCCTTGTAAGCCGAGCGGATTCCATCGCGGCCGAGGATGATGCCGCCCGTCGGAAAATCCGGCCCAGGCACGATCTTGATCAAGTCGTCGATGGTGAGGGCAGGATTGTCGATCAGCGCAATGGCCGCATCGATGACTTCGCCGAGATTGTGCGGCGGAATATTCGTGGCCATACCGACTGCGATGCCACCGGCGCCGTTGACCAGCAAATTCGGAAAACGTGCAGGCAACACCACCGGCTCGCGCTCGTTTCCATCGTAGTTTTCCTGAAAGTCGACGGTGTCCTTGTCGATGTCGTCGAGCAGCGCCATCGCCGGGCGGGCCAGCCGGCATTCGGTGTAACGCATGGCAGCCGGCGGATCGCCGTCGACCGAGCCGAAATTGCCCTGCCCGTCGATCAGCATCAGGCGCATGGAAAAATCCTGCGCCATGCGGACCAGCGCGTCGTAAATCGCCTGGTCGCCGTGCGGGTGATACTTGCCCATCACGTCGCCGACCACACGCGCCGATTTCACGTATTTCTTGTCGGGCGTGTGGCCCTGCTCGTTCATCGAGTGAAGAATGCGCCGATGCACGGGCTTGAGGCCGTCACGCGCATCCGGCAGCGCACGCGACACGATCACGCTCATGGCGTAATCGAGATAGCTGCGCTTCATTTCCTCGGTGATCGAAATCGGGCGCACATCGGAAGGCGGTGCGTCCCCCGATTTCGGAGGTTCGGTATCGGCCAAGACTACGTCCTGCGTGGATTTTGGTTGGGAAATCTCTAACTGATTCAGGGCCGCTTTGCCAACCGAAATAAGGACCAATACAGGCTAATATCCATATCTAATTCAATAGGTTACGGATAGCAGGCGGGTTCCGCAGCCCGGCCGTTTTCGCGCGCAAAAAACGCCGCAAAAGAGTACCTTCAGCGTTACGCATGCCGGTGGAATTTCTCATCTCGGCGCTCGTCACTCTGGTCGTGGTTGTCGATCCGATCGGCCTGGTGCCGTCGTATCTGGCGATCACCCACGGCCTGCCCCAGCGCGCCCGGCGCACCGTCGCGCTCCGTGCGGCGCTGATCGCCGCCGGCATTCTGGCCGGCAGCGCGCTGATCGGCGCCTGGCTGTTGCACACGCTGTCGATCGGTTTGCCGGCCTTCCGGATTGCCGGCGGCTTACTGCTGTTCTCGATTGCCTCGGAAATGGTGTTCGGCGTGCGGATCGAGCGCCAGGCGCAGCAGGCCGAGCAGGCCCTCGAAGAGCATGTACGCAACATCGCTGCTTTCCCGCTCGCTATACCCCTGATGGCGGGTCCCGGTGCGATCACCGCCACGATCCTGCTTGCCGCCCGCAGCGATCACGATCCCATGCGGCTCGGTATCCTGCTCGCGGTGATCATGACGGTGCTCGCGATCTGTTTTGTCGTCTTTGCGCTTGCTGCACGTATCGCCAAATGGCTTGGGGTAACCGCCAATGTCGTGGCCTCACGCCTGCTCGGCGTGCTGCTTGCGGCTCTGGCCGTGCAGTACGTCATCGACGGCGTTCGCACCGCGCTGGCGGGATGATGATCCCCTCTCAAATAAAAAGCGCATAACATTTGCGCCTCGGCCGCCTGCAAACCATTTGCATTTACAAGTCGGTAAGCGCGAATCGTTAAACAGGCCGCGGGGCGACTCTCATTCACGGGATGCACTTCCCGTCGGGAGCGAGAGTCATGACTATCTCCGCTATTTCATCGTTCAGTGCGTCTCAGACATCCAGTTATCAAACCTATCGGCAGGCCTTCAGCCAGCTCACCAACGCCTTGCAATCGGGCAATCTGAGCGCCGCCCAAGACGCCTACAGCACGCTGGCATCGTCACCCGCAGCTCAGGGCAATGGGCCTTTCGCGCAGGCGCTCCAGCAGATCGGCCAGGATCTGCAATCGGGCGATCTGAAAGATGCGCAACAGGCGCTGGCCTCGTTGCAACAGCAGCAACAGGCGCGCGGCCATCACCACCATCATGGCGGCGGTGGCATTTCCGGCACGTCGGATCCCTCGCAAGCACAGAACAGCGCAAGTACGAGCGATCCCAACAACAATGACGACACCGACACCATCAGTATCGACATCCAGGTCACCGAAACTTTCAATTCAAGCAGCAAGGTCGACATCAAGGCTTGATCGGGAACGATCGGCCCACGCCAATCGTTGATGCCGGACCTTCGCGTTTGATGAAGGACGGCGGTCAATGGGAGATGTTTGCACGCCGCAAACGCTATGATTACGTTCGTTGCGTTTTGCTCGCTGACGATCTCGCTCCTGGAGTGAAGGAGTGAGCACCTCACTCCGCTCATTCCCGCGTAAGCGGGAATCCAGTTCTTGCTTTACTGCTTTAAGGTGTCGAGAGTTCGGTCCAAAGATCTCGCCAGCTCGGATTTTCTTGTTCGATTAACGCCAGCTTCCAAGCTCTATTCCATTTCTTGAGCCGGCGCTCTCGCATGAATGCCGACTCCCGCGACTCGTGCGACTCGTACCAAACGAGCATCTTTACGCCATAGCGCTGCGTAAAGCCGGGGATGAAGTCATTGCGGTGTTGCCAGAGCGCTTCACCAGATCGTCAGTCATGCCAATGTAGAGCGTGCCGTTCCGCCCGCTCGCAAGAATATAAACAAAGAAAGCCATGAACTATGACACTGGACCCCCGCTTGCGCGGGGTGAGCGGAGTCTGTCACCACTCACTCCAGAGCGACAATGACGAGGTCAGAAATTTCGGCCCTGGGTCCCCGCTTTCGCGGGGACGAACGGCATGGGGACGTGACAAATCAAAACGGAATCTCGTCATCCATGTCGTCGTGCTTGCCGCCCGCGGCGGCCATTGCAGGCTTGCGCTCACGCGATGCCGTCGGCCCGGGCGAGCCGAAATCGCCGTTGTCAGAGCCCGCACCACCGCCTGCGCGATCGAGCATCGTCAGCGCGGAGTTAAAGCCCTGCAGCACCACCTCGGTCGAATAGCGGTCCTGCCCGTCTTTATCCTGCCATTTGCGTGTCTGCAGAGCGCCTTCGAGATAAACCTTCGAGCCCTTCTTCAGGTATTGCTCCGCGATCTTGGCAAGGCCTTCGCTGAAGATGACGACGCGATGCCATTCGGTTTTC
>Ga0134126_10012388_pt1 | contig 10772 bp, 5 predicted proteins | sample KB31752_FD_96881 | JGI IMG/M metagenome (GOLD analysis project Ga0134126, IMG submission 96881) | Terrestrial soil microbial communities with excess Nitrogen fertilizer from Kellogg Biological Station, Michigan, USA - KB3-175-2 | ecosystem: Environmental > Terrestrial > Soil > Unclassified ...
ATTTTCCGAAGAAGCCGCTGGCGTTTCACATCAAGAGCGGCACCGTGTCGAAGACGGTGACTGATGATCCGGAGACGAATTGCAACGCGGTGTATGACGTGGTACTGACGGTACACTAGCAGGACGACGCGAAGTCCGAGAAGACGTACCTCTGCGGTCAAAAGGCGCGTTCCTTCTTCTTTTTCACGGCATGGTTAAAACCATGCCCTGGCGAAAATCCCTCACCTCCACGCGTTCTGAATCGCGCAATATTCCTGTCCTTATGCTCCAGCTTAAAATTCCGACGCCTCGGAAGCACGGTGAACACCACTCAGGTTTTCTGGAGAGGCGCTTCGGGAGTGTGGACGTGTTCAGGGCGGAAGCCGAGGCCGATGACGCGCGCGGGGAAGCGGCGCAAATAGGGGAAGCGTCCGAGGAGTTTGAAGGGCCAGGGAGGCGCGACGGGTTGCGAGCCATCCAGGACCCGGCGAATCACGCGATTTTGTATGAAGACTTGCAATGCTTGGGTGGCGCGGGTGGGAAAAGTTCTGCGCTTCTGAACAGCAAGCAAGTCGTCCTCTGTGGGCGAGCCAATCAAGAGTTTTGGGGCCAAAATATTTGCAGCGGCGACAGCGTCTTGAACGGCGAGATTGATTCCCACGCCGCCGACGGGGGACATGGCATGGGCCGCGTCGCCAATGCAAAGCAGACCGGGCAGGAACCAGCGAGCGAGGCGATCGACGGCCACAGTGAGCAGGCTGATGCGGTTCCAGTCGCTCAGTTCGCCGATGCGGTCGCGGAGATACGGCGAGAGTTCGACGATTTGCTCGCGCAGAGCGGGAAGACCGCGAGCGCGGATTTCTTCGAAGCTGCCCTTGGGAATGACGAAGGCGCATTGCCAGTATTCGTCGCGATTGATGGCGATGAAAAACTTGCCGGCGTCCACGTGGCCGAAAGTTTGTTCGGGATCATCAGCGCGGCGGGTAATCTGCATCCACAAGACGTCCATGGGAGCGCCGACGTTGATAATTTCCAGACCGGCGCATTTGCGCAGCGTGGAATGGCGGCCATCGGCTGCGACGGTGAGCAGCGCGCGAATTTCGAGCGGCCCGTCGGGCGTTTTCGCGCGGACGCCGGCGACGCGGCCGTTTTCGCGGATGAGAGCGGTGGCTTCGGCCTGCATTTTGAGGTGGAAGGCCGGGTAGCGGCGGCCCTGCTCGGCAAGGAAATTAAGAAAATGCCACTGCGGCATGAACACGAGGAATTTGCAGCGCGTGGGAAGATGCGTGAAGTCGCCGATGGTGAGGCTCTGCCGGCCCACTTGCGCGCCGAGCTGGCGCAGTTCCTGATGCGGCTGCTTTAGAAATTCCTCGAGAAGGCCCAATTCGTACATCAATTCGAGAGTGGAGGGATGAATGGTGTCGCCGCGGAAATCGCGGAGAAAGTCGGCGTGTTTTTCGAGGATGCAGACTTCGACGCCGGAGCGGGCGAGCAGGAAGCCGAGCATCATGCCAGCAGGACCGCCACCGGCGATGCAACAACGCGTTTCGATGGTGGAAGACATGCGGGATGATATTACAGGAATGGAGCTTCAACAGTTCAAATTACGGCGGGCGTTCGTGAAAGCTTTGCGGCCGACGAATCGGGTATCGTGAATGACCGAGTTCTAAGAAACGGTGTAAGCGCAACCGCCACTTTTCTGCTTTGGCTTCACTCGTGGCGGAGAGCGGCCATGGGATTCAGGCGCATGGCGCGGCGCGCAGGGGCGTAACAGGCCCAAAAACCAATGGCGGTGAGCAGCAGCGCGGCGCTCGCGAACGTCAGCGCATCGGTTGGACTCACTCCGATCAAAATCGCGGACATGGAGCGCGTCAGCGCAAAGGCGAGCACCAGACCCAGCAGCACGCCGGCGATGACCAACGTCAAGCCCTGGCGCAAGACGAGCACCAGAATATTTCCGCGGTGCGCGCCAAGCGCCATGCGAATGCCGATCTCGTGCGTGCGCTGGCTCGAGACATAGGAAACGACACCATAGACCCCGACGACCGAGAGCGTCAGCCCCAAAATGCCCAGTGCGCCAGCCAGAACCGCGCCGACGCGAAAAAGGAAGAAGCCGTTCGCGCCTGAAAGAGAATTCCGCATAGTGCGAACATCAGAAATCGGAATAGTGGGGCCGAGCGCGTGCACTTCGGCTTGCACGCGGGAACTCAGGCTCTCCGGCGGGACAGAAGTGCGAATCTGCAGCGTGCGATACGAGGCGTAATTTTGCTCCAGCGGAACATAAAAAAATGGCTGATGGCTGAACCCTATGAAGATATATTTGCCATCGGCGGCGACGCCGACAACCTGGATGAATGGACTGCCGGCGCCATTGAGACGGAAGCGTTTGGCGATGGGATTTTCGTTGGGCCAGAATTCGCGGGCCATGGTTTGATTCACGATGGCCACGCGCGGCGCTTTGTCATCGTCATTTTGACGAAAAGCGCGGCCACGCAGGAGCGGAACGAGCATGGTATCGAAATAATTCGCGTCGACCATGTTGTAGAAGATCAACGGAGGTTGCTGGTTGGGAGGCAAGGTGCGGCCTTCAATGTAAATCTGGCCGCTGGCGTTCTCAACGCCCATGGGAACGCTGGATGCAAGGCTGGCATTTTTCACGCCGGGCAGCGCGCGAACTCTTGCTTCAAGCTCGCGATAGAAATCTATTGTGCGCGTCTGGTCGTATCCCTCTTCGTTCGGGTCGAGAGTGACGTTAAGGACGTTGTCGGGGTCGAATCCCAAATACATTCGTTGCGCGCTGGACAGGCTGCGTACGAACAATCCGGCGACGATCAAGAGCACCAGCGAGCCGCCGACCTGCGCAACGACCAGGACGCTGCGTATGCGGTGACGCCCGACTCCAGCCGTGTCGCTGCGGCCAGCGCCGTGGAGCACGGAGTTCACGTCCGCGCGTGCGGCACGCAAGGCGGGCCAGAGGCCCATAAGAGTACCGGCGGCGAGGGCGACGGCCAGCGCATAGAGAAAAACCCGCCAGTCAAAAGCGAAATTGATGTGAATGGGGAAATTCGAAGGCGGGAGGAGCGAGGGGATCACGTTAGTGGCCCAGCGGCCGAGAAGCAAACCGGCAATCCCGCCGAAAAATGCGAGTGTCACGCTCTCGGTGAGCAATTGGCGAATCAGACGCACGCGGCCAGCGCCGAGCGCCGCGCGAATGGCCATCTCGCGCTGCCGCACCGTAGCGCGCACGAGGAGGATGTTTGCGACGTTCATGCAGGCGAGCAGCAGGACTAATCCTGCAAGCAACAGGAACAAACCGGCGATGAAGGGAACAATGTTAGTCGTAAGTGGCTGCGGGCGGGCGAATCTTTCTGGAATCACGCGGACGGAAACTCCTTTTTCCGTGGTGGAATACTGATTCGCGAGACGCTGCGCGACAACATTCACGGCGCTTTGTGCCTGGCTGAGGCTCACTCCGTTCTTCAAGCGGCCCATCACCGTCAAATTACGAGAACTGCGATCGGTGAAGAACTTGGAAGCGTCAGGCAGCATGTTCAGCGGAACATATCCGTCCATGTCCAAAGCGAACTGGGTGCCTTCAAAGCCTTTCTGCGCGACTCCGATGATGGTGGCCGCTTGCCCGTTGATCAGCACTTGCTTTCCGACGATGTTTGAGTCGCCGCCGAATCTTCTCTGCCAGTAGGAGTAGCTGAGTACAACGTAGAGGTCCTTGCCGCTTGTTTCGCCCTGGGCGGGCAGAAACAGGCGTCCCAACGCTGGCTGAATGCCAAGGGCCGAGAAATAATTCCCGGTCACATAGTCGAAAAAGAACTGATCGGTTTTGCCGGCGAAGCTGAGGCCGCCGATACCGACCTGGTAAGCCAAAAGATCGGAGAACGTGTCTGCCTGCGCGCGAAAGTCAGCGAGCTCGGGATAGGAAAGCTGGTAATCGCCGATGACGTCGCCAGGTACACTGGCGGCCAGCACCATGACTTCCTGGGGCGACTTGACCGGCAAAGGACGCAAGATGAATCCGTTCACGATGCCGAAGATCGCCGTGTTCGCGCCAATGCCGAGCGCGAGTGTCAGCACTACAATGACGGTGAGCATCGGCGATTTCCGCAGCATTCTCAACGCGTAGCGGACATCCTGCCAAAATGGATTCATCGAGTTGTTCCTTCCCGTCGGACAGGTCTCTCTCGTGAATACGAGCGAGTGCAAGAAAAGGTTCCCGCAGGCCAGCAGATTTTAAATCCATGAATCGGGCAGATTAAATCGCCGCGTTTACGGCGTGCGTTTGTGGAAAACTTTGCGGCGAATGTCGGGCCAGAATTCCTTCATCTGGTTGGAAATTCCGTCCCACATGATGAGCATGCCCCAGGTGGAAAGATTGCGGCCAACGGTGCGATCTTCGGGCGCGTGATAAATGTTGGAAGCGGCGGCCGCGGCGGCGTTGCCGAGGATTTCAGAATAGTTGAAGCGTGTCTCGCCCGAGTCGGTGTAAGTGACGAAAAGGCGCTTAAGCGCGTAGTTGACGCGATGTGTGGTTGTGCCCTTCTGAACCACGTAATAGCGCGGATCTTCGCGGAGAAGCGTTGGAAAAACCGCAATGGTCATGTAGCTGCCGATGCCGTTATCGCCGAATTCCGCGCCAAAGCGTTTTCCGTAGGCGGCCCAGCCCTGTCCCCACGAAGGCGGAGAATTGCTGGCCTGTCCCATGGCGGCGAGAAATCCTACAAAGGGGACGGTGAACGGGTCGAACACGGACGCGCCGGCGAGGCCGAATTTTTCGCGAGGTCTGAGGGGCGGTAGTTTTTGCGCCCCTTCAACGACGTAGTTGGGCATGGCTTCGAAGAGCCGGTCGTTGACCGTGCCGGTTTTTTTTTCGATGTCGGATTTTTTCTGAACGGGCGGCGGAGTCTTTTGCTGCTGCGTCTGCTGGCTCGATTGCGATTGCGCTTGTTTGTCAGGAGGCTGTTGCGCTGAGGCGCAAAGCGGAACAAAGCCGAGCGCAAGCGAACATAGTAAAATGAGCAGGAACCTGAGAATTGGCGAGTTCATTGTGATGTGGTGAAGAAGCATTATCGCAGTTTTGGGTTGCATGCCAAGCAAAGCTGAAAGAGCAGTTTCCAGAACCGACCGGCCAAAGCATCTACGACGAATGTAAGGACAAAAGCGCGGACTGCACGTGAAAAAATTCACTCCCGAGAGTAGGAATTTCCGCTTCAGGCCAACGTTGGACGGCGAATGTTGAGCGAGTACTATGCCGCTGGTCAATTGTTATTCGGGCTGATCCTACACTTGGGGCCTGATTGACGGGGGGTTTAGAAGGTATTGAGATAGGGCGTCGTCTGTCTTAGCCTAAAAAAGTTCTGTAATGGAGCGAACCGTGCAGGACTGTTTGAGGGGAAAAGGTTTAGGCCTTGGAATGAAAGAGCGGGGGCCGGCAAGGCGGGCACGAGAGGGCGCAACTCCTCGAAAAAAGGCGTGTTTAATGGACAGGGAGGCTCGCGGGTGGTCAGCAGAGGCGAGGCGGGTTGGATACTGCGCCCTGGGATTGGCGACTAAGGCAACCAAGTTCCACAGCGGTACAATCGTACTATTCACCAGGCTCCCTGCGCTAATACTACAATGCCTGCAACCCCAAAATTGATGCAAATGGGACGGTTTAAATGTCTGTAGACGAACAAAACGTGAATCAGGAGAGCCAAGGAGCGTTTACACTGCTGGCTTCGGGCAAGCCGCGGTGGCGTTCGTTTGGGGCGAGCTTTGTAATTGAAGTGATCATTCTATTGTGCGCGCTGTGGATACCGGCGTTCTTTCCCAAGCAGATGGAGCATGCGGCGCAGTACGTGACGACGCACATTGACGTGCCCTACATACCGCATTACAAACCGCAGCCGACGGTGAAGCCGAAATTCGTTCCGGTGAAGCACGTGGTGGAAGAGGCGAAGCTCCAGCCGCCGGTCGCACCCGTGGTAAAAGAACAGCCGGTGATTCCGGATCCGCCAAAGCCGAAGGTTGTGGACCCGGTGTTCGCGAAATTGAACGCCGTACCGGTGGTGCGCCACAATCACACCGAGGCGCCGAAGGTGAATGAGTGGGCGCGGATGGAGCCGGATGTAAAGACGAACTCGATGGGAAGCTCGGCGATGCCAACCATCACGAATCCGCGGACGCTGGTGCAAACGGGCGGATTTGGCGATCCGAACGGGTTGCCGGCGACAAATGCAAAGCAGACGCATCCGGTGAATATCAATGCGGCGGGCGATTTCAACTTGCCCCAAGGACCCGGAAAAGGAAATGGCCGGGGCGGAGCGAAGGGCAAAGAGGGAGTGGTGGCCAGCGCAGGATTTGGGAATCAGACGGCGATAGCGGGCGGTGAACGCAACGGCGGCAAAGTGGAGACCGGCGGATTCTCGAGCCAGCAGGCAACCAGCAGCGGTCCGCGAGCGAAGAAAGCGCAGGCTGCGCCGCAGGAAACGCCGGTGGTGATTCAGTTTAAGCCCGAACCGCAGTACACTGCAGAAGGGCGAGAAAAGAGAATTCAGGGCTCGGTGGTGCTGGATGTGGTTTTCAAGGCTTCTGGGGAAGTGCAGGTTTTGCGTGTGGTGAAGGGACTGGGCTACGGTCTGGATGAGAATGCCGAGGTGGCGGCGCGCCAGATTAAGTTCACACCGGCGAAGCAAGATGGGCAGCCGGTGGATTTTCCCGCAACGGTTCGAATCGACTTCGAACTAGCGTACTGAAGAAATCGAGGGGGGAAGAATGTGCAGGGGGAAGCGCAGTATTCTTGCTGTGGCCTTCTGTTTGTGTGTAGCGGGAACGGCGTACGCGCAAGGGCAAGCGCAAACGCAAGGTGAGGCGCAGGCGCAACCGCCCGCGCAGACGCAAAGCGCGCAGGCTCAAACTCCGAACGGACAGCCAGCCGAGCAGATCGTCAGCCAGCCGACAACCGTCGGGCAGGTAATCAACAACATTCTTCTGCGCGAGCACCAGGAAGTGGCGACGTTGCGGCATTACAGCCCGATTGTGGAGACGTATATTCAAGATATGAAGTGGGATCCGCAATTGGGCTCGGTGCCGATGAAGGATCACTACTACCTGGGCGTCGCGGATTTGAGCAAGGGGGTGGTGGACCGCAGCATGCTGCGCAACGCGAACGCTGGTTGGAAAAACAAGATCAATCCCATCAAGGATCTTACTTCGCTGCTGGGCAACTCCTACGTACCGGCGGGATTTTTGCAGATGATTTTCGTCGATCCCATTGACTTCGACTTGCAGCATTACAAGTTCACTTATGTGCGGCGACAATTTCTCGGTGCGGTGCGCACGTATGTGTTCGACGTGACGCCGCTGCCGAAGTCGGGCGATGGACGTTTTCACGGGCGCATCTGGGTTGAGGACCAGAACTTCGCGATTGTGCGTTTCAACGGCGTGTTCGAGCCAGTGGCGCGCGCCTTTGGGTGGAATTTGCACTTCGACAGTTGGCGGACGAATGTAGCGCCGAATATGTGGGTGCCTTCCTACATTTACAGCGCGGAATCGGACCTGAAAGATTTTCCCTTCGGGCATGTGCAGTACCGTTCGCAGACACGGCTGTGGGGATACGATCTGAAGCTGGCCGGCGGCGAAACGACGTTCAGCGATTTGCAGGTGGAAGCGTCGAAGCCGATTGAAGATCAGGCGCAGGCGTCGAAAGACGTTTCGCCGGTAATGGCCGAAAGAGAATGGCAGCGCGAAGGCGAAGACAATGTGCTGGAGCGCTTGCAGAGGAACGGATTGATTTCGCCACCAGGACCCGTGGATAAAGTGATGGACACGGTGGTGAACAATTTGGAGGTCACCAACAATCTGGACATCGAGCCGGATGTTCGCTGCCGCGTCATGCTCACTTCGACTCTTGAAGCATTCACCATCGGGCACACCATTGTGGTCACGCGCGGTTTGCTTGATGTGCTGCCGGATGAGCCGAGCCTCGCGGCGATTCTGGCGCATCAACTGGCGGCTGTGATTACCGGGCAGACGTTGCCGGACCAATATTCCTTCAACGATACGACGATGATGTCGCGGCAGGAGACACTGAAAAGAATGTCGTTCCGCACGTCTGACGTGGAGGAAAAAATTGCAGCGGACAAGGCTCTTCAACTGCTGAAAAATTCTCCCTATAAAAACCAACTGGGACAGGCGGGACTTTTCCTGAAACAATTGGCGTCGGAGCAGAAGCAACTGCCGGAGCTGATCAGCGCAAATCTTGGTAATCACGTTTACATGGCGGAACAACTGGTGCAGAGCGCTCCGCAGTTGCAGCCGACGAATGTGGGGCAAATCGCGGCGCTGCCACTGGGTTCGCGGATTATTCTCGATTCCTGGGACGACACCATTTCGCTAGCGAAGGCAAAACAAGTGCAACTGCTTTCGGCGCGGGAGAAGATGCCGTTTGAGGTGACACCGTTCATGCCATACCTCACGAGATATCAAGACGCGTCAAATGCGGCGGTTGGCGATCCAAAGCAGGACGCGGCGAAGAAGAACCCGTAAGGAAATTTACAAACACAGGTGGGAAGAAGCTCGGCGCAGAGCGATCTGCCGCCGGGCTTTTTGTTTTTTTGGCGCGCAAACTTATGGCATCACGAAATTGTGCCACTTCTTGTTCTGCAATAGCGGCGCTTTGCAAGAACACGCGTATGAGAGACACTGAGCCGGCAAAAACATGGCGGGATAAACCCGCCGCTACGGAAATATGACGCGGCAATCCCTGGTTCAATTCATTGAGGAGTACGGGCGTCGCGGAAAGGAAATCGCGATTGCGCACCGGCGCGGCTACCGGATGGAGCGCTGGAGCTACGCGCGCGTGGCTAGCGCGGCGCGGAATTTTGCTGCGATCCTCGGCGAGCGCGGAGTGAAGCGCGGCGAACACGTGCTGCTATGGGGGGGGAATTGCGCGGAGTGGGTCGCGGCGTTTTTTGGATGCGTACTGGCGGGAGTCGTGGCCGTGCCGATGGACCACGCAGCGGATGCAAATTTTGCCGCGCGGGTCGTGCAGACTGTAAATGCAAAATTGCTGATTCATTCTTGCGAAGTCTATGCACGCAACATTGGAACGCCAGAAATTCTGCTGGAGGAGCTTGGAGATAGCGATTCGGAAACCGAGCCCTGGGACTTGCCCATCGGAAGTGAGGGAGTGAAGCGCAGCGATCCCGTGGAGATTGTCTTCACCTCCGGCACGACCGCCGAGCCACGCGGCGTGGTGCTGACGCATGGGAATTTACTGGCGAATATCGAGCCGATGGAAGCACAGATCCGTCCGTACCTGAAATGGGAGAGATTTTTTCATCCGCTGCGATTTTTGAATCTGTTGCCGCTGAGCCACGTGTTCGGGCAACTGATGGGCATGTTCATTCCGCCGCTGCTGGGCGGGACAGTGATTTTCTTGGACACGATGAGCCCGGCGGAAGTGTCGCGAGCGGTTCCGCGCGAGCGTGTGACGGCGCTGGTGACCGTGCCGCGCATGATCGAGTCGCTGCAGGGGCAAATCGAGCGGGAAATTGAAGCGGCCGGGCGCGTGGCGGAATTCCGCACGAATTTTGCGCGCGGGGATGGCGAGAAATTCCTGCGGCGCGTGTGGCGCTTCCGCAAGATTCACCGGCGACTGGGATGGAAGTTCTGGGCGTTCATTTCGGGAGGTGCGGCGCTGCCGGAGGGCGCAGAAATTTTCTGGAATCGCGTGGGATACGCGGTGGTTCAAGGCTACGGACTGACGGAAACGACTTCGCTGGTGAGCGTGAACAATCCGTTTCATGCGGGCAAACGCTCGATCGGCAAGCTGATGCCGGGAATCGAGATGAAGCTGAGCGGCGAGGGAGAGATTCTGGTTCGCGGAGAAAACATCGCGTCGGGATATTTTCAGGGCGCGACGTTAGAGCCAGTGGGGGGCGAAGAGGGATGGTTTCGCACCGGCGATTTGGGAGAGATAGATGCGCAGGGGAACTTGTATTTCAAGGGACGCAGAAAAAATGTGATTGTCACGCCGGCGGGGATGAACGTTTATCCCGAGGATTTGGAAGCCGCGCTGCGCAAGCAGCCGGGCGTGCGCGACGCGGTTGTGGTGGGAGTCGAGCGCGACGGAAACGCGGAACCGTGCGCCGTGCTATTGCTAGCGGATGAGAATGCCGATGCAGCGGCAATCGTCGAGCGCGCGAACGCGCAGCTCGCGGAATTTCAGCGGATGCGGCGATGGGTGGTTTGGAAAGCGCCGGATTTTCCGCGCACGCCGACGCAAAAGCCAGTGCTCGCAAAAATTCGCGAAGCAGTGGAAAAAGAATTTGGCGCGCATGTGAAAGCGGAAACCACCACGGCGAGCGAATCAGGCTCGTTTGCTGATTTTGTGGCGCGCGTGACGGGCCGCAGCGGCGTGAGCGCGAATGCCAATCTCGAGACGGATTTGCAGATGAGTTCGCTGGACCGCGTGGAATTGATGAGCGCGCTTGAAGAGAAATATCAGGTGGACTTGAGCGAAACGCGGTTCGCGGAGGCGAAAACGGTCGGCGAAATGGAAAAATTGCTGCGCGAGCCGCGTGCGCGTCCGCAGACGCACAAATTCTCGCGCTGGGCGCAGCGCTGGCCGGTCACGTGGATTCGGCTGGCGGTTTATTACGCGCTGACCTGGCCGGCGACGATGATACTGGCGCGTCCGGAAATTCGCGGGCGGGAGAATTTGCGCGGAGCGCGCGGGCCGCTGCTGGTGATTTCGAATCACGTCACGTATGTGGACATTGGCTGCGTGCTCGCGGCGC
>Ga0134126_10012389_pt1 | contig 10772 bp, 10 predicted proteins | sample KB31752_FD_96881 | JGI IMG/M metagenome (GOLD analysis project Ga0134126, IMG submission 96881) | Terrestrial soil microbial communities with excess Nitrogen fertilizer from Kellogg Biological Station, Michigan, USA - KB3-175-2 | ecosystem: Environmental > Terrestrial > Soil > Unclassified ...
CGCCGATGCGTGGTGCGCGGCGCGCACCGCGATATCGAGGATCTCGCGGACAGGCGGTACCGATGCGGACATGGGGGCACGCTACCAGCTCGGCGCGACGGTGTCCTCCGCCGCGCCGGGCCTGAGCGCGTTACTTGGGCTTGACGAACTTCATGGCGAGCTGATCCGTCTTCCCCCGGACCGAAGGGTCGCGGATGGGCACGGTGCGCGGGTCATCCGTTCTGTGCAGGAAGTTGCCCTCCTTGACGAACTTGAAGCCTGCGGCCGTCACTTCCTCCTTCACTGCGGCTGGATCGATCCGGTGCATGCTCGAGGTCACCGTGGTGCCGGCGCCTGGCGCAGCCGCGTGATCGATGATGACGTAGGTACCACCCGGCTTCAGCAGGCCGAGCATCGCCTTGTTGAAGGCAGCGATGTCCGCGTTGGGTCCGTTGTGGAAGTCGTGGTAGTTATCCGACGTCCACACCACGTCGACCGGCCCCGGCAGGGAGATCGAGGTGAAGGCCGACCCGACCGCCGTCACGTTGCTATAGTGCGAGTCCTCGGCGAGCGCCTTGGCGGCCTTGCCGAAATCCCGCTCGCCCATCGGGGGCGGAGACACGGCATAGACGTGGCCCTTGGGGCCCACCGCAACACTGAGCAGGCGCGTGAAATAGCCGCCGCCCGGCATCACCTCCACGACCTTGTCTCCCGGCTTGATTCCGGCGAACTCCAGCGACTCGGCCGGCTTGCGCACGGCATCGCGATCCTTGTCGGCCTGCGGGCGCGCCGAGTCATCGACCGCGGCGGCGATCGCCTTGGAGGGCCCCGCGGCCTCAACGCCGCCTGCACACAGCAGAGCTGCGGTCGCCAGGGCGCCGGCGGCCAGAACTGAAAATCGTGTCATTCGATTTCTCCTCACTTGAATTGTTGACTCGCGCTGTCCGAGCATACTCCCTGCCGATTCCTATCCGATGGAGGGCTTATGTGGAATCTGAGTCTGCCCTGGTGGGAGTTCGTGCTAGCGGCCTGATCGTCTACGTGTTCAATGCCGTCCGGAACTCGATGAACGGCGGCGACAATACCGTGCGGGGGGGACTGATTTCCGCCGCTACTCTCATTGCCCTCCACTACGTGGTGGCGTTCGCCCAAGGTCCCGGCCGCGCCGACTCCTCCGGGACGGTGGGAGCTCCACGAGGGGCCCGGTCGCGCCACCTCGGTAGCGTGTCCCTGGAGTTTTTTCGTTCGTCGCTGTCGACGCTGTCGATCCGGTGCCCCCTCGTTCGACGTCACTGTGGAGCAGGGGCTGACGAGCGGCCCGACCGCCCGGGTGAGACCTCCGCTCCCACACCTTTTCAGGAGAGCAGCATGCGATTCATGATGATCATGATCCCCAAGGGATACGAAAGCGCGACCCCCGGTACGATGCCGGACGCCAAGGCCGTCGAGGCCATGATGAAGTACAACGAGGCACTGCAGAAGGCCGGGGTGCTGCTGGCGCTGGATGGCCTGCACCCGCCTTCGATGGGTGCCCGGGTGTCCTTCGTGGGCGGCCGGCCCAAGGTCACCGATGGGCCCTTCGCCGAGGCCAAGGAGGTGATCGGCGGCTACTGGATGATCCAGGTCAAGTCCAGGGAAGAAGCCATCCAGTGGGCCAGCCGCTGCCCAGCAGGGGAAAACGAGGTGATCGAGGTGCGCCAGGTCCAGGAGTTCGCCGACTTCCCGCAGGACATCCAGGAGGCGGCTGCCAAATTTCCCGAGCTGAAGGCACAGCACGAGAATCCTCGCCGCCAGTAGGCATCGAGGGGCTCGCGCGAGCCCCTCACTCCCTGCGCTTTGCACGCCCGCCGGCCTGGAGCCTCTCGGCGAGACTCAGCAGCGTGGCCAGCGGGACCTCGAGCGCGCCGGCAATGGCCTCCAGCCGCAGCACAGTCATGTTGTGCGCGCCTCTCTCCAGGCGAACGACGGCCGACGACGACGTTCCGAGCCTGTAGGCCACTTGGACAATAGTCAGATTCAACTGCTCGCGACGGAATCGGATCGCGGCGCCCAGGGCGCGCAGGAACACCGCCTGCCTCAGAGCGCTCCGGCGCGGGCGCATGGCAGGCGCTTGTCAGTCGAGCGGGTCACGGCAGGTAAAGACGATCGAGCCGACCGGTTCCGTCAACGACGCGCCGGCGGGCTCATCGGGGCGGCTCATCCGGTCACGGGCCGGCGCTCTCACCGGCGGCGCTCCGCCGCCGCCACCAGATCGGACACCCGCACCCCGAGCCGGTGGGCGATCGAGTGCAGTGTCAGCACGCTCGGATTGTAGATGCCGCGCTCCAGACGCCCGATGACGTTGCGATGCACACCCGCATCGTGCGCGAGCGCCTCCTGACTCAGGCGGAGCTTCTTTCTGCGCTCGCGGAGCTCTTCACCTAACGCACGCAGCAGAGTGCCGGAGGCCATCTGCCGATCGTTTCGCGTTGACCACAATAATGTCTACACATTATAATGTTCAACATGAAACAGGCGATCGCGATAGCCTTCGGCCACGTCCTGCGCGCAGCGCGTGAGGCAGCGGGACTCAGCCAACAGACACTCGCACTGCGCGCCGAGATCGACCGCACCTATCCCAGCCTGCTGGAGCGCGGATTGCGCTCACCCAGTCTCGGCACACTGATGAACCTGGCGCCGGTGCTCGGAGTACCGCCGGAGGCGCTGGTGAAGCGCACCGAGGCACAGCTGCTGGCCAACGGGTCGCCTTCCGGCGGCCGCCGCACACGCAAACAGGCACGCCGGCCGATCAAATCAGGCGCGCCACCCGCCTAGCGCCGCCCGAACCGGCGCCCACCGCCGGCCCAAGCCGGTACACCACCGCCGCTGTGTTGACCAGGCCCCCGGTGCCGGAAGCGTCTCGCCTGAGCTTGCGAACGCCCGCGGGGGGATGCTGTGATCGCGCGCATGACGACATCGCAGGCACGGCGCGCGATCGATGCAGTCTGGAGGATCGAGTCCGCCCGGCTGATCGCCGGCCTGGCCCGTATCGTCCGCGATGTCGGCGTCGCGGAAGAGCTGGCTCAGGACGCCCTGGTCGCCGCCCTGGAGCAGTGGCCGGAGTCGGGCATTCCGGACAACCCCGGAGCATGGCTGATGACCGCGGCCAGGCATCGCGCCATTGACGCTCTGCGTCACAAGACCCTGGCGGAGCGTAAGCACGCGCAGCTCGGGTATGAGACGGACACGCTGCGGCCCGAGGAGGATGAGGACGAGTTGGACGATGACATCGGCGATGATCTGCTGCGCCTGGTGTTCACGGCCTGCCATCCAGTCCTCTCTCCGGAGGCACGCGTCGCGCTGACACTGCGACTCCTCGGAGGTCTCACGACCGAAGAGATCGCCAAGGCGTTCCTCGTACCCCAGGCCACCATGGCACAGCGCATCGTCCGCGCGAAGCGCACGCTCACGGAAGCGAAGGTACGCTTCGAGATTCCAAGAGGAGCTGAGCTGGCGCCGCGGCTGGCCTCCGTGCTTCAGGTCATCTACCTGATCTTCAACGAAGGCTACTCCGCCACTGCCGGTGACGACTGGGTGCGGCCGGCGCTGTGCGAGGATGCGCTACGGTTGGGACGTATCCTCGCTGAGCTGGCTCCGAGGGAACGCGAGGTACACGGACTCGTAGCCCTGATGGAAATCCAGGCTTCACGCCTGCGGGCGCGCGTCGACCTGGCCGGCGAGCCGGTGTTACTGATGGATCAGGATCGTTCGCGCTGGGACCAGCTGCTGATCCATAGAGGCCTGAGCGCGCTGGAGCGGGCGGAGAGACTCGGAGGAGCGCCGGGACCGTATTTCCTGCAAGCGGCCATCGCCGCCTGCCACGCGCGCGCGCTGACCGCCGCCACGACGGAATGGATCCGAATCGCGGCCCTGTACGCCGCCTTGGCGCAGATCGCGCCCTCCCCGGTGGTGGAGCTCAATCGGGCGGTCGCTCTGTCGATGGCGTTCGGACCCGAGGCCGGACTGGAGGTGGTCGACACGCTGACCACCGAGCCCTCTCTCAAGGGTTATCACCTGCTACCGACCGTCCGTGGCGATCTGTTGGAGAAGCTCGGCAGAGCTCGTGAGGCGCGCCTCGAGTTCGAGCGTGCAGCCGAGCTCGCCCGCAATGACCGCGAGCGCAAGTTCCTCCTCGGCCGCGCGCGCAAGCTCGCAGACAAGCCCTGAACGGCGCAGGCACCGCCGGCTACCCGGACGCGTTGGCAACCCGAAGGCGTCGGCACCGTCAGCGATAGCCGCGCGCCTGCAATGTGAAGAGGTGGGCATAGTTGCCATTGAGCTTCATCAGCTCCTCGTGGCTGCCCTGCTCCACGATCCTGCCCTGATCGAGCACCGCGATCTGGTCGGCCATGCGTACCGTCGAGAATCGATGCGAAATGAGGATGGTGATGCGGTCGCGGGCCAGCTGGCGGAAATGCTCGAACACCTCGGCCTCCGCTTGCGCGTCCATCGCCGCGGTCGGCTCATCCAACACCAGGATGTCCGCGCGCGTGCGCATGAACGCCCGCGACAGCGCGATTTTCTGCCACTGTCCGCCCGAGAGCTCGCGCCCGTCCTTGAACCATTTACCGAGCTGAGTCTGATAGCCCGTGGGGAGAGTCTCGATGAACTCACTCGCCCTGCCCTTCTGCGCCGCCTCCCGCCAGCGTTGCTCATCCTCGAAGTAGCGCTCGTCCCCAGCCCCCACATTCTCTCCCACCAGCATCTGATAACGCGTGAAGTCCTGAAAGATCACCCCGACGCGCTGGCGCAAAGCTCCTTCCTCCCACTCGGCGAGATCCTGGCCATCCAGCAGAATGCGGCCGGAGGTCGGCGGGTAGAGCCGGGTCAGCAGCTTGATGAGCGTGGTCTTTCCGGAGCCGTTCTCCCCGACCAGCGCGAGGCTCGCTCCGGGCTTCAGGTGCAGGCTCACGTGCTCGAGCGCCGGCTGCTCCGCGCCCGGGTACCGGAAGCTCACGTCCTCGAAGCGGATGCCCTCTTCCGGATGCGGCCCGTGGACGGCCGCTCCGCCGGGAGCGGGCACGGCCGTCTCGAGATAGTCGTAGAGGGTGGACAGGTACAGGTTGTCCTCGTACAGCCCTCCCAACGCGGACAGCATCGCCGAGACGGCCGACTGTCCTTGACGGAAGAGCATCAGGTACATGGTCATCTGGCCCAGCGTGATCGCCCCGTGCACCGTGCTGAGCGCAATCCAGACATACGCGCCGTAGAGCGCGCCCGTGCCGATCAGCCCGAGACCGAATCCCCAGGCATCGCGCTGAATCGTCAGCGCCCGATCTTCCTCGTAGAGGCGGCCGAAGATATCGCGATAACGTTGCAGGAGCCGCGGGCCCAGCCCATAGAGCTTGACCTCCTTGGCGTGATCCTCACGCGCCAGCACTGTCTCCAGGTAGAGCTGCATGCGTGTTTCCGGCGACCGCCATCGAAACAGACGGAACGCGTCGCCCGAGAACTTCGTCTCCGCTACGAAGGCAGGCAGGCCGGCGAGCAGCAGCACTGCGACGGCCCACGGCGAGAAGTGAGCGAGCAACGTGCCGTAGCTCACCAGCGAGATACCGTTCTGAACCAGGCCGAACGTGCGCATCACCAGGCTGAGCGGGCGACTGGAGGCTTCGCGGCGCGCCCTGGTGAGCTTGTCGTAGAACTCCGAGTCCTCGAAGTGCTGCAGCTCCAGAGTGAGCGCCTTCTCCAGGATCATCACGTTGACGCGCTGCCCGAGCTGGGCGCGCAACAACGATTGGCAAAAGGAGATCCCTCGCTGCGCGGCCGCGATGGCGGCGACGAGGATGCCCTCGAGCAGGACGAACTCGAGCACACGTGAGGCGTCCGAGCCCCCCGAGCGCATGGCGGCGACCACCGAATCGACGATGCGTGCGCCCACGAACGCCACGGAGGCAGGCAGCACGCCGGCGACGAGGGTCAGCACGGCGAGCGCCAGCGTCAGGCTCCGGCTGGTGCTCCAGACCAGCTCGACGGCGCGCCGGCTGTACTTGAAGACTCCGAAGAAGCCCTGCAGCGTGAACGCATCGCCGCCGGGCGCCTTGTCACGCGAGTTACCAATGGCCATCCGGGGCGTCAGTGGGGGCGGCGCTGGCGAAATTCCAGCTCTTTCACGTCCGCGGGCGACAACCCGGTGATGAGCCGCGAGCCGCGCCGGAAGAACACGTAGCTATAGATCCACGACAACACCACCGAGATGCGATTGCGAAACCCGATCAGCGTCGTCACGTGCAGGGTGAGCCAGGCAATCCAGGCGAGCAGGCCGCCGAAACGCAGCCGGCCGATCTCGACCACCGCCCGCGACTTGCCCACCGTGGCCATCGAGCCCAGGTCCTTGTAGTGGAACCCGCGGTTGCGCGCATCGTGCGCGCCGCGGCAGTCCTCCTGGATGACCTGGGCAACGAAGCGCCCCATCTGGATCGCCCCCTGGGAGACGCCGGGGACGGCCAATCCCGTGCGCGAGTCCACCAGCGCCGCCGCATCGCCGATCACGAAGGCCTTCGGGTACCCCGGTATGGAGCAGTCCGGCATCACTTTGACGCGGCCACCGGGCCCGGGCTCCACCCCCAGGGTCTGCACCAAAGGGGAGGCCCTCACCCCCGCGGCCCAAATGACGTTGTAGCTGTACAGCCGCTCGCCGCCAACTTCGACGCCGTCGGCGAAGACCGCGGTGACAGGTTTTCCCAGTCGCACCTCGACGCCGAGACTGTGCAGCTCCTCCAGAGCACGCCGTGAGGAGTCGGCATGCATCGCCGCCAGCAGGCGCGGCCCCGCTTCGATGAGGATGACTCTGGCGCGCCGGGTGTCGGCGACCCTGAAGTCCCTGGGGATGACATCGACGGCCAGCTCCTTGATAGCCCCCGCCAGCTCCACTCCCGTCGGGCCTCCGCCCACGATGATGAAGGCCAGATGCGCGGCTCTTTCGGCCGGATCGGACTCGATTTCAGCGGTTTCGAAGGAGCGCAGCATTCGGGAACGAATCAGGGTGGCCTCTTCGACCTCCTTCATCCCCGGAGCCAGCGCCTGCCAATCGGGATGGCCGAAATAGTTATCCACAGCCCCAGGCGCGAGGATCAGGTAGTCGTACGGAACCTCCGCATCGCCGACGCGCAGAACGCTCCGCTTCAAATCCACGCTCGAGACCTCGCCGAGCATGACCGAGGCATTCTTCTGGCCACGCAGGATGGTGCGAATGGGCTGCGCGATGTCCGCAGGTGCCAGCGCAGCCGAGGCCACTTGGTAAAGCAGTGGCTGAAACAGGTGATAGTTGTTGCGGTCGATGACCAGCACTTCCACCGGTGCGCGCCGCAGCGCACGAGCGGCAAATAGCCCGCCAAAACCGCAGCCTACGATAGCGACCCGGCTCACCGGCATTTTGGGGATTCCCGTCGATGCACGAGGGGGAACGCTCGCGTTGCCCAGACGCAACGGCGATGCGCCTGGAACACTCTACTATGACTTATTAACGCCCGCTGCAGACCAAGGGCTGCAGCGGGCGTCTCACCACGGCCCCTCAACGATCCTGACGAGGAGCCGACCGTGGCCGCATTCTTGATCGGCGGAATCGCGAAGCCGATCGGCGGGCAATTGCGCAGCAATGGCGGGCGATTGCGCAGCAATGGCGGGAAGCGAAGCGTCGCCCACCGAAGCGTCGCCCACCGAAGCGTCGCCAAATGGGACAGTCACCAACGAGCTGAAGGACGCGCACGCGAGGAATTTCCGTTACTCGGCTCGCGCGGTGGCTGGAGCTATGGGGCCCACGCCCATTGCAGACGCCCAGCAATAGGCGCGTAATATCCCCTGCATCGCAAGGGACTAGGCTGTCCGGAAACTGGGGTCGCTGGCAGCCTCACAGGAGGTGTGCGCAGCACAAAAGGCGAGGTCCCTTAGGGTGGCGAAGAACGAAGAGCGGTACCTCCTGCAAGCCCTGGAGTTCGAAGGGGTACTGCGTGCGTGTCTGTACCGGTACACGCGCAATGATTCCGACGTAGAAGAGCTGTTGCAGGAGACTTACGCCCGACTCCTCACCGCCGGCTGCCGGGACGAGCCCGAAGTGCGCTCGGTGCGTGGCTTCGCGTTGACCATTGCGCGCAATGTCGCCTTCGACTGGCTGCGGCACCGCCACATGGTGCCGATCGAAGTCGTCGCCGACATGGAAGCCCTCGATGGGCCCGATGAAAGCGAGCCGGTCGATGAGATCGTCAACGGCCACCACGAGCTCGCCCCGCTGGTGAGCGCCGTCAAGGACCTTCCCGAGCGCTGCCGCCAGGTGTTCACCCTGCGCAAGGTCTACGGATATTCGCAGCGCGAGATCGCGAGCCGCCTGCAGATCTCCGAGAACACCGTCGAGCAGCACCTGACGAAAGCAGCTCGGCGCTGCGCGCAGGCGCTCTTCGACCCGCCCGTTGGCGAGCAGCAGGTCTCGGCCTTCGGTCAGATGCGGCACCGCATGAGGCCCCATGCAGACAGCGAGTGAAATCGCCGCTCGCGCCACGGCCTGGTTGATTCGCCTGGACCGCGCGGGCACCCCGGAGCTGTGGGAAGAGCTGCAGCAGTGGCTGGACTCGCACCCCCGCCACCGGGCCGAATTCATCCGCCAGCGCACCGCCTGGAATCGCTGCGACAAGCTGAAGATGCTGCGCCCGTCCGACGGGACCATCGATGCCGACCTGTTGTCGGGGATCGAGTGGGTGGAGCCTCCGGAAGCGGCCGAGGCTCGCCGGTCCCGCCGCACGCCCGTGCGAGCGCGCGCGCCGCAACGCGATAGGCGGGCCGGCGGAGTGGACTTATCGCGCCGCGGCTGGTTGGCCGCCGCCGCGGTCACCGGCCTTGCCGTGCTCGGAGTCTGGGCGCTCGCATTCCGAGACGGTTGGCAGACCTACGTAACGGCCATCGGCGGACGCCAGCAGATCACGCTGAGCGACGGCAGCCGCGTCGAGCTGAACACCGACAGCATGATGCGCGTGCGGATCAACAACGGCCGCCGCGATATCGTGTTGATGCGCGGCGAGGCCCTTTTCCACGTCGCGCACGATACCAACAGGCCATTCTTCGTCACGGCGGCCGCGACTCTCGTGCGCGCCGTGGGCACGGCTTTCTCGGTGCGGATTCGCGCCGACAACAGCGTCGATGTGTTCGTTACCGAAGGCCGCGTCGCCGTCGGAAGTCCCCGATCGGACGCGGCAAACGAGCCGCAGATGTCGCCGCCCGCCACGGCGGTGGCGGCGGGCGAAGCCGCCGCGGTCAGTCGCGGCCGCCTGACATTCAGACACCTGTCCGCGGAAGAGATGGGCAGGAAGCTCGCCTGGACCGACCCCAGCGGCCCGCGCCTGTCGTTCTGGGGCGAGACGCTGAACGAGGTGGTGGGCGAATTCAACCGTTACAACGTGCGCCACCTGTCGATCGTCGATCCCCAGATCCAGCAGATTCGCCTCGGCGGCAATTTCAGGGCGAGCGACCTGGACGGCTTCATCGAGACCCTCAAGTCATTTCACGTAATCGCCCAGGATCCGGGCGATCCGAACGAAGTGCGACTGATTGCCGCCCCGCAGGCCGACACGAGCGCTACAATCCCTCCATTAGAAGAATCGGCAGGGGTCTCGTCCAATCACGCCGCGCAGCGCGCCGGGGACAAGTCGGCGCGTTAGATCGAGTCTTGGACGGCACGGGACGCGACCTTTCGAAGGATTCGAATGGACCCTCGATGGAACGGACGGGATGAACACCAGCGCCTCCTTGAAACACGATTTCCCGCAATTGCTGCGCTGCTCCTGATCACGTGGCTCGCCGGCCCGCGGCCGGCCTCTGCCGACGCGGCCGTCGAATTCCATGTCGCCGCGGGCGACGCATCCCGGACACTCAACGAGTTCGTCCGCCAGGCCGGCCTGCAGCTGTTGTTCGACTACAGCGTCGTCCGGGGCCGCCTGACACAAGCGGTCGAGGGCCGGTTCGAGCCGCGCGATGCGCTGCAGCGCATGCTGGAGAACACCGGGCTCACCTTCAGGCTGGTGAACGAGCGCACGCTCGCGGTGACCCCCCTGGGATCGGCGTCGAGCCGGTCCGCGCGCAACCGAAAAAAATCCAATAATCCAAATGCGACACCGACGGCCCTGCTCGCCGGCCTGGAGACCGTGCGGGTGACTGGAACGAATCTGCGTGGCGAAGCCCCAGTCGGAGTCAACGTCCATGCGTTCGATCGACAGATGATCGATGAGAGCGGGGCGCCGACCCTCTCGGATTTCCTGGGCACGCTCCCCCAGGTGTTTGGCGGGGGCCCCACTCAGGATACGCATCTCGGGAGCGAGGCCTCCACCAACTCCGGCCTGGGCACCGGGGTGAACCTGCGCGGCCTGGGTGCCGGAGCGACGCTCGTACTGGTGAACGGCCGGCGCATCGCCCCCAGCGGCACGGAGGGCATTTTCGTCGACATCGACAACATTCCGCTGGCGGCGATCGAGCGCATCGATATGCTGGCCGACAGCGCATCGGCGGTCTACGGCTCCGATGCGGTCGGGGGCGTGATCAACCTGGTCATGCGCGATGACTTCACGGGATCGGAAACGCTCGTGAGCTCAGGGATCGGCACGCAGAGCACTCTGCGCAGCTACCTGGTCTCGCAGACGATCGGGCACAAATGGGATGACGCCTCCGCGATGCTCTCGGTCGAGTTCTACCGCCGGGACGCCCTGGCGGCGAACGAGCGCGACTATACGCAGAGCAATCTGACTTCCCTCGGTGGAACCGACTTCGATTCC
>Ga0134126_10012390_pt1 | contig 10771 bp, 2 predicted proteins | sample KB31752_FD_96881 | JGI IMG/M metagenome (GOLD analysis project Ga0134126, IMG submission 96881) | Terrestrial soil microbial communities with excess Nitrogen fertilizer from Kellogg Biological Station, Michigan, USA - KB3-175-2 | ecosystem: Environmental > Terrestrial > Soil > Unclassified ...
CCAGGTCCGAGGTGTAGCGGGCGCTTTGGTAACGGACGTCGTAGTTCGCGACTCCTGAGCCGGTATCGGTGGCTGCCCAATTCACCGGCATTGCCAGGCGCACGGTGAACGGCCTGGTCAGGCCCGACCCGCCGACTTCGGGAACGGTCGGCGCGATGGAGTCGACTGTCCACGTCTGGGCAGGCGGAGCCGGGTCCGTGTTGCCCGCGTAACTCCTTGCCGCGACCTCGAATGAATGCGTCCCCTGGCTGAGCCCGGTGAAGGTGACCGGGTTGCGGCATGGTGAGAACGCCGCGCCGTCAAGTGAGCACGAGAACGTAGAGCCGGTCTGGTCGGAGCTGAAGGCAAACGTCGCTGAGGTCGATGCGCTCAGTCCGGACGGCCCGGAGTCGATGGTCGTGCGGGGAAACGCGTCACCGAACTTGTACTGGTCGACGTCGATGAGGTAGTGCCACCAGTCGTTGAGCAGGCCGTCGGAATTGCGGCCGGTCGCGTGCGGGATGTGGCTGTACCACCAGTCCAGGTACTGGCGTTGCGGGTCAGCGCCATCAGGTGACCAGTCGAGCGCGTTGACCTGCCTGGTGCGGCCGGTCAGGTTCGGGTAGTTGTACCAGTCGTCGGCGTTGCTGGTGGCGTAGGTCATGTTGTCGTAGTCGTAATCCATCGTCTCGCAGCCGTTGACGGGGCAATGCACCCGGCCGATCCCGCCATAACCCGGCGATTCATGATTGATCGTGACGAACCGTCCCCAGTTGTTGTTCTGCGTCGGGTAAGGCGCCGTGCAGCTTCCGCCCGGAGGCGTGCCGTACATGTGGCACATGATGTTCTCGACCCGGTGCCCGTACGAATGGATCGCTTCGCCGACGCCGCGCTGGTAATTCCAGCCCATGATGACGAATGCCTTGGAGCTGTTCACTCCGGTGACCGGGTTGGAGTTCAGCCAGTAAGCGCCATCGCCCGCCATGGTGGACTCGGCCATGCCGGCCATCGGGTCGCCGTACACCCACACCTCGTCGTATTGCCCGTCGTTGATCCCAGCGACCATGTTGTTGTCCGCGATGAGCCTGTTGTAGTCAAAGCAGGTCTGATACCCAGGACACTGATGCGGCGTCCCGTTGGCCCAGTCCGATTCCCAAGTCGAGTCTGTGTACTGGAAACCATCGTTAAAAACGGGGAACGAGTTGTCCACGACGGTCCCCACGATGTCGTAATGGACGATGCCGTGGCTGGACTGCTCGAGGTCGCCGATGATCTCGTTGGTGAGCGTGACCGGGTCCGCCCAGCCGTAGAACGAGCTCAGCAACTCGCCGCCCTTGTTCGCCAGTGTCGGGTCCTCGATGTACAGAAGCACCCGCTGGGTGATCGATTCGCCGGGCGGCGGGTTATTCGTGACCGAAACCGATGCAGCCACGCTGCCGGAATTATCCTGGGTGTAACCGCTGTAGGCATCGTCATTCATGGCGAGCCACAGTTCCCCGGTCAGCGGCGTGGTTGAAGCCAGCTTGCTGCCGACTACGAAAACACGCTGCGCTCGCGGAAGCACAGACGACGCGGTGTAGCTACCGGGAGCTGGCGGGTTGTTTCCGACATACCCGATCAGGGCGCCCCAGTGGCCCGCCTGAGCTTTCGCGCAGAACGCGCACACCCCGATGTCGCCGGTGTTTAGATAGTTATCGGCCGACGTCTGACTGTACCCGTTAGGGCCGGTGAAATTGACGCCGTCCGCGGTCCACGAACCCGACGCGGTGATCGCGAGCTGATCCCCGGCTAGCACCGAGATGCCGGTGTCCACCCAGCCGCCGGCCGCACCGACCGAGATCCCGCCCGCCAGCGCGGCCTGCGCCCGATGCGGGAGACCACCGCCGAGGGTGATAGCCAGGCAGAGTGCTGCGAAAACGCCAGCCCAGCTCCTAATCCGGCCAGCATGCCGGACATTCCTGATTCGCCAGAGCTGCCAATTAACCATCACGGCCTCCCCCATGAAGATAGAGCTGACGTTAAAGGCACAAATTGGCCCGCGTCAAGCCAGCCAGAACAACAACATTGGACGGTTGCTGTAGCCGGGTGTGCGGCGTTGGACAGTTACTGTTGCTGGCCGCGCTCGATGGCGTCGATGATCCGAGGCCGCAGTTGCGCCACGCTGATGATGTCGTCGACTGAGCCGACCTGCACCGCCCGCTGGATAGAGTGGATCCGGTCGAACTCCGCGGCGACCTCGCCCAGCTTCTCCGCCCGTACCGACTCCTGAACCTCGGCTACCGCCACGTGCAGGGTGGCCCGCTCCGCGCCGCTGGTCTCGGCCGCCTTTGCCTGCAAGTCGGCCACTCTGGGGTCGGTCATTGTGCGGTTTCTCACCTCACCGGAGAACACTACGGCCGCCGCCGGTGCGCCGCCGAGCACGGAAGCGAACGAGCCTTCAAGAGCTAGCACCGTCATGTTCGGGTTGAGCGCCTTGGAGAACACCACGAAAGCGCCCCCGTGATAGCGGGAGATCACGCAGAACACGATCGGGCCTTCGAAATTGACAATCGCGCGGCCAATTTCCGCACCGAACTCGAGTTGCAGCTTGCGCATCGACTCCGGCGAACCGTCGAATCCGGACAGGTTCGCGAGCACCACAAGCGGGCGGTTGCCTGACGCGGCGTTGATCGCCCGTGCGGTCTTTTTCGACGACTGCGGGAACAGGGTGCCCGCGGTGTAGGTGTCCGGGCCGTCGGCGGGCGGAAAACCGCGCCGTGGCACAGCGCGCGACTCGATGCCGATCAGACAGACCGGCCAGCCGCCGATGTGCGCGTCCTGCACCACCGAGATGTCCGCGTCGGCCATCCCGGCCCAGCGCTCGAGCACCGGGTGGTCCTGGTCGGACAGCGCCCGCATCACCGCGCGTATGTCGAACGGCTTCTTGCGGTCCCGATTGTGCTCGGCCGAGAAGATCTCACCGACCGTCATAAAATCACTGCCGGGCACGTCGTGCGGGTAACCAGAAACGTCGCGATCCTTCGGGTCGTTCGTGGCCGCCCGCCGCGGCGCAGCCTCGCCCGGCGCGATGTAGGTGTGATCGTAGTGGGCCATCAGGACATCGCACGCGGCCGCCAAGTTCGGTGCCCAGTACTGGGCCTGGCCGTTAGGTCCCATCACGCGGTCGTAGCCGCCGATGCCGAAGTTGTCCTCGGCCGACACGCCACCGGAGAAGTCAAGTGCCTGCTTGCCGGTCAGCACCATCGCCGAGTCCGGCGTCATCACCAAGATGCCCTTGGTGTGCATGAGCATGGTGGCCTCGGCGTTCCAGTACGGCTGGGCACCGACGGTGATGCCGGCGACCACGATGTTGATCTCACCGCCGGCCTGGGTGAACTCGACAATCCGCTTGAGCGCGGCGGCCACCCAGTCCATGTTCTCTGTGCCTGAGGTCATCGAAACCCGCGCGCCCGACGACAGCGCGAACCATTCAAGCGGCACCGCCATGCGCTCGGCCAGGTCAAGCGCGGCGATCACGCGCAAGCACTCTGGCTCTGACAGCGCACCTAGCGACTTGGTCGGGTCGCCGAGCAGCACCACCCGGGTGACGCCCTCTTGATACTTCCTCGTCGGCGCGGCGACCACCCCGGTGACGATGGCCGCCGAGTTCTTCCCCTTCGGCCGGCCGGTGGGAACGAGCGCACCGCTTTCGTCGAGGTCGTACTCGGTGAACCGGCCGTCCGGCCCGGCCAGCAGGCTGGTCAGCTCATAGGGGTAAACGTTGCCGCGCCGCGCCGCCCTCAGCACGTTCTGCCGGTAGTCGTCCAGCGGCAGCAATGGCTCGGTCGGCGGCGGTCCGACCGCAAGCCGCACAGTTCCGCCCGCGTCCTGAGACACCCGCACGGCCTGCTCGGCCAGCTCTCCGGTGCCGCCGCGCAGGCGGGCGACGAACTGAACCTCCTCAAGCCCCGCGCCCGACACCGTGGGCAGGATCCGGTGCGCGAGCGGCGCCAGTTCTTCGACCGCGAATTCGCTCGCTGGCCAGACGTACATCATGATCCGGTTGGTGTCGAAGCGCCGGTGCTGCGGCTGTTGCGCTTGGACGAGGCGGATCGCGTCGAGGCAGCCGGCCAGCACGTTCTCAAGCTCCGGCAGCGCCACCAGCCGGCCGTCCGCCTCCCGCAGCGGCGTCAGGTCGCGTACCTGGCCCATCGCGATCAGCCGCTCGTCGGCATGGTTGCGTTTCGCCACGGCCTTGAACAGGTAGATCTCCTCATCCGCCGACGGCATCCTGGTGAGGTCGAACTCGCGCAGCCGGTCAAGCTGCAGCCGCTCGGCAATCTGCGGGTGCAGGCCGCGTATCAGCCGGTCCTCGGCGAGGCCGGGCTGATCCGCACCGCCTCGGCGGAACGTGAAGTGGTGCTGCATGGCCGTGCCGCTGGTGCCGGCGACGGTGACGGTGACCCGCGCGATCCGGTCGATCACCGGGGACAGCTGGCAGGCCGCCAGCAGATCCCCGAGCCGCGCCGCGAGCGTGTCGGCGTCTGGCCGTCCCTCCCAGTTGACGTATAGGTCCGCGACAATGGCTCCGTCAGTCTTTTGTTCGGCCAGCTCGGCGAGGGCGGCGATCGCGTCGGGCAGGCCCTCGGTACCGGTAGCCGTGGCGGCTATCAGGGTCACGCCGCCAGCCCAGTACTCCGCGGTGACGAAACGCCTGCCAGCGACGTCACGCGCGGTGACATCGGTCAGCCTCCAGTTGCCGTAATAGCGGCGGGTCAGCACCTCGAGCAGCGGAGCGTGGTCGACGTCCCGGCCAATCCGCTGGCCGATCAGCCGCACCAGCGGCTCGGAGCAGGCGACCATCGCCTGGATTCGCTCGGCGCGATCCGGCGCGTCCGGGTTACGGTCCAGGTATCGCAGGTCGTTGCGTACCGCGGCGTGCACCCGAGCCCGGTTGCGGCGCAGCAGCGGCTGGGCGAACCACCGGAACACCACGCCGCGAGCGAGGTCGGACACCGCGGGGAACCGCACCTGCGTCGCCTCGATCAGGTGCTCAAGCGACAGCCCGGCCTGCTCGCGCAGCGGCTCGGCCGGCGGCGCGTCCGCCAGCCACTGCCGCAGCAGTTCGCTCACTATCGCCGCGTTATCGGTGATCATCTGCTGGGCCAGGAAAATCCGGAAGACCGCCATCTCCAGTTCCGGCGAGCGGTCGAGGCTGGCGACGCCGTAATGGCCGAGCATCCGCATCAGTCTCGCCTGGAAACCGTCGGTCACGCCGGCCCGCTCGACGTCGAGACTCTGCAGATAGCTGTGAAAATATTCGCGCGGACTGTGCACCAGACCGCCAGGCTCGGCCTCCAGGTCGGTCCCAGGCCTGTTGCGGCTCAGCTCAGACAGGTCGGCGAAGACGGTCAGCAGCTCCGGCTCGCCCGGTACTAGCTCCCCGCCGAGCTCGGCGCGGGCAGACAGGTAGCCGGCGAGCAGTTCCCGGCGGTCGGCGGCGTCGCCGTCGAAGCCGAGCAGCAGTCCGCGCAGGTCTTCCATGAAGCGCTCGGCTCGCTCGGCCCCAGCCATGTCAAGCGGCGCGGCTGGCAGGTCGATTCCGTCGGCGGCTTGCCCGGCTGGCTGAGCGTCCGGCGCGGTGTCTTCGGCCGCGACTGGCTCAAGCCGCAGCAGCGGCGCGCCGGCCTCGACCTGGCTGCCGACGCCAACCAGGCACTCCTTGACCCGGGCGCGGAACGGCGCCCGCAGCACCGTCTCCATCTTCATGCTCTCCAGCACCAGGACCGGCCCGTCAGAATCGACCTCGTCCCCGACTGCTACCGGGGTGGCGACCACCAGGGCCGGTGCGGGCGAGCGGACCACTCCGCCCTCGTCGCGGCTGATCCGGTGCGTGACGCCGTCGACCTCGACCAGATGGATCGGCCCGTGGGTGGCCATGATCAGCCGGAACTGTTTGCCGTTGACCACGATCTTTCCGCAGTGCTCGTCGAACCGCTCGGTCTCGACTTCCGCCTGATACACGTCGGCGCCAGCGAAGATCGCGACCCGGAATCGGTTCGGCCCCAGCCGCGCGACACGGACCCGGTAGCCCGCGCCGCGGAGTTTCAGGTCGAGCGGGCGGCCGGGATCGTGCTGCACCTGCGGCCGCCGGCCACGGGCGGTGGCCAGCAGCCGCTGCCTGCTGATTTCCTCTTCGTCCTGGTAGGCCTCGATCGCCGCGGCGGCCAGCGCGACGGCGGAATGCCTGTGCGCGGCAAGACGACCTTGACCCCTGACCCGATCTATCCAGCCGGTGTCGGCGCTGGCATCGATCACCTCGGGCTGGGCCAGCAGGTCGAGCACGAAGCTCTTGTTCGTGGCGCCACCCTCGATAACGACCGTCGTCTCGGTGAGCGCGCGCCACAGCCGCCCAAGTGCCTCATCGCGGTCGGCGCCGTAGGCGATGATCTTGGCGATCATCGAGTCGAAGTCGGCCGGGATGACGTCGCCCTCGCTGACGCCGGTGTCGACGCGGATGCCGGGGCCAGCCGGCAGCGCCAGCCGGGCAATGCGGCCCGGGGCAGGCGCGAAGTCGCGGTCAGGGTCCTCAGCGTTGAGCCGCGCTTCCACGGCGTGCCCTGACTCTTCCGGCTTTGGTCCTTCGAGCTTCCCGCCCGCGGCTATGTGCAGCTGGAGCCTGACCAGGTCGACGCCGACGGTCAGCTCGGTGACCGGATGCTCGACCTGCAGCCTGGTGTTGACTTCGAGAAAGGCGAACCGCCTTTCGCCCGGGTGGTAAAGGAACTCAACGGTGGCCGCGCCGCGATAGCCGACGGCCAGCGCGAGCCGCTCGGCCGACGCCTTCAGCTCATCGGCCTGCTCCGGTGCCAAGACAAGAGAGGCGGACTCCTCGATGATCTTCTGATTACGCCGCTGCACCGAGCAGTCGCGCACCCCGAGCGCCCAAGCCGTGCCCTGCCCGTCGGCGATCAACTGGACCTCGACGTGCCGGGCTCCGGTGACAAGCCGCTCGAGGAACACGGTGCCGTTACCGAACGCGCGCAGCGCCTCCTGGCTGGTGCGCTCGAACGCGCCGGTGAGGTCGTCGGCTGAGGTGATCACGCGGATGCCGCGCCCGCCACCGCCCGCGGTGGCCTTCAGCATCAGCGGGTAGCCGATATGCTCCGCGGCGGACAGGGCGTCAGCGAGAGTAGCGACCTCGCCCCGGCTCCACGGCGCAACGGGAACGCCGACCTGTTCGGCGATCAGCTTGGCGCCGATCTTGTCGCCCAGCTTGCGCATCGCCTCGGCGTCAGGCCCGATGAACGTCACGCCTATTTTCTCGCACAACTCCGCGAACGCGGGGTCCTCGGCGACGAAACCCCAGCCGACCCAGGCGGCGTCGGCCCCCGTCTCGACGAGGACCCGCTCGAGCAAGGCATGGTCGAGGTACGGGCGAGCCGAGGCTGGTCCGAGCCGGCAAGCCCTGTCGGCCTCCCTTACGAACATGGCGGAGCGGTCAGCGTCGGTGTAAAGGGCGACCGTCTCGACGCGCGTGCCTGTCTCCGCCGATAGATCACGGGCGGCGTGGATCAGCCGCATCGCGGCCTCTCCCCTGTTGACGATAGCGACACGACTGAACACCGGCTAAGCCTCCCGAATACCGACGCGCAAAAGGCGATGCCCGCCGTCGGAGCGCCGCCTTCACCTGTGTCTATCCTGCGCGGTCACCGGCCGCAAGGCCAATGAGGGACATGACCTATTCACGAGCCGTCGGTTGTATGAATTCCACAAAATCTGCGGCACCCAGCCTGGTTTCAGGACATCCGCTGTGTAAATTTCGTGTAACCCCGGCTCATCCGGCCGCCGTTGGCGGCAACGATGATTGCGGTGATTGGGGGCGAGCGACATGCGAGGGAGCAGGGCGGCCGACCGGCTGCGGGTTCCCGCGGCGATGCGGCGTGATGTCCGGATGCTCGGCGAAATTCTCGGCCAGGTGATCCGCGAATCTGAAGGCGACGACCTCCTGGCTGATGTCGAGAACCTGCGACGCCGGGTAATCGCCGCGCGCGAGCGTCATGAATCTGGCAACGAGACGGGCCGCTCCGCCGACGATGAGATCGCCGCGCTCGTCACGAGTTGGCCTGTCGCACGAGCCGACGCCGTCGCCCGCGCCTTTACCGTTTACTTCCACCTGGCCAACCTGGCCGAGGAGCACCAGCGGATCCGCACCCTGCGCGAGCGCGACACCGGCACCGAACCGATCAGGGAGTCACTCAACGCGACGGTGAGGAGCCTGGCCGGAACGCTGACTCCGGATCAGCGGGATTCACTGCTCAGCCGGCTTGAGGTTCACCCGGTGCTGACGGCGCATCCGACCGAGGCCAGGCGGCGGGCCGTGACCGAGGCGCTGCGGCGGATCAGCGCCCAGCTGACCAAGCTGCACGACGCCAGCCTAGGCGCGACTGATCACACCGAGGCCAGCCGCAGGCTGAAGGAGGAAATCGATCTGCTCTGGCGGACCGCTCAGCTGCGGATCCAGGCAATGCAGCCGCTCGATGAAGTGCGCTCGGGCATGGCGGTCTTCGACGAGACGCTGTTCCAGCTCGCGCCGAGGCTATACCGGGAACTCGACCGGGCGCTTGTGGGCGAAGAGACCGGCTATCGCCCGTGCCGGGCACCGGCGTTTCTTCGTTTCGGCAGCTGGATCGGTGCCGACCGGGACGGCAACCCGTTCGTCACCGCCCAGGTCACCGATCAGACGGCACGGATCCAGGCGGACCACGCGCTCAGGGCGTTGGAAAACGCGACCACGCGGATCGGCCGGTCACTGACCGTTGACCTGGTGCTTCCGGGCGATCAGCCAAGCGCGGTCGCCGCAGAACTCGCGGCGGCGATCGAGTCGGCCGCGTCCGCCCACCCTGACCTGGTCGGCGAGCTTGTCTCACGATCGCCGGGCGAGCCCTTCCGCACCTTTCTCCTATACGCGGCACGGCGACTGCAGGTGACGAGGCTCGGACTCGGACCGGACGGTGCCGAGCTTGCCGACTTTGCCGACTTCCGGCCGGGCCTGGCGTATGAATCGTCGGCTGACTTCATTGCCGACCTTCGGCTGGTGCAGCGCGCGCTGGCGGAAGCTGGCGCGACCCGTCAGGCTCATGGCGAGTTGCAGCACCTCATCTGGCAGGCGGAGACCTTCGGGTTCCACCTCGCCGAAATGGAGGTTCGCCAGCACAGCGCGGTGCATGCATCAGCGCTGCGCGAGGTTCTGGCTGACCGCACGCGATCCGGGCAGACGGCCGAGGCGCTCGCCACCCTTGCGACGGTGGCGGCGATCCAGCGTCGGCACGGCGTTGAAATGTGCCACCGGTACGTTGTCAGCTTCACCAGGTCAGCCAGCGACATCGCCGCCGTGTACGAGCTTGCCGAACTGGCCTGCCCTGGCCGGCCACCGTTGCTCGATGTCATTCCGCTGTTCGAGAGCGGAGAGGATCTGGCGAACGCGGTTCCGATCCTGGACGACATGATCGCGCTTGCGCCGGTCGCCCGCCGCCTGACGCAGACCGGCCGGCGTCTTGAGGTCATGCTCGGCTATTCGGACTCAGCCAAGGAGCTTGGCACAGTCTGCGCGACGCTGCGGCTGTACGACGTCGAGTTTCGACTGGCCCGATGGGCCGCGGCGAAAGACATCAAGCTCGTACTCTTCCACGGCCGGGGCGGTTCACTCGGGCGCGGCGGCGGGCCCGCTGGCCGGGCCGTTCTGGCGCAGGCCCAAGGCTCGGTGGACGGCCGGTTCAAGGTCACCGAGCAAGGCGAGGTGATCTTCGCGAGGTACGGTCATGCCGCGATCGCCCAGCGACATCTGGAGCAAGTTACCTCTGCCGTGCTGCTGGCCTCGACGACATCTCCCGGCGCGACCGGGCGATCAGCGCCGACCGGCGAGTTCGAGTCGATGGGTTCGTTCGCTCAGCTAGCCGACTCCCTTGACACCGGCTCGCTGCGGGCTTACCGCGCCTTGGTCGAGGCGGACGGATTCGCCGAGTGGTTCTCGCGGCTCAGCCCTCTTGCCGAAATCGGCAACATGCGGCTCGGATCGCGCCCGGCCCGTCGTGGCATCGCGCCGACCGGGCTAGCCGACCTTCGAGCTATCCCCTGGGTCTTCGCGTGGGCCCAGACCAGGATCAACCTGCCAGGCTGGTATGGGCTGGGCAGCGGGCTGGCCGCCGCCATCGCCGGCGTCGGCCTGGCGGCCGTGCGCAGAGCCCACCAGGACTGGCCGCTCCTGTCGGTGCTTCTCGATAACGCCGAAATGAGCCTGGCCAAAACGAACCGAAGGATCGCGACGCGATACTTGGCTCTCGGCCAGGACGACGCACTGGAGAGCCAGGTACTTGAGGAGTACGACCTGACCACGAACCTCGTGCTCGAAGTCACCGGCCACACCAGGTTGCTCGAAGGCCATGCCGTACTCTCGCGCGCTGTAGCCCTGCGCGATCCCTACGTCGACGCGCTCAGCCACCTTCAGCTTCGAGCGCTCGCCGCTGTCCGCGCCGACGACGACCGGCACGATGCCGCAGCCCTGGAGAGATTTCTCCTGCTCACGGTCAACGGCGTCGCAGCCGGCCTGCAAAACACCGGCTGAATGACCAGGCCTTCGGCGATGGTCCCACAGCGGCCAGCCGGAGCGGTCGGCAGCGCTCAAGCGAGATCGCTATCGCCAGGCCCGGGCGGCCTGGCGAACCAAAGTCACGAACGCCGGCAAGCTGAACCGGGAGCCGGGACCGGACGCCGGCTCGCTGATCGTGACGTTGAGCTCCCGGTTGCCGTCGAG
>Ga0134126_10012392_pt1 | contig 10771 bp, 12 predicted proteins | sample KB31752_FD_96881 | JGI IMG/M metagenome (GOLD analysis project Ga0134126, IMG submission 96881) | Terrestrial soil microbial communities with excess Nitrogen fertilizer from Kellogg Biological Station, Michigan, USA - KB3-175-2 | ecosystem: Environmental > Terrestrial > Soil > Unclassified ...
ACCTCCACCCCGACGCCGCCCGGCTCGCCAGCCTCGCCGCCCGCGTCGACGCCGGAGAACTGAAGATCGACGTCGCCGCGCGGCGGCCCCTCACCGAACTCGCCGCCGTCCACGACGAAGCCGTCACGGGACAGCTCGCCGGCAGGACCGTCCTGATCCCCTGAACACCGCCACCCGCCCGGCGAAGCCGGGCCACTCAGGCGCGGGGTGCGTGCGGCCATCGCAGCGGCGGCACGCACCCGCACGCGCGGTCGAAAACTATCGGAAGATCATTCCCGCGTGCATAAAATTGGCCTTTCGCATAGCGCACTGTGCATTCGCGCTGTGCATCTCTGGATGCAATCGCACCATGCAATCGCGCCATGCAATCCCAAAGAACTTGAATTTCGTAAATTACCAGCGGAACGTTGACTACCTGCAGTAACCGTGCATCACTAAATGTCGCAACCGGTTGTGCGCGCCGCGCTATTACCACTGCTCACAAGCGCGCGAGTGGAGTATCGCAACCAATTCCTCCCTACCCTGCCATATCACCCCAAACGCGCATATATACGATGTTAAATTCCAAGTTAACAGTGAGCTAGAAGATACTTGCTAATTTCGTAATGACTAGTGACGGCACTGCAATTCCATGCGACAATTTCTTTATGCCGTTCAGAGATCAGATTCGCCCGCTGGCCGGCGTTCCCGACCACGGCCTCGGACTTCTCGGCAGGCTCGTACATAGCGTCCTCGCCGAATACGCAGGCGCTCCACCACCCGTACCGCGCCTGCATCTGGGGCAGAATACACTGCCCAATCCCCCATTCCCCATGGCGGCAGAAGTGCCCTTCGGCGATCTAAGCGAAGGCTGGCATGAATGCCACCAAAGCCTCGCCGCGTTCCTGCAATCCGGCGTTATTGCGCTACGGAGCCAGCCAATCCCAGATATCTCCGCCTACAGCGAGCAGATCCGCATTTTGCAGCGCGTGCTGCGTTTCGATTCCATCGCGATGGTCTGGCACGATCCGGACCGTACCATGTTCTCCTTGTTCGCCCTGGCCGTGGACCGCGCGGGCAACGCGCTAGCCGGCTGGGTTCCCGATGGAGGCACCGCAGCAGATATCGAGCTCACTGACGAAAGGTCGATCGCCGACGACATTCTCGTCGCGCTCCTACACGAACTGCTTCAGGCGCAATACGAGTGGACCACTACCGCTTTCGGACTTGTGCCATAGAGCCATCGCCGTGCCGACCGCCCGCCGGCACGGATCCTGAGGGGGACTGTGGACCGCTGCCCTTCCCGCTGCCCGGCTTCAGCGCACCGGGGTGGCGGTCCATGGACCCGACGTCGTGCGGCTCATGAGCCGGTTCCGAGACGCATATGGAATCGTCATTAGCTACGGCTGTTCCGCGCTGGGCACCTGGTCCTTAACGTCGTTGTAGCCGACCTTGGCGGGTGCCTCGACCGGCGAGTAGATCACTCGGATCACGCCCGTCGGGAATGCCTCCGTCGCGGTCATCTTCAGGTGGTAGGGCGCGTCGCCGTCGTCGAACAGCCTGCGGCCCTTGCGCGCAGCCACCGGGTGCACCAGCAGGCGCAGTTCATCGACCAGTCCCGCGGCGAGCAGCTGCTGTACCACGGAAATCGAACCGGGGATAAGGATGCCCTTGATGCCAGCATCGCCCTTGAGCGAGGTGACGGCACCGACGAGGTCGCCGTTGATCAGCTCGGAGTTGCGCCAGGAGAACTCCAGCGGCTGCCGCGAGACGACTACCTTGCGTATGTCCCCGAGCTGCTTGGCGAACGTTGCGTCTTCCCCGCCCGCAGCCTCGCGGCCGGGCCACGCCCCGGCGAAGCTGTCGTAGGTCTCCCGGCCGATCAGCAGCACGTCAGCGGTGTCGTAGTCTTCGCCGACGGCGCGACCCATGTTCTCGTCGAAGTACGGGAAGTGCCAGTCGGGGTCGATCTCGGCCACGCCGTCGGCCGAGATGAACAGCGATGAAATGACCTTTGCCATCGCGGTGATCCTTTCAAGTCAGGTGGCTTCGGTAGGCAGACCGGCGCAGCGTCCCGAACTCATCGGCCGCCTCTCTACGGCAGGAGGACGAGTTCGCCGCCGCTGCTAGCGTCTGCCGCGTCGCCTGCGCAGTCGCCGGCGAAGTAAGCCGGTCGGCCTGGCTGCAGCTTGAAGACCAGCGTCCCGGTTTCCAGCCACCCGCCCGTCCCGGTGACGCGTTGGGTGACCGTTGACTGGATGGGCGGCCAGCGGACAGGCTGGCCGTCACTGGTCCACTTGATTACGCAGGCCTCGCTGGCCGGGGCGGCGGAGCCGGCCGGCCCGGCTGCGGTGTAGCTGACCGTCGTGCTGGTCCCGTCGTCACGGATGCCGTAGACCTCCAGGGTGCCCTCGGTGCCGACCTGGGTCACGCCCAGGCCGGCCGGGCTGACCGTGCCCAGGGGCACCAGGCCGGCGGCTGGCGTGTCGCCGGCCGGCGCGCACGACGGGTCGAGCTGGTAGCGGCCGGGCAGCACCGCGGCGAAGGTTAGTTCCGGCCCGCCGGTCCCTGTCACGGTTCCGAGAGGTTGCTCGGTGACCGTCCGGTCGGTGGTGCCTCCCGTCCCGGGAACTGTGACGGAAACGCAGAACCGGGCCGGCCCGGTGCCCGAGGGCGGTGCCACCGCCAGCACGAGAAGCTCGGGGCCGCGCTGCACCGGGGGCCCGGCCAGCCCATCCCGTAGCGCCTGCGCCTGGTCGGCACCGAGCGGACTGGGAGCGAACCTCGGCTGGACCGCGCCGCCGGGGCCTGATGCCCCCGGGACCGTCTGCTCCACGATTACCGGCGCTGACGGCGGCCCAGCGGTGGTCACGGTCGGCTGGGCCGACGTCGGCGTGGACGGCGCGAATCCCCACCGCCCCACGCTGACGTTGGGCCATATCAGCGGGAGAGCGACTGCTAGGACGACGACCGGCAGCCAGATGACCCAGACCGGCAGCGAGTCCCCAGCCTGGCGGGCGCGGGAGGACGGGGGCTCGGCCGGGTCGGACAGCACATCGAAGGCCTGCTGTACCTGGTCGAACCGCGCAGCCGCGTCCGGGGCACTGTTTACGTCCGGGTGCAGCTCTCGGCTGAGCCGCCGCCGGGCCTGCGCGATCTGGTCGCCGGTGGCGTCGCGGGGCACGCCGAGCACCTCGTACGGGTCGGGGCCAAGCGCCATGTCCCCGCTCCCGTCTCCCAGCGCGGGCCGTGCGTGTACGCCAGGGCCGCCCCGACAATTCAGCAGCAATGCACGGCAAATGCTAGCGGCCCGGCGGTCGCGGTGCGCCCGGTTCCCTGCCCAGGCTGGCCAAAGCGGTGTTCAGCACCTCGTGGGAGGCTTCCCGGCCTCCCCGTCGCGGATCATAGGCGCGCGCGTGTGCACTGTGTGTGAGACTCGGGCACATGGCGACTTCCCCTGATGCGACCTCCGCGCCGCACCGCCTCCGGATCGCGCGCGTCATACGGATGGACGAGCATGCCTGCGAAGTCTGGAGCCAGGGCGTTGTCAGCCCGGCCAGGTTCGCCCCGATGTTTCCCTCCCCGCGGGCCGAGCGGGTGTCTCCCGGTCACCTGGTCGCGATCGCTACCGGACCGAACGGGGCAGATGTCGTGGTGTGGAGGTGGTACGACGCGGTGGTCCTGGGCACTGACGAGGACGGTTCGGTTCGGCTGTGGGAGCCGGCACACGGAGAGGTCACCGCCCGGGCACGGGGATCGTACGAGAAGCAGGCGCCAGGATCGCGGGCGTATGCGTCGGCTGGGCTTCCGGGAGCTGAGTGGTGGGTCGCCGGCAGTGCCTGCACTGCCCTGGAAAAGGTTGACGTCGAACTGGACCACGTCAACGCCTTTTACACCGAAAACGATCTTTGGCCGACTGTATTCGACTCGGACACGTGAGCCGAGTCAGGTTCATGACCTCGGACACGCCCGGACAGTCAAGACAAGGGTGATGATTTGCTCACAATGTGTGAAGAAGGTAGACTGCGTTTAAACCTGAGGGGCCGCCGACGGCGGCCGGGTCGTCCCCGAGTGTGTGAGTTGCGCCTTCCTGATCTGCTTGACCTGGGCAAAGTCCCCCAAAGAGGCTTCATGCTGCCCTTTTCTGGCAAAGGATCTTCGGCTGGCGCGCCTGCTCCCGGGAGCTAGCGATATGAGTGGTAATGAATGTTGACTCGGTTCAGTAAGGACCAGGCCCGCCAGGCAGGACACCACGAGTACCAGCGGTCGGAGCCTCTTGTCATGGCGGCATACATCTGCAAGAGGTGCGACATCGAGGGGCAGGATCTCGAAGTGGCCCCCGGGCGCGTCCTCTGTTGGAATTGCGAAGGCCAAGCCGTGATCACCGCAAGGATTGTCGTCAACGCCGCCTCCCAGGAACCCAGCGCCAGCGCACCGCTCCCAGTCCCGGCCGCATCACCGAGATAACTCGCGCCGCCCTCGTCCTCCGGGGCCGGCCCGCAATGCCGACATGCACCCACGCAGTTGATTGGGGCACTCGGCGTGGCGGGCCGGCTCCGTTGGCCTACCGCCTTGCGGAACGCCAAGACGGCGTCTTGGCACCGAGGCGGGCCGGGTCGAGGCCAGACCAGCGGTGCCCGCCGCCGTAGAACCTTGTCCCGGCGAGCAGGGTCACCATGGGCTTGGTGAACAGGAACACGACCAGGACGTCGATCAGCGTGGTCAGGCCGAGGGTGTAGGCGAAGCCCTGCACGTCGCTGACCGCGAAGTGGTACAGCAGGGCTGCCGCGAGGAACGACACCGTGTCGGACACCAGGATGGTGCGCCGGGCACGCTTCCAGCCGCTCTCCGCGGCCGGGCGCAGCGACTTGCCTTCCCGCACCTCGTCGCGGAGCCGTTCGAAGTACACGATGAACGAGTCCGCCGTGATCCCGATCGCCACGACGAGGCCGGCGATGGCTGACAGCGACATCGTGAAGTTCTGGTACCTGCTGAGCAGCACCACCGACAGGTAGGCGAGGAGCCCCGCGAGCAACAGGCTGGAGACTGCCACCAGGCCGAGGCCCCGGTAGTAGGCGAACAGGTAAACGGCCACGAGCGCCAGCCCGATGATCCCCGCGAGCAGGCCACCGACCAGCGAGCTGTGGCCGAGCTGCGCGGTGAGGATGCTCGTGGTCAGCGGCTGGAAGTAGAGCGGCAGCGAGCCGTACCTGAGCTCGTCCGCCAGGTCGGTCGCTTGCGCCCGGGTGAAACCGGTGCTGCCGCCGCCGGTGATCTGCACGTTGCCCCCGGGGATGGGCTGGGCTGTCACCTCAGCCGAGGTCACGTTGCCGTCGAGGACGACCGCGGTGGAGTCGAGCGCCTGGTCGTCCTGGTTGCCGGCGCGGGAGCCGGCGTAGTGCGCGTTGTACTGGCTGGCGGTGAGCGTCGCGAACTTCGAGGCAGCCCCGCTATCGAGTGACAGGTCCACCACCCACTGCGCGTTGTTCTGCTGCAGCCCGGCATTGACCGACGCGATGTCACTGCCCGCGTAGACGGCTTGGCCCAGTACGTACTTCGTCCCGGTCGAGTCGCAGGACACGATCTGCCCCTTGAGGTTGCCCCATTGGTCCCCCCGGGGCGAGTAGCCGACCGTCTTCTGCCAGTCAGGGTCGACCGTGCCGGCGTCGCGGCCAGGCTTGCATACCTCCTTGTCGAACAGCTTCAGGGTCGCGGCGTTGACGCGGCCGGCGTCGCCATAGGTGACCGGGTTGGCGCTCGCCGCTGAGGGCGGGACGTACGGTGCCTCGAGGTACACCGGCCGGACGCTCATCTGGGAGGTCTGGCTCACAAGGCTGGCGAGGTCAGCTGAGGGCTTACCGGGCACGGTGACGTTGATCATGTCGCTGCCTTGCTGCTGCACCTGGGCGCCGGAGGTCCCTGTGTGATCTACCCGGGACTGCTCAACCGAGATCGCCTGCTCCATCTCGCCGCTGGCCGGCGGCTTCCCGTCATGGGTCTCCGCCTTCAGCACCACCTCGGTGCCGCTTGACAGGTCAAGGCCGAGACTGACCTTGAACTGCTGCTGCCACTTCCCTGGGCTGAGGGTCTCGTTGCCGAGGACTGAGATCAGCATGACCACGATGATGGCGGCGAGCGCGACCAGCGCGCGGACCGGCCTTGAACCGCTTCTACTTGGGGGCGTCACTGTTTTCCTTGTCGGTCGACGTCGTATGCGCAGGCGCGCATGACAGCCGTTCAACGAAGGTTGCGCGCACACCGTGCCAACGGTTCCGAATCGCAACTAGCTCCGGCTGCTCGTCGGGCAGGACACCGCGCCAGGGAGTATGAGGTGGCGCAGATTGTCACAATCCCGGGCGCAACCGGTCAGTCCCCGTATGCGATAGCGCTCTAACTTCAACATAGCGATGTTACTGAACATCGCAATCCAGGGCAGATTCCAGCATTCATAATGCGACAGGCGATGTCATCAAATATGGAGACGGGAGTTTATCGTGCAGGTAGGGCGGAAATTCTTCGCGGAAATGTTTCCTCCGCAGGAACTGGTGCGGCAGGCGGTTCTTGCGGAAGAGGCGGGATTTGACTTCGTTGAGATCAGTGGTGACGGACTGTTCGTGACCTCGCCCGACGAGGGCGTGGTGAAGGCGTTCACCGACCATGGCGGGTCACGTGACGTGTTCGGTGAGATGTTCGCCGCGGAGCACCTGATCAGGCAGATCCGGGAAATCCGGCCGCAGCCGCCGGAGACGCCGTACTCCCGGAGGATACGGGAGCTTGAGCACGTGAACCACGAGCTCAAGGCCGAACTGACACTTCTGAAAGAAGCCTTCCACGGCTGGGGACAGACGTCTAACGATTAACCCCGCTGTCACTATCGCGGAAGTTTTTTATCGCATTCGGTAAGGAAGGTGGCTACCACCGCGAGTCTTTAGGACATAGCTCGGTGAATGCCCTGCCCACATCGGAGCCCTGGTAGATGTTGTGCAGGTTGTCCTGGAGGACGTGCGCGAGGTTGTCGTGCTTGGCGGAGGAGACCTGCAGGTCCCATTCGAGTGTCTCGGCGCGGAAGCCCCAGCCACTGGGGAGCTCGAGCCGGCTGGCCAGGTGGGCGAGGTTGTCCTCGCTCAGCGTCGGGTCGAAGTGCCGGGTGAAGGACTGCATGACGAACACCTCACCGTCGGGGGCGTCGAGCATGTAGACCTTGCTGCCTTGGTTGAAGGTGAAGGTGTAGTTCCGGTAGATGTAACCGGGGCTGTAGCCGCCCTCAACCGTGGCCTGCATCATGGTCGCGGCGGCTCCCATGCCCATCCAGGTTCCCGTCATGCCACCGAAGCTCTTGTCGTCTCCGGCTTCCGAGACATCGAGCCGGTCGAACATCCAGGTCCTTCCAGGGTTCACCCACGCGCGGCGGGCTCCGTTTTCGCGTGCGATCGCATCCGCGTCCAGTGCGTCGAATTGCTCGGGCGTCGGATCGCTCGCACCGGTGGTGTCCCAGATGTTCGCGATCGCGTTGTCCACGCTGGTGCCGGTGATCAGGCCCAGTTCGCAGAACAGGTGGCCGCGCATGTCCTGCAGGTGAATCTCCCGGCCGGGAACAAGGTGTTCGCGGCGGGCCGCTGTCATGTTCTGCTCAAGGCTGGCTTCGGTCATGGACGTTCTCCTTTCGCTGGCTGCCGGGTTACCCGGCGGTCTTGATCCAGTCCTGGTAGTGCGTGGGGGCCAGGTGTGCGTCCGGGCCTGCGATGAGCACGTCGCCGGTGACGCCCGCGAACACGCCGGCCTTCTCGTCGATGACGACGGTCCGGTTATCGTGCTGTGCTGCCAGCGTGGTCCGGCCGAGTTCGTCGCAGGAGAAGACGTCGGGGCCAGCCACGTTGCTGATGCCTTGCAGTGGCGCGCCGACGGAAGCTTCGGCCACCGCGTCGGCCAGATCGGCGGCGGCCATCGGCTGTATGCGGGTTGAAGGCAGGCGAACGGTGCTGTCATCAGCGGTCTCGAAGACGACTGAGCCCATGAACTGGAAGAACTGAGTGGCCCGCACGATGGAGTACGGCGTTGGCCCCTTGCGGAGCAGCTCCTCCTGCAAGGTCTTGGCGCGGTAGTAGACCAGCTGGGGTACCTGGTCCACGCCGACGATCGAGAGGATCACCTGGTGCTGGACACCGGCACGTTGCCCCGCGGCGAGCAGGTTGTTCATGGAAGTGCGGAAGAAGCCCAGGGAGGCTTCGTCGAACGTCGGCGAGTTCGCCACGTTGACCACGACATCGGCACCTTCCAGCGCCTCGTCAAGTCCCTTGCCTGAGATCAGGTCTAGGCCTGTGGACAGTGCCGCGGGGACAGCCTGGTGTCCGGCCGCGGTCAGTTTCTGGACCACCTGCGCGCCGATCAGTCCGGTTCCGCCGATGACCGTGAGCTTCATGTCTGTTTCCTTCCTTGACTGTGCCATGCCCGGTAAGGGCGGCGCGGCGGCCGCCAGTACGCTGCCTACGCGACCCTGGGCCTGTTAGCCTCGGCCGTAGTTCTGCTCAGCGCCCGGGCGAAGGAAACGACCCGGGAGGCAGAAGGGACTACAAGGCGTCTCTGGGGAATGACCGCCGTGTGATTGATGCCGAATTGCCAGCGATACCCGCGTCAGCGGGGGCGCTGATCTTCGATCGGGCCAGCCGCCTGCTGATCCTCAAGCCGACGTACAAGTCGGGCTGGACGATCCCTGGCGGCGTCATGGAGGCGGACGGGGAAACGCCGTGGGACGCGTGCCGCCGGGAGGTTCGCGAGGAGTGCGGCCTCGAGATGCGCGGCGGCCGGCTGGCGTGCGTCGACTTCCGCCCTGCCCGCCCTGGGCTCCCCGGTGGCATCAGGTTCCTGTTCGACTGCGGGCAAGCGGATGACACGGAGCTGTCCGCGATCACGGTGCAGCCGGAGGAGATCGAGAAGCACCGGTTCGTTCCGCTGGACGTCGCGCTCGAACTGCTCAGGCCGCCGATCCGCCGTCGCGTCCGCGCCGCGACACGGCACCAGCGATGCGTATACCTGGAAGACGGCCATCCGGTTCCCGGCGTCAACTGAGATCTCTGGTCCCGCCGGGGCCTCAATAGGGTCACGAGCTCGACACGGCGAGCCTTCCGCTCTCCACAAGCGCCAGGCGGCGATGTCTCATGAGGGAACAGGCCCTCGGAGGACGGGAGGCCGGGCATGCGCCGGGCACGCATCGTGGTGGCTGCGGTCGTCGTCTTCGTGGTCGCGCTGGGGACTGGCGCGTACCTGTGGGTGCAGGCGGTGTACGTCCTGCCCGGCGCCAGCTGCGGAACGGTCGATGGAGAAATCGGCGCCCAGACACGGCTGATTGCGGGCGATTCCGGGACACCGCGGTGCTTCCTTGCGGCCGCACGCACATGCGCGTCCGCCGGCATCCGGATCCATTCGCAGGGCACGGAGAGCGCGATAGATTACGTCTTCGTCATCAGCGCGGGCGGAGTGCCCGGCCGGTGCCATGTCTCCGAGTACAGCCAGTACCGGTGGTACCTGGGCATTGACACAATCCAGGAGACGGGATGCCTGGAGGCGTCCGTCACAGGCAAGGGCGTCGTGCTCTCCTGCCCTAACATGTCCGGGCCGGGCCTGATCCCGCCCGCCGTCGCCGGGCCTTACCGGCAAACCGGATCCGCTGCATAGCGCCTCGGCCCGACCTTGGTGGCGGAGCACGGGACCGTTCTGAATGATTAAATTCATCATTCAGAACGGCGGCGTGTTCCTCCTGGGGGTCACCGCAACCTTGGGGCGCTGTGGTGCGATTGGCGGCATGGCGGCCGGTTTCGATCCATATGCGGTGCTTGGCCTTTCCCGTGACGCCACCGGCGAGCAGATCACGCAGGCGCGGCACCAGCTCACCCGCCGGTACCACCCGTACCCTGACGCCGCTGCGCGCTTCGACGAGGTACAGCAGGCCTTTCAGCTGTTGTCCAACCCGGCGGACCGGGCGCGCTGGGACCGTGAGCACGCTGAGCCGGCCTCAGCAGGTAGCTGGCCCGGAGCAACGGCAGGCCGCTTCACTGTGTTTCCGGCCTCGGTGGATTTCGGGGTTGTCGTGCGAGGAAACCCTGGTGCCTGGAGAGACGTAGTCGTCACCTGGGCCGATGCGCCGTCCGAGCGCATCGAGGACAGCCGCGGCGGCGAGTGGTGGAGCGTAACGCACACGGGCAGCCTGGGCCCAACGCCCTGTTCTCGCTCTACTGCTCCACCCTCAAACCAAAACCAGCCCAGTGTCCGTAACGGGCTCGGCACCCGTCCGGTTTCGTGTGCAGTTCGATCGCATCGAGATCAGACGGGCGTGCTCGCCGGCACTTCTATGGCGCGCGGCGTCCCCCGGGCTACGATCGCCTCATGAGCAGCGGCATGACCAGGGCCACCTTCACGCGGATGCGGGACGGCACTGCAGAGGAGTACGCCCTCATCCACGCGCGTGAGGAAGCGTACAACCGGACCCTGTACCTGCGGGTGCTGGAAGCGGTGCGGGCACTTGGGGCAGCGGAGCCGGACCCCGGGTACGCGGTCAGCCGGCTGGCACACAGCCTGCAGTCCGCCACCAGGGCGGAGCGGGACGGCCGGCCCGCCGACTACGTGGTGGCCGCGCTGATCCACGATATCGGCGACGGCCTGGCCCCCTACTCGCACGGCAGCTACGCGGCAGCGGTGCTGCGCCCGTTCGTCTCGGAGGAGCTGTGCTGGATCGTCTCCCATCACCCGCTGTTCCAGATGCACTACTACGGTGCTCAGACGGGGGACGACGTTAACG
>Ga0134126_10012393_pt1 | contig 10770 bp, 9 predicted proteins | sample KB31752_FD_96881 | JGI IMG/M metagenome (GOLD analysis project Ga0134126, IMG submission 96881) | Terrestrial soil microbial communities with excess Nitrogen fertilizer from Kellogg Biological Station, Michigan, USA - KB3-175-2 | ecosystem: Environmental > Terrestrial > Soil > Unclassified ...
AAATCTTTATTGCATAATAATGGCAGGCGGTGTTGGCAGCCGCTTTTGGCCAATGAGTAAAACAGTAAAACCTAAACAATTTTTAGATGTGTTAGGCACAGGCGAAACTTTATTACAAAATACAGCTCACCGTTTTTCTAAACTTTGTCCGCCCGAAAACATATACGTAGTTACATCAGAACAATATAAAGATTTAGTAGCGGAGCAACTTCCAAAAATACCCAAAGAAAATATTTTATTAGAACCCGCACGAAAAAATACCGCTCCCTGTGTAGCATACGCTTCGTATAAAATTCATAAAAAAAATCCTAATGCAGTTACAGTAGTAGCACCAAGCGACCACTTAATAACAAAAGAAGATGTTTTTTTAAAAGCGGTAAAATCTTGCTACAGCAAAGCTAAAGCCGAAGATTGTTTACTTACTATTGGCATTAAGCCAACACGTCCTGATACCGGTTACGGGTACATACAATTTGTGGAATCGCCAACTGCAGAAAAAGACGATCGTATAAAAAAAGTAAAAACATTTACTGAGAAACCGGATGCTGAAATGGCTAAGTTTTTTATGAAGAGTGGCGATTTTTTATGGAATGCGGGCATTTTTATTTGGAGTACAAAAAGCATCATTAATGCAATAGAACAACACGAACCTGAGCTTGCTGCATTGTTTAGAGATGAAAATAATTTATACAATACAGATAAAGAAATTGATTTTATAAAGAACGCATATGTGTCGTGTAAAAACATATCGATTGATTATGCAGTAATGGAACGAGCTAAAAACGTATATGTTCGTGCGTCTATTATTGGCTGGAGCGACCTTGGTACCTGGGGTAGCTTATACGAACATATTAAACACGATAAAAACCATAACGCAGTAGTAGGTAAAAACACTATGTTGTACGACACCAAAAACTGCATTATAAACGTACCTAAAGATAAACTGGTGCTTATACAGGGTTTAGAAGATTATATTGTTGTTGAATCGGATGGCATTTTATTGATTTGCAAAAAGCAAGATGAACAACAGATACGCAATTTTGTAAACGACGTAAAAGTGAAAAAAGGCGAAAAATTCGTTTAATGTTTGTCGATACACACACACATCTTTATTCCGAAGAATTTAGTACTGATATTGATGAGGCTTTGAAAAAAGCTATTGATGCTGGTATTGAAAGATTCTTTCTTCCCAATATAGATTCTTCTTCAGCCGACGGAATGCATCATTTGTGCGAAAAACACCCACAACATTGTTTTCCTATGATGGGCTTGCACCCATGTTCTGTTAAAGAAAATTATAAAGAAGAATTAGTTATCGTCTATAAATATTTGCAGTCGAGAAAATATGTTGCAGTTGGTGAAATTGGAATTGATTTATATTGGGATAAAACTTTTTATAAAGAGCAGGTTGAAGCTTTTGAACAGCAAATAAACTGGGCGCTTGAATTTAATTTACCCATTGTTATTCATTGCAGAAACTCTTTCGATGAAATTTACGAAGTGCTTTGCAGTTTTAAAAAACTACCCAAAGGCATTTTTCATTGTTTTAGTGGCAATGCCGAACAGGCACAAAAAATTATAGACAAAACAAATTTTAAATTGGGCATAGGCGGTGTGGTAACATTTAAAAATAGTGGACTTGATAAAGCAATTGAGAACGTTGATTTAAAACATTTGGTTTTAGAAACCGATTCTCCTTATTTAGCACCTATGCCTTATCGTGGCAAAAGAAACGAGTCGGCTTATATTCCTTTAATCGCTGCAAAAATTGCTGAGGTAAAAAAATGCTCTTTGTTAGAAGTAGCTAATGCGACAACAGATAATGCAAAAGAAATTTTTGGTTGGGAGTAAATAATTTACTTTTTATAGGTGCCGTATTTATCAAGTAAATAAATAAACGAAGTAATAGTAGCTGCTCCTAATTCTAATTCTCGTTCGTTTACATGTTCAAAAGTATCATCAGCTGTATGGTGGAAATCAAAATAGCGTTGTGAGTCTGGTTCTAAACCAAACTGCGGTACCCCTAATTTTTCTAATTCACCAACATCTACACCGCCGCCACCTTGTTTTATAAAAACAAAGTAAGGTTCAAAAAGAGGTTGCCATTTTTTATAGTAAAGTAAAGTATCTTTTTTTGCATCAACGCCAATAGCCTTTGGCGTAAAGCCACCCATATCACTTTCTAAAGCGGCAATGTGTTTCTTATTTTCTTTAGCCGCCATTGCAGCATAACTTTTTCCACCACGTGTCCCATTCTCTTCGTTCATATATGCAACAGCACGAATGGTATGTTTGTTTTTAATGCCTAATTTTTTAAATGCAGTAAGCACTTCTATGCTTTGTACAATGCCTGCACCATCATCGTGTGCACCTTCGCCTAAATCCCAACTATCAAGATGTCCGCCAACAACAATAACCTCGTTAGGAATTTCGTTTCCACGAATTTCGCCAACCACACTATAAGAAGGTTCATCAGGCAATGTCTTGCAATCAGAAAATAAATACAATTCAAGATTTTTATTTTGAGCTAATAGTGTGCTTAATCTTTTAGCCCCTGTAATACTAATAGCAAATGCGGGAATTTTTTGTGGAACTAAACTATCGTATCTCATTGTGCCGGTATGCGGAAAATCATTATCCGCCGTGCTCATAGATTTTGTGATAGAAGCTACTGCTCCGTATTTTGCTGCCATTGATGCGCCACTTCTGTATTTAACGGCTTTACCATAAGCGCCTCCTGTATGTACAAACGTTTTATCAAACGATACATTGTAAAAAACAATGTTGCCTTTTATCTTTTCTGCGCCCAGTTTTTCTAACTCTTCGAAAGAAGATACTTCAATTACTTTAGCTGTTATTCCTTGCGTTGGTGTTGCTACAGAATTACCTAAAGCACAAACAGCAAACGATTCTAACTTGTTTTTTGAATTGCCGCTTACATAACATTTCTCTTTTGTGCCTCGCACCCAATGCGGTACCATGCAAGGCACTAAATACACAGTATCTGCACCTGCTTTTATCATAGCTTGTTTAGCCCAAGCAACTGCTTTTTCAGCTTGCTTGCTTCCGCTTAAACGTGCACCAACATCTTTACATAACGTATGTAAGTTGCTATATGATTTACTTTCCGTTAAATTGTAGGAATAAATTTTTCGAATAATAGTGGAATCCGAATTCTCTTGGGCAGACAAAATATTTACAAGAAAAATAAGAGGAATAAAAAATCTCATATTTGCAGGTAACTAAATCTATTAGAATTTAGCCCTTACCTTACGTGATCTCTTTCTGTTTTTCTTAAAGAAGAAAGAACCGTATCTGCTTCTATAGAAACTACCGTGACCACGGATTACATAACTATAGTTAAGACTCATGGTCATATATGTATCATTGTGCTTAGAATCACCACGTTTGTTGTTAGGATTAGCTTGATTGGCATTATATCCAAAATTAGCTAAGAAGTTTTGATCACCTCCGGCAGTTTGTAAATTAGAACGATTTGCTAAAGCAGCTCCTTGCGGACTAAGGGTAGAAGGATTTACATAACGTTTACTTACATCATCTAAATAGTCGGTAAATGTAACGCGCCAGTTATATTCAAAACCAATACGATGTTTTTTTCTAACAGTAAAATAAAATCCTGTACCTAAAGGAACTACACCTTGCCACAAACTGTAATGAGTGTTTTCCGTATGAAGCGGCTGCAAAGCAACCCACTCACCTTCGTAATAAGCCTTAGGGTTATGATGCATTATACCAATTCCGGCAAATACATAAAAGTTGAAAGATAATTTGAAACGGTAACTAGAGCCTAAATCCTGATTTTCGTAAATAGTAAGTTGTGGAGTAGCACTTAACTCAAATATATCGTTTCTAAAATTAAGGTTACGAGCGTGACGAGCAGGATTGGTAGAAAGAGAATCAGCGCCTTGTACACGTTGATAAGCAAACTGAGCACGCAGCGATAATTTTGGGTTAAATTTATAACGCACAAATCCAGCTCCGGCCCAACGAGTTTCGGCTAATTTCATGTCGCTGATAAAATCTCGTCGAGATTTATCTTTACCACCAATATCACCTAAATAATTAGATGCACCAAGTTGAAAGCCATAATCCCAACGGTATTGGGCAACAGCCAAACTGCTTAGAAGTACCGATATAATAAATAACCTTAGACGCATTAATTTTAATTAGCCTACAAATATAATTAAATTTCTATTTTAGCCAAGAAAACTAACCTATATTTTGACCGATGAAGAATGCAGTTTGCTCGCTTTTTGAGATAAAATATCCCATTATACAAGGGGGGATGATTTGGTGTAGTGGCTGGCGCCTGGCTTCGGCAGTTAGTAATGCGGGGGGCTTAGGGCTTATTGGTAGCGGAAGCATGTATCCAGAAGTGCTTAGAGAGCATATACAAAAATGTAAGCAAGCCACCAGCAAGCCTTTTGGGGTTAATGTACCGCTTTTATATCCTGAGATTGATAAACTGATGGAAATTATTGTGGAAGAAGGTGTAAAAATTGTATTTACATCGGCCGGAAACCCAAAAACATGGACGCAACACCTAAAAAAACATGGTATAACTGTTGTGCATGCCGTTTCTAACATAAAATTTGCTTTAAAATGTCAGGAAGCAGGCGTGGATGCAATTGTTGCTGAAGGTTTTGAGGCTGGAGGACATAACGGACGAGAAGAAACAACTACATTAGTACTTATTCCAACTATAAAGAGGGTTATACAAGTGCCTTTAATTGCGGCTGGTGGTATAGGCTCAGGAGAGGCTATGGCGGCCGCTTTTTGTCTTGGGGCAAGTGGAGTGCAAATTGGTAGTTTGTTTGCAGCAACACAAGAGTCATCGGCACATCCAAATTTTAAAGAGGCTATTGTAAAATCGGCAGAAGGGGATACGCAGCTTACTTTAAAGCAACTTACCCCTGTTCGACTAATTAAAAATAAATTTTTTAAAGATGTAGATGCAGCCGAAAAACGTGCGGCCAGTATAGAAGAACTTGAAAAATTGCTGGGTAGAGCACGTGCCAAAAAAGGCATGTTTGAAGGTGATTTAGAAGAAGGAGAACTGGAAATTGGTCAGGTTAGTGGAGCTATAAAAGAAATAAAACCGGCAGCTAAGGTAATTAACGAACTAGTTGCTGATTTTAAAAAAGCACAGCAAAATCTTGCTACTTTTGCCTTCGATTAAACTGTAAATTACACCATTACCCCTCTAAACCTTGATTACTTTTTGCGAAAAACATAAAGAGAAAATGCGTAAAAAACCTCAGCGTAAGTTGTATGGTAATTATACGTTTACCTTTTATGAAAGCATGATAGAGGTTGATAAAACAGCTTGGAATGAAGTGTTGGCAGATACAAATTTTTTTTTAAATACTGATTATTTACAACTTATAGAAAACCTACACAAGCCACAATTAGCGCACCGCTACGCAATTGTTTACCAAAACAAAAAACCGGTTTTTGTTTGTTGTTTTCAGATTATTGATTTTACTGCCGATGTGTTTGGTGAGCTTGTAGAATCTCAAATAACCGACCTAACATCAAAGCGATTAAAACTGTTTGATAAATACATAGATAAGTATAAAGATCAAATAATTATGCGCTTGGTTACCTGCGGAAATAATTTTGTGAGTGGAGAACATTGCTTTGTTTGTTCATCAAAAATAAAGAGGGCAGATGCTTTTTTTATTTTGGAAAAAATAAGTAATGTAGTATCGAAAGAAGAAAAATTAAGAGGTACAATTTCAGCAACACTAATAAAAGATTTTTATACTAGCCGTTTGCCAAAAGAAAAAACATTAGAAGAAAATAAGTTTGTTGAGTTTATTGTAGAACCCAATATGGTTGTTGAAATACCTGACAAAACAAGCGATTTGAATGATTATATAGCTTTGTATTCTAAAAAATACAGAAATCGCGCTAAAAATATTTTTAAAAACGGAACACAAATAACCAAGAAAAATTTATCTGCCGAGGAAATAAAAACACATCAAAAGCAATTATATAAATTGTATGAAAATGTGTTTATGCACGCAAAATTTAAACTGGTAAAACTTGCCGAAGATTATTTTTACGAAATGAGAAAAAGTTTTTCGGATGTTTTTTTTGTTACAGGATATTTTTTAGAAGACAAATTAGTTGGGTTTGATTCGGGTTATTATTTACCTGATGAAACTTTAGAGGCACACTATATTGGCGTAGATTATGAGATCAATAAGGAACACGAACTTTATCAAAACATATTATATCATTTTATAGAATTAGCTATCGTTAATAACAAAAAGCAATTAAATTTAGGAAGGACCGCTTCTGAGATTAAAAGTACTGTAGGTGCAAAAGCACATGAATTAGTTTGCTATATAAAACCTCAAAACACAGTTAGTAAGGTAGTTTTAAACCCGTTTATAAGCTTTTTGCAACCTACGGAGTGGATTCCGAGAAACCCATTTAAAGAGGATTAATCGCAAAAATAAATCTTGCTTTATTTAAACTAATTATTATTTTTGTTCAGAATTTTTGAGTTATGATGTTAGACCTGTTTGATTTTTACGACAAAATGGAGCGCAATAATATATTGCTCTCTTTTAAGGGTGACATCACTTCTGATTTGTTAACGTCTATTTTACAGATAATGGAAAGTAAGATGGACAACTTTCAGGAAGAACCAAAAACAAAGAAAAAAGTGTACAATGTTTTGGTAGAATGCTTGCAAAATTTGTATCACCATATGGATGAGGCGCCTGTAGATAGTGGAGAATATGGTCGCTCGGCAATTTTTATGATAGGAAAATTAGACGGAGCCTACAATGTAATTACCGGGAATTATATTTTAAATGAAAATGTATCGGGGTTAAAAAGCAGGTTAGATGAGGTAAACTCATTAACAAAAGACGAATTAAAAGAATATTATAAACAGATATTAAATAATGGAGAAATGTCGCTTAAAGGCGGTGGTGGATTAGGAATGGTTGATATTGCTCGTAAAACGGGTCAAAAATTACACTATACTTTTCAGCCTATCGACGAAAAAGTTTCATTTTTTAGTTTAAATATAAAAGTAACGCTAAACCAATAATAACGCAGCTATGGAAAAGTTCACTCTTGACGGAACACCAAAAACACCCACCATCAATTTCGATTTAGGAAGTGGTGTATTAGAAATTAAAGGTCGCTCTATCCCTGAAAACTCAATTGAGTTTTACAAGCCATTAGTAGACAACCTTGAGAAATACGGATTAAGCCCAAAACCGGCTACTACTGTAAACGTACAACTTGAGTATTTTAATACAAGTTCGTCTAAATGTATTTTAGATGTATTTAAAAAATTAGAAGCTATACATAAAGGTGGTAGCTCAGTAACTATTAACTGGCATTACGAAGAAGATGATGAAGATATGTTAGAAGCTGGCGAAGATTATCAAGCTATCATTAGCGTGCCATTTAAAATGGTACAAGTAGCTGAGTAATTTTTTTTCCGATAAATTATAAAAACACCTAACACTTTATGTGATTAGGTGTTTTTTATTTTATAAAAAATGAAGTGATTATTTATAGGAAGTTCTTTTTAAAATCTCTTTTAAAATTTCTTTATCTGCATCTGTTAATGTAATTCCACGTCTATCCATTACACGTTCGGCAACTTCAAATGCCTTGTTAATTTCATATTTTTCAAGTTTATCTGCCCCTCCCCATGAGAATGATGGCACATGGGTAGCAGGAAAACCTCCTCCAAAAATATTTGCATTTACACCTACAACTGTGCCGGTGTTAAGCATTGTGTTAATGCCTGTTTTACTGTGGTCGCCCATAATTAAACCGCAAAATTGCAAACCTGTGCTAATCATTTTGTGTTGGGCATAATTATATGCTTTTACCTCGGCGTAATTATTTTTTAAATTAGAGTTATTTGTATCTGCACCTAAATTACACCATTCACCTATTACAGAATTTCCTAAAAAGCCATCATGCCCCTTATTACTGTAACCAAAAATTACAGAATTATTTACTTCGCCACCAACTTTACTATGTGGACCTATGGTTGTTGGCCCGTATATTTTGGCACCCATTTTTAACTCGCTGTGTTCGCATAAAGCAAAACCACCACGAATTAAGCAACCCTCCATAACCACAGCATCTTTACCAATATAAACTGAACCACCTTGCGTGTTAAAAGTTGCACACTCAATGTTAGCACCTTTTTCAACAAAAATTTTGCCTTTACCAATTATTTTATTGCTTTTAGAAAGTGGTTTTGATTTTCGACCTTTCGTAAGTAAAGTAAAATCAGCTTCTAATTCAATTCCGTTATTTTTAAAAATATCCCAAGGAAAATTAAGTATAGAGCCTTTTGTTTTGGATTGAATTTTAGTGAATTTTATAAACGATTCGTCAGGATTGTTTGTGCAATAAGCTAATAGCACACTATCTTTATATAAAGCCTGCGAAGGCTTTAGTTTATTTATTTCGTTAACTAAATTATCATCGGGGCAAACCCTACCGTTAACATAGATAGTGGTTTGTTTTTCGTTTGCGTGATACGGAAATTTTTCGGCCAAATAAATAGGGCAGATGTATGAAAAATCTTTTTTTAAACGCAACTCCCATTTTTCTTTAATGGTTAAAATACCGATACGTATTTCACAAGTAGGGCGTGTAAATGTTAAAGGCAATAAGTCGCTCCATTGGACATCATCAAACAAAACATAATTCATAACACTAAAGGATTTTATTAGCGCAAGTTAACAAACAATTTTTTGATTGCATTTTTTGTATTATTAGGTGGAAGATATAATTAATAGTGTACTTTGCTTTACACAGAAGAAATTCAGAATTCAATATAATTTTTGTAACTTTTAGTTAAATTTTAGAAAAACCATTATTTTTTCGTTAACTTTACTACAAACAAACCACTTTTCTGCGCTTGAGCTTATTTATCGATGTATTTTTTATTTTATAGCTTAAGTGTTGACTAGTGCATAAATTTTTGATATGCGCATTATAACATATATTTTAATTTTTTTTTCGAGCGTTACTTTTGCACAGCAGGACGATGCATATAAAGCATTTTTAAAATGTAGTTCTGTTGCTATTCATAAAGCTCAGAAAGAAATGCTATCTCATAAAACAGATGATGTGGGTGGGTTATTAGCAAAATCAATTATTCTCCAAAATAATGCACTTAAGCTTTACAAGTTAAATAGTAGCCGGGCAATATGTACGAGTGCTTTGGCCAGGAATTATGCGGCCAGTGTAATAAAAAAAATGAATGGAAAATCAGATGCGTTTTATTTAATCCATGACGATGAAAAAATGCTACTTAATAACTGTCCTAATGATGTAGAACTATACAATGAAAGTAAACAAGCGGCTAATGACCCATCAGAACTTGATAAAGACTATATAAATTCTTTTAATAATTTAAAGATTGATTTTAACTAAGTTGAAATGAAAAAACTGTTACTATTATTTTTGTGTTGCGTAAGTTTAAAAGGATTCTCTCAGGGTGCGCCTGCTTGTCCAAATGTTACCACGGCCCCAACTCAAACTATTTGTGGCGGACAAAGTGCCACACTTTCTTCAACATTAGTTACTAGTTATGCAACAACTAGTTATAGCGTAAGTTCTATCCCTTATACGCCATACCCTTATGCGGGAACAGCAATTAACGTTGGTACGGATGATGTTTGGAGTCCGGCACAAAATTTACTTTTTCCGTTTTGTTTTTTTGGAAACACTTATACTCAATGTGTAATAGGGGCAAATGGACATATAACTTTTGATTTGACTTATGCTGGTGGATATGATTCTTATGCTGTAAACACCCCTCTTCCGTCTACAGCTAATATGCCTGCAAATACTATTAATGCAGTTTTTAGAGATATAGACCCTGCATTAGGAGGAAACACTTATTACTTAACAGGTGGAACTTCTCCTTGTAGATATGTTGTAATTAGTTGGTCTAACATTCCGTTATATGACAAGGGGGCTGGAATTTGTAATGGAACCCCTAATTCTACTTTTCAGATGGTGTTATATGAAAATACCAATTTTATAGATGTATACATTGATAACAGTTTTTCTTGTGCAGCTTGGGAAAATGGAAATGGAATAGTAGGAATACAGGATGCTACTGCATCAACTGCAGTATGCCCTCCTGGAAGAAATAACACTACATTTTCGGTAAATGGTACGCCCGAAGCATGGCGTTTTACACCAACTGGAGCACCTTCATATACATTTAATTGGTCGGCTCCCGGAGCACCTAATTTTAGTACAGCTAACTCTATAGCTGTTAGCCCTACGGTTACAACAACTTACACAGCCTCTATGGTACTTACTAATTGTGATGGAAGTAGCTTTACAACTACCGCTACACAAGAAGTAGTTGTAAATAACCCGGCAACTATAACAGCTGCCAGTTTTACAACTTGTCCGGGAGACCCAATAACATTAACTGCGGTTGGTACGCCAACTAGTATTCCTGTAGCATTTAATTGGAGTACGGGTGCTACAACAAATACTATTTCGGTAAACCCAGGAACCACTACTTCATATACTGTTACGGGTTCAACGGCAAGCTGTACTAATACGGCAGTGGCCACAGTAACAGTTACACCAACACCAACAGTAACAGTAAATAATGCTTCTGTATGTTCTGGGGGAACTGCTACATTAACAGCTAATGGTGCAACTACATATAATTGGACAACAGGCACTACACCTACAACAGGAAGTGTTGTAACGGTAAGCCCTGGT
>Ga0134126_10012394_pt1 | contig 10769 bp, 6 predicted proteins | sample KB31752_FD_96881 | JGI IMG/M metagenome (GOLD analysis project Ga0134126, IMG submission 96881) | Terrestrial soil microbial communities with excess Nitrogen fertilizer from Kellogg Biological Station, Michigan, USA - KB3-175-2 | ecosystem: Environmental > Terrestrial > Soil > Unclassified ...
TATGGAGAAATTCCTCTACCGGCGCAACGAGATCCAGGCCGCCTCCATCGATAGCATCGTCCGACGCCATTCGCTGTTCGTAGGGGTAGGGGCCGCCCATCTTCCGGGCAAACGCGGGGTCATCGAATTGTTACGCCGCAAAGGGTATACCCTTCGCCCCGTGAGGATGCCGGATCAGGACGCTGCCCGCCGCGATGACATCGACAAGATCAGGGTGCCGGTGAGCTTCTCGCTCTTCAGCTCACCCGACGGCGCCTTTTCCGTTCAGCTGCCGGGAAAACTTTACCGCCGCACGGACAGCCGCTCTCCCGACTCCTGGCAGTATGCCGACATGAGCAACGGAGCCTATTATATGATCGACAGGGTCAGGACCCACGCCTCCTTCCTCGGCCAGACGAGCGAGACCCTGCTGAAAAAAGTGGACAGTCTCCTCTACGAGAATATACCGGGGAAAATTCTCAAAAAGACACCCGTTACCCGCAATGGCTACAAAGGCTTCGACATCACTGCCCGCACCCGTCGCGGCGATATTCAACGTTACAATATCCTGGTGACCCCCTACGAAGTTTGGGTGTTCAAGATGAGCGGCAACAACAATTATACCGATGGCCCCGAAGCCGACCAGTTCTTCAACTCCATCCACATCCGCAACGGCAACACCCGGGGCTGGAATAGCTTCACCCCCGCACGCGGCGGCTTTACCATCCGCTGGCCACATACTCCGGCACAGAACAAGGACCTGTCCGGGATCGATGACCTCGTCCGCTGGGAATATGAAGCCGCAGACTCGCTCACCGGCAATTCCTACCTCCTCTGGAAGTCCACGGTGCAGAACTACCACTTCCTGGAAGAAGACACCGCCGACCTCGCGCTCATGGAACAAAGTTTCCGCAGCTCCGAATACATCGACCATCTGCTCTCGCGCCGTATTGGCCGGTTGGACCGGCATGAATGTCTCGATGCGACCTACCAGGGGAAGGACGGCTCCTTTATCCGTGCGAAATTCATCCTTCACGGGGCCGACTACTACGTACTCGCCGCCCATAGCCGCGGGAAAGAAAGAACATTCACCAACTTCTTCGATTCCTTTGCCTTTACGCCTTATAGCTATCCTCATTTCAGGGATTATATAGACTCGTTCATGCACATCAGCGTGACCACTCCCATGGTCCCCGATGTCGACGCCGGCATGCGCCGCATCGTAGAACGCGCATCGAGCGAAGAGTTCCTCAATTCTATTCCGGACTATAATAGCTACTGGCCGCGCCCCAAGACAGCTCTCTTCCAGGACGATTCCACCGGCGAGGCCGTCTACGTCTCCGTAGAAACCTTCCCGAAATATTATTATCCCAAGGATACCGCCACGTTCTGGCGCGACGAGACAAACGAAAAAAGACTCCGCCGCGATCTCGTCGTGAGCGACCGCCGGCCCTATCATGACGGTACCCGTTTTGGCTACCGGTATACCCTCACCGATACCAATACTACCCGCCGGCTCGACATGTGGGCCTTCCTCGACGGCAAATATCTCTTCCGCGTCGTCTCGCTCACCGATTCGCTCCAGGACAGCAGCGTCTTTCTGGATCGGTTCTACAGTACGCTGAAACCATTCGGTCTTTCATCTTCCGCTTCGTTCTTCACCAGCAAGCTGGATACCTTCTTCCACGACTTCTATAGCAAAGATTCCCTCGTCGCAAAAAAAGCCCGCGAGGCGATCCCCAATGTCTACTTTGGCCCCGCCGGTGTCCCCCTGTTGCTCAAGGCCATCAACAGCCTTCCCTATAACGATAAGGATTATTTGGAGACCAAGACAAAGCTCATCAACGAGCTGGGCTACATTAACGATTCCCTTGCCATTCCCGGCGTAGTAGCGGGCCTCAAAAGCGTCTACGAAAAGGCAGGCGACACCAGCATGCTCCAGAATGCCGTCCTCAAAGCGCTCGCTCACCATAAGACCACCGCGGCGTATAAGCTGCTCGGTGAGCTGATGAGCCAGGACCCACCCGTTTTCGATAACAGCTCCGATTACAACTACCTTTTCCGCGATATCGGCGACTCCCTCGGCATGGCCCGCATCCTCTTCCCCGGCCTGCTTCAGCTGGCCAGCGTCGACGACTACAAAAGCAATATCCAATCCCTGCTGGCCGACCTGGTCGACAGCGACTATCTGCATGCCGCCGACTACGCGTCGTATTTCAGCCAGATCTATTTCGATGCCAAGATCGCCTGGAAAAAACAAGAGGGAAAAGACGAAAAGAAATGGCAGAAGGCGGAAGAAGGGAGCGACGACAATAGCGATGCCGACGACGATAACCAGAGTAATGCGCTCAATGACTACGCCACCCTGCTCGAACCCTTTTATAACCGGAATCCTACCATCCCGCATTTCTTCGATAAGCTGCTGCAAAGCCGTGATGCGTCGTTACGACTGACGACAAGTCTCCTCCTGCTGCGTCGTCATCATGACGTGCCTGACTCGGTGCTCCAGTCGCTGGCAGCAGACGATGCCACCCGCGCCGCGCTGTTTCAGGGGCTCACCGATATCCATCACCAGAACAAATTCCCGAAGAAATACCGGACACAGGAAGATATCGCCCGGAGCCTGCTCGTAGCCGGACACGGTACCGACGACTTCGCCGCGATCGAGCTCGTGGCGATGCAGCCCACCCAGTTCAAACAAACCAAAGGGACCGTTTATTTCTTCAGATATAAGATCACAAAAGATGACCCCTGGATGTTGGGGCTTAGCGGTATCCAGCCGGGGGATCACATTAGCACCGACCCCTCCCTCGTGGTAGTCACCGGCAAAAAGATCCATGACGACACGCCCGAGATCCAGCAGTTCCAGGAACAATGGCGCCGGGTGCTGCTGTCCCGCCGTAAAAGCGCCGCCAATTTCTTCCAGGATAACGAATATGCACTCCGTCAGGACGACGATCAGTGATGTATCATCGGGATCGCCGCGATAAGCTTCCTCGTATAATCGCTTTGGGGATGCCGGTAGATGTGCTCCGCGTCACCCGCCTCCTCGATCCGGCCCTTGTTCATCACCACGATGCGATCGCTGATGTACCGGATGACGGAAAGATCGTGTGAGATAAAGACCACGGTAAATCCAAATGCCGCCTTGAGATCGTTTAGCAGATTGAGTACCTGCGCCTGCACGCTGACGTCGAGCGCGGACACGGATTCATCGGCGACGATAAAAGAGGGCCGCAAGGCCAGCGCCCGCGCGATCACGATCCGCTGCCGCTGCCCGCCGGAGAACTCATGCGGCCAGCGGTCATAGTGCTCCGGCCGCAGACTCACCTTTTCCAACAAAGCGATCACTTCGTCCCTCCGTTGCACGGCCGTGCCGCCGATGCCATGTACCTTCATGGCCTCCGAGATGGCGCTGCCCACCGTGAGCCGGGGATTCAGCGAGGAATAAGGGTCCTGGAAGATCAGCTGCATACGGCTGCGATAGGGCTTTAGCCCCTCACCCTTTAGTGCCGTCAGCTCCGTACCTTCAAAAAAGATGCGCCCGCCGGTGGGGTCCGACAAACGCAGCAATGCCCGGCCGAGCGTCGTCTTGCCGCAGCCCGACTCTCCCACCAGCCCCAGCGTCTCGCCCGTAAATACCTCGAAGCTTACCCCGTCTACCGCCTTTGTATACCGTAAGACCTTTCCCAATAATGTTTTCTCCGCGGGATACCACACCCGGAGGTCTTCCACCTTCATGAGCACGGCGGGCCCAGCCGCCGGCTTTGCTGCCGGCGCCGCCGGCTCCGGTTCTCTCCCCTCTAAAAAATCACTGACCACCGGCAGCCGCTCGCCCTTCACATGCAAGGCCGGCCGGCAATTCAGCAGCCCCCGGGTATAAGGATGCTGCGGATTCCGGAACAGCTCCCGCACCGGCCCTTCTTCGACCACCTTTCCCCGATACAGGACCAGGGCCCTGTCCGCAATCTCCGCCACTACGCCTAAATCATGCGTGATGAAGATGACACCCATGTCTTCTGTGGCCTGAAGCTGTTTGATCAGTTCCAGGATCGTTTTCTGTACCGTAACATCCAATGCCGTAGTGGGCTCGTCACAGATCAGCAACGAAGGCCGGCTGCTCATCGCCATCGCGATCATCACCCGCTGTTTCTGACCACCGCTGAGCTGATGCGGGTGGCGGTGATACATCCCCGCCGGGTCCGGCAGCTGTACCCGCTCGAACAAGGCGATGGTCTGCTCCCGGGCCTCCCCGGCCGATACTTTATGATGCGCCCGGATGGCTTCCGCCACCTGGTGCCCGCAGGTAAACACCGGGTTTAGCGAGGTCATCGGCTCCTGGAAGATCATCGCGATCTCCGCACCCCGGATATGCTCCAGTGTAGCCGGCGCCTGCTCGAGTAAATTGATGGTGCGTCCATCCCGCCCGGTAAAAAGGATCTTCCCCGACGTATATTTCGCAGGCGGTGAAGCGAGTAGCTGCAAGATGGAAAGGGAAGTAATGGATTTACCCGAACCCGATTCGCCTACCAGCGCCAAGATCTCGCCCCTCCTTACCCGTAAGTTGAGATCGGTGATCGCGGGTGTTAATTGCCCCTCACTCTCAAAACTGATTCCCAGCTGTTCAATTGACAATAGATCCGACATGCAGACCTAAAAATAAGGATTTTGCCGGTTGCTCAGGGCTGCTTCTGGATATTCGTTACATCGTTGGATACCGCCGGCATCGTATAAGGGACCATCATACAAGTAAAATAGATCTTGTTCGTCAGCGAGTCGGGAAGCGGACCATTCAGCGTGAACGAAAAGGTATCGCCGGTGTTCATACCCGCCTGGTCCATCAGGATCCAGTCCTTGACCGTAAACACATTGGCAAAAGTGCTGCCCGTTACCGGGTCGGTCCAGCGCGGCACTACATTGCTATCGGCAAAAGAACCGCTCAATATCTGGACGATATAATGACCACAGCCGGGATTTTCTACTACAGTACCCATTAACGTGGGAGTAGGATGAGGGATCAGGGTGGAACGTCTGCAGGCAACGGCACAAAGAACCACCAGGAGGATTAGGCAGGGTTTCATATGGTTTTTCCACTTTGACAAATCTCGCGATCCCACCGTTGCATCAAGCCGCTGCCGCTTGTCAAAAACGCAGATGCCTTACCGTAACACCATTGTTGATCAGCTGTTTCAGCGAATCGATGCCGATCCGGATATGCCTTTCGACATATTCCGCCGTGATCTTCAGATCGCTATCGGCCGTCTTTACGCCTTCCGGCGTCATCGGCTGATCGCTTACCAGCAGCAAGGCCCCCGTAGGGATCTTATTATAAAAACCCACGGAAAAGATCGTTGCGGTCTCCATATCGATGGCATAAGCCCTTACCTTCTGCAGGTACTCCTTAAAGTGCTCGTCGTGCTCCCAAACCCGGCGGTTCGTGGTATAGACCGTCCCTGTCCAGTAGTCCACCGCATATTCGCGGATGGTGGTGGAGATGGCCTTTTGCAGGGCGAAGGCCGGTAACGCCGGCACCTCGGGCGGGAAATAATCGTTAGACGTACCTTCGCCGCGGATCGCCGCGATCGGCAGGATCAGATCACCCAGCTTGTTGCGCTTTTTCAGACCGCCGCATTTGCCAAGAAAAAGCGCTGCCTTGGGCTGAATGGCCGTTAACAGGTCCATGATCGTCGCTGCTCCGGGACTTCCCATCCCGAAATTGATGATGGTGATATCCCCTGCGGTTGCGCATTGCATCGGCCGGTGCTCACCGATTACCTCGACATTATGCCAATCCGCAAAAAGATGCACATAGTTGTCGAAGTTAGTCAGCAGGATATACTTGCCAAAGTTCTCCAATTTCTCCCCGGTATAACGGGGAAGCCAGTTATTGACGATATCTTCTTTAGTTTTCATTTATCCGTAAATTTAACAAATAGTTTTGGGCTATGATCAAGATCTACTATCCGGGCTACCCTTTTAAGATACGCGAACCCGAAAAAGACAAGGAAGAGATTTGGGATGAACTCCGCAAACAGTGGGTCCGTCTGACCCCGGAAGAGTGGGTAAGGCAGAACTTTGTCCAATACCTGCTGGTAGTAAAGAACTATCCTGCCGCTTATATTGCGGTAGAAAGAAAGATGAAGCTGGGTGAGCTTAACAAGCGGTTCGACTTGCTGGTCTTCGACAAAGGGGCACAACCCTGGATGCTCATCGAATGCAAAGCAATGGATGAAAAGCTCGACAGCCGGGTGCTCTGGCAGGTCCTGCGCTATAACATGGCCACTCCCGTGAAATTTATCGTGATCACTAACGGCGGGGAGTGCCACGCCTTTATTCGCGGAGAAAAGGATTTCGACGAGCTCTCCGCCCTGCCGGCTTACAGCGAGTGAGTCTCTAACTATTTAGCACACCTGAATATACTTTTGTTTCATACCCCACACGAACGCGCCCTCCTTGCTGATATTGGTCGAACAACTGCCGCAGATCCCCGATCATCGGCGCAAAGCCGGGCCCGGATTTGGGCATATAGGACGACGAGAGCAGCCGCCCCCTGAGCCCTTCGAAATCGAACCACTGCTCATTAGGAAACGCCTTCACTCGAAAAGCGCAAGGGTGAAAGAAGCTCCCGATCTTCTCGTCCGAAATATTCCGGTGATTGGTGGTCTTGTAATCCTTTCCGTGCCGTTCGATCAGGGCGTCGTACGCGGCCTCGAAGGGCGATTGCGCCAGCCGTTCGTTCCACACCAGGACCACGACCCCGCCGGGACGCAGGATACGCGCAAATTCCGCGCGGCTCTTTACTGCGTCGAACCAATGAAAGGCCTGCCCCGCTACGATAAGCAGCACCGACCCCGCAGCCAGCCCCGTCGCCTCCGCCGTTCCGTCGATGCTGATAAAATGGGGATCACCCCCAAGCAATTCCTCCGCCTTCGCCCGCATCTCCGCATTGGGCTCGACGGCAAAGACCCGGTTGCCCCCACCATCGTTATGAACCAGGAACAGCTCCGTCAGAATGCCCGTGCCCGACCCAATATCGGCCACATCCCATGAGCCGTCAAAAGAATAAGTTTGCTGAAGATAGGGGAGGATAGCCTCCGGATAATGCGGCCGGTATTTGACATAATCCTCCACCCGGTCGCTAAAACGCGTAGTGTTATCGGACATGCCGCTAAATTAGTCATTTATTCACTCCGCAACGCCTTCGTGGGATTCATCAGCGCGGCCCTCACGGCCTGCATGCTCACCGTGACGAGCGCGATCACCACCGCGACGGCTCCGGCGGCAACAAAGATCCACCATTGGATGCGGGTCCGGTAGGCATACTGCTGCAGCCAGTGATGCATGATCAGCCAGGCCACAGGGAATGCGATCAGCGAGCTGAGGGTCACAAGCCGCAGGAACTCCTGTGAAAGCAAACGCGTGAGCCCCGCCACACTCGCCCCCAACACCTTGCGGATGCCGATCTCCTTGATCCTGCGCTCGGCCATATATGCCGAGAGGCCAAACAGCCCCAGACAGCTGATCACGATCGCCAGTACGGCAAAGACGCGCGACAGCTTTCCGATAAGGTCTTCGCTGTGGAAAAGTGCATTGAAGGCATCGTCGACAAAACTGTATTCAAAGGGGTAGCCCGGGTTATCCTGTTTCAACACGGCCTGTATCTTCGTTAGCGCCTCGTCCGCCCTCTCCCCCGACCGCAGCTTCACGTACAGATATCTGGCGCTGCTGCTGTCACAAAAGAAAAGCACCGGCTCCGGCTTGCCATACATATCCCCGAAAACGAAGTCTTTAACGACGCCTACGATCGTCATCCGCGGATTGCCGTCGAACCAGACCTGCTTACCGACGGCGTTGCCCCTGCTCACCATGTTCGCAAGTGTCTCTGTGACCAGCACACTTAAAGAATCGGCAGCCATATCCTGCCGGAAGTCGCGGCCCCCGGCCAGCTGCATCCCGGCCGTCGCCAGGAAACCCGGCGTCACACTGCGATAAGAGACAAGCGGGTTGACCTTCGAATTCTTGCCCTCCCAATTCAGGCCCGAGCCGTTATTGCCGACGCTAAGTGTATTGAAACTGTTGAGCGCAGCATCCTGTACCACACCCGTGTGAAGGAGGTCCTGCCGGATCGTTGGAAAATGGCCAGCCATCTGGCCGCGTACATTGATCGTCAGAAGGTCCTTCATATTATAACCCAGATCACGGTTAAGGATATGGTCGATCTGCCGGTAGATGATCACGGTCGAGATGATCAGCACCACGGAGATGGTGAATTGCGCTACGACCAATCCCTTGCGGATATAGGCCGCACCCGTGCCTTTTATTCGAACCGCTTTAAAAACAGATACGGGATTGAAGCTCGAGAGATACAGGGCCGGATAGCTGCCGGCAACTAATCCGCACATTAGCGTGATACCTGCCAAAGCAGCGATATGTATTGGTTCCAGCAGTTGCAGCTCCAGCGGCTTGCCGATCAGCAGCGCAAAGGCCGGCATCATGAGTGCGATGAGGATAACACCCAGGATAACCGCCATCAGCGATAGCACCATCGCCTCGCCAATGAACTGCCGGATCAATGCCCTTCTTTCGGCGCCCAGCACCTTCCGCACCCCCACCTCTTTCGACCGCTTGTCGCTCCTCGCCGTCGCCAGGTTCATGAAATTGATGCAGGCGATCAGGAGCACGATCCAGGCGATCACCACGAACATCCGCACATAATCGATCCGTCCGCCCACCTGCCTGCCATCCTCGAAATGATCCCGCAAATGCCAGTCGTTGGCGCTGAACAAAAAGGCATGAGCAACCGCAGTCTCCTTTTTCGTCTGGATAAAACCATACAATTTTTGGTTGACCGCCGCGACATTGGCCCCGGGCGCCAGCTCGACATAGGTGCTTGTATTGTTGCTGCCCCAGCTGTCCAGTCCCTTGCCCTGATTGCGGGCATTATAGTAGACCTGGAACGGGATCATCCAGCTCAGCTGTAAGGTAGAATTTACGGGAAAATCCTCGACGACGCCTGCGACGCGATACACCGATTTGTGATCAAATGTCAACGTCTTCCCAAGCGCCTTGTTCTCGCCAAAGAACTCCCGCGCCATTTTCTCGCTGATGACGATCGATGAGAGGTCTGTCGGGACACCGCCTTCGACGAACTTTAGGCCGAAGATGCCGAAAAGCGTGGTGTCGGTGTAGGCGCCGTCCTCATAGATCCCCTTGTCTTCGAGACTGAATAGCACTTGCGTACTTTGTACCCGGCAGGCCGCGGCGATACCCGGGATCTCTTTGGTGATGGCTGGCGCCAGCGGTGTCGGCGTCGAGCCGAATGTCCGTGTCTTGCCGTCGTAAGTCTGATTGGTTTGGAGGTAATAGGTGCGGTCTTTGGCCGCAAAGAACCGGTCATAGCTCAGCTCATCCTCCACCCATAAAAAGATCAGCCCCGCGCAGGCTACACCTATCGCGAGGCCGAATATATTCAGAAAACTATAACCTCTGTTCTTCCACAGATTGCGGAAGGTGATCTTTAGGAAATTGACTGGCATGTTCGATTCGTCTCAAGCCCAATGCCATTCTCTAACAGACTGACATCCACGATCTAATCCATCGCTGTCACCCGCCAACTGTACGTTTCCGAACGTCCGCTGTCCGGTCTGGCCGGCGGTAGCCCCCAGGCGACGCATAGATTATGGGAATATTCCTAATTCCGCATAAGACGTCCCGACTTTATTGATCGCCACCACATAGGCCGCGGTCCGCATATCGGGAATGCTCGGATTGGCATGCCAGGCCTCCATGATCTCGCGCGTAGCGGCGATCATCGTATCCTCGAGCCCACTGTATACCAGGTCGACCTCATCCGCACCATGTGCGATGAATTCTTTTTCTTTCTGGCTTACCTTCTTGCCGGTGAGACCTTCGATCTGGCTCAGGATATGCGTATTCATGTTTTCGGTGAACCGCTTGTCCATCCGGCCATACCGCACATGGCTCAGGTTCTTCAGCCACTCGAAATACGATACCGTAACACCACCCGCATTCAGATACATATCCGGTACGACCAGTGTCCCTTTCTTGGCAAACACTTCGTCGGCATCCGGCGTCAGCGGCCCGTTAGCGGCTTCCCCGATGATCTTCGCTTTCACCCTGGGTGCATTTTTCCCGTTGATCACATTCTCGAGCGCCGCAGGGATCAGGATATCGCACTCCAGCTCCAGCGCCGCCCCCGAATTCTCGATATTGGTTGCTCCCGGGAAGTTCAGGATGCTGCCCGTCTTCTTTCGGTGCTGAAAGACCTCTTCTTCATTGAGCCCGTCCGGGTGCATGATGGCTCCCTCGAATTCCGCCAGTGCGATGACCTTGGCGCCACCCTGCCGGAAGAACTTAGCAGCATGATAACCCACATTGCCCAGGCCCTGCACCACCACCGTCTTGCCCTCCACACCCGGTTTCATCTTCAGCTTGGCCATCATCTCTTCCATATGACATACTTCGCGGATACCATAAAAGACACCCAGACCCGTAGCCTCGCGACGGCCGCGTACACCGCCCTGGCTTACCGGCTTACCCGTGACACAACCCAGCGCATCGATCTCGCCAGGCCGCATGCTCATATAGGTATCCAGGATCCACGCCATCTCACGCTCTCCCGTGCCATAGTCCGGAGCGGGAACGTCCGTACCCGGGCCGATAAAATTCTTCTTGATGAGTTCGGAAGTATACCGCCGCGTGATCTTCTCCAGCTCATACGGCGTATATTTCTTGGGATCGATGCTGATGCCGCCCTTGGCGCCCCCAAA
>Ga0134126_10012396_pt1 | contig 10768 bp, 5 predicted proteins | sample KB31752_FD_96881 | JGI IMG/M metagenome (GOLD analysis project Ga0134126, IMG submission 96881) | Terrestrial soil microbial communities with excess Nitrogen fertilizer from Kellogg Biological Station, Michigan, USA - KB3-175-2 | ecosystem: Environmental > Terrestrial > Soil > Unclassified ...
ACTGCGCTCCTCGCTCGGAAACCATTCCGCCACCGTCTTGCTGGCCGCTGGCCAGTTGAAGCCTTCTCCAATCCCCAGCATGAATCGAAAAGCCGCAAAGCTAAAAACGGAACTCGCGAATCCCGTGAATATGTTGACCACAGACCATAGAATCGCTGCTAGTGCGAGACCAAGTTGCACTCCAATGGCGTCAAGAATGATGCCTCCCAGGAGCCATGTGAAAGCATAAGACACCTGAAACGCACCAAGAATTTTGGCAATATCTGTGTGACTGAAATGATATTGGCGGGCGATCAGCGGTGACAGAATGGAGAAAGACTGTCGGCTGACGTAGTTCGTTACAGTCGAAAAGAAGAGAGTCCAGGCAATCCACCAGCGTACTTTACCTAAGCTCTTTCTTCTGGGAAGCTCTCGTCTCCGACCCCGATCAAGCATTGCGTGTGGCTCCACTTCCGTATCTGAGTCGCGTACTTAAAAAAAGAGCGTAGCACTGCCAGCCGTGCCTTGCTGCGCGGACGATTGTCCCGTTCTGTCCCAGATGATCCAGGGAGGCCAGAATCCGATCATTCATATATTTCCATGAGCACAAGAACTACCCTTTCGCCAGTTCCGGTTCCAGGTCCCGAGGCGAAGACGTTCACAGCCCTTTACTCCCTGCCCTGAACAGCCCATTTCAATGGCCGCGACCCGGATTTCCATCTCCACATTTGATGGCCAGGATCGCCACGCATCCCAGCAGTCCTATAGAGGGACTGCTCCCCTGGAACCTCACCACGTTCCAGGCGTACGCTTCCAAGACCGCTCGGCAGGTATTTCCGGGGAGTGTCTTCCTAATAAGCGGAAACTTCACAGACCTGTAGAGGACCGCAGCAACTGGCCAGACAGTCAAGGGAAGAAGCACGCGCTTATCCGAATACTGGAAATTACCGCGTTTCTCGCGGGTCCTCGTGTCTTCGATGGACGATCTAAACGCTCGAATATTTTTTGCACAGCGTCTTGATGTCATCAACCAGCTTGGGCACCGCTTCGGCTGGAGGGAGAGCGCCTGGGTAATTTTGTTCGTACTCGGCCGATATGTAACATTGCATCCCCCCTTTCGCGAATATCTGCCATACACGGTCCATATCCACGGGGAGGTGCTGGTCGCCATAAAAGCGGTCGCGTATGTGAACATGGGTGGCCCAAGGAACACATGCCTCAATCTGGGCGTAAGCGTCCTGAGTTGGGGTGTCGATAAAATTTGTAATATCTAGGTTGATGCCGGCATACGGCGAATTCACGCGGTGCATGATTTCGAGACAGACATCTGCAGTCTGGGTGACGCCTGAGTGATCTTCAAGACCAAGCGTGATGCCTTTCTGCCCAGAATAGTCGCATGCGGCCTTCATCCCTTCAACAGTCCAGTCGACGGCGTCGCTCAATTTAGCACCGTCGGGGAGCTTACCGGCAAAGACCCTTAAATGTGAAGCTCCAAGCAGATCTGTGGCATCGACCCATTTCTTGATGTCGCTCAGAACCTCGGCGCGAGCTGCAGGGTCGGCCTGCACCAGGCTGGAACCGCATGCAGTACCTGCGAAGGCTACCGCGTGGTCGTGCCCCAAGCGCCGGAGGTTAACGAGATATGCCGGATCTGTGGACGCGACATAATAAAACGTCACATCGACGGCATTGGTCTTCATGTCAACCGCTGTCTTGGAAATGAAATCTTCAAGGGTCAGTGTCCCGGTCGGACGGTGGGTGCGTTGCCCAGCTGCCGTTGCCCTACTCCTGCGAACAGGCTGGTAATGAAATTCACGAGCGTAGGAGTAGGCGCAACAACTCGGAATTAATCGTGGCAGCCTCGACCCGTTTGCGGCACTCGATTGTGGTGCGTCACTCGATTGCTCCGCGGCGACTACTTTGGATCCCGCAGCACTTATCGCCGCGCCGGCCAGGGCACCCAAACCAGCAGTTTTCACAAACTGACGACGATCCATCATCAAAGCAAGCCTTTCCCCCGCCTCGAGTTAGAAATGACCTTGAATACGCACTTGACCCTTTAAGTTGTTACGTTAGCGGGAGAGCTTGCGCGTGTCAACTTAAAATTGCACTATAATCAGGAAAATTTCTGAAGACGCGGATGGATATCAAAGAACCTGTCCCGGGATTGCATTCCTAAGGCTGCTAGATAGCACTTGGCCGCAATTGGTTCCTCGATTCCGACGACCAAAGATGCGCCGATAGCTCGCTCTGACCGCGGTGAAGATCGTTCTAACGAAATTAGTAACAGTCGCTCACGGACTCCACCGGCCTGCGAAGGGAGAAACGAAAAGCTCGACATTCCCGTTTGGATGGTTCAACTTATCTTGCGTGTTTCATATCACCTAAATTCAGCATAGAATGCTGCACTTGTTGCACGGCCGATGGAGAGAATAGTTCTCTTTGGAACTATGGGCAGTCACTATTTAAAGAGAAGGCAGGAAATCCCGATTCTCTATTTTTGGAATTTCGAGATCGACGCAGGCGAGAGGAGAAATCATAAGGTCCTTTGCAGGGCCTTTCATTTGCCCGTGCAAATCCAAACTGAGCCACTGCGGCAAGAGAAGATTGCTTGCGTTCCCCGAAATCTTGCTTTAGACTTTCCCCATTATGTTCATGCCATTACCCCGTCATCTGAGGCTCGTCGCAGGGAATACTCCTCTCGTACTTGTACGGCGCGTATGATGACCGCGTAAACAGAGGGTCCAGTTCAGTTCCGCCCTGAGGGGTCTATGGCCGAAGCGCAACCGCAAAACGACAAAGTAGGTCTTCGCGAAATTGCCAACGCGGCTCGCGTAAGCACCGCAACAGTCTCGCGCGTACTTAACGGGAACAATCGTGTCGATCCCGCCATTCAGCAGGTTGTTCTTGCCGCGGCGGCCCGGCTTGGGGTCGATATTTCGCGCCGCAACAAGACCAAGGCGCTCGCCTTCCTCCTCAGCAATCGCGCCATGCTGCATTCCTTCCACTCGCGCATCCTGGCTGGTGCTGAGGCGCATTGCGCAGCCAATGGATGGGACATGGTCTTCCTCTCATTCAAATATTCGCCGCACGTGCCCTGGAAAGAGTTGCAGCTGCCCAAGGTAGTGCAACATCAGAATTTGGTGCGCGCCATCATTCTGGCAGGTACAAACTCCACAAACCTTCTCGAGTTACTGGTTCATAGGGGCATTAGTTTTGCCGTGCTCGGCAATAATGTGCTCGGCGAGATCGGAGAGATCAGAAATTACGACACTGTCTCTTCTGATGATGTGCAGGCTGGTCATGACATGACCCGCCACTTGATCAGCCTTGGGCACTCCGATATCGGCTTTGTCGGAAATGTCCGTCTTCCCTGGTTTTCCAGGTATTTCACTGGCTACGCACGGGCAATGGACGAGGCAGGACTTCCTCAACGGCTCAGCAGCCCGAGCTCGGAGGATGATGCGGAGAGCGGCTATCTGGGCACCAAGTCTCTCCTGGCGCAGCATCGCGGAGTAACAGCCATTCTGGCCGGTAATGATCCAACCGCACATGGTGTCTATAGGACACTACGGGACCGCGGTTTCAAGATTCCCGACGATATCAGCGTTGCCGGCTGTAATGATACCGTCGGCTCCTTGCTTCACCCCCCATTGACAACGACGCGCGAATTTCCAGAGGAACTGGGTAAGCAGCTCGTGGAGTTAGTTCTCAATCGTGTCGCCGAGCCGAGCCTTCCTCCACAAAGCGTGACCATCCCCACCGAATTAGTGAGGCGAGATTCCTGTCGCTCAGTTTCGCCTTCCACCGGCGGGAATTCCCGCGAAAGCCTGCTGGAAGCGAACAGCACACACTAACTGGGCCGCAATCGATTCTGCGTTTGCCGCGGGTCCGCGATGCAGATAATGAAACCGGCATACGCATTCGACCAGAGGTGGCTCACCCGTTTCACCGCATGACTCCCCCGAGATTGCGTTGGCCAGCAGTGGCTTAGCTAGTTGCCGAAGTTTGCTCGACGTGGACAAAGAGAATGCGTATTGCTCATCAATGGCATTCGCGCGCAGAGATCGCGAGCCGCCTTCGAAGTTTTTACCATTCCTGAGCGGATGGCACAGCTTTGCACCGCACTTGAAGCCCCTTTCGCGCGGCGTTCTCCGCCCCATTTCCACGTTCTACTCATGTCGCCTCCAGGGCCATCATAAGTTGCGGCATTTCTCCTGCCCTCGCGATGCGAAGCCCAGGTTCCTGGGCTTCGCATTCGCCGCAGATCAGAATGTGAAGCGCGATCCAAACTGGAACTGACGTGGAGTATTAAGTGTGTCCGTGATGTTCGCGAAGGGACTCTTCCCAGAAATCGCCGCGGACAGTGACGGTATGTTTGGAGTTCCCAATTGCGGCGTGTTGGATACGTTATAGCTGTTAGCCTCGAAGCGGAGCGATCTCGTTTCGCCGAACTGGAACGTTTTGTAAACGGAAAGATCCACCTCACGAGCGCCTTTGGTGCGAACACCGTCAAGATAGGTCGGCGCATTCCCCGCAATGTACGGATCAGCCGCGTTACCGCCTTCTGTGCCGGGTATCGCGAAACAGCTGAAATTGAACCATTGAGCCGCGGTATGTGGAGCACCCTTTGCCGGATTGCAGGTGGCGTCGGCACGCTGGTTGAAGTATGACGGGGTCAATCCGCTTGAGGGCGAGGCGATGGGAACGCCAGTGCTGAGATAGCCAACCCCGCTCACAGTCCATCCGCCCAGGGCCTGATTCGCAAAACCATTCAGGTTGAGACGCCGTCCCCTGCCAACCGGCAAATCGTACGTTACGGATCCGTTCCACGCGCGCTTTACATCCTGGGGTGCAATCCAGTGCTCCAACTTGTAGTCCTTCGAGTCCTGAACCGTTCCATTGTGAGACCCTACGAAATCTATAGGAGGATTGCCGTCGTCGGACATTAGCTTTGCCCAGGTAAACGTTGTGAGCACAGTGAAGTGGCTGCTTAGTCTCTTCTGCACTTTTACTTGCATTGAGCTGTACTCTGAGTCGCCTCCGGCGTAGTTATTTATGCTAATGCCGCCGGCAGATTTGTAGGAGCCAGTGCCGAACTGCGGGAAGCTCTGAAGCGCAAACCACAAAGGAACAGTGGATGCCCCGAATTGGGCATTGGTTTGAGGCAGAATGCCGGCCCATTGATTGGGTACACGAATGCAGTTCGGATTCGTTTTAACGCACAACGAGGATTTGTATTGCAGAATCTGGGCCAAACTCAGTTGGTTCGGGTTGACAGTAGCCCCGGGCACGAAAAGTCCGCGGCTGCCGACATAGCCCACATTCAGCACCACCTGATGCGGCAGCTCATACTCAATGCCAAAATTGTAGTTATACGTTACGGGTGTTGGCATCTTGAACAACGGGCTTGTCAGGGCTATCCCGAGATCGTTGCCCAGGCCTGCCGGCGCGGGGGATGCAGTTGAGTAGACCGGATTAAGCCCGGCGGGAAATGGGTTGCTCAATGAATAGGGAGCAGTGAAGTCGTCCACCGCCGGTGCTGTACAGCCCGGACTGAAATAAACGCTATTGCCGGACGCGTCGATGCAAGAATCGTTCCAGGTAGTAGTAGCAGAGTACCCAAGGTCGCCCGGTCTTCCGGTTTCGCTCGTGGAGGGACCAAAGTAGAAGCCTCCACCACTGCGCACGACTAGGTGGGGTACAGGCTGCCAAGCAAAGGCCAGGCGGGGACCGATGTCGGTCTTATTGACCGAATAAGAATTGCGATTGCTGCCGTTGGTATAGACCACCGCACCGGTGTAGGAGACGTCGTTAACTGTATTACTAACGTCGGGATTGAAATATTCCAGGCGGTTATGGCGCTCGGTTTGCCCCGCGAAGATATCCCAGCGCAAGCCGGCGGTAATGGTAAGAGAAGGTGAAACCCTATAAGTATCCTCAAGGAAAGCCCCGTAGTAGGGGTTGCCCAGGGCTACGAAGACGGGAGTTACGATATCACCACTGCCGCCGTTCGATTCCCCCATACCGATGAGCGTGGAGGCGTAATCGCTGCCGCCTACGGTTTCGCCCGACGAAGGTGAAACTTCTTGATCCGTAGCGCTGACGTCAAAGGTGTAACCGCCGGCACCGTCACTTGCCCGACCGGTGTTTATGTACCGCCTCGCCCCCTCAAACCCGAGCAATACTTGATGTTTGCCCACCGTTTTAGCGATGCTGGCAATGAGGTCGTGCACGCTGGCGACATCAAAAAGGACGTTGCCGTCGGCCGTTCCGCCTACACCTTGACCCACATCGTCAAATTGAAGGTAGGGTATGTTCGCTGCGTCGGCTGGTATCAAAGCAGCCAGCGAGGAGGGGAAACCCTGGGACGTAATGTTGTTGCTGGCGAACGCCGAGTTCCCCTGATTCTCGTAGTGGCGCACAAAGGAATAGCGTAACTGCAAAAGGGTCGAGGAGTTTAAAGTTAAGTCATCTCCCATGACAACGTCGTATGCATGAGTGAGGCTATTCGCGTACGCCAAATCCCACCCGCTTGGGAATGCATTGGCGGTGGCGAAACTCAAGCGGTCATAGGAAAAACGGCCGAAGATGTGCTGATTTTGGCTCAAGTCCCAGTCCATGCGGACGTCAAACTTCTTCGCCGAATAGGGGTCGAGGCCGGGGATGCCGTAGTTGTTCACAACGTCAGTCGTTGCCGCTTCACAAGCAGTGGGAGACGGTATGTTGCAAGAAGGCATTTTCGACAGATATAGAAGACCGATGGGGTTGGGGTTAGGGATCTTGTTTCCGGAAAACTGTTGCCTTGTGCCATCGGGGTTTTCAGGCATGGTGGGATCGTAAATATTGAAGCCCATAGCCGAAAAGTCACCGGTTCTCTCAGCAGCCGTGGGAACAGAGAAATAGTCTACGCCCTCGTATTGCTGCTGCTGGGTGGCCTCGTAATCGCCGAAATAAAACAGTTTGCTTTTCTTGATTGGTCCGCCAACCGCTGCGCCCTCCTGATAGCGGTGATACTCCGCAGGCGTGTTGGCTTCGCCGGTTTCCAGCTGAGTTTGCTTGTTGAAGTATTCATTCGCAGACAAGGCATTAGGCCGAAATTGGCCAAAAACGTCGCCATGAATTTTATTCGTCCCGGACTTGGTTGACAGGCTGATGACGCCAGCACCCGCGCTCTGGACGGAGGCAGATGTATTCTGGGTTTCTACTCGAACCTCGTCGACAGCGTCCTCGGTAATATCCATCGCCGGTAGAGTGATCGCGTCATCGGTGACCAAAACGTTGATCGGGCTGCCATCGACCATGTAGGTGACCGCCCCCGCAACGGAGCCGTTGATCGTGGCTCCGGAAAAGTCGACCCCGGGGCGTCCGGTAGTAATGTCCTGGATCCCCACCATCGAATCGGTCGAACCGGGCGACCCGTTCGGCGCGGTTACACCCGCAGTCAACTGCGCAAGATCGTAAACATTGCGGTATAGCAATGGGAGCTGGTTTATTGCCTCGGATCCGACCAGCACACCGACGGTAGAGTTGCTCGTGTCGACCAAGTCGGAAGTATCGCTTACGGTAATTGTCGCCGTAGCAGCACCCACCTGTAACTTGATATTGGCCGAGGTAATCTGATCCACGGTGACAATCACGTTGTTCAGCTGGGAAGTGGTGAAGCCACTCTGGCTGGCTGTCACCTGATAGGTACCCGGATTGAGTGAGATGAATGTGTACAATCCTCCGGAGGTGGTGACTGTACTCTGAGTCACTCCCGTGGCCGGGTTGACCAGGGTCACCTTAGCTGCGGAGACTACCGCACCAGATGAGTCCGAGACTGTGCCGCTGATGCTACCCCTGCCGATCTGAGCAAAAATCATCGCGGCGCAGAAGAGGAACCCGCAACAGATGACAAGGGAACTTCTCAGTTTTTTCATAGTGCCTCCAGCGAACATTTCCCGCGGAAACTAAAACAGTTGATCCCATTTCTTGGAATTCTCGCGGCAACCACTGATTCTGTCAAGCAGAATTAATTCTGTCAAGCAGAATATTTCCCACTGGCGTGAAATATTTCACAGGTCTATGCGTTGCACATAGCCTCGATGCTCGGGTCGGTTTGGTTCGACCTCACACCGCCCGGAGGTTAGTTGAATTAATGTAAATCGCAAATCCAGCGCCGCACCGGTTGATAAAGAGGGATCCGGAGACTCTGGAAAATTGGGTCTCCGGACTGTCGAATGTAGATTGGTGTCTTGTCCAGGTGAGAGTGCGGGGGGGGAACTTTCCTCCATGGTTCGTCCGCCTGATGAGCCCTGAACGCCTTCCTTCCGCGCATCCGCCTGATGCGAGCTTCGCGCGTAAAGAAGGAGATGGTATAAAATTCCGGCTTTGAGGCTCACAATCGAGAAATGGCCACAACCAGTGAAGTCGGAGCGGCCTCTTCGCATCGCTTCGTGAATATTCTTTGCGGAAATATACTTTCGTGACGATTCGTCAGATCATAAGTAAGGACCAAATCCCCAGTTCGCAGGCTTCGCCTCGCTTGTTCTATGGCTGGTGGATTGTAGGTGCGGCATTTCTTAACCTTTTTCTTGTTGTCGGTGTCATCTTTTATGGTTTCCCGGTTTTCTATCCTGCGTTTGTAGCTTCATTAGGCTTCACGCGAGCTCAAGTAACCCAAGGATTTTTGCTAGGTTTTCTACTGGCTGGACTTCCTTTCGGCCTGCTGGCTGGTGCGTTGATCGATCGCATCGGCGCCCGTTGGGTGATCCTCTCCGGAATCGGCTTTGTCGGACTGCCGCTGATTCTGATGGGTTCGATGACCAAGTTTTGGCAGTACGAGTCCCTCTGCATCATTGAAGTCATCGGCTACTCCCTGGCGGGACCGATCGCCAATCAGGTGCTTGTGTCGCGCTGGTTTCGACTGCGACGCGGCCGGGCGATGGGTTATGCCTATTTGGGTCTTGGATTCGGTGGAGTCGTGTCGCCTCCCGCGATCAGTCTATTCATCCGGAGTTTCGGATGGCGTCACGCCCTGGAAATTACCGGGGCGCTGATCCTGATCACACTTTTTCCCGTCGGGTTCTGGATTACGCGCTCGACTCCGGCTGATATGGGTCTCACACCGGACGGGGTGTCTCTGCCTCCGAGCGCGCGTGGGAATCCGGACGAGCGGGCGTCAGGCGGAATCTCAGCGGCAGTTCGCACCGCCAACTTCTGGCTGCTCTTAGTTGGAGCCACGCTGGTTATAGGCGCGATCAACGCCGTGATTCAACATTTTATTTTGTCGATGAAAGATGCAGGATATTCGACCTTTGCCGCCGCCCGCTTTCTATCGATATTGCTTGCCATGAGCTTGGGTGGCCGCGTTTTGGTGGGCTATATTGCGGATCGCTACAAAAAGAAGAACACGATGGCGCTGTTTTACTTGCTGCTCGGCGCGGCTATTCCCTTAATGTGTTTCGCTCACGAGCCGGTTGCAGTCACGGCTTTCGCCGCGGTCTTCGGCTTTTCCATGGGGGCCGACTACATGCTCATTCCCCTAGTAACAGCAGAGTGTTTTGGAATGGCCTCGCTGGGCAAGCTACTGGCCTTGATCATTATGGGCTATTCAATCGGGCAATGGATTGCGCCTTGGATGGCTGGAAGAATCTTCGATGTGTATCATAGCTATCGATTGGCGTGGACAATTTTGAGTGTTGCGGGAATAATCGGAGCGGCTGCGGTCTATGCAATTTCTGTCCCCCGGGGGACGGAAGCTGTAAGTCCCGCGACTTACCCGGAGGAATGCTAAGATGGCTTCATATCTTGAGCCGATACAGAAGCGAAGCAATTCAAGATACAAACCCAGGGACATTCGGGCTGCAGCCGTTTTGCTGGGCGCCATGCTGCTTGCATTCTGTGCCGTTTCCGTGTGGGCGGCATCTTCCCATCGGGGCAGCTCAAACTTATCCATTCGCGATGACTTCAAATCTGGGAGCATGGCGGCCTGGGAAATGCCTTTTCCTGACGATTGGGAAATTGTCGAGCAGGATGGCCTTCACTACCTTCATATGAAGCGCTCCCGGCCACCCGGGATTCCTCGCCGCCCGCTGCAGTTTGCCCGTCTGAAAGGCGTCAACGTAGACAGCTTTGTTCTCAACGTGAAGGTGCGCCGCGCGGGCGGTTCCATGATTGTGGTCTTCGACTATGTGGATACGCTTCACTTCTATTACGTTCACCTCTCTAAGGACTCTGGAACAAAAGTAGCCGCGCACAATGGCATATTCATTGTGAACGACGGATCGCGGAGGCGAATCGCCGGCTTCGATGCCTCCGCGGCACTCCCGGACCTCTCCTGGCACGATGTGCGAATTGTGCGCGATGCCGGTTCCGGTTCCATCCAGGTCTTTCTAGACCAGCAAACGATGCCGCGATTTTCGGTAGTCGACCGTAGCTTCCTACGGGGGCAGGTTGGACTTGGTTCCTTCGATGAAACCGGAGATTTCGCGCAGTTCCACTTGGATTCTCGTAACGCGCGGCGTTCCGCCAGGAATGAGTGATGTTTGGTTGGACTCACTGACACTCTCGATCCCGCAACGTTGGATGCCACATGGATTCCGCGCGCTCTGCTTCTTTCTCAAGAGGCTGGTTGGAACCAGACTGCGGCGGATTGGGCGGTGTTTTTCCGACACGGAACGGTACTCGGGTTTTCGACGGGGGACCGTTTGGTGGCGACTGCAACGACGCTTCCCTACGGGGCTTCTTTTGGGTGGATTTCGATGGTGCTGGTCACTGCCGAATTTCGCCGCCATGGACTGGCTAC
>Ga0134126_10012397_pt1 | contig 10768 bp, 7 predicted proteins | sample KB31752_FD_96881 | JGI IMG/M metagenome (GOLD analysis project Ga0134126, IMG submission 96881) | Terrestrial soil microbial communities with excess Nitrogen fertilizer from Kellogg Biological Station, Michigan, USA - KB3-175-2 | ecosystem: Environmental > Terrestrial > Soil > Unclassified ...
CCGCGATCCTCGCCGCCAATGGGTACAAGGGCCCGCGCAGACTGTCTCCCGGCCGGTCCCTGACCATTCCGCACCCGACCGCGATGGCGGCCGTTCCGGCTCCGGCCCAGCTTGCGGCCACACCGGTTCCCGCGGCTCCTGCCGTCAGGCCGGTCGCTACTGCTGCCCCGAGCATTCACGTCGTCAATCCCGGCGAAACGCTGGCCAGCATCGCCCGCCAGAACCATGTTTCGGTCGCCGAGCTCGCCAAGGCGAACAAGATCGAGGCGTCCGCCAAGCTCAAGCTCGGCACGAGGTTGACCGTACCGGCCAGGGTCGCGGCCGCTGCTCCGGCAGCGCCGGCGGGCGTCGTCGCCGCCGCGCCCGCGGTCTCGACCGTGCCGACTGCCAACACCAAGCTCGCTTCCGCCGCCCCGCAGCAGAGCGCGCACCTTGCGCAAGCCAATCCACAACCGGACGAGATGGCGGCCGCAGCGCCGGCGGTGAAGTCCAGCGAAGCCACCGGCGCGCTGCCGACCTTCCGCTGGCCGGTGCGCGGCAAGGTGATTGCGGCCTATGGCGCCAAGACCAATGGCAAGACCAATGACGGCATCAATGTTGCGGTGCCGGAGGGCACGCCGGTGAAGGCGGCCGAGGATGGCACCGTCGCCTATGCCGGAAATGAGCTGAAGGGTTACGGCAATCTGGTCCTGATTCGGCATCCCAACGGCTATGTCACCGCATATGCCCATGCGAGTGAGCTATTGGTAAAGCGCGGCGATACCATCAAGCGCGGTCAGGTGATTGCCAAGTCGGGTCAGTCGGGAGAGGTGGGGTCGCCGCAGCTTCACTTCGAAATCCGCAAGGGTTCTCAGCCCGTCGACCCGCTTCAATTCCTGAGCGGGGCGTAAGGCTAAGCCGCGTAACGCGCGCCCGTTTCCAAACCTACAACCGTCATCGCCCGGCTTGCCGGGCGATCCAATATTCCAGAGACGTTGGCGATGACGTCTGGCATCTCTGGAATACTGGATTCCCCGCTTTCGTGGGGAATGACAGCGGCGAATGTGGCCGCGCCCTTATTTCCCGCTCAGCTTCACGCCCATCCGTCCCGCCAATTCCTGCACGAACTGCCAGGCGACGCGGCCGGAGCGGGAGCCGCGGGTGGTGGACCATTCCAGCGCCTCGCGCTCCAGCTGTTCGTCGTCGAGCTGGATGCCGAAATGGCCGCAATAGCCCTTCACCATGGCGAGGTATTCGTCCTGGCTGCAGCGGTGGAAGCCGAGCCACAGGCCGAAGCGATCCGACAGCGAAACCTTTTCCTCGACCGCTTCGCCCGGGTTGATCGCGGTCGAGCGCTCATTTTCGATCATTTCGCGCGCGAGCAGATGGCGACGGTTCGAGGTAGCATAAAGGATAACATTGTCGGGACGGCCCTCGATGCCGCCTTCCAAGACCGCCTTCAGCGACTTGTAGGAGGCGTCATTGCCGTCAAAGGACAGATCGTCGCAGAACACGATGAAACGGTAGGGCGAGGCCCGGAGCAGCTCCATCAGTGTCGGCAGGCTCTCGATGTCCTCGCGGTGGATTTCGATCAGCTTCAGCCGGTCGGCCGGTTTGCGCTCAAGATTGATGGTGGCATGAGCGGCTTTGACCAGCGAGGACTTGCCCATGCCGCGCGCGCCCCAGAGCAGCGCGTTGTTGGCGGGCAGGCCACTTGCGAAACGCTCGGTGTTCTCGATCAGGATGTCGCGCATCCGATCGATGCCCTTGAGCAGGAAGAGATCGACGCGGCTGACTCGCTTGACCTCGGATAGCCGCCCGTCCGGGTGCCAGACAAACGCATCGGCACTGGCAAACGACTGAGCCGCTTCGGACGAAGATGTACCTTTGGAAAGGTGAGCCGCAATGGTCTCCAGTGCCCGGGCAATCCGCATCGGCACATCGTCTATAGGGAGCGTTGAGGGGCGTTTTGCCGCGACTTTTGCGGCCTTCTGAACGGCGGCCCTGGAAGTCGGCCGGGGCGCGGTTTTGCGGGGTTTTCTCGACATGGCTCAAGTTCCTGACCGGGCAGCCTTATCGAGCCTTAGCGGCTGCCGCAAGCCATGCAAAGTAGGGCGCGGGGCAGCGTTGCAATTGGGACCGCGACCGCTATATTCCGCGCGAATTTGCCCCGAACCGGACCTTTTCGGGCGCAGCCGGTTCAGCCTTTCTCACGAGGATCTTCTGATGTTCATTACCCCTGCCTATGCCCAGGCCGCGGCCGGCGGCGATACCAACAGCATGTTGATGTCGCTTTTGCCGTTCGCGCTGATCTTCGTGATCATGTACTTCCTGATTCTGCGGCCGCAGCAGAAGAAGGTGAAGGACCATGCCGAGCTCGTGAAGAACATCCGCCGCGGCGATACCGTCGTGACTTCGGGCGGCCTGGTCGGCAAGGTCACCAAGGTGGTCGATGACGACCAGATCGAATTCGAAATCTCCGACGGCGTCCGCGTCCGTCAGATGCGCCAGATGATCTCGGGCGTGCGCGCCAAGGGCGAGCCGGCCAAGGAGATCATCAAGGACGAGACGTCCTCAAGCTGACCTTTATTTTCGCGCGGTTTGGGCGAGCCGCGGTTTCTCACGCTGACGAGTCAACTCGATGTTGTATTTCACCCGGTGGAAGGCGCTCGGCATCATCCTGACCGCGCTGGTGGTATGCCTTTTCGCCGTGCCGAACTTCTTTTCCGAGGCGCGGGTCAGAACCTGGCCAGAATGGGCGCAGCGGCGGTTGGTGCTTGGCCTCGACCTGCAGGGCGGCTCTTATCTGCTGCTCGAGATCGATTCCAATTATGTGAAGAAGGAAAAGCTCGACCAGGTGCGCGATAATGTGCGCCGCGTGCTGCGCGAGAACAAGATCGGCTACACCGGTCTTGCGAGCAAGGGCGACGCGGTCGAGGTTCGTATCACCCGGGAGAACGAGCAGCAGACGGCGCTGTCCAAGCTGCGTGAGCTGATCCAGCCCCTTGGCGGGCTGCTGGGCTCGAACGGCCAGCGCTCGCTGGAGGTGACGGATTTGGGCGGTGGAGCGATCCGCCTGACGGTGCCGCAGGCTGCCATCAATGATCGCGTCCGGCAGGCTATCGACCAGTCGATGCAGATCGTCGAAAAGCGCGTCAACCAGCTCGGCACCGTCGAGCCTGCCATCCAGCGTCAGGGCAATGACCGCATCCTGGTGCAGGTGCCCGGCCTGCAGGACCCGACGCACCTGAAGGAGCTGCTCGGCAAGACAGCGAAAATGGAATTCCGCATGGTCGACACCTCGGTGCCGGCCGACCAGGCGCAGGCCGGCGGGTTGCCGGCCGACGACGAGCTTTTGATGAGCGCGTCCTCGCCCAAGGTGCCTTACGTCATCAAGAAGCAGGTCCTGGTTTCCGGCGGCGATCTTACCGACGCCCAGCCGGGCTTCGACCAGCGCACGAGCGAGCCGGTGGTGAATTTCAAGTTCAACAGCTCGGGCTCGCGCAAATTCGCGCAGGCGACCTCCGAGAATGTCGGACAGCCGTTTGCGATCGTGCTCGACAATGAGGTGATCTCGGCACCCGTGATTCGCGAGCCGATCACCGGCGGCCAGGGCCAGATCTCCGGCAATTTCACCGTGCAATCCGCCAACGATCTGGCCGTGCTGCTGCGCGCCGGCGCGCTGCCGGCCCCGCTCACCGTGGTCGAGGAGCGCACCGTCGGTCCGGGCCTCGGTCAGGACTCGATCGAGAAGGGCGAGCTTGCGGCCTATGTCGGCGCGATCATGGTCGTCCTGTTCATGCTCGCGACCTATCGCCTGTTCGGTGTGTTCGCCAACATCGCCGTCGCGGTCAACGTGGCCATGATCTTCGGCCTGTTGTCGCTGCTCAATGCCACGCTGACCTTGCCCGGCATTGCCGGCGTGGTGCTGACAGTCGGCATCGCGGTCGACTCCAACGTCCTGATCTACGAGCGCATCCGCGAGGAGATCCGCGGCGGACGCAACGCGATTTCGGCGATCGATGCCGGCTTCAAGCGGGCGCTGGCGACCATTCTCGACTCCAACATCACGACCTTCATCGCGGCCGCGGTGCTGTTCATGATCGGCACCGGCCCGGTGCGTGGCTTCGCCGTGACGCTCGGCATCGGCATCATCACCACAGTCTTCACCGCATTCACTTTGACCCGACTGATCGTGGCGTGGTGGGTGCGGTTGAAGCGGCCGCAAACCGTGCCGATTTGATGCGAGGCCACAAGTGACTCACTACGTTCTCATCGCGCTTGGCATCCTGATCGCCGTGCTGACCGTCGTCAGCGCGCTCGGCCTCTTGCCGTCGCTGCGCATCGTCCCCGACGATACGCATTTCGACTTCACCCAATTCCGCCGCATCTCGTTCCCGATCTCGGCGACGCTATCGATCGTCGCGATCACGCTGTTCTTCACCCACGGGCTGAATTTCGGCATCGACTTCAAAGGTGGTACGCTGCTGGAAGTGCGGGCCAAAAGTGGCGCGGCCGATATCGCTTCGATGCGCACGAACTTGAACTCGCTCGGGCTCGGCGACGTCCAGCTCCAGCAATTCGGCGGACCCGAGGAGGTTCTCATTCGCGTCGCCGAGCAGCCCGGCGGTGACGCCGCGCAGCAGGCGGCCGTCGGCAAAGTTCGCAATGCGCTCGGCGATTCCGTCGACTACCGCCGCGTCGAGGTGGTGGGTCCGCGTGTATCCGGCGAACTGCTCGGCTGGGGCATGGCCGGCCTGATGCTCGCTATCGGTGCCATCCTGATCTATCTCTGGTTCCGGTTCGAGTGGCAGTTCGCGCTCGGCGCCATGATCGCCAACGTGCACGACATCGTGCTGACGATCGGCTTCATGTCGATCAGCCAGGTCGATTTCGACCTGACCAGCATCGCGGCGCTGCTGACGATTCTCGGCTACTCGCTCAACGATACCGTCGTCATCTATGACCGTATCCGTGAAATGCTGCGGCGCTACAAGAAGATGCCGATGCCGCAGCTTCTGAACGAGTCGATCAATTCGACGCTGTCGCGATCGATCATCACCCACGTCACCGTGACGCTGGCGTTACTCGCGCTGCTGCTGTTCGGTGGTCAGGCGATCCACAGCTTCACGGCGGTGATGATGTTCGGCGTGGTGCTGGTCGGCACCTACACCTCGATCTTCATCGCAGCGCCGATCCTGATCTATCTCGGGGTCGGCACCACGCGCGGCGGCGAAGCGCAGGAAACACCAACCAGGGCGCCAACCAACACGCCAGCCGCGACAGCGGCCAAGAAGCCGGCCGCGACGTCAACCAGGAAGTAAAGGGCCAGGAACCAAGGTAGGAACCGAGGGACGATGGCGGCCATCACGTGGGCAGGATGGCGAAAATGGAAATCAGTGCATGCCCCAACAAGATGACGCTCCGCACCTTCCGCGATCGGCACCGATCGAGGCCTATGGCAAGGGCGGCTTTGCCTTTGCCGACATGTCGCATCGGGGCTCGCTGCTGTGTCTGCCGCATGGGATCTGGGCCTGGGACGTCACGGTGCCGGAACAAATCGACAAATATTCGCTCGAGCGCGTGTTCGCGGCGGCGAACGCCATCGACACCTTGATTGTTGGCGCCGGCGCAAAGGTCTGGCTGCCGCCGGCCGAACTGCGTGCATCGCTGCGGGCCGTGCATGTCGTGCTGGATGCCATGCAGACCGGGCCTGCGATCCGCACCTACAACATCATGCTGGGCGAGCGGCGGCGCGTCGCGGCCGCGTTGATCGCGGTGCCATGACCAGCGCGGACAAGGACGCTGCCGCCTTTTGCGCCGATTTGGTGCGTAGCCACGACTTCGCCCGCTACGCCTCGACCCTGTTCGTACCCGTCGAGGAGCGGCGCGCGCTGCTCGCGCTCCATGCCTTCAATGTCGAGATTTCGCGCGTTCGTGACCAGGTCAGCCAGCCCTTGCCGGGCGAAATCCGGATGCAGTGGTGGACGGACCTATTGGCCGGCGCCGGCCATGGCGGAGTTGAAGGGAATCCGGTCGCCTCCGAGCTTTCGGCTGCGATCCGCGTCTACGGGCTTCCCACCGAGCCGATGTCGCGCCTGATCGACGAGCATCAGTTCGATCTTTACAACGATCCGATGCCGACCTTGGCCGCGCTCGAAGGCTATGTCCATGAGACGGCCTCCGCGCTGTTTGCGCTGGCCGCGCGGATCCTGACGCCGCCGTCGGCCGAGATCGAGCATCTGGCGCGCCATGCCGGTTTTGCCGAAGGTTTTGTGCACGTGATCGCATCGCTGCCGCGGGATGCGGCGCGGCGGCAGCTTTTCCTGCCGCTGCAATTCCTGCAAGGCCAGAGCATCGGCATGGAAGAAGTGTTTTCGGGCAAGCAGACCTCGAAGCTGCGTGCCGCGATCGACCAATTGCTCGGCGAGGCACGCGCGCATCTACGAACCGCCGAAGAACTGCTCGCTCAAGTTCCGGTGGGAGCGCGGCCGGCCTTCCTGCCGCTGGTGCTGGTACGCCAGGATCTCGCACGAATGTCGCGCGCCGACTATGACCCCTTTGCCATACAGGCGCGATCGCGGCTCTCGATCCTGTGGACGTTGTGGCGGGCGTCGCATTCCCGGCAATTCAAACGCGAAGCCGCCCGGTGACGTTCCGGTAACTACCGTCCTTAAGATTATATTCCGGCCTCGACGCTACCCTAGCGGGACGAAGGGTATGATTGCCAAATCGTTTACGCCTCAAAAGCACCGGCCCGCATGAAGAAGAGCCCACGCAGCAAAGCACGCTCGCCCAGAAAGGCGTCGACGGAGGCGTTGCTGGCCCTGAGCCGCGTCGCCCTCGACAGCGCCGCGCAGGGTGTCTGTATCTACGACGCGGACAACCGGGTCGTGCTGTTCAATCAGCGTTTCATCGAGCTATTCAACCTGTCGGCGGACGTGGTGCGCCCCGGACTGACGTATCGACGGTTGATGGAGCACAGCGCTGCCCGCGGCAATTTTCCGCCCGACCGGGTCGAGCCGCTCTGTCGCGAGCGGTTCGCGCTGGTTGCGGCGGGAAAGCCGTTCAGCGCGCAGCAGGAGATGCCGAACGGCATTCTCATGACGCTGGACATCAGGCCTTTGCCCGATGGCGCGTGGATTACCGTCTGCGATGACATCACCAGGCGCGCCAAGCTGGAAACCGCGTTGCAGGTCCAGACCGACCGCATCGAGCGCGCGGTCGCGCATATGTCGCACGGCCTGACCCTGTTCGGAGCCGACGAGCGCCTGATCCTCTGCAACGAACAATATCTGCGCATCTATCGCCTCGATCCCGCCGTCATCAAGCCCGGGATCAGCCTGCGCGACATGATTGCGCACTTCGTCGACCAGGGACATGCGCCGGGACACTCGGCGGAAGAGATCTATGAGCGGCGTAGAAGCGAAATTGCTCGCGGGGAGTCCAGTGTCGGGGTCATGACCTGCGGCGATGGCCGCACCATCCAGGCGATTTCGAGTCCGATGCCGGACGGCGGCTGGGTCACCGCCTGCCACGACATCACCGACCGGACCCGCCACGAAGACGCGCTCAAGCAGCAAAACCTTCTGCTCGACGCCGCACTCGAGAACATGGCGCATGGCCTGTGCGTCTATGACAAGGACATGCGACTGGTCTGCCGCAACAGCCTCTACCTCGAGTTCTACAAATTGACGGCGGAAGAGGCGAAGCCTGGCACCCATCTATCAGAGCTCGTCGAGATCACGATGCGGAACGGGGCTTATTCCGCGGACTACAATTCAGAACAGATCATGCTGGCGGCCAGTGAGCGCATCGTCAATCTCGACAATGCGGTGCTGCACCGTCGTATGGCCGATGGCCGCCTGATCGCGGTTCGCTACCGGCCGCTTCCGGACGGCGGCTTTGTCGGGACTTATGAGGACATTACCGAACGCCAGCGAGCGCACGAAGAGCTGAGCGAGCAGCACCGCCGCTTCGATGCGGCGCTCAACAACATGTCGCAGGGCCTTTGTATGCTCGACAGCAAGCTGCGAGTCATTGTCTGCAACAAGCGCTATATCGACATCTATCGCCTGTCGCCGGACATCGTGCGGCCCGGCGTCAGCATGCGCGAGATCATGGAGCACAGCTGCGCCCTCGGCAATCATCCGGCGACCAGCGCGCAGAAGCTGCACGACGAATACGTTGAAAAGCTGACGGACGGGGTGCGCACCATCCATCGTCATCTCGGCGATGGCCGCATCATCAAGCTGCATCACAGTCCGATGGAGCATGGCGGCTGGGTCATCACCTATGAGGATGTGACCGAGCGGCATAAGGCTGAGGCGCGGGTCGCGCATATGGCGCAGCATGATGCGCTGACCGATTTGCCCAACCGCGTGCTGTTTCGCGACAAGATGGAGGAGGGGCTTGCCCGCGTGGCGGCTGACGGTACCGCGATGGCGGTGTTGTGCCTCGACCTCGATAATTTCAAGGCGGTCAACGACCGGTTGGGCCACGCGATCGGCGACAGGCTGCTCTGCTGGGTCGCCGACCGTCTGCGCGAATGCATCGGCGAAAACGATACCGTCGCGCGGCTCGGCGGCGACGAATTCGCGGTCCTGCAATCCGCCCCGCAGCCCGGGTCCGCGGAGCATCTCGCGCGCCGTCTGGTCGAGATCATCAGCCACCCGCCGCTATTCGATGGTCAATTGGTGCATTCCGGCGTCAGCATCGGCGTCGCCGTTGCCCCCGTCGACGGACTGGAAGCCGAGCAGTTGATGAAATGCAGTGACCTTGCGCTCTATCAGGCTAAAGCCAGGGGCCGTGGCGGCTACGAGTTCTTCCGTTCCGAGATGGAGGAGCAGGCCTCTTCGCGCCATCTGATCGAGATGGAGCTTCGCGGAGCGCTGGAGGCCGGCGAGTTTCATCTGGTCTATCAGCCGCAGATACGGCTCGATAACGGCCAACTGACTGGCTTCGAGGCCTTGCTGCGCTGGGACAATCCGAGGCGGGGGCCGATCAGCCCGGCGGACTTCATCCCCGTGGCGGAAGAGACCGGCCTGATCGTGCCGATCGGCGAATGGGTGCTGCGCACGGCCTGCGCCGCAGCCGCCCAATGGCCGAGCTATGTCACCGTCGCAGTCAATCTCTCTCCGGTGCAGTTCCGCTCGCGTGGGCTCGCCGCCATGGTGACCAGCGCCCTGGCCGCGACCGGACTTGCTCCCCATCGCCTCGAACTCGAGGTAACCGAGAGCGCGCTCTTGCAGGATGACGCCGCGACTATCGCAATCCTGCATCAGTTTCGCGTGCTCGGCATCCGCGTCAGCATGGACGATTTCGGCGTCGGCTATTCCTCGCTGAGCTATCTGCGCAAGTTTCCGTTCGACAAGATCAAGATCGATCGCTCCTTCGTCGGCACGCTGGGTGAAACCGTCGGAAGCGAGGCGATCGTGCGCACCGTTGCCAATCTCGGTATCAATCTCGGCATGACCACCACGGCCGAAGGTATCGAGACGGCCGAGCAGCTTGAGGTGATCCGCCGCGCCGGCTGCACCGAGGGGCAGGGCTATTATTTCAGCCGGCCCTGCGCGGCTGCGGAGGTATTTCGCACCATCGACCGGTTCGACCGCGCGGCGCAGGTCGCTTGAACCCGAGCCGGAGATGTCAGACACTTGCGCCGCTGATTTGGACCGGGCTCGGCATCTGCCATGGACGACCTTCCCATCACGCCGGCAGACATCATCAGGGCGGCGCAGACCATAGCCGGCTCGGTGATCGTCACCGCCTGCAATGAAAGCCGCACGCTCGGCGAAATCTGCGGCTGCCGAATCTGGCTGAAATTCGAGAACCTGCAATTCACCTCGACCTTCAAGGAGCGCGGCGCGCTCAATCGCCTTACCGCGCTATCGGCCGAACAGCGCCAGCGCGGCGTGATCGCGATGTCGGCGGGCAACCATGCCCAGGGTGTGGCCTATCACGCAAAGCGCCTCGGCATCCCCGCGACGATCGTCATGCCGGTCGGCACACCGATGGTGAAAGTCGAGAATACCCGCCGGAATGGCGCAACCGTTATCCTTTCCGGACAGACGGTGGAGGAGGCCGGCGCGATCGCCGAAGCGCATGGCCAGGCCCACGGCATGACCCTGATCCACCCCTATGACGATCCGCTGATCATTGCCGGCCAGGGTACGATCGGGCTGGAAATGCTCAAAGCCGCGCCTGATCTGGACACGCTGGTCGTCCCGATCGGGGGCGGCGGGCTGATCTCGGGCATTGCAGTGGCTGCCAAGTCGTTGAAGCCGGACTTGCGCATCATCGGCGTCGAGGCTGCGCTGTATCCGTCCATGTATAATGTCATCAAGCATGCGCATCTGCCGATGCGGGGCGATACGCTGGCCGAAGGCATTGCCGTCAAGGCACCCGGAAAGATCGCAACCGAGATCATACGCACGCTGGTGGACGACATCATTCTCGTCACCGAGATGGAGATCGAGCGCGCGGTTGCCGCCTTCATCAATATTGAAAAGACGATTGTCGAAGGCGCGGGCGCGGCTGGCCTCGCTGCCATACAGGCCAAGCAATCGCTGTTCGCCGGACGCAATGTCGGCCTGGTGCTGACCGGCGGCAATATCGATACGCGCCTGATTGCCTCGGTCCTGACCCGTGAGCTGGCGCGCGAGGGACGGTTGACGCAATTGTCGCTCGATATCGTCGACCGGCCCGGCCAGTTGGCCGCGGTCGCAGCCCTCCTCGCCGAGGCGGGGGCCAACATCATCGAGGTCTCGCACCAGCGGACGTTTTCCGA
>Ga0134126_10012398_pt1 | contig 10768 bp, 10 predicted proteins | sample KB31752_FD_96881 | JGI IMG/M metagenome (GOLD analysis project Ga0134126, IMG submission 96881) | Terrestrial soil microbial communities with excess Nitrogen fertilizer from Kellogg Biological Station, Michigan, USA - KB3-175-2 | ecosystem: Environmental > Terrestrial > Soil > Unclassified ...
CATTAAGCAGGTTGCCGCCCTGTCCCGGGCCGGCTCGGAACTGGTGCGCGTCACCGTGAACAACGAGCCTGCCGCCGCCGCCGTTCCCCACATCGTGGAGGGCCTGGAAAAGCAAGGCGTGCGCGTGCCCATCATCGGCGATTTCCACTACAACGGCCACCTGCTGCTTAAAAAATTTCCCGCCTGCGCCCGCGCTCTCGCCAAATACCGCATCAATCCCGGCAACGTAAGCGTAGGCCGCAAGGACGACGACAATTTCCGCATCATGATCGAAGTGGCCGTCCAGAACGACAAGCCGGTGCGCATCGGCGTGAACTGGGGTTCGCTGGACCAGGCGCTGCTTACCCGCATGATGGACGAAAACTCACGACTGGACGAGCCCAAAGACGCTCGCGACGTGACCATGGAAGCCATGGTGGTGAGCGCGCTGAATTCGGCGGCCAAAGCGGAACAGTACGGCTTGCGCCGCGACCAGATCATCCTCAGCGCCAAAGTCAGCGGCGTGCAAGACCTGATTGACGTCTATCGCAGCCTGGCAGCGCGCTGCCAGTACCCGCTGCACCTCGGTCTCACCGAGGCGGGCATGGGCATGAAGGGTATTGTGGCTTCCACCGCCGCGTTGGGCGTGCTGCTGCAGGAGGGCATCGGCGACACTATCAGGGTTTCGCTCACGCCCGCCCCCGGAGGCGACCGCACTGAAGAAGTTCTGGTCGCGCAGCAAGTTTTGCAGTCGCTGGGCATTCGCAGCTTCACCCCGCAGGTCACGGCCTGCCCCGGTTGTGGCCGTACCACCAGCACCTTCTTCCAGGAGATGGCGGAGCAGATCCAGTCCTACCTGCGCCAGCAAATGCCGGTGTGGAAGCAGCGGTACCCGGGAGTGGAGGAACTGAAGGTGGCGGTGATGGGCTGCGTGGTCAACGGCCCGGGCGAATCCAAGCACTCTCACATCGGAATTTCGCTGCCCGGCACCTTCGAGGAGCCTAAAGCACCGGTCTTCGTGGATGGCCGCCTGATGACGACCCTCCGCGGCGACAAAATCGTTGCCGAGTTTATCTCGATCCTTAACGACTACGTGGAATCCCACTACGCGGCGAGAGAAGAAGCGGAGCTAACTAGCTGACGGCCACAGCAAACACCTTTCGGCTGCCAGCTAGGCCCTGCGAACGCCCCCGCTGCTGCGCGCACCCGGAACGTCATCTCCGCCCCAAAAGCGCGGTTGACAATGACTCTCATGTACTTTAGTATCTGCAGTTTAGCGCCACCTAAAGCCGGAAGCGTTCCGGGGAATACCCTCGGCGGAGCGATTTGTGATCAAACTCGACATCATCAACGAAGTGGTCAACAAGACGGGCATCACCAAAACCAAGGCGGAGCTGGCGGTGGAGACCGTCTTCGAGAGCATGAAGAAGTCGCTGGCCAAGGGCGATCGCATTGAGCTGCGGGGGTTTGGTGTGTTCAACGTGCGCCCGCGCAAGACCGGCATCGGCCGCAACCCGCGCACTGGTGCGGAGGTCAGTATTCCCCCCGGCAAGGCAGTGCGCTTCAAGCCCGGCAAGGAATTGCAATCCATTGATTAGGCACAGCACTTGGTATTAGCCATAGCCTTTGCCCCTGAGGGGTTTTCTCTTGTGTGCGCGACTGGGCTAACTGCTAACCGCTAAGTGCTTTGCGTCATTCGGCAGCAGGCGACCCCTAATCCATCCTTGATACAATCAGCCAAGACTGATGTCCGACCCTCTTTCCCCAACTCCCTCCACCTACGAACTTCCCGCGCCGGTCGAAGTTTTCATCGTGCCGCGGCGGAAGGTCCGCTACTGGCTGCACGCCTTGCTGCTGCTGGCCACGGTGTTCACCACCCTGGTGGTGGGGGCGCGCATGGAGTACAACTTTCTGCACAATCTGCCGGTGTTGGCGGCGGGAGGCGAGTTCCTGCCTTTCTTCCAGTTGGGCTGGATACTGCAGAGCCCGGCCCGCCTGCTGCTGGGCATTCCCTTTGCCGGAGCGCTCCTCATCATTTTGCTGGCACACGAGATGGGGCACTACTACTACTGCCTGAAGTACGGCGTCTATGCCACGCTGCCGTTCTTTATTCCGGCGCCTACGCTGATCGGCACCATGGGCGCTTTTATCCTGATCCGGTCACCGATTCGCTCGCGCTCCGACCTGTTTGATATCGGCATTGCCGGGCCGATCGCCGGGTTTGTCCTTTCCGTTCTCGCGCTCTTCTTTGCCATTTTCCTCTCCCGGCCGATGGCGCCTGGTATGGCCGCTCCCGACATTCTGCTTGGCTACCCCCTCATTTTCCATTTCGCACACTGGCTAGGCCCTTATTCGCGCCTGCCCATGGATCACATGCAGCTGCACCCCATCGCCATTGCCGCCTGGGTGGGGATGTTCGCCACGGCATTGAATCTGCTGCCCGGCGGACAACTGGATGGCGGACACATCGTCTTCTCGCTGTGGCCACGCGCCCATCGCTGGGTATCCACGTTGAGCCTGGTGGGGCTCATTTTTTTAGGCTATTTCCGGCATTGGGAGGGCTGGTATGTGTGGGCAGTGCTGCTCTTCCTCAGCGGGCTGCGCCACCCGCGGGTGAGTCCCTGGCCCGGCCTGGACGGCAAACGCAAACTGCTGGCGCTGCTTGCCTTGGCCATGCTCATCCTGACCATCGTGCCCACACCTTTCCACTTCGCTGCCTGGACGGGACAGTGATTGAACATTGAAGATTCTGGGGTGTGTGCAGCCAGCGTTTCACAAGCTGAGTGCTGACCGGCTGCCCACCGCTTCACATCAGCCACACTGCATCCACATCCGCAACCAGATGATTGCGCGGAATTTTCTGCTCGCCGGCGTAGGCCAGCATGGAGCGCAATAGCGCGTTGAGCTTCTCCCGTCTGGCGGACTTGAGCAGGAAGTGGTAGCGATAGTCGCGCTTGAGTCGCGTTAGGGGCGCTGCGGCCGGGCCCAGCACGCGGATGCCCACATGCGAGGTCTTCTCGAACCAGCGGCCCAGCAGGCCAGAAAATTTCAGCACGTCATCCAGTTTGTCGCCGCGTACCAGGACGTTAGCCACGGCATTGAACGGCGGGTAGTGCATCCAGCTGCGGTAGCGCAGTTCCTTGTCGTAGAAGCCGCGGAAATTGTGCGCTCCGGCAAATTGCACGGCGTAGTGCTCGGGAAAACAGGTTTGCAGCACCACCTTGCCCGGGCTTTCGCCGCGGCCGGCACGGCCGGCCACTTGGGTGAGCAACTGGAAGGTGCGCTCGGCGGCGCGGAAATCAGGCAGTCCGAGGGCAATATCGGCGCCTACCACGCCCACCAGCGTAACCCCGTGCACGTCATGGCCTTTGGCGATCATCTGCGTGCCCACGAGGATATCCAGTTCACCCGCGCTTAGCTGGTTGAGCATGCGTTCGAAGTCATGGCGCCCGCGTACCGTATCGCGATCCAGGCGACCGATGCGCGCCTGGGGAAACATGCCGTGCAGCAACTCTTCCAGTTTCTCTGATCCTGTCCCGGCGAAATAGACGTAGTCGCTGCCGCACTCCTCGCACACCTTGGGCACGGCCTGCATGTAGCCACAGTAGTGGCATTGCAGGCGATGCTCGCGTTTGTGGTGGGTGAGGGCGATGGCGCAATTGGCACACTGCGCGGTGTGGCCGCAGGCACGGCAGAGCACCACCGGGGCATAGCCGCGGCGGTTGAGCAGCACCATGACCTGCTCGCGGCGGGCCAGGCGCTCGTCAATTTCCGCCGCCAGCCGGCGCGAGATCACCTGCTCATGCCCGGTATCTCGAAGCTCTTCCTTCATATCGAGAATTTCGACTTCGGGCAGAGGCCGCTGCTCCACCCGGTCGGGCAGTTCCAGCAGCGTGTACTTGTGCTTTTGTGCGTTGAAATAGGACTCCAGCGAAGGTGTGGCCGAGCCCAGCACCACCGTAGCGCCGCTCATGCGAGCGCGCATCACGGCAACATCGCGGGCATGGTAGCGCGGCGTTTCCTCCTGCTTATAGGAGCTGTCGTGCTCTTCATCCACGATGATGAGGGCCAGGTCGGAAACGGGCGCAAACACTGCCGAGCGCGTGCCCACCACCATGCGCGCGTCTCCGCGGCGGATCCGGTGCCATTGTTCGGCGCGCTCGCGGTCGGTGAGCCCGGAATGCAAGATGGCCACCTGCTCGCCGAAAATCTGGTGCAGGTCGGCGGCAACCGCCGGGGTGAGCCCGATTTCCGGCACCAGCAAGATAGCCGAGCGCCCCGCCTGCAAAACCGCGTGCATGGCGGTGAGATAGACAGCAGTCTTGCCTGAGCCGGTTACGCCGTGCAGAAGGAAGCCGACATACTTTCGCGAGGCGCTCGCCGTGCGGATTTGCTCCAACGCATTGTGTTGCGCGGAGGTGAATTGAAAGTGGAAGGGCGACGGCCGGGGCTTGGTAGCCGATACGGAAAAGTCAGCGGGTTCTTCTACGATTTCAACCAGGCCACGTTTGACCAGAGTTTGCAGCGTGGTGTGGGGGACGGGAGCTCGCGCAAGGTGTCCACGCGCATGCGGCCGCCAATCGTCTTTAGAGTATCCAGAATTTCTTGCTGGTTGGCGTTGAGTTTCGTTTTGTGTGTCGCCGCTACGAGGCTCGGGTCTAATTTTTCATCCCCTACCCGGGGCTCACGCCCTGGACAAAAAGCTTTTTCCCTCTGCGGGCTTGGTGGCAGCATTCCCTCTGTCATCCTGAGCGAGCCCGAGCCGAGTTCGCGAGGCGGTGACGAGTTGAAAGGCTGCCCTGAAGTTTCCGAACAGGACGTTGCGGCTGCTTTGAGCACCGCAACCTTGACCGTTCTGCAGGCTTCACCCACTGACGACAGGTCTTCGCGTGTGATCCACTTCTTGCGCACCAGACCGGCAAGAATTTTCGTGTCGGCATGGGTCGCCGATTTCAGCACCGGCTCGCGAGCGCTTTCCCGTTCCGCCAGGTAATCGAGCACGCGAAACTCGAGCATCTGCTCGCCCGGCTCTTTGCGCGAGCCTGCGGAAGAACCGGCCATGCCTGCCTGGTGCAGCGCCAGGTGGCCGGCATCGGTGATGCGGTAAGCACGGGTGCGGCGAAACTCCGCCGCCAGCGGCAGCATGGTACGGAACACTTCCCCCAAGGCGCCAGGTAATATTCAGCAATCCACCTAGCCAGGCGCATAAGGCCCTCGTCAAGCACGGGCGCGGTATCCAGCACCTGCAGAACTGGCTTGGTTTTGACGGAAGGCTCGCGGTCATGCAGTGCCACCACTACCCCGGAGAGGCGTTGCTCGCGGAAGGGCACCAGCACGCGTCCGCCGATCACCGGCTGCACGCCATTGGCCAGCAAACCGTTGCCGTCTGGCATGCGGTAGGTAAACGTGGCGTCCAGGGGGACGGGCAGTGCAATGTCACAGAAAGCGGGCATAGCGGGGGAGCATATCTACAGCTCTACCGTACCAGCAATTAGCAGTTGGCAATTAGCATTTAGCAGCCACCCTGAGTGGAATCGTCAAAAATAAACGAATACCACCACGGGCTAAATGCCCAGTGCTAAGTGCTGTGTTTTTTCAGCCCCAAGAATTTCATCACCATCTGCAGGTCTTTCCAGGTCTCCTTCTTCTGACGCGGGTCGCGCAGCAGAAAGGCAGGATGGTAGGTGACTGCGAGCTTGACCGTAAAGGCGCTGGTGTCGGGGCGTCCCTCGCTGCTTACGTTTACTCGAAAGTCGTACCAGCGCCCTCGCAATTCGGCCATGGGCGCGTTGATAGCCAGCAGGTTTTTGGCTGCAGTCGCACCCAGGGCCACGAGTGCCTTGGGGCGAATGGCGGCGATCTGCCGCATCAGGAAGGGCATGCAGGTTTCGCACTCGTCGCGCTCCGGCGTGCGGTTGCCTGGCGGCCGGCACTTGACCACGTTGGCGATGTACACGTCCTCGCGGCGCAGCCCCATGGCCGCGATCATGTTGTTGAGCAACTGCCCGGCGCGGCCTACGAAAGGCAGTCCCTGCTCGTCTTCGTCGGCGCCCGGGCCTTCACCCACGAACATGAGATCGGCATGCATGTTGCCGATGCCGAACACAATATTCTTTCGTCCCTTGCACAAGCGGCAGCGGGTACACTCGCCGATGTCTTCGCTGATGGCCTGAAGTTCGGCCAGAACGTTGCGCGCTTGCGCTTCTTCCAGCACACCCACGCCGGCGGAGGCGGAAGCAAACACCTCCGCGCCGGCTACGGACCCACGGCTTGATTCGCGTTTTCTCGCCATCTCTTCGCTGGTTTCCTCGGCCGCAGGCAGGGCGGCGCCGCCTTCGCGGCGGTAAAAATCGTAGATTCCCATATCTCGGTAATACTGCAGGCGGGCGGATAACCGTTCGCGCAGCTTGGGATCGAGGGCGCGCATCATCACTATTTGCCGGGCGCGTGCGCTGGCTGGTTGCGGTGCTGGCGCAGGCGGACTATTTGGTCGAGAACGCGCTGCGCCACTTCCCACTTGCTGGTTTCGGGCACCTCGATGACCTCATCGTGGGTGATGATGGTGACCGCGTTGCGCTCGGAGTCGAAACCGATGCCCGGCCGCGAAACATCATTTACCACGATCGCGTCCAGAGACTTTGCGCCCAGCTTCTTGCGAGCGTTTTCCAGCGCGTTTTCCGTTTCCGCGGCGAAACCGATTGCCAGCTGGTTTTTTCGGCGCCGGGCCACCTCGCCCAGTATGTCGGCGGTGGGCTCCAGTTCCAGCGTCATAGGCCCGGACCGCTTAATCTTCTGCCGCGCGGGCGTCTTGGGACGGTAATCAGAAACGGCAGCGGTGGCGATCACAACGGTGGAGAGTTCCAGGCGCTGCAGCACCGCTTCCCGCATCTGCTCCGCGGTTTCCACCGGCACCACTTCCGCCCCACCCGGGGGCTGGATGTTGACGGGACCGCTCACCAGCACCACTTTCGCGCCCCGCCTCAAAGCCGCTTCCACGAGCGCGTATCCCATGCGCCCGCTGGAGCGATTGGTGATGTAGCGAACCGGATCAATCTGCTCGCGGGTGGGACCGGCGGTAAGCAGCAGCGTCTCGCCGGCCAGATCCTGGGCTGCGCCCAATACCTCCAGCACAGCGGCGAGAATGGCTTCATTGCTGGCCAGGCGTCCGGGGCCGGTCATGCCGCAGGCCAGGTAGCCGGTGTCGGGGGCCACGATCTTCACCCCGCGCTGCCGCAGGGTTTCAACGTTGGCCTGGGTGGCCGCGTTCTGCCACATGTTGATGTTCATGGCCGGAGCGACCACCACCGGCGCGGTGGTGGCCAGATACAACGTGCTGAGAAAGTCCTCGGCCGCGCCGTGGGCAAATTTGCCGATGACGTCAGCAGTGGCGGGCGCGACCAGCAGGGCGTCAATGCTCTGGGCCACCGCAATGTGCTCGATGGCCGATTCCACGTTGGCCGGCTGCTCGGAGGAGCCAAACAGGTCCGTGATCACCTTTTCGCCGCTCAGCGCGGCGAAGGTGAGCGGGCGGACAAACTCCTGAGCCGCGCGGGTCATGACCACCTGCACGCGAACGCCCCGGTCCTGCAGCAGGCGTACCACTTCCGCCGCCTTGTAGGCCGCTATCCCGCCGCTGACGCCAAGTGCAATCTTCATGAATCCTCAGTTCCACCGCGGATGACGCGGAGACACGCCGAGAAGCCAAATTAGGGATAAGGATCACCGCACAAATCCCTACTGCACAGATGAACTGCCCCGCAACCAAGACTCACGGGAACGGCTCCTTGAACTGGAACCACCCTCGCGGGCCGCGGTCCTCGGCGGAAGAAGTGACGGCGGCCGGGAAGCTATTGCGGCGGCGAGGAAGCTATTCCTTGGGTACAGCCTTGTCCAGCAGTTCGCTGGCGACTTCGCTGGCGGACTTCTCCACCTGCGGGACCTCCCACTTCACTTTGCCGGAGTCAATCTCGTCCATGGCGATGCGGCAGGGCTTGCGCGACATGGTTTCCACCATGGGCTTGGCTCCGGACTGCAGTTGGCGCGCCCGCCGGGCAGCCACCAGAATGTAGCGATAGTTGCTGTCGAACCCTTCTATCAGTTTCATGACACCTCCATGCTGCCACTAGCTGGGAGTCGCCGAGAGGGCGAAGGAAGCCAGGATGGGCTGCAGCCGCTCGCGAATGTTGGGCAGCAGGCAGCGCTCAGCCGTGGCCAAAATACGCTTGTCGCCGTTGGAGAGTTTCGCCCCGGACCGGCGCAGGCGTTCGGACAACACAATCGCCTTAAGCTCGTCAATGGATTGTTCCAGGCGGTCGTTGATGAGAATATAGTCGTAACTCTGATAATTCTCAATCTCTTTCGCAGCCGTTAGTAACCTCCGATGGATCACCTCCTCGGTGTCCAGGCTGCGGTTGCGCAGCCGCCATTCCAGGGTCTTCTTGTCCGGCGGGAGGATAAAGACGCTGACCGCGTCCTTAATTTTGCGCTTGATCTGCGCTGCCCCCTGCACGTCAATATCGAGCAGCAGGTCCCGGCCGCTTTGAAGGGCCTGCTCCAGGAAGCGCTTGGCGGTGCCGTAGTAGTTGCCGAACACGTTGGCGTATTCCAGGAACTCGCCGCGTGCAATCATCTCCTCGAAATCCTGAATGGGCACAAAGAAATACTCGCGCCCGTTCTGCTCGCTGCCGCGCGGGCGGCGGGTGGTGTAGGAGATGGAGAAGTCCAGGTTAGGCACCCACTTTCGCAACTCGTTTACAAGCGTGGACTTGCCAGAGCCCGACGGCGCGGAAATGATGTACACGGTGCTCATTCGATGTTCTGGACCTGCTCCCGCGACTTCTCGATTTCTGCTTTCATGGCCAGCCCCAGCTGTGTGATGCGCAGGGCTTCGCCGGCAACGCCCGTGGTCTTAGAGAGCAGGGTGTTGGCCTCGCGGTTCATTTCCTGCAGCAGGAAATCCAGCTTTTTGCCCACCTCGCCGCCACTGTCCAGCAGCCCGCGGAAGTGCTGGATGTGAGTATTGAGCCGGACCAGTTCCTCCTGGATGTCGCTGCGTTCGGCCAGCAGCGCGGCTTCCTGCAGCACGCGCTCCGGCTCCGCCTGGCCGCCTATCAGTTCCTGGATGCGGACCCGCAGCCGTTCCAGGTGGGCCTGCAGCATGCTGCCGCGCAGCTTTTCCACTTCCGACGCGCCCGCCTGCAGCCGCGACATACGGTCGCGCAGTTCCCGCTCCATGCTCCGGCCCTCTTCCGCCCGCATTTCGTTCAGCCGGCCCAGAATCTCATTTACTCTTGACAGAACCGCGTCCTGCAGCTCGCCATCTCCTGCGGCCCCCGACGAGGAATCCATCGCGCCGGGAATCTTGAGCGCCGCATTCAGGTCAGGTTCGCCGCTGATGCCGAATTCCTCGGCCATGTGGCGGTAAGCTTCCACGTAGCCCCCGACCAGCTGGCGGTTGACCGCAAAGCCCTGCTCCGTAATCGGCTCCAGGCTCAGCGTGACCTCCACGTGACCGCGAGCCATTTTTTCCTTGAGCAGGCGGCGGAGCTTCATCTCCAGTTCGCTGCTTTCGGGCGGCATGCGGAAGTGCAGGTCCAAAAAACGGTGATTGACCGACTTCAGCGCCAGGGTGAAGCTCAGGCTACCGTTCACCTGTCCCTTGGCTTGCGCGAACCCGGTCATGGAATGGATAGGCATATGCTCAGCTCTCCGCCGCTCCCGCCTGGACCTTCTGGCTGTCCCAGTCGAGGAACTGCAGGTTGTACAAGCGGCGGTAGGTGCCCAGATGACTCATCAGGTCGTGGTGGCTCCCGATGTCGGTGATAACCCCATTCTCCAACACCACGATGCGGTTGGCGTGGCGCACGGTGGAGAGCCGGTGGGCAATGACCACCACGGTACGCCCGCGCATCAGGTTCTGCAGCGCCGACTGCACCAGCGCTTCCGACTCGCTGTCCAGCGCCGAAGTAGCTTCATCCAGGATGAGGATGGGCGCGTCCTTGAGCAGGGCGCGGGCGATGGCTATGCGTTGCCGTTCGCCCCCGGAAAAACGCACGCCACGCTCGCCGATCACCGTCTTGTACCCTTCCGGAAGCGCTTGGATGAAGTCATGGGCCAGCGCCGCAGTGGCGGCTTCGACCACCCGCTCGTGAGGAACTCCGGGCTGGCCGTAGGCGATGTTGTTGCGCACCGTGTCATTGAACAGCACGGTTTCCTGGGTCACGATGCCGATCTGGGCGCGCAGCGACGACAAGGTGAGGTCGCGCACATCCTGGCCGTCAATCAGCAGTCGCCCGCCGGTCACGTCGAAGAAGCGCGGGATCAGGTGCACCAGCGTGCTTTTGCCCGCGCCGCTGGAGCCGACCACGGCCAGCACCTCGCCGGAATGCACGGTGAGCTCAATGTCGCGCAGCACGTCGCGGGACTCACCGTTGGCTCCGTAAGAAAAACTGACGTGGTCAAAGCGGATGCTCTCGGTAAAATTCGGCAACTGCCGGGCGGCGGGCTTCTCCAGGACCGCGTCCTCCTGGTTCATGAAATTGAAAATGGAAGCGGAAGCGCCCAGCGCCTGCTGGAAATTGTTGTTGAACACCGCGAACTTGCGCACCGGCTCGTAGAGCTTGTAAACGGCAATGATAAAGGCGACGAACACTCCGCCGGTGAAAACCTTGGCCTTAATCAGGTCGCGCCCTAAGAGCAGCAGCAGAGCGATGCCGATCGCCCCGATGATGTCCATGGTCGGCGAGCTGATGGCCGCCGCGGCTACCGAGCGTAGATTGGCGCGGAACAG
>Ga0134126_10012400_pt1 | contig 10767 bp, 5 predicted proteins | sample KB31752_FD_96881 | JGI IMG/M metagenome (GOLD analysis project Ga0134126, IMG submission 96881) | Terrestrial soil microbial communities with excess Nitrogen fertilizer from Kellogg Biological Station, Michigan, USA - KB3-175-2 | ecosystem: Environmental > Terrestrial > Soil > Unclassified ...
GCGCAGCACCTCGATGCGATCCATGTCGTACAGCGCCACGATCGAACCGACCGCGCGGCTGATGTCCACCCCGTCCTGGAACACCGACACCCGCCCCGGCGTGTTCGACGCGGTATCGTCGGAAGTGATGCCGCGGATCGCGATGCCCGGCGTGTTCGGGCTCTGTACCTGCACCTGCACGCCGGGCGCGTAGCGGCTCAGGTCATCCATGTGGGTGATCCCGAGCGCCTTCAGGAAATTCCCCGAATACGCCGAGATCGAGATCGGCACATCGATCACCTGCTGCTCGCGCTTCTGCGCGGTCACCACGATCCGGTTGAGGTTGATCGCGTTGGCCGACGACGGCGTCGTGCTGGCGGGAGCCGGCGCGTCCGCTGCCTGCTGTTGCGCCTGCACGGTCAGCGGCACCAGCCCCAGCAGCAGGCAATGGATCAACAGGGACAGTCGACGATGGTGCAGCTTCGACGCAGACGCACCGCTATTCGAATTCAACATGGTTTCCCCTGCGAGGCGTATCGCTACGCACCCATGAACGTGAAATGTCACTGTCGACCGCTTGTGACAGCGGAATGTCCCGGCACCGCGCCCCAGCATGGCGCATCCGCCGGCCCCATCCTGGGCATCGCCATTACGATCCCCTGCAGCGAACGCTACTACGGACGAGGCGGAGCAGGCTTGCTGCGGTGCGGTAGCGGAGCCAAACCGAACATTCTGCTCGTAGCCGCGCAGCAGCGCGCCTGATCAGGGCCTCCGTGCGGGATGGTTGCGCCGGAGCAGTCAAACCGTGGCATGCCTGCCTGGATATCGCGCTGATGAGGAGCCACCGATCCGGCGCACGCGACGCCAGCGATACCGGTAGTGGAGCATGGCATCATCAGCGCATTTCGGGTGATCGCCTCGCCGCGAAATGTGCACGCGGTTTCATTTCCGCAATCAGTAATCCCAATGCTCATTTCGAACCGGTAGCCGGTTAAGCATGTCGCGACAATCGCGCCAGTGGGGCATCAACCTGTTCATCAATGCGATGAATCGATTGTTGTGGGTCGGCTCGCGCAGATGTACGAGTTCGTGAACAACGATGTATTCGAGGCACTCGGGCGGCTTTTTGGCCAGTTCGGTATTGAGCCGGATGTTCCGCGCCGCTGGGTTACAGCTGCCCCACTTCGTTTTCATGTGCTGCACGTAAAAGTGCTCGGTGCGTGCGCCAACGATCGGCTCCCACTTCGCCAGCAACGCCGGCACGGCGAGCTTCAAATTGCCGCGGTACCAATCGGCCAGCAGCACCTCACGCTTCTTCACGTCCGTATCGGGACGAACCTGCAGCCGCAGGTGCCTGTGCGTCAGACGGATCGAGGGACGCGCTTCCACTTCGACGATCTGCAGCAAGTAACGCCGCCCCCAGACATAGTGGCTTTCGCGCTCAAGGTATTCGCGCGGCGTTTCCCGTTCTTGCGCAAGCAGCTTCTTCTGCTGTTGCCTGATCCAGGCCAGTTTGTTGATGGCAAACAGTCGGATCGCATCCAACTCCATCCACTCGGGCGCAGCAATGCGCACCTTGCCGGTCGGCGGGTACACGCCGAGATGGATGTTCTTGATGTTCTTCCGAACCACATCCACACGGATGCTGCCCAGATCGAGCTGGGTGATCATCAGTATTCCGATTGCTGCTTGATGATGTCGAAGATGCGCTCTGCTTCGGCCACGTCGTTGTTGAGCAAGGGCAGCAATGCTTCGCGCTTTATATGGTTCTCGCGCGCTGCATTTCCGCGCCAGTCGGCATGCCGCTCGCGCCTGACCGCCTCGTCGATGTCCACCGCCAGCTTCAGCTTGGGATCGGGCATCGGCAACGGGCCAGCCTCATCCTGGAGATTCAACGCTGCAGCTGGAGCCGGCGGCATCCTGAGGTTGTCGTAGATCGCCCGCAATCCCACGCTGCGCTTCAACGCTTCCGGGATGTCGTCAGCGTGACCGGTCTGCACTTTTCCGACGAGGTCGGCGATCTTCTTCAGGTACTCCTCGTACTTGTCCGCCTGTTCCTTGCGGAACTTGATCACTTCGTCCAGCAACGCCGACATCTTGGCGTAGTACGCCGGATTGTTCAGATGTTCCTGAATGATCTTGCTGCGGACGTTGTTTTCGATGGTTTCGGCTATCGCGTCCTTGCTGCTCTTGCTGCCCTCGGGCAGCGTACTGACAGCCTCGGCCATCCCGGTCCTGGCGATCAGATCCAGCAGCCCGAGATCGTCGAACGGAGAAATCTTCCGGGGCGCCTTCGCCTCGATGTAGGTGTCGATGAGGTGGCGCATGTCCGCCTCATATGGCTTCAGGTCGAGCGTCTCGCCGCTGGCCCGGCGAATGACTTCGCGGAGGTCGGTGAAACGTTTGATGTCAACCTTGATGCGCTTGATGTCGCCGCTATCGTAGCCAGCCCCGGACAGGTCGTCCGCGAGATTGCCGTACGCACGCAGCAACGCCACGGCCGCCTTGTACAGCGCCACGCGGCGTGGCTCGCGCTCTTTCAGATCGGAAGGTATTTCCGTATTTCCACAGAAATAACGGATGTGGTCCAGGTCTGCCTTGGGGGGCTCGACCGGCTCACACAACAGCACCAGCGCCTCAAGCGCCGCGTCCAGCCGCTCGCGGCCTTTCTCCAGGCGATCCTGCATCGACACGTCCGGATCGACACCGCCCGCACTGTGGTCCAGCTCGGAGGAATACACCTGCAGCGCGCCGGTACCCTGCTCGTTTACCAGCTTCTTGAACAGGTCCTTGTAGTCGACGATGTAACCGAAGTCCTTGTCGTCGCCATCGAGCCGGTTGGTGCGGCAGATCGCCTGGAACAACCCGTGGTCCTGCATCGACTTGTCGATGTAGAGATACGTGCATGGCGGTGCATCGAAGCCGGTCAGCAGCTTGTCCACCACGATCAGCAGCCGCATATTGGACGGCTGCTCGACGAACAGCTTCTTGGCGCGATCCTCGTAGGTCTCCGTCTTGCTCTTGCCCGGCTGCGCTTCCACGTCTTTCAGCAAGCTGGTGTAGGTGTTGTAGATGACCTGCTTGTCGGTGTCGTTGTTGGCGCCGGTTTCCTCCAGCGTCACGTCCCTCGCCAGCGGGTTGTACGACGTCACCACCGCGCAGCGACCCTTGAGCGGCGTCTGCTGGAACAGGTTGAAGTAGTTGCAGGCATCCAGAATGCTGCGCGCCACCAGAATGGCATTGCCACGCTCGCTGGAAAGCCGCGGCTTCACACTGAAATCGAACACCATGTCCTCGACCACCCGTTCCATACGGGAGCGGGAACTGAGCACGCGCTGCAAGGTGCCCCAGGTTTTCTTCAGCTCGTCCTTCTGCCAGTCGTTCAAGCCCTTGGTCTTGGCCTCAAACCATTGGTCGATCTTGTCGGGAGAGCCCAGCTTCTGGTCGATGTCCCGCGCTTCGTAGACCAGATCCAGCACCACCTCGTCCTGCACTGCCTCGATGAACTTGTAGGTGTGAATGTAACCGCCGAACACTTCCAGGCTGGTCTGCTTGTCCTTCTTCAGCAGCGGCGTGCCGGTGAAGCCGACGAACACCGCGTTCGGCATCATCGCCTTCATGACCTTGTGCAACTTGCCGCTCTGCGTGCGGTGGCATTCGTCCACGAACACGAACACTTCGCCCATCGTCGCGCTGGGCTGGCCCTGCAGATCGGCAATGAACTGGTCGAAGTCGTCCACGTCGCGCCGACCGAACTTGTGCACCAGCGAACACAGCAGGCGTGGTGCGGCCTGACTGAGCTGGTGCATCAGGTCGCGCCCGCTGCTGGTGCGATAGATCTTTTCGCCTGCATCGTGGAACACCCGCTCGATCTGCTTGTCCAGCTCGTCGCGGTCGGTGATCACCACCACGCGGGCATGCGGGTTGTCCTGCAGCAGCCACTTGGCCAGCAGCACCATCACGATGCTCTTGCCGCTGCCCTGGGTGTGCCAAATGATGCCGCCCTTGCGTTGGTGGGCGTGCTGCTGCGCGGCCTTGATGCCGAAATACTGGTGCACCCGCGGCACCTTCTTGATGCCGCCGTCGAACAGTACGAAATCGTGGATCAGCTCGATCAGCCGATCCTTGCGGCACATCTTCAGCAAGTACTTGTCCAGCTTGTAGCGGCTGTCGTCGGCTTCGTCTTCCTTCCATTTCAGGAAGAATTTCTCCGGTGTATTGATGGTGCCGTACTGCAGCCCTTCCGAGTCATTGCCGGCAAACACGAACTGCACCGTGCTGAAAAACCACGCGTTGAAAGCCGGCTGCTGGTTGGATAGCAACTGGCGGATGCCGTCGCCGATGCTGACCCGGCTGTTCTTCAATTCGATCACCGCGACGGCGATGCCATTGATGTACAGCACCAGGTCGGGTCGCCGCTCAAGGCCACCCTTCAGGGTAACTTCCTCGGCGATCGCAAAATGATTCGCCCCCGGTTGGGCCCAGTCGATCAGGCGCACCAACTCGGTCACCTGGCCCGCCTCGGTCTTCACCGGCACGCCATAGCGCAGCAACTGATAAACCGCCTTGTTGTTCTCGTACAGCGTGCGGGCGGGGTTGTCGGCCTCGGTGTGCAACTTGTGCAAGGCAACGGCGATCTGCGTCGGGCTGGCGCCGCGTCGGGCAAGCCAGGCGGTCAGCAAGTCGTCCTCGATATTCCGGTTGTTCGCGCGGTCGCTCCAGTCGTCGAGATAGTCGTATTTCAGCTCGTCGCGAAACAGCGCAATCACACGACGCTGCGTCACGCGTTCCGGCTTGCTGATGTCATCCATGCCCTTCCCCTTCAAACGTCTTTCGCAGGCACCGGTGGCGCGCTGACACTGGCCGGGATGAAGCCCGATTGCGTCAGCGCCTGAATCACGCCGCGCAGCAGGTAATTATTGGTAAAGCCCAGTACGTATTGCCGCGCACCCTGCTGCACCGGCTGCAGCATGCCGCTCTGAACCATCTTGCGAATCTGATAAGTCCGCTGAGCGGCGTTGAGCTTCGGCATGGCGTCGGAAAGATCGGCCGCCTTCACCACGCCCTTGCGCGCCGTCAGCGCGAGCACCGCCTCTTCCTGTCCGGTGACCCACTGCCGCTGACGCGCATGAGCCAGCGCAGGCAGCAGGATCTCGCGCGTCAGGTAGCCGTAATCGGCAAGGCTGTCCACCTTGCGCAATTCATCCAGCACGCCGGACAGCACGTAGGTGCACCAGTCTTCCAACCCTTCGTCCGTGCCCTCGTCGGCACGCGCCAGCATGGCGTAGTAGCGCTCGCGGTCGGTGCAGAACACCGCGGCCGGATTCAGCACGCGCCCGCCGGTCTGCACGCGAAAGCCGTACTTGATCAGCAGCGCGTAAGTGAGCAGCCGCACCACCCGGCCATTGCCATTGCTGAACGGGTGTACCCAGGTAAAGCGGTGATGCGCCAGCGCCACCTTCATCAAGCCGTATTTCGGCGGATCGTCGCGGTTGATGAAGGCCACCAGCTCCTGCATGTAGGCCGGCACGTCGATGGCTTCCGGCGGCCGATGCTCGGCCTGGGCGATCGCCACCGGCCCGGTACGCCAGGCACCCGGCGTGCGGTCACCCTCTCGCTGCAATCCGTCCACCGTCATGGCATGCAATTGCCGGATGAAGTGCTCACTGATCGGTGCGCCCGGCGTGATGGCCTGCTCCACTTCGCCCATCGCCTCTTCGATGTTGCCGATTTCGTGCGCTTCGTCGTCGCCGGCTTCGGTGCCGGCCACCTTGCGCTCCACATAGTCGGCCAGCGTGGTGTGGTTGCCCTCGATGCGCGCCGACGCCAGACTCTCCAGCAGATGGAACACCGCCTTGAGCTGCATGAACACCGGTACCGGCGTGGTGCCGCGTAGCTCCAGCCGGCGCAGATGCTCCAACTCCGTCAGCACGTCCAGCAAGGGCGAGCTGAACGACGGATTCAGCAAACGAAGGTCGTGGTGAACAAAGCGAGCCATGCGCGGAAAGATCCGTAAGAGCAGCTCAAAGGATCTTTAATCTACCGCATAGTAGCCAACAAAAACATGGTTTTATGAAAGGATGAGCGAAAAATCATCTTTACCGGCGCGCTTCGCCAAGTGAAATCCTGTGAGGATGCCAAGTGCAAAAGGTAGGCTCGTGGGAGGTCAGTCAGTGCCTGCCGAAGCTTCCAGCCACAAGCCCAGCGTGCAGAGCGCGCCATCGCCTAAGACGCGAACAGGGTCTGGCATTCCGCCAGAGCACCAGCGATGGCGGCATCGGAAAAGGCAGGCCGATCGAGTTTCGGCTTCCACTCGGGGTTGTCCTGGATCAACTGCTTTACCGAATCCACGCTGATCGACTTGCCTTCACGCCGAAGGTCTTCCACGGCCATGTCCACGGTCGTCAGCAATTCCAGTTCGTCGGTTTTCCGCAGGCGGAACTGCTCCAGCCAAGCCACCACGTCGGCACCGTACCACTTCTCGAAATAGGCCTCGGCTTCCGCGATGTTTTCCGAAGCCACGAACCCTTCGTATTTGCCGTTGTTGCAGGCCCGGACATAGCCCTTCTTCAGCGCGATGCCCTCCGGTCCTTTGTAGCGGACGCGGGGATCGTACGGGCCGGCAGCCTTCTTGAGAAAGCCGTCAGCTCGTCCTTCGGCATGACGATGCAGCAGATAGGCCAGCTTCGTGCGGCGCACACGGGCAAGCGGCCAATCCTCGGAGCCGAAATTTTTGGTCAGCGCAGCGATCACCACCGCTTCATTGATCTGCTGGTTGTGCGGTTTGGACGTAGCGGCCTGAGGTTCCTTTCTCTTTTTCGGCAGCGGGACGACGGTCGATACCGGCCGAACCAGGCGAATCCTTCCCGTCAGCAGCTCCTGCATCATGCCTTGCTTGAGCTGACGAGTCTTGGCGAGGCGAGTTTCCAGCTCGGCGAGTTCGGTGTCCATGTCGGTGAGGATGGAGGCGATGGCGGTTTGTTCCTCGAATGGAGGCACCATGCACTCCAGAACAAGTAACTTCGCCACGGACAATCCAGGCTGTGCTGACGATTCCGAATATTGATTCAGGCCCATTCGTTCGAGGACAAATGTAAGCCAGCGCACATCGGTATGAACATGAGGACTGACAACGATTGCATGCTCAGAGGCAAAGAATCGACCTGTTGCGAGAACGACGTTCCCGCATAAAGCACCCTGTCGACCAATGAGCGCGAAGGCTCCGTCATGTGTGTATCGAGTCACGTACCCGCGCAACCCGTTCCCCCCAAAGCAAGGATAGGGCGAACCATCACCGATCAACTCGCTGGTGATTGCTTCACCGCTTTTCATGTCACAGACAGCAGCCAATCGCGTGTTCGTCCAGCCTTGCTTGAAGCCCTGCAGGCGCTTTTTGCCGGTCAGCAAAGCCTGCATGGCGCCTTGCTTGATCTGGCGCTTCTTGGCGATGAGCTGCTCCAACGATTCGATCAGCGCATCCGCATCGCTCAGCGCCTCGGCGATGGCTTCTTGCTCCCTTTTGGTGGGAGGGAACGGAATGCGAATGGCTTGGATGTGATTCTGGAAAAGATTCGCCTGTGCTCCCTGGTTAAGGCTCGCAAAAATTTGCTTCTGTCCAGCAGAGGATTGCAAAAAGTACTGAGCAAACCTTCCGCTCATTACTTCCAAGTCCGGCTTAACAAGAGCAGCGCTCCGTACCAACACGCACTCAAATCCTTCCGGTACTACGGCAACACGGCCAATAGTGCCCGAACAAGAAATAAGCACATCACCAGCCGCAGGATCACATCGACTTTTTATCCGTCGATATTCAGCCTCACCCACAAAGTCAACATCGGACAGGTCCAACCGGCCGTTACGAATGTTTCTTGCCGACAAAAGGAAATAGCCAGTCTCTGAACGTATCGGCGTCAGGTGCTCACCATCTGTGATTTGTTTCGAGCGTTGGGACAGCGGGGAAACGATCCAATCCTCCGGAACCACCCCCACTTCCGTCCGCTGGTAACCCACCGGCACCGCGTCAGCTTCCGCTGCCACCAACACGTCATAAGCAACACTGGCCTCCCTCACTTCCATGCGAAGCCCATTCGATTCAGGTGCGTATCGACCTTCGCCTGCAGTGCGCTCGCGCTCGATGCCAACTGCGGCAAGGTGGTGCCGTAACGCTTCGCCAATTCCCGCACGCGCCGCGTCAGTCCCTGGCTAATCCGATCCATCTCGCCATGAATGGCGGCATCCAGCGCGCCCAGCCACTTGTCGTCCACTGCTAACACCTTGATCTCGTTCTCGGACAGCTGCGGATACTTCGCATAAGCCGCTGCATCCAGCGCTGCCTCGGCCTCTTTGATCTGCTTCTTCAACGCCGCCTTCTCGCGATCCAGCTTTTGCCAGCGCTTGAGCACGGCGATCTCGTCGCGCGCCTCGCGGTCGTCGTCGATCTCGTCCAGCCGTTCCTTCACCGCTTTCGCATTGACCTTGTCGAAGCCGGAGAACACTGCATCCTCGCCACTGTGTTCCTCTTCCAGCTCAGTCAATTGAGCTTCGGTGGCTTCAGCATCGGCGGCGAACTGCTCGATGGCAGCCTGCTCGGCGGCGAAGTAGCGCGCCACGATCAATGATTTCGGCAGCAGATCGCAGGCCCAGCCCTTGTCGACTTCCTTGGTGACCTTGCCGTCCTTGTTCTTCTTCTGCTCGATCACGCGATAGGTATTGGCCTTCCACCCGTCCACAGCGATCAGGTACAGGTCGTCCTGCATCGTCTCGACCCAGTAATCCATCAGGTGCTGGTAGACGTCGTAGCCGTTGATCAGCGGCTGGCTGCTGTAATGCGACAGAAGGCTTTCCGACAACTCGGCGATGACGTCCTTGGGATGGCAACCCGCATCGAGCGCCTTGAGCGCAGTAGCACTTTTCCTGCGCCAGCGATCGAAGTGGGCATTCATGCCGTCGATGAAGGCGGCGAACTGCGGGTGTTCGTAGATGACGGGTTTGATCGCGGTCTTGTCCACCGCGAGATCCACGTAGCCAGGACGATTGAGTTTGAACAGCGTCTTCCGCAGGTCGGGGCAGACCTCCCAGTAACGCTGCAGCGCATCGACGTCGGCGAGCGGGATGCCGCCCTTGAGATGACCTTCGATATCCTGGTTGTCCTCGGCCTGTTGGCTGTCGATATAGCGCGGCAGGTTGAGGTTGTAGTCGTTCTTCTCGATCTCGGCGAACGGCACCATGCGCGAATACTTCGGGATATCCAGCCGCCGCGTGAACACATCGACGATCTGATGCACGTCGCGCGAGCGCAGGCGGTTCTTCGGGCCGTCCTTCATGAAGCCGCTGCTGGCGTCGATCATGAAAATGCCCTTGCGCGCATGCGCGTCGTGCTTGTCGACGAACACGATGCAGGCGGGAATACCGGTGCCGTAGAACAGGTTCGCCGGCAGGCCGATGATGCCGGCGATATAGCCCTTGCGCACCAGGTTGCGGCGAATCTCGGCCTCGGCGTTGCCGCGAAACAGCACGCCGTGCGGCAGGATGCACGCGCCCTTGCCGGTGCTCTTGAGCGAACGAACGATGTGCAGCAAGTAGGCGTAATCACCCTGCTTGGCTGGCGGCGTGCCGAATGACGCAAAGCGCTCGAACGGGTCGTTGAGCGGATCGAGGCCGGTGCTCCAGCGCTTGTCGGAGAACGGCGGATTGGCGACCACGTAATCGAACGTGCGCAACGCGCCCTTGTCCATGAACTTCGGATCGGTCAGCGTGTTGCCCTGCACGATCTGCGCCTCGGCGTTGTCGTGCAGGATCATGTTCATGCGCGCCAGGCCGGCGGTGGTGGCGTCTTTTTCCTGGCCGTAGATGGTCAGCTTGGTGCGTGCTTCGTCGGCCACTTTCAGCAGCAGCGATCCCGAGCCACAGGTCGGGTCATACACGGTGGTGGCGTTGCTGGTTTTCGCGTCGCGGATGCCCAGCACCTGCGCCATGATCCGGCTGACTTCGGCCGGGGTGTAAAACTGGCCCTTGCTCTTGCCGCTCTCGGTGGCGAAGTGGCGCATCAGGTATTCGTAGGCGTCGCCGAGGATGTCGTCGCCCTCGGCGCGGTTCTTCGAGAAATCCAGCGCCTTGTTCTCGAAGATGCTGATCAGGTCGGTGAGCTTGTCGACCATCTCCTTGCCGCTACCGAGCTTGCCGGCGTCGTTGAAGTCCGGCATCTCGGACAGCTTGTTGGCCGCTTTCAGCGGCCCGATGATCTTCTTGTTGATCTGGTCGCCGATGTCGCTCTTGCCCTTGAGCGCCACCATGTCCTTGAAGCTGGCACCCTTCGGCACCGTGATCGCCGCAAACGGCACGCCGGCGTACTTGTCGCTGACGTACTTGATGAACAGCAGCACCAGCACATAGTCCTTGTACTGGCTGGCGTCCATGCCGCCGCGCAAGGCGTCGCAGCTGGCCCAGAGGGAGGAGTAGAGCTCGGATTTCTTGATGGCCATCGGTTACGGGTTTCAAAAGGCCAAAGCATAGCGGAGCCCGGAGGCAGCGGCGTCTGTCCGCGCTGCCATCGCCATGTTGTCGCGTGTGGCAACGCCGGAATCCCTCGCCACGCCGCGCCCGCAACGCACACCGGGGATGCGACGAAGATGACTCGTCACAGCCAGGGCAAGGATTTGCAACAAGGAAAGATGGTGCGCCCGGCGGGATTCGAACCCACGACCACCGCCTTCGGAGGGCGGTACTCTATCCAGCTGAGCTACAGGCGCATTGTGTGGCCGCGCGCGGGCTGGCCGATGGCTGCCGCGC
>Ga0134126_10012401_pt1 | contig 10767 bp, 9 predicted proteins | sample KB31752_FD_96881 | JGI IMG/M metagenome (GOLD analysis project Ga0134126, IMG submission 96881) | Terrestrial soil microbial communities with excess Nitrogen fertilizer from Kellogg Biological Station, Michigan, USA - KB3-175-2 | ecosystem: Environmental > Terrestrial > Soil > Unclassified ...
ACGCCGCTGACCCGTGGCGCACTGCTCGACGGCGCGCTCGCCATGCTGCTGGCCACGCCGATCGCGACGCTGGCGCAGCGGGCAGTCGAGGCGATGGAGCGGGCGGTCGCGGGCAATGCGGGACGGGTCGAGGTGCTGCTGCCCGCCGAAATGATGGTGGCGGAAAACCTCTAGCAAGCCCCGCCCCGACGCCGGCCAGCGCGCTCGCGGAACGAATATTCCGCGTTGACAAAAAACAGAACCAATGTTTCATATGAGCCCAGACGAGAGTAGGGTTCGCCCTGAGGAGTTCTGCTTTTGCCAACCGGGTCCGCGCCGAAATTGCGCCGTGCGGCAAACCCGGTGGCCGAGTGGAGCAGATCGCCGGTTGCCGCGCGCCGCGAGAAGAATTCGCTCGAACGGTTCGCTGCAGGAGCACCGGCCTAGCCTTCCGACAGACGAATCCGGCTCCTCAGGGAGAGAGGAGCCTCCGGCAATCAAGGGTGCCGCCGGACGCCCGCAGAGGAGGAAAATGCAATGAAAAAGCTAGCACTCGCGGCCCTGATGGGGACGCTGATGATGGGTTCGGCGATGACCGGCTCGGCCTATGCCGCCCATGTCGGGGTGGCCATGGCCCAGTTCGACGACAACTTCCTGACCGTGCTGCGCAACGGCATGATCGAGTATGCCAAGACCCTGCCCGACGTGACGCTGCAGGTCGAGGATGGCGGCAACGACGTCAACAAGCAGCTCAGCGAAATCCAGAACTTCATCGCCTCCAAGGTCGATGCGATCATCGTCAACCCGGTCGACACCAGCGCCACGGCGGCGATCACCAAGCTCGCCGCCGACGCCAACATCCCGCTGGTCTACGTCAACCGCCAGCCGGCCAATCTCGACTCGCTGCCGGCCAACCAGGCGTTCGTCGCCTCCAACGAAGTGGATTCGGGCACGCTCGAGACCAAGCAGATCTGCAAGCTGCTGAAGGACGCCGGCAAGGGCAGCGGCGCCAATGTCTACGTCATCGAGGGCGAGCTCTCCAACCAGGCCGCGGTGCAGCGCACCCAGGACGTCAAGGACGTGATCGCCACGCCCGACTGCAGCTTCATCAAGATCATCGACCTGCAGACGGCGAACTGGTCGCGCGACAAGGCGCAGAGCCTGATGGCCAACTGGATCACCGCCGGCACGCCCTATGACGCGGTGATCTCCAACAACGACGAGATGGCGCTCGGCGCGCTGCAGGCGATGAAGGCCGCCGGCGTCGACACCTCGAAGGTGATCATCGGCGGCGTCGACGCGACGCAGGACGGACTTGCCTCGATGAAGGCCGGCGATCTCAAGGTGACGGTGTTCCAGGATGCCGCCGGGCAGGGCAAGGGCGCGCTCGACGCGGCGTTGGCGCTGGCCAAGGGCGACAAGGTGGACCGCACGGTGTTCGTGCCGTTCCAGCTGGTGACGCCCGACAACATGGCCCAGTTCATGAGCAAGAACTAGGCGCGAGCCGATCGAACGGGCGGCGCCAGGGAGCGCCGCCCCCTGGATCGAGACGGCACAGGCAGGCAGGATAACGCCGCCGCAGGCCGCGTATGCAAGGCGGCGGACGACCGCCGGGGAGCGATGCGGGGGTGGCCGCGGGGCGCCGCAGACGGGGAGATTAGCCGATGGCTGAGGTTTCGGACACGAGCGAGGTGACGCCGAGCGGGCGCGTGCAGCGCCGGCCGCTGCCCGCCGAAGTCAGCATTCTCGCCGGCCTGGTGCTCATTGCGGCCCTGTTCGAGGTGCTGGGCTGGATTCTCATCCACCAGAGCTTCCTGTTCAATCCGGCGCGGCTGCAGATCGTCATCCTGCAGGTGTCGATCGTCGGCATTATCGCGGTGGGGGTGACGCAGGTCATCATCACCGGCGGCATCGACCTCAGCTCCGGCTCGACGGTGTCGGCGGCGGCCATGATCGCCATGAGCTTCGCCCAGGTCAGCACCTACACCCGCGCCGTCTATCCGGGACTGACCGACCTGCCGGTGATCGTGCCGATCGCCGTCGGCCTCGGCTGCGGGCTGATCGTCGGGCTGATCAACGGATTACTGATCGCCTACGCCCACATCCCCTCGTTCATCGCCACGCTCGGCATGATGGTATCGGCGCGTGGCGTCGCCGACTGGTACACCAAGGGCCAGCCGGTATCGTTCCCCACCGACGCCTATGCGGCAATCGGCTCGGGCATCCGCCCGGTGCTGATCTTTGCCGGCGTCGCCGTGCTGTTCGCTGTGCTGATGCGCTACACCATCTATGGCAAGCGCACCTATGCCATCGGCTCGAACGAGCACGCGGCGCGCGTCTCGGGGATCAATGTCGAGCGGCACCTGGTGCTGGTCTATACGCTCGCCGGCGTGCTGTCGGGACTGGCGGCGGTCGTCGTGTCGTCGCGCAATCTTACGGCGCAGGCGGGCATGGGTTTTGGCTACGAGCTCGACGCCATCGCCATGGTGGTGATCGGGGGCACCTCGCTCTATGGCGGGCGCGGCTCGATCATCGGCACGGTGCTCGGGATGCTGATCTTCGGCGTCATCACCTCGGGGTTCACCTTCCTGAGGGTCGACGCGTTCTACCAGGAGATGATCAAGGGCGCGATCATCGTCGGGGCGGTGGCCCAGGACGTCTACCGCCAGCGCCGGCGGGGCCGCGCATAGGAGCAGCAGATGGACGAGCCCGAGATCATCCTCAGAACCGAGAACCTGACCAAGCGCTATGGCGGCGTGCATGCGCTGGAGGGCGCCAATTTCGAGCTGCGCGCCGGCGAGCACATCGCCATCGTCGGCGACAACGGGGCGGGCAAATCCACCTTCGTGCGCCAGATCACCGGCGTCGAACGGCCGAGTTCGGGCAAGATCTTCTTCGCCGGCCAGGAGGTGGAATTCAAGAGCCCGATCGAGGCCCGCGACCTCGGCATCGAGACGGTGCACCAGAACCTGGCGCTGGCCGACGACCTCGACATCCCGTCCAACCTGTTCCTCGGCCGCGAGGAGATCTACTTCAACCTCGGGCCGTTCAGCTTCCTCAACGAGCGGCGCATGCTGGCGCGCTCGCGCGACGCGCTGACCGCCACCGGGGTGAAGATCCCGGACCTGCGCAACAAGATCCGCAACATGAGCGGCGGGCAGCGGCAATGCGTGGCGATCAGCCGGGCGGCGACCTTTGCCAGCAAGCTCATCATCATGGACGAGCCCACGGCGGCACTCGGCGTGCAGGAGACAGCGCAGGTCGAGAACATCATCCGCGGCCTCAAGGCGCGCGGTATTCCGCTCATCCTGATCAGCCACAATTTGCGGCAGGTGCTCGACCTCGTCGACCGGGTGTGGGTGTTCCGGCGCGGCCGCATCGCCGGCGTCGTCGACCGCGACAAGACCACCGGCAACGACATCGTGGCGATGATCACCGGAGTCAACGCCGGCGCCGAGGGCCCCGCCAGCTTCGTGTAGCCGGTCCAATCAGGCCGCAGCGTGAGGCCAAGGCCCCCTCACCCGGATTGCTGATGCAATCCGACCTCTCCCCGAAGGGAGAGGTGAAGCTGGGGCACTGCTTTGCCAAGAATGTCACCTCTCCCTGGGGGAGAGGTCGCGGCGAAGCGGCGGGTGAGGGGACCTTGCCGCCGCCCATCCCTGCAATGGCCGCTCAGTGTGTCGGGGGGGTGCCGCGGGCGACGCCTTCGGCAACCACCACGCGCATGGCGGCGCGCGCGGCGTCGGGATCCCGGCGCGCGATGGCATCGGCAATGGCGCGGTGCGCGGCGGCCGAATGCAGTACCCCGCCGGGTTCGTCGACCGGCGAACTGCGAGTCAGCGCGGCGACCAGCGCGACCTCGATCAGTGTGCTGATGGCGCGCAGGAACGGATTGCCGGCAGCCACGGCCACGGCAAGGTGGAAATGGAGGTCGGCCTCGACGAATTCGCGCGAGGCATCCGTCTTGGCCATGCTGTCGGCCCAGGCGGTGATGGTTTCGACTTGTTCGGGAGTGGCCCGTTCGGCGGCCAGCGCCGCCGCTTCGGGTTCAAGGGCGAGGCGCATTTCGCCCAGGGCCCGGATGAAATCGCCATCGAAGCCGATATCGGCGTGCCAGATCAGCACGTCGGGATCGAACAAGTTCCAGTCGGCGCGCTCGCGGACACTGGTGCCGATGCGGGCCTTGGCCCGGACCAGCCCTTTGCCGGAGAGGGTCTTCAGCGCCTCGCGCAGGACGGTGCGGGAGACGCCGAATTCGGCCATCAGCTCGGCATCGCCGGGCAGCAGCGAATGCTGCGGATAGCGACCCGAGACAATCCCATGTCCAAGCGCCCGCACGACGCGCGCCGTATGCGATCCAAGCGGATTCGACCGCAGGTAGGCGTGGTCAGGCCCCGGCCTCACGGTGGCTTTCACGACTTGGTACTCCCCCAGATTGCGGCGGAACGGACCGCGCGGGGCCGATTCTCAACTGGCCGACCGTTTCCCCCCGGCCGGAATTGACTGCCATGCGCGGGCGCGAAACGCCGGTACCCGACTGCTGTCTGACACGTTGCCGACCGCTCCAGCCATGCGCCTTTCGTCGCATAGCCGCATTGATCGAATTGATCACGCGTCGGTCGAGCGCAACTGGCGCACCCGTTCGAAAGCCACCGCGATGACAATGCACGAGCCGATGAAGGTGCCCTGCCAGAAGGCATTGATGCCGAGCAGGCTCAGGCTGTTGCGGATCACCTCGATCAGCACCGAGCCGACGATGGCGCCGAAGGCCGTGCCGACGCCGCCGATCAGGCTCGCGCCCCCGATCACCGCCGCGGCGATCACCTGCAGCTCGAGGCCGGTGCCGATATTGGTGGTTACCGCCCCGAGCCAGCCGGTCTCGACGATGCCGGCAATGCCGGCGCTGAGCGCCGAGATCATGTAGACCGCGACCTTCACCAGCTTCACCGGCACGCCGGTCAGGGTGGCGGCGTGCTCGTTGCCCCCGATGGCATAGAGGTAGCGGCCGAACTTGGTCCAGTGCAGCACGAAGCCGACGATGAGGGCGAGGGCGATAGTGTAAAGCACCGGATTGGCGATGCCGAAGAACCAGGCGCCGCCGCCGAGCGCCAGCAGTTTGTTGTGATCGGGGCCGAACTGGCAAACCACCGTATTGTTGGACGCGACCATGGCGAGGCTGCGCGCGATCGACAGCATGCCCAGCGTCACGACAAAGGGCGGAAAGCCGAGATAGGCGATCAGCACCCCGTTGAAGGCACCGACCAGCAGCGCGGTCGCGATGGCCGCGGCGATGCCGATTTCGATGCTGTAGCCGACGTGCATGGTCTCGGCCAGCACCATGGAGCAGAGGCAGAGGATGGAGCCGACCGACAGATCGATGCCGCCGGTGATGATCACCATGGTGGCGCCGAGCGCGATGATGGCGGTGAAGGTGACGTTGCGGGTGGTGTTGTAGAGGTTCTTCGGGGTGGCGAAGGAGTCGGTCGCAAAGCTCAGATAGAGGCAGGCGACGACGATGGCGACGAAGACCCAGAAGGCCTGGCTTTTCAGCAGCGCCGACAGCCAGGTGTCCTGCCGGTGCGAGATCGCCTCGTCGAGTGTGGGGGCTGCCATGTCGGTTAGACCTGCTCGATGGCCCCGGTGATGAGACCGGTGACTTCTTCGGGGGAACTGTCGGCGATGCGCTTGTCGGCGACCTTGCGGCCGCGGCGGAGCACGATGACCCGGTCGGCGACGTCGAACACGTCCGGCATGCGATGGCTGATCAGCACCACGGTGATGCCCTGGTCCCTGAGGCGGCGGATGAGGTTCAGCACTTCGGCCACCTGGCGCACCGAAATGGCGGCGGTCGGCTCGTCCATCAGCACGATCTTGGGATCGCTGAGGCGGGTGCGGGCGATGGCGACGGCCTGACGCTGGCCGCCCGACATCTGCCGGATGATGTCGCGCGGGCGAGTTTCCGACTTCAGCTCGGTGAAGATCTGACCGGCGCGCCGGTACATCGAGGCGTAGTCGAGGATGCGGACCGGGCCGATCCAGCGATGCAGTTCGCGGCCCAGAAAGACATTGGCGGCGGCGGTCAGGTTATTGCACAGCGCCAGGTCCTGGTGAACGATCTCGATGCCGTGGCGGCGGGCATCGACCGGCTTGTGCATGACCAGTTCCCGGTCATCCATACGGATACTGCCATGCGTCGGCTGGAAGTTGCCGGCGATCATCTTGACCAGGGTGGACTTGCCGGCGCCGTTGTCGCCCATCAGTCCGACGACTTCCCCCGGCTGCAGCGCGAACGACACGTCGTTGACCGCCTGGATGGCACCGAAGTGCCTGGAGACGTTGACGAGTTCGAGTACTGCCACTTGCCGTAAAGCCTCCTCCGCCGCGCCCGGGTCCAGCCGCTGGTTCCGGCTTCTCCCGCCCGGTCAGAACGGCAAATTCAGCTTATGCAAATGCCAATGACCCCGTCAACGGAACGGCTCGAATATAAGTATGATTTTTCATTGACGACGGCAACGGGCCGGGCTTAGCTGCAGGTATGCAGGATGAATAATGCCCCGCACCAGGCGGCAAGGCATAGTTCTGCGGCTCAACGGGAGGAAGATAAAGACATGAGGAAGCTCGTTTTGATCGTCGCCGCGGCCGCGCTCGCGCTGAGCGCCGGACAGGCACTGGCGGCCAAGAAGCAACTGGTGATCATCGTCAAGGGTCTCGACAATCCATACTTCGAACTGATGCACCAGGGGTGCCTGAAGTGGAACAAGGAGAACCCCGATTCGGAGTATGAATGCGCCTATACCGGGCCGGCCTCGACCTCCGACGAGGCGGGCGAGGCGCAGATCGTCGGCGACATCCTGAGCAAGCCGGATACCGCCGGCATCGCCATTTCGCCCTCCAACGCACCGCTCATCGCGCAGACCATCCGCAGCTCCAACCCGACCGTGCCGGTCATGACGGTCGACGCCGACCTGTCCAAGGACGACGTGGCGCTGCGCCAGACTTACCTCGGCACCGACAACTACACGATGGGCTTCAAGATCGGCGGCTACATCGCCAAGGCCAAGCCGAAGGGCGGCACGATCTGCACCATCGAAGGCAACGCCGCAGCGGACAATATCCTGCAGCGGGCGCAGGGCCTGCGCGACGCCCTCTCCGGCCAGAAGGGCCTTGCGGCGCTGAAGGGCGAAGGCGGGTGGACGGAAGTTGCCGGCTGCCCGGTCTTCACCAATGACGACGGCGCCAAGGGCGTGCAGGCGATGACCGACATCCTTGCCGCCAATCCCAAGCTCGACGCCTTCGGCATCATGGGTGGCTGGCCGCTGTTCGGTGCGCCGCAGGCCTATCGCGACCTGATCAAGCCGCTTGCCGACCGGATCGCCAGCAACGACTTCGCCATCGGCGCCGCCGACACCATCGGCGACGAAGTGGCGATCGCCAAGGAAGGCCTGGTCACCGCGCTCGTCGGGCAGCGGCCGTTCGAGATGGGCTACAAGGTGCCCTCGATCCTGATGGATTTGATCGCCAAGAAGAAGGTGGACGATCCGGTCTATACCGGGCTCGACGAGTGCACCAAGGACACCGCGGACACCTGCATCCAGATGTAGGCCCCGCCCCGCCGGGGCAGCAGAAACTCTGCGTCCCGGTGGCCTCGTTCTCTCCCCAGACCTCGGGGGCACGCTGCCGCGTGCCCCTTTTTCTTTGACTGGCGGCCGGTTCGGGGCGAAATGGGCGGCGGAGATGCAGATGATCCATGCCGCCGAAAGTGCCAGCCTGGTCGAGCAAGCGGTTGCCATCCTCAAGGCCAACGACCGCGGCGGCTACACCATCCCGACCGAGGGGCTCTATCCCTTCCAGTGGAACTGGGATTCCTGCCTCACGGCGCTGGGGCTGGCGCATGTCGACGCAGCCCGCGCGTGGACCGAGATCGAGACGCTGTTCGCGCATCAATGGCCGGACGGCATGGTGCCGCATATCGTCTTCCACGTCGCCTCGGACGGCTACTTTCCCGGACCGGAAGTATGGAGCACCGGGCGGCCGACGCCGACCTCGGGCATCACCCAGCCACCGGTTGCGGGGTTTGCCGTGCGGCGCCTGTTCGAGCGGGCCAAGGACCGGGAGCAGGCGGAGCGGCGGGCGCGGGCGCTGCTGCCTGCGATCGACCGGTGGCATGCCTGGTTTTACGCCCACCGCGATCCGCAAAGCGAGGGGCTGGTCGCCATCCTCCATCCGTGGGAATCCGGCCGCGACAATTCGGTCGACTGGGATGCGGCGTTCGCCCGCGTGCCGACCGAGGGCGTGACGCCCTATGTGCGCCGCGACACCCAGCACGCCGATCCGGCGCACCGGCCCACCAAGGCGCAGTACGACCGCTATCTGTGGCTGGTCGAGCACTTTCGGCGGCTCGGCTGGGACAATACCCGGCTGCATGAGGCCTCGCCGTTCCGGGTGGTCGATCCGGGGTTCAATGCCATCCTGATCCGCTCCGCGGCCGATCTGGCCGAGCTTGCCGAAAGGCTGGGGGAGCCGCAGATCGCTGCCGCCAACCGGGGTCGCGCCGCGGCGGGTCTGGCGGCGCTGGAGGGGCTGTGGAGCGCGTCGCACGGGCAATATCTCTGCCGCGACCGCGTCACCGGGGAACTGATCGACAGCGCCTCGATCGGCGGGCTGCTGCCGGCGTTCGCGGCAATCCCCCGGCCGCGGGCGGCGGCCCTCGCCCGCCGCATCGAGCGGCAAGCCCTGACGCTGCCGTTCGGGGTAGCGTCACACGATCCCGACGATCCGCGCTTCGAGGCCAAGCGCTACTGGCGCGGGCCGAGCTGGCTGATCACCAATTACATGCTGGCCGAGGGTTTTGTCGCTGCCGGGGAGGCGGCGCTTGCCGCCAAGCTCGTCGCCGCGAGCCTCGCGCTCATCCGGCAATCGGGCTTCGCCGAGTATTACGACCCCCTCACCGGGGAACCGTGCGGTGGTGGCCGCTTCAGTTGGACGGCGGCAATGGTGCTGGAGTTTCTGGCGGACACGAAATCTCAGAACGGCAGGCGGACATAGTTTTCGGCCAGTGAGGCCGAGGCGGCCTCGGAGTGGACGAGGTAGTCGAGCTCGGCTTCCTGCACACGCTGCCCGAAGGGACCGGCATCGGGGAAGCGATGCAGCGTGGTGGTCATCCACCAGGAAAAGCGCACCGCCTTCCACACGCGTGCCAGTGCCCGGGCCGAATAGGCGTCGATGCCGGCGTCCGAGCCCTCCTCATAGTGCTGGCGCAGCCCCTCGAACAGGTAATGCACGTCGCTGACCGCGAGATTGAGGCCCTTGGCGCCGGTGGGCGGCACGATGTGGCCGGCGTCGCCGCAAAGGAACAGCTTGCCGAAGCGCAGCGGCTCGGCGACGAAGGAGCGCAGCGCCGCGACGGACTTTTCGATCGAGGGGCCGGTGGTGACGTGCGCGGCGCTTTCCTCGGGCAGGCGCCGGCGCAGTTCGTCCCAGAAGCGGTCGTCCGGCCAGGCGTTGACGGTTTCATCGATCCCCACCTGCACGTAATAGCGGCTGCGGATGGGCGAGCGCATCGAGCAGAGGGCGAAGCCGCGCGGGTGATTGGCGTAGATCAGTTCAGGGCTTGCCGGGGGCACTTCCGCCAGCACGCCGAGCCAGCCGAAGGGATAGCCGCGCTCGTATAGGGTGAGCGCTGCCGCCGGCACGCTTTGCCGCGAGACGCCGTGAAAGCCGTCGCAGCCGGCGATGAAATCGCAATCGAGGCGATGCTCGACGCCGTCGGCGGTGTAGGTGACATAGGGTGCCGCGCCGTCGAAATCGTGCGGCTCGACCTGGCTGGCCGAATAGATCGTGGTGCGGCCGGCGGCGGCGCGGGCCGCCATCAGATCGTGCGTGACCTCGGTCTGGCCGTAGATGGTCACCACCTTGCCGCCCGACAGATGTTTCAAGTCGATACGGTGGCGCACCCCCGCGAAGGCGAGGTCGATGCCCTCGTGCACCAGGCCTTCGGCGTCGAGCCGGGCGCCGCAGCCGACCGCCCTGAGCAGGCCGACCGAGCCCTGTTCGAGCACGCCGGCGCGGATGCGCGACAGGACGTGCGCCGCGGTAGCGCGGTCGAGAATGACGTTGTCGATCCCCGCTAGGGTCAGCAACTGGCCGAGCAGCAGGCCGGCAGGCCCCGCGCCAATGATCGCCACCTGGGTTCGCATCAGGCCTTCTTTCCGAGTACGGTCACATCATCGAGCAGGCGCGCGGCAGTGCGCAGCGCGGTGCCGGTGGTCATCACCATGGAGGGCAGGGTCAGCCATTCGAGGGTCCAGGCCGCGCCGGACCGCTCGCCTTCGGCCAGCAGCGCCTGGTGCATGGCCGGCAGCAGCGTGGCGTTGTAGCGGGCCAGCGCCACCAGTACCTCGGCGGCGACGGGGTTGTGCTTGTGCGGCATGGCGGAGGAGGTGCCGCCGGCGGCGAGGGTGATCCCGCCCACGGCGTTCTGCGCCAGCAAGGTCACGTCGACGCCCAGCTTGCCGAGACTGCCGGTGACCAGCGACAGCCACGAGGCAAGTTCGGCCAGACTGTCCCGCTGGCTATGCCATGGGCGGGCGGGTACCGGCAGGTCGAGGGCCGCGCCCAGCCGGTGAGCCACGGCCGAACCCTTGTCGCCGAGCTTGTCGAGCGTACCGACCGGGCCGCCAAACTGCAGCACGATGAGCCGCGGCTGCAATTCGCCCAGCCGCTGCAGATGCCGCTCCAGCGGCAAGCGCCAGATGGCGAGGCGGTCGGCGACGCTGATCGGCAGCGCCT
>Ga0134126_10012402_pt1 | contig 10767 bp, 10 predicted proteins | sample KB31752_FD_96881 | JGI IMG/M metagenome (GOLD analysis project Ga0134126, IMG submission 96881) | Terrestrial soil microbial communities with excess Nitrogen fertilizer from Kellogg Biological Station, Michigan, USA - KB3-175-2 | ecosystem: Environmental > Terrestrial > Soil > Unclassified ...
GCCCGCGCTGGGCCAGCTGCTCCGGATTCAGCCACACCCGCATCGAGTATTCGCCGGCGCCGAAGATCTGCACGTCGCCCACGCCGTCGAGCCTGCGCAGCACGTCCTGCACGTGCAGGCGTGCGTAGTTCGACAGGTACAGCATGTTGTAACGGTGGTCGGGCGAAACCAGGTGCACCACCATGGTCAGATCGGGCGAACTCTTCTGCGTGGTCACGCCGAGCCGTTGCACTTCCTCGGGCAGGCGCGGCAGCGCCTGCGCCACGCGGTTCTGCACCTCGACCTGCGCATCGTTGAGATTGGTGCCGAGCGCGAAGGTGACGGTGAGTGTCATCACGCCGTCGCTGGTGGCCTGCGAGGACGAATACAGCATGCCCTCGACGCCGTTGATCTGTTCCTCCAGCGGCGTGGCGACGGTCTGCGCGATGACTTCCGGGTTGGCGCCCGGATAGGTCGCGCGAACGACAACGGTCGGCGGCACCACCTGGGGGTATTCACTGATCGGCAACTGGAAGACTGCAATGCCGCCGGTGATCAGGAACAGCAGCGACAGCACCGCGGCCATGATCGGCCGATCGACAAAAAACTGGGCAATGTTCTTCATGGCGGATTTCAGCCTTGCGGGTTTTGCGCGGCGACGGCGTTTGCCTGTGCGGTGCGGCGCTTGTCATCGGGCGGGGTCTTGCCGGCGGCGTCGACCAGTGCCCGGTCGCGCGCATCCAGGCGATTGCCCATGGCCACCAACTGCGGATCGACCTGCACGCCGGGACGCACGCGCTGCAAGCCGTTCACCACGATCACGTCGCCGGGCTTGAGACCGGAATCGACCACGCGCAAGCCGTGGAACAGGCCGCCGGTGGCGATCTTGCGGTACTCGACCTTGTGCTGCTTGTCGACCACGTAGGCGAACTGGTTGCCGAGATCGGTGCCGACCGCGCGGTCGTCGATCAGGATGCGCGGCTTGGGCTGCCCGACCTGCAGACGCACGTGCGCGTACAGGCCTGGCGTCAGCAAGCCGTGCGCGTTGTCGAACACCGCGCGCAAACGCATCGTCCCCGAATCGCTGTGCAACGCGTTGTCGACGAAATCGAGTTGCCCGGTGTGCGGATAATCCTTTTCGTCGGCGAGGCCCATGCTTACGGCCATTTGCGCATCGCGTCCGTGCGCACGCGCCGCCGCGCGCAGGTGGTCGAGCTTCAACCAGGTCTGCTCGTTGGCGTTGAAGTAGACGTAAACCGGGTTGACCGAAACCAGGCTGGTGAGCACGTCGGAGGGCGCGACGAGGTTGCCGGGGGTCACGCGGGCATTGCTGACGCGGCCGTCGATCGGCGCGCGCACGTCGGTGAAATCGAGGTTCAGGCGCGCCGCCGCCAACGCGGCGTCGGCGGCCGTCAACGCGGCCTGCGCGCTTTGCGCGGCGGTGGCCTGTTGATCGGCCTCTTCCTGAGCGATCGCGTGCTTGTCCAGCAGCAATTTGGCGCGCCGCGCATTGGCTTTGGCCAAATCCAGTTGCGCCTTGGCCTGCGCGCGTTGCGCGGCCAGCCGATCCACTTCGGCCTGGAACGGGCGCGGGTCGATCTTGAACAGGATCTCGCCCTTGTGCACCAGCGCGCCTTCGGTGAAATCCACCGCCTGCACGTAGCCGCTGACACGCGGCTGCACCTGCACCGCGTTGACCGCCTGCAGCTTGCCGATGAAATCGGCGCTGTCGCTGACGGGCCGTTCCAGCACCTCGGCCACGGTCACCTGCGGCGTCATTTCCGGCGCCGTCTGCGCATGGCCGCTGCGGTGGTCCAGCAACGCCCAACTGCCCACAATCGCCACCGCGACCAAACCGGTCAGGATCAATCTCTTCTTCATCTTCCAGCTCCCAGAAGGCATTCCGTGCCGAAGTGCGACACGACAGGCAGCACGAAATAAGAACACTGACCGGTACAGTTAACCCCCTCTTCGATCATTCCACTGGTGACTGTAGGTCACGAATCGAGGGATAATGGGCTGCATGGAAGACTTTTCAGCGATATCGAGCTTCGTGCGGGTGGTCGAAGCCAAGAGTTTCCGGGCTGCGGCCGCCCAATTGGGCATGACCCCGTCCGGCGTCAGCAGGGCGGTAGCACGGCTGGAAGAGCAGATCGGTGTACGCCTGCTGTTCCGCAGCACGCGCGCGCTCAACCTCACCGACGATGGCGAGTCGTTCTACCACCGCTGCAAGGACATCCTCGCCGACCTCGGCGAAGCGGTCGACGCGCTCGGCTACGCGCGCACCAAGCCGCGCGGCAAGCTGCGGGTCGCGATGAACGTGTCGGTCGGCCGTGCCGGCTTGATCCCGAACCTGGCCGATTTCGAAGAGCGCTACCCCGACATCCGGCTCGAGCTGTCGATGAGCGAGCGCAACATCGGCCTGATCGAGGAAGGCATCGATTGCGCGATCCGCATGGGCGAGCTGGAGGATTCCAACCTCGTCGCACGCAAGCTCGGCTACTTCAGCAACGTGCTATGCGCCTCGCCCGGCTATCTCGCGCGCCACGGCATGCCGACCTGCCTCGACGACCTGAAGCGGCACAAGTGCATCAATTACGTCTATCCCACCAACGGCCGCGCCTACCAGTGGCAATTCGATTCGCCCGACGGCCCGGTCGCGCTGGACGTCGATGCACACCTGCTGATCAATGACGGTGAATCGGTGATCCAGGCCGCGATCGCGGGACTCGGGATCATCCAGGTGCCGCACTGGCTCGCGGCGGGACCGATCGGCCACGGCAAGCTCCAGGTCATCATGGAAGACACGATCTCGACGGGCTCGCCGGTGTGGATCGTGTATCCGCAGAAGAAACACCTGTCGGCGCGCGTGCACGCGTTCATCGACTGGGTGCAGGAATTGTTCCGCCGCGACAACTTGCCGGCGTGCCGGTTGCGGAGCCCTGCTCCGGCGGCCTTGATGGACGCGACGCCGGCCCGCGAAGCCAGCATGGAAAGCGCGTAGCGGCGTCTTGCGTGCGGCTTCCCGACGCATCGCGCGGATTGCAAGCCTACGACGCATCCTCGATCGCGTATCCTGCGCGCCAACTTCGACGACGCGCATCCATGGACGCCTTCAGCTACCTCTCGGTACTGATCTCGATCATCCTCGGCCTGGCGGTGACGCAAGTGCTGCAGGGGTTTCGCGGCCTGATGCTGGCGCGCTCGCGGGTGCGCCTCTATTGGCCGGCGTTAGTGTGGGCGGTGTTGGTGCTGGTGATCTGCGTGCAGGCGTGGTGGGCCATGTTCGGCCTGAGCCAGCGTCCCGCGGCGCGCTGGACGTTCTTCGATTTCGGCATGGTGCTGTTGCAGACGGTGCCGCTGTACTTGATGGCAGGACTGGTGCTGCCGGATATCGATATCGAGCGCGGACTGGATCTGCGCGAGCACTACTACGCGCACCATCGCTGGTTCTTCTCGCTGCTGGTGCTGCTGCTACTGGTCAGCATCCTCAAGGTGCGCGTCCTGACGGATCACTGGACAGGGCCCACGGACATGGCCTTCCAGTTGGCCTTCGTGGTGCCCGCCACGATCGGCGCCTGGACGCGGCGCGAGTGGTACCACAAGCTGCAGGCGCCCGTTGCGGTGGCCGGCGTGGGCGCCTACATCGTCACGCTGTTCGCGCACCTGCAATGACGCGCGACATGCGCCACTTGGCAATTCGAATGCGTTTGCGAATCCGACTCATCAACGCGCGACGTCGCAATTCGCCGCCGCTGCTCCCGATCTGCTGAACTACAGATACCCGAGCGCGTGTCCGCGATTGATTTCTCCGGCGCAACTGCCCACCTTTCCCGGAAGCACGCCCCTACGTCAACGCCAGGATGGCGCCGCGCCCGGGTATGGAACGCCCGCATGCAGCAATACGAGATCAACGCACAGGTTTATCACCGCCCCGGCATCGAGCGCCAATACCGAAGCCGGGCGCTGATGCAGGCCGAGGCAATCGCGTTGCTGCGTCACCAACCCGCATTCGCGGGGAAAGACATCCTCGACGTTGGTGTGGGCACCGGCCGTACCAGCGTCTATCTGGCACCGCTGGCGCGCCGCTACCTGGCCACCGACTATTCGCCGGTGATGGTGCGGCACATGCGCCGGACGATGCCGGACATCGAGGTGCTGCAGGCCGACATGTGCCACATGCCCGAACTGGCCAATGCGGGTTTCGATTTCGTACTGGCTTCGAATTGCGTGTTCGATGCCAGCGGCCATCGCGAGCGCCTCGAAACCCTGCGCGAAATCCATCGCGTGCTGCGTCCGGGCGGACTGCTGGTGTTCAGCACCCACAATCGCAACTGGGTGCACGCCTTGCGTGGCCCGCGCCTCGGCCATTCGCGCAATCCCGTCACGCAAGCGCTGCTGGCCCTGCACTGGATGCGCAGCGTCGCCCATCGCCGTCGGCTGCGGAACCTGCAGACGTTCGCCGACGAATACGCCATTCTCAACGACAGCGCCCACGATTTTGCGATGATGCACTACAACATCGATCCGGACCGGCAACGGCAGCAACTTGCCGGGCAGGGCTTCGACACGCTCGAAATGCTCGACCAGAACGGGCGTACGAGGCCGGCGGGCGATCGCGCGCCGGATTGTGCGTGGCTGCTGTACGTCGCGCGCATGCGGGATCAGCCGGCGGACACGACCCACTGAAAGCGGCCTGTGGAGGTTTGCGGCCGCGCAATGCGACTTGCGCCCTGCGATCTCAGGGCTTCGCCGGTTCGCGATCCGGCCAGATCAAATCCGCCGCCACGGGAAAATGATCCGACGGATAAAGGTGGCCCTCGTGCGCGGTCACGGTGCGCGCGTCTTTCACGCGGCAGCCGCGCACCAGGATCCAGTCGATGCGCTCGCTCGGCTTGCCGGTGAAGTTGTGGAAGGTCTTGTCGGGTCCGCTACGATGCGGCGCAACCATCCACGCATCCTGCAGCTGCTGCGTCAGCATCGCGTGCACGCGGCTCGCGGGCGTGGTGTTGAAGTCGCCGGTCAGCACGAACGGCTCGTCTGCGGGCAGCTTCGCGATGCGTTTCAGGATCACCGCCGCGCCTTTTTCGCGAGCCACGTCGTCCTGTTTGCGATACGGCAGGTGCGTGTCGAACATCACGAAGGTGCGGCCGTCGTGCTTGCGCTGGAAACGCGCCCACGTGACCATGCGTGGAAACGGCGTGCCCCAGGTATCGCTGCCCGGTACGTCCGGCGTGTCGGACAGCCAGAAGTTGCCGGAATCGAGCACGCGCAATTCGTCGGTGCGGTAGAACACGCCCATGTGTTCGTCGTCGTCGTCGCCCTTGCGGCCCATGCCGAGCCATTTGTAGCCGGGCAGTTTCGCGACCACGTAATCGCCCTGCTCCTTGTACAGTTCCTGCGTGCCGAACACGTCCGGGTGCTGTTCGCGGACCGTCTTCACGAACAGGTCGCGCCGCAACTCCCAGCGCTCCGGTCCGTCGTTGGGTGCCGGATAGCGCACGTTGAAAGTCATCACGCGCAAGCTGTCGGCGGCGCGCGAGGGCCGGCCGACCAGTCCCAGGACGACGAAACACGCGCAGAGCAGCCACAGACGCGAAGCAGGCACGGCCTTCTCTTGCCAATCACATGCATCGACTCTAGCAGGCTGTTTGCCCGAAGCGCGGCTCCGCGCCCATCCGCCAAATGCATCGGGTTGCGTGCATTCACTTTCTGTCTCGATAATCGACGCTCCAGTCGCGTCGGCATGACCGGGCCGCGACGCCTGAAGGAAATGCCAATCGTGCACGGAAGCACGCAACGTCCGATGTGGATCGCGGCAGCAGCCATCGGCCTGCTGTATGTGGGCAGCACGCTGCTGACGCCGCTGTATCCGATCTACCGGCGCGAATTTCATTTCTCCGAATTGATCGTCACCGCGATTTACGCGGTCTACGTGATCGGCAATCTTGCCGTGTTGTTCTTGTTCGGCCGACTGTCCGACCAGATCGGCCGTCGTGCGGCCACGTCGATCGCGCTTGGCATCACCTGCCTGAGTGCGTTGCTGTTCCTGTTTGCGGGCGGCGTGGCCTGGCTGTTCCCCGCGCGCATCCTCAACGGCTTCGCGGCGGGGCTGGGCGCGGGCGCGCTGACCGCCTGGATCGCGGAGCTGGAGCCGCGCGGCGATCGCGCCAAGGCGGCGGTCGTGGCGAGCGCGGCCAATCTGGGCGGCTTGGCATTCGGCGCCCTGCTCGCGGGCGTGTTGGCGCAATTCGCACCTTGGCCGCTGCGCCTGCCCTACCTCGCGTTCCTGGTATTGCTGGTCGCGATGTTCGCGGCGCTGCGCGCGGTGAACGAAACCGTACGCCGCCCGGTGCGCATGACGGCCGACCTGCAACTGCGGCCGCGCATCGGTGTGCCGCGCAATCTGCGCCTCGCCTTCGTCGCTCCCGCGGCGATCGCGTTCGCCGCGTTCGCGCTGGGCGGTTTCTACGCCGCACTCGCGCCGGAAATGCTCGCGCGCAGCCTGCATCGCGGCACGCCGCTGATCGTCGGCGGCATCGTGGCGCTGTTCTTTGCCTGCGGCACGGCTACCGCGGTGCTGGGCAAGCGGCTGCGCGGACGCAACGCGATGCTTGCGGCCTTGATCCTGCTGTGGATCGGCCTCGGGCTGTTGACGCTTGCCGAAGCGCTGCATTCGATGACGCTGCTGGTGCTGGCCACGCTCGCGACCGGCGCGGCCATGGCGTTGGGCTATCGCGGCAGCCTGCAGATCATCAATGAAATCGCGCCGGAACAGCAACGCGCGGAAATGGTGTCGAGTTACCTGCTGGTCTGCTACAGCGCCAATGCGCTGCCGGTGATCGGTGTGGGACTGTTGTCGCTGCCGTTCGGCGCGGAGAACGCGCACCGCGTGTTCGCAATCGTGCTGGTGGCGCTGGCCTCGCTCGCCTGTGCGATCGGGTTGCGTCATGCGTCGCGCTAGAAACCGTTTGCGGTTTCAGCGTTGCCCGATCCGGTTCAGCGGCAGGCGCAGATAGCGGTGCCCCGCGGAATCCGCGGGCGGCAAACGTCCACCGCGGATGTTGACCTGCAACGCGGGCAGCAGCAGGCGCGGCACCGGCAGCGTGGCGTCGCGCGCGCGACGCATTGCGACGAATTCGGCTTCACCCACGTCGCCGCCGATCTGCACGTTCTCGTTCGCTTCGCACGCGATCGTGGTTTCACGCGATGCGGTGCGCGCCGGCGGCGGGTAGTCGTGGCACAGGAACAGGCGCATGGTTTCCGGCAGCGCCAGGATGCGGCGGATGGATGCGTACAACTGCGCCGCGTCGCCGCCCGGGAAATCGCAGCGCGCGGTGCCGATGTCCGGCGCGAACAGCGTGTCACCGATGAAGGCGGCGTCACCAACGACATACGTCAAGCCGTCGCGGGTGTGGCCGGGCGTCGCGATCGCAAGTACGCGCAGCGAACCGACCGCGAGTTCGCCACCATCATCCAGCAGCCGGTCGAACTGGCGGCCGTCCGCAACGAAGTCGTCGCCCAGCCCGAACACCTGCCTGAAATGCGCCTGCACCTCGATGATGCCGCGCCCGATCGCAACGGGCGCGTCGGTCGCGTCGTGCAGATGACCCGCCGCGCTCAGATGATCGGCGTGCGCGTGGGTTTCGAGGATCCACTCGACGCGCAAGGCACGCGAACGAATGAACGCGAGCACCGCGTCGGCGCTGGCCGTGGACGTGCGCGCGGCTGCGGCGTCGTAGTCCAGCACCGGATCGATGATCGCCGCGGCTTCGCCGTCGTGGACGACGTGCGTCCAGGTGCCGGTGTCCTTGTGCAGGAAGGACTCGACTTCGGGATGCGAGGAATCGATGCGCGGCATGCCGGTGCTCCGCAGGATGGTTTCAATGCGGCGGCGGCAGCACGGTGTCGGCCACTTCGTAGTGGCGCACCAGCGGTTCCATGTTCAAGAGGTACTTGTCGTCCTCGTCGTAATACACCGCGCGTTCCGGCTTCTTGCCGGCGTAGGCGTGCAGCGCCTTCATGGAATCCCACAGCGTCAGCACCTGGAACTCGCACTGCTCACCCTGCACGCGCCGCAGCACCCACGCGCCGCGCTGGCCCTTGAAATCCTTGAGCGCGGGCAGCGCGGTCTGCTGCAGGTGTTCGAGGTAGGCGTCGGCCTGCTCCTTCGAGGTGATGCCACGCCAGATGCGCATGATCATGGAGATACTCCGTCAGCGGTGGCTGCGGGATGGGCGCCCTTCCCGCGTAGCGTCGCCGTGCGCGGAGATGCCGTCAAGCGCGGACAAGAACGCATGCCGCCCGTCGTGCATGTTAGGCTGCGTTGCACATTCGCGACCGCCCGTACGCCGTGCCTCCATTCTTTTGCAAGACCAGCCTGTTGCTCGCGTTTTCGGGGTTGTTCCCGCTCGCCGCCGCCGCCCAAACCGCCGCCGTCGCCGCAACCTCCGTCGGCACCACGGCCGTCGCGCCAGTCAATCCCGACCAGGCCGCGCTGGTCAGCGAAGTGGCGAAGGACACCGGCAAGAATCCCGCCGATTTGAGCGCGCTGCTGGACGGCGCGGTGGTGAAGCAGGGCATCATCGACGCGATGAACCGCCCGGCCGAGAAGAAGCCGTGGAGCCAGTACCGCCCGATCTTCCTGAATCCCGAACGGATCGACGAAGGCGTGACGTTCTACCGCCAGCATGCTGCGCTGCTCGACCAGATCAGCCGGCAGTACGGCGTGCCGCCGCAGTTCATCGTCGCGATCATCGGCGTGGAGACCAACTACGGCGGCAACACCGGCAGCTATCGCGTACTCGACGCGCTGGTGACGCTGGCGTTCCACTATCCGCCGCGTGCGAACTATTTCCGCGTCGAGCTGAAGGCGTTGCTGGAATTGCCACCGGACAAGCTGCCCGGCGCGATTCCCGACATCTACGGTTCCTACGCAGGCGCCGAAGGCCTGGCGCAGTTCATGCCGTCCAGCATCCGCGATTTTGCGGTGGACGCGGATGGCGACGGCCACATCAACCTGATGGCTTCGCTGCCGGATGCGTTCGCCAGCATCGCGAACTACTTCCGCGCGCACGGCTGGCAAAGCGGCCAGCCGGTCGCGGTGCAGGCGCAAGCCAGCGCGACCGCGGCACCGCCGCCCGCGTATGAAAATGTCATGCCGGCAACGCCACTGGAAAAATTCACCGCCGCAGGTTACGCGCCGACCGCGCAGGAAGATCCGGCGACGCCCGCGAACCTGTTGACGCTGGATGGCGCCAACGGCCCCGAATACTGGCTGACGTTCGCGAATTTCTACGTGATCACCCGCTACAACAAGAGCCCGATGTACGCGCTGGCGGTGACGCAACTGGCCGACGCGATCGCGCGCGGCGTCGCCACGCAATGACGCGCGGTCCGTGGCTGCGCGTGCTGCTGCCGCCGGCGCTGCTGGCGCTGACGTTGACGGCCTGTTCGTCGAATCCGAAACGGCCCGCCGCGCGTGCGGGCGGCAACGGCAGTGGCACGTCGTGGCGCGACAACACCAGCCTGTCGCAGTCGAAACGTTATCACCATCCCAGCGATTCCACGCCGGACATCGCGGGCTTCGACTTCAGCAAGATTCCCGAACCCGTTCCGCAAGCGCTGCCGCTGTCGCGCTACGGCAACAAGACACCGTACGCGGTGAACGGCGAGACCTATCGCGTGCTGCCCAGCGCGGCCGGCTACGACGAGCGCGGCATCGCCTCGTACTACGGCACCAAGTTCAACGGCTACAAGACGTCGAACTTTGAAACCTACGACATGTACAAGTTCTCGGCCGCCAGCAAGGTGCTGCCGCTGCCGAGCTTCGCGCGCGTCACCAACCTCGAGAACGGCAAGAGCGTAATCGTGCGCATCAACGACCGCGGCCCGTTCGTGCCCAACCGCATCATCGACTTGTCGCTGGCTGCGGCGGTGCGCATCGGCGTCTGGCCGCGCGGCACGGGCCTGGTCGAAGTGCAGGGCATCGATCCCGCGCATCCGAACGCGGAACCTGCGCCCGTCACTGCGGTCACACCGCGGACCGGCAAACCGCCGCAACTGTACGTGCAGGTCGGTGCGTTCGCGGATGCGGGCAACGCGGAACGGTTGGCGTCACGGTTGCGCGGTTTGAATCTGGGCGCGGTGCGCGTGGTCGCCGCGAGCGTGAATGGACGCACCTTGCAGCGCGTGCAGATCGGCCCGCTGCCCGACGTGGACATGGTGGATCGCACCACCGCGCGGCTGGATGCATTGGGCTTGCCGCACGCGAGCGTCGCGGTCCAGTGAATGAAAAGACGCACCACGCGGAGCGGCTTTTGTGGAAACAAGGCCATGGATGGCCGAAGTGATCTTCATATGCGCGAAAGGGTCGCGTACGATACGTGATTTGCCATTGCAGCGATCATGGACGATCGCACAAATAAAGAGAGCTCGATGAAACCCCTGCGTTCCATGATATTGGCATCCCTCGTCGCCTTCACCGGTGTGCTGTTCGCGCAAACCGCGCTGCCGCCGAAACCTTCGACGCCGCCCAAGCCGGTGCCGACGATTCCCGAGACGCCGATCCCGCCGGCGCCGCAGCCGAACGCGCAGGCATGGGTGCTGATGGATTACGCCAACGGGCAGATCCTCGCGTCCAGCAACATGGATGCGCGCCGCGCGCCGGCTTCGCTGACCAAGATCATGACCGAGTACGTGGTCAACGCCGAGATCGCGGCCGGCAAGATCCACATGGACGACAAGGTGCACATCAGCGAGCACGCCTGGCGCGCGGGCGGCGCCGGC
>Ga0134126_10012403_pt1 | contig 10766 bp, 10 predicted proteins | sample KB31752_FD_96881 | JGI IMG/M metagenome (GOLD analysis project Ga0134126, IMG submission 96881) | Terrestrial soil microbial communities with excess Nitrogen fertilizer from Kellogg Biological Station, Michigan, USA - KB3-175-2 | ecosystem: Environmental > Terrestrial > Soil > Unclassified ...
CCCGGCGCGGACTTCCTGATCCACCCGGAGTGCGGCTGCTCGACGAGCATCATGGAGTACGTCGCCGCTGGGGACGTGGACGCCGAGGGCGTGCACATGCTCTCGACGGGCGGGATGCTGAAGTACGCGGAGTCGATCGCCGAGAGCCGCCCGCCCGCCGCCCAGGTCGCCGAACCGGGGCTCGCCGACTCGACCGAGCCGCCCGCCGCCGACATCGCCACGCACCCCGTCCGCGAGGCGGTCGTCGCCACCGAGACCGGCATGCTGCACCCGCTGCGCATGGCGGCTCCGCAGGTGGAGTTCATCCCAGCCAACGCCGAGGCCTCGTGCGTGTTCATGAAGATGATCACGCTGCCGAAGCTCCGTGACGCGCTGCGCGACGGGCGCTTCGAGGTCAAGGTCGACGCGCAGACCGCTGAAAAGGCGCGTGTGCCGATCGACCGGATGGTGGCGATCGGCTGATGTAGACGGATGCGTCTACAATCTGGGTGCGATGTAGTGTGATTCGCTAACATCGGGGGGTATGAGCACCCGTGACGAGGCCGTCGCTGCCGAGTTGATCGCCCAGATTCGCGAGAGCAGCGGCTTGAGCCAGGCGGAGCTTGCACGGCGCAGCGGGCTCGATCGTTCCGTGCTGAATGCCTATGAGCACCGCCGCAGGCAACCGTCGGTCGCAGCGTTGTCACGGATCGCCGGCGCCGCCGGAGTAGAGCTTCAGTTGGGGCCTGCCCGTGGAAGCGTCGCCGACGAGCACGCGGGGAGGGTCCTTGCGCAGGTCCTCCACCTTGCCGGCGCGTTGCCCTACCGTCCGCGTCCTGAGCTCGACTACCCGCCGCTGATCCGGCTCCGCAAATGACCGAGCTGAACGACCTTCTGCTTGCCGTCCACGACTCGCTGGATCAAGCGGAGATCCCGCATGCCATCGGTGGGGCGATCGCGCTCGGCTACTGCACCCTCGAACCTCGCGGTACGCGTGACCTCGATGTGAACGTTTTCGTGGGTCCCGAGCGGGCGAAGGACGTGCTGACCGCGTTGCCACAGGGCGTGGAGTTCGATGGCTATCGCCTCGAGCAGCTCGAACGCGACGGGCAGACCCGGCTGAGGTCGGGCGCCACTCCCGTGGACATCTTCCTGAGCGTTCTTCCGTTTCATGACGACGTGGAGACACATGTCCGCCTGGTCCCGTTCGAAGGGCGCACGATCCCGATCCTCGGGTGCACCGGGTTGGCGGTGTTCAAGGCGATGTTCTCCCGCCCCCAGGACTGGGTGGACATCCAGAAGATGGTCGAGGCCCGTACGATCGATCTCGACGAGGCGATCCGCTGGGTGAGCGAGATGGCCGGGCCGGATGCTGACGAGACAGCCAGGCTGAGCGCGTTACGCGCGTAGGGCGAAGCTCTAGAACTCCTCGGCCGAGTGCGGCCCCACCACGCCGATCGCAAGCCGGTCCTCGATCCCGGCGGCGATCTCGCGCACCTCGCCGAACGTGACCGCATCGAGTGCCGCGATCGCTTCATCCGGGTCGATCGCCTCGCCGAAGACGATCTTCTGGTTCGCGGCGTGCCGGGCCACCGCGCCCGAGTTCTCGAACGCCAGCACGAGCCGGCCGGCGGCGTAGGCGCGCGCCCGCTCGACCTCCTCCTCGGTCGGGCCGTCGGTGCGCAGCTCGCCGACGATCTCGCGCATGCGCGTGTAGGCCTCGATCGTCTTGGCCGAGTCCAGGCCTGAGCCGAGCTGGAGGATCGGCACGTCGGCGAACGCGTGCGAGAGCGCGTAGACCGAGTAGCAGAGGCCGCGTTTCTCGCGGATCTCGTCGAACAGCCGCGAGCCCATCGAGCCGCCGAGCAGCGTCGAGTAGATCGCCAGCGCGGCCCGTTCGCGGACGTTGCCGACCGTGATCTCGGGGCGGTAGATCATCCGCAGGTGCGACTGGTTGGTGTCCTTCTCCTCGACCAGCGTCTGCGGCTCGAACGCGGGCGCCGGCACGTAGGCGTCGGGCTCGGGCAGCGCCGGGAAGCGGCCGAACAGCTCGTGCAGCTCGGACTCGCCGGGCAGGTGGTCGACATTGCCCGCCAGGAACGCGCCGCCGCGCTGGCCGGCCCAGCGGCGCTCGCGGAAGGACACGATGCCGTCACGCGTGAAGGCACGCAGGTTCTCCGCCGGGCCGAGCACCGTGCGCCCGAGTGGGTGCTCGCCGAAGGCGGCGCGGTCGATCAGGTACTCCGCGACCGTCGAGGGCTGGTCGTAGGCGCGGTTGATCTCCTGGATCACGACGCCGCGCTCGCGGTCGAGCTCCTCCGGATCGAGATGGGGGCGACCGACGAAGTCGGTCAGCAGGTCGATCGCCGCGGGCGCGCTCTCGGCGCGCACCGTGATGTGGAAGGCGACGAGGTCGTGGCTCGTGTAGGCGTTCAACACGCCCCCCAGGCGCTCGGCGGTCTCGTTGACGTCGCTGTAGTGGGGGTACTTCTCGCCGCCCTTGAAGACCAGGTGCTCGAGGAAGTGCGCCATGCCGTTCTCCTCGGGGCGCTCGTTGCGCGCGCCCGCGTCGAAGGCGACGAGCACCGTCAGGGCACGCGTCCCGGGCAGCCCGATGCTGTGGATCGGAAGGCCGTTGGACTCGACGACGGTGCTGCTCAGCTTCGCCATGAGGTGCACCCTAGATGGTTCTGCGGCCCGCGCCGGGGCGCTCGTCTACGCTAGCTCGACCGGATGTCCTCCCCCTCGAAGCGCCGACCCCTGCTGGCAGTCGTGCTGGCCGTGCTGCTCCCCGTGCTGCTCGTCGGCGGGCTGTGGTTCGGCGGGCACCCCGAACATCTGCCCGGCTTCCTGCGGGACGCCTTCGTCAAGGACCACCAGAACGCCGCCGTGGAAGAAGCGCTGCAGCGGATCGCGCGCGACTACTACCGCAAGGTGCCGTCCTCGACGCTCAACAACGGCTCGATCTCGGGCGCCGTCGCAAGCCTCGACGATCGCTTCTCCCACTACCTCTCGCCGAGTGAATTCCGCGAATTCAACGCGCCGCCGCACTTCGCGGGCATCGGCGTGATCGTCGATCCGCTTCCCGCCGGCCTGCTGATCGGGCGCGTCTTCGACTCCTCGCCCGCGTCGCGTTCGGGGCTGAAGCCGGGCGAGCTGATCGTGGGCGTCAACGGCAAGCCGATCAAGGGCATGAACCCGGAAAAGGCGACAGCGCTGATCAAGGGTTCGCCGGGGACCGACGTGAAGCTGCAGGTCGAATCCGGCAAGGCGCCCCATCGCAGCACTCGCACCGTGCAGATCACCCGCGCGACGGTCTCAGAGCCGGTCGTGGCCTCGACGGTGAAGACCGTCAAAGGCAAGAAGCTCGGCATCGTCGCGCTCGCGACCTTCAGCCCCGGCGCGCACGGCGAAGTGCGCGAAGCCGTCGAAAAAGTCCGGCACGAAGGCGCCCAGGGGATCGTGCTCGACCTGCGCGGCAACGGCGGCGGGCTCGTCTCCGAGGCGCAGCTGATCGCAAGCGACTTCATCGAGAAGGGCACGATCGTGTCCACCCGCGGGCGCAACCAGCCCTCCCAGACGCTGGAGGCGATCGGCGGCGCGATCCCCGGCTCGATCCCGATGGTCGTGCTGGTCGACGCCAACACGGCATCGGCCGCGGAGATCGTGACCGCCGCGCTACAGGACCACGGGCGCGCCACCGTCGTCGGCACGCACACGTTCGGCAAGGGCGTCTTCCAGGAGGAGGAGCCCTTGTCCAACGGCGGCGCGCTCGACATCACGGTCGGCGAGTACTTCACGCCGAACGGCCGCAACCTGGGAGGCGGCGGCGTCAAACAGGGCGCCGGCATCACGCCGGAAGTGAAGGTCGCGAAGGGGGTCGACGAGAAGCACGGGCTCGAAATGGCCCTGGAAACGCTGCGGGCGAAAGCCGGGTGAGCGCGCCCGGGCCGCGCGAGCCGCTGGTCGCGGTGCTGCGCCGGCGCGGGCGCTTCCTCGTCGCTGACTCCCTGTTCGAGCCGCGCGAGCGCTCCGAGCACGGGCGCCAGCGCACGGGCGGGCTCGTCGTCGGTCCCGCGCGCGACTCCCGCGGCGGCGCGCGCGAGGGCGACATCGCGCTGATCTCGCCGCCGCGCCGGGGCTCCTCCGCCAAGGTGCTGCGCCGGATCGGCAGCCCCGACGTCGCCCGCGAGGTGATCGAGGCGCTGCTGCTCGAGCGCGGCCTGCGGCGCGAGTTCTCCGAGACGGCGGAACGCGAAGCCGCCGAGGCGGGCGAGCGCGTGATGGGCGAGAGCGGCGCGCGGCGCGACCTGCGCGACCTCGCCACGTTCACGATCGATCCGCCGAGCGCGCGGGACTTCGACGACGCGATCTCCGCCGAGGTGATCGAGGGGACTCGCATCCGCGTGTGGGTCCACATCGCGGACGTCGCCGCGCATGTGCGGCTCGATTCGCGCCTGGACCGCGAGGCGCGCGAGCGCTCCACCAGCGTCTACGCCCCCGGCACGGTCTCGCCGATGCTGCCGCACGCGCTCTCCAGCGACGCGTGCTCGCTGCGCCCCGGGCTCGACCGCGCGGCCGTGACCGTGGAGATGGAGCTCGCGGGGCCGGAGGTCGTCTCGGCGTCGTTCTACCGCTCGCTGATCCGCTCGGACGAGCGGCTGGACTACGACCGCGTCGACCGCATCTTCGCGGGCGGCGAGCGCGCGAGCGGGCCGTGGGCGCAGCCGCTGGCGGCAGCGCGCGATGCCGCCGCCTCGCTCGAGCGCCGGCGAGAGGCCGCCGGCGCGCTCGCGATCGACTCGCCCGAGCCGGAGTTCGAGTTCGACGAGCGCGGCGACGTGGTGGCGGTGCACGGGCAGGCGCAGACCGAGTCCCACCGGCTGATCGAGCACCTGATGATCGCCGCCAACGAGGCGGTCGCACGCCTGCTCTCAGAGCGCAAGGTGCCGTGCCTCTACCGCGTCCACGAGCGCCCCGACCCCGAGCGCGTGGAGCGCGTGGTGGCGCAGCTCGCCTCGCTGGAGGTGCCGACGCCGCCGGTGCCGGAGAACATGTCCTCCACGCAGGCGAGCGAGCTGCTCGGCAAGCTCTCCGTCGCCGTGCAGCGGCACCTCGCCCGCAGCGAGGGGCGAGGACGGATCGCGCTGGGTGCGCTGATCCTGCGCTCGCTCAAGCAGGCCTACTACTCGCCCGTCAACCTCGGGCACGCCGGCCTGCACTCCAGCGCCTACTGCCACTTCACCTCGCCGATCCGCCGCTACCCGGACATCGTCTGCCACCGCGCGCTGCTCTCGGCGCTCGGCGAAGCGGAGCCTCAGCCGAGGGCGCCCGAGCTCGCCGAGCTGGGCGCGTGGACCTCAGAGCGCGAGCGCGAGGCGATGCTTCTCGAGCGCGACGCGGACGACATCGCCGCGGCGTTCGCGCTGGAGCGCGTGCTCGTCGAGGACGGGCTCGGTCGCGTATTCACCGGCGAGATCACGGGGCTGATCGGCGCCGGGGCGTTCATCGCCTTCGCCGCCGGCTCGGAGCTCGACGGCACGGCACCGCCGTTCGAGGGCATGCTGCCGGTGCGGCTGCTGCGCGCACCGAGGGCGCGGGCGCGCGATGCGCGCTCCGAGCGCGCCGCGCCCGCGCGAACAGGCCGGCGTGGTTCGGCGCGGCGCGACGGCGGCGGCGATCGTGAGTGGTGGGAGCTCAACGAGGAGGGCACGATCCTGCGCGGCGAGCGCACCGGCGCGGCGCTGCGTCTCGGCGACCGGCTGCAGGTCAAGGTCGGCCGGGTGGACGCGATCCGCGGACGCGTCGATCTCGAACAGGCAGGCTAGGCTCGCTGCATGGCCAAGGGCAAGGGCAAGAAGAAGGTCGGCGCGGGCGACGTCGCGTCGAACCGTTACGCGTCGTACCGCTACGAGCTGCTGGAGCGGATCGAGTGCGGGATCGTGCTCGAGGGGACCGAGGTAAAGGCGCTGCGCACGAGCGGCGCCCAGCTCAAGGACGGCTATGCCGCCCTGCGCGAGGATGAGCTGTGGCTGCACTCCGTCCACATCCCCCCCTACGGGCCCGCCTCACGGGAAAACCACGATCCCGAGCGCCCACGCAAGCTGCTGCTCCACCGCCGCGAGCTCGACCGCCTCGCGGTCCGCGTCAACGAGCGCGGGCTCACGCTGGTGCCCACCCGGATCTACTTCTCGGGCTCGCACGCGAAGGTCGAGATCGCGCTGGCTCGCGGCAAGGACCTCTACGACAAGCGTCAGACGATCCGTTCGCGCGAGACGCGGCGGGACATCGAACGCGGCATCCGCGAAGCGCAGCGCTGAGCCAGGGCGCTCCTACAGCGAGTGGAAGCTGTGCGTGCCCGAGTGCAGGATGTGGCTGTGCTCCATGCCGAGCACCAAGGCCAGGATCAACGCGATGTACACCGCACCGACAAGCAGCCGGTGCCGCGGCGCGACGCGGTAGTAAGCGGCCTGCGCGACCGAGCCTGATTTGCGCGCCTGCCAGCGCTTGTAGAGCTCGAAGCCGCCGAGCACGACGATGATCAGCAGGATCGGGTTCGGGTAGAGCAGCTCGAGCGCCACCAGGACACCGAAGCCCACGAACCACATCCAGGGCGCCATCGCGGCCATCGCGCGGCCGCCGTCGAGCGGGACGATCGGAAGCAGGTTGAAGAGGTTCAGGAAGAAGCCGATGTAGGCGAGCGCCCGGAAGAAGTCGCTGTTCGTGGCTTCCCCGACGACGAGGCAGGCGGCGGCGCCGACCGTCCCCAGGACGGGGCCCGCGAGCCCGACCCTCGCCTCTCCGAGCGCGTCTTTCGGCATCTCGCGCATCATCACCACCGCGCCCATGAACGGCACGAACATCGGCGCGCTGGCCTTGACGCCTTCCCGGCGCAGCTGGATCACGTGCCCCATCTCGTGCACGAACAGCAGCACGACGAAGCCGACGGCGAACCACCAGCCGAAGAACAGGGAGTAGGCGAGCACCGACACCAGCGCGGTGCCGGCGGTGGTCAGCACCTTGGCTTTCGGCAGCAGCAGTACCACGCCCTTGATCGCCGCGAAGAACTTCGCCACGAGCGCGACGACGGCGGCGAGCGCGCCGCCGATTCGCTCGCGCAGCCCGCGCCGCTGCCGCGGGCGGTCGCGCGGCAGCTCGCCGAAGGGGTTGCCGAGCGGGCGATCGTTGCTCGGGTAGTCCTGCGGCGGCACGGCCGGCGCGGGGATCGAGAGCTCTGAGTTCTCCACGTGTCCATTGTCGCACCGTCCTTAAGCGCTCCATAACAAGTGCAGGGCGCCGTTCGCGACGGCTTTTCGCGGAGGATGCGGAATCGCTCGCGCCGCGCCCTTGCATCGCGCCGGTGGCACGTCTAGGTTGAATCCAGACGCGGAACCGAGCCGCAAAGAGCGAGGCCAACGAGGTGTGAGGCCGCGCCACCTGAACCGGGACAGGCCTTCGGGCCGGGACCGAGGAAGGTTCCTCAGGCGGCTTGGATCCGCGTCGCTTTCGTTGAGCGCCTCGGCCCACGCGCCGCCAGGCTCCGCGGCGACCGGGCAGGCGGGATACTCGGTGGCCGATGTCGCAGGAGAACGTGGGAGTGGCGGAACGCGCCATCGCGGCGATCAACGCCCGCGACGTGAACGCCTACTTCGCGTGCTGCACCGAGAACCTCCGGCTGGAGACGCCCCTCGCGCCCGTCGGGGCCACCTACGACGGACGCGAGGCGATCCGGCGCTTCTTCGCGGATCTCGCCGACTCGGCGCCCGATTTTCACCTGACGGTCGACCGCGCGGAACAGGTGGGAGCGAACCAGGTGATCGTCTTCCTGCAGGTGTCAGCTCACGGCCGGGCGAGCGGCATCGCGATTGGCCGGGCCACCACGAACGTCTACGACTTCGAGTCCGGGCGCATCGCGCGTGTCCGCATCTTCTTCGACCGCGAGGAGGCGCTCGAAGCCGTGGGGCTGAAGGAGTAGGCGCTTCCAGGGCTAGAATGGGAAGCGCAAACATCCCCCGGGGACGACAGGCTTCGACGCGGTCGGTTCGTGGGGGTGGTCGCGAGTCGAGGTCCCGGGCGGCCTCGTAAAACACCCGGGAAAACCATAAGTGCGGACTCTCACGAGTACGCCCTCGCTTAGCCTAGAAAACTAAGTTGAGGTCTTGGCCCCCGCTCGCCTGCGGCGGGGATCGCCGGGATCAGAAAGCAGGCTCACCCGGCGAGGTCCGCCTTCGCCGAGCCGGGGAAACTCAAGGAGGCTGGCGCCCCACAACCCGGCCGGCGAGGCGAGTGGGGGGCGAGATCAGAGCGCCGGCTACGCTCGTAGACGCCACCTTTCACGCGGTCGCGGACGTGGGTTCGATTCCCACCGTCTCCACTGGTGCCGAGAAGAACCCGGTGCAAGCACCGAGCTGGCCGGGTGATCCCGGCTAGCGCAGCACCCGGTAGCGCAGGTGCGTGACGCCGGCCCCCTGGACGGTTCGCGTCAACTCGAACTCGTGCCGCTCGGCACCGATGCCTTCGAACAGGCGGCGACCTTCGCCCAGGAGGGTCGGGACGAGGTGCAACTGGACCTCGTCGAGAACGCCCGCCGACAGGGCCGCCCTGGCGGCGCCGACTCCGTGGACGAGCACGTCACGCTCGGCTGCTGCCTCCTTGGCACGGGACATCGCCTCGCGAACGTCGCTGAGGACTGTGATCAGCGGCCAATGCTCCACGTCTGCTTCGGTCTTGGTGCGGGTGAGAATGAAGATCGGGACGCCGTCGTGGTGGTCGCCGTCCCACCATCCCGCCGGTTCGACCGTGCCGCGTCCCGCGACAACCGCGCCAGTCGCCATGAGCTCCGCCATCGCCTCTTCGTCGGCCCTCGCGGGCTCGGGGGCTCCGTCCGCCGGGACCTCGGCGCGGAACCCGGCCCACCAGTGCAGCCGGCGGCCGTTGTCGCCGAGGCCGTTGTCGGGGGTCTCGTTCGGCCCGGCAACGAAGCCATCGAGGGACATCGACATGTCGAGAACGCTGTTGGACATCGGTTCCTCGCCTCCGTTCGTTCGCGAGCCTATACGTGCCTGACGCTCTACCCGGACGCGTCGTCGTCAGGAGCACGACAAGGCCACGCTCGGAAGGGAGCTCCGGGGACGCTGCGCTCCTTCTCAGGGGCGCAGGGCGCTGAACGCCCGGCGATCCGTCAGCATCGCTTGACGATGGTCGATCGCTTCAGCGCGTGGGTCGATGGCTACGACACGTCTATCGCGACCTCTGGATCATCACTCTGGCCCGCGATGGGCGCTGCACCGCTTTTGAGGAGTGGCCGTTCCACCCGGGTCAGGCGCGCACGGCGCCATAGCCGCCTCATCGGCCTCGCGTCGCGCACCGCGCGGTAGCGTGCCGGGCAAACCAACCTCGCCTGGAGGACGCCGATGCCGGATACCACCTGCCACATGTCGATCTCCCTCGACGGCTTCGTCGCCGGGCCGGACCAGAGTCGCGACGATCCGCTCGGGAAGCGCGGCCGCGAGCTGCACACCTGGCACCTCGGCGACGAGCGGGCGAACGACGCCGACGCGACGGCGGAAAAATGGCTTCTGCGTCCGCGCGGCGCCTACGTGATGGGCCGCAACATGTTCGGGCCGGTCCGGGGCGAGTGGGACGAGGAGTGGGATGGATGGTGGGGCCCCGAGCCGCCCTACCACGCTCCGGTGTTCGTGCTCACCAACCACGCCCATGAGCCGATCGAGATGGAGGGCGGGACGAGCTTCCACTTCGTCACCGAGGGCTTCGACGCGGCCTACGCCCAGGCGGTCGAGACCGCCGGCGAGGGCGGTGTCGACATCGCCGGCGGCGCCTCGACCGTTCGTCAGGCGCTCGCCGCCGGGGTGATCGACGAACTGACGCTCGACCTGGTGCCGGTCCTGCTGGGGTCAGGTGAGAGCATGTTCGACGGGATCGAGTCCTTCCCGTTCGAGCCGGTCGAGGTGCTCCACTCCCCGCTCGCCACTCACATCCGCTACCGGCGGACCGGGTGAGGCTCGTCGGTCAGGGTGTCACCCGCCTGACCGCGGCTACCGCGGACGGGTCGTGAGCACTAGAGTCGGGCGATGCCGACGCGCCCAGCTGGAGAAGCGGCCGTTGTGACAGAGGGTGAGCGTCTCTGGTTTCTCGGCACGCTCGTGCGCGTCAAGCTGGACGGCAGCCAGACGGGCGGGCGTCTCGGCGCGATGGAGATCCTGTTCCCGAGGGGCGCCGCCCCGCCGTTGCACTCGCATCCCGAGGACGAGACGATCTGCGTGCTCGACGGCGAGCTGACGGCGTGGATCGTGGACCCCGCGGGCCTCGACGGCGAGGACGCAAGCCCTCCCGCGTGGGTCGCGGAGGGCGGAGAACGGTGCGGCCCGGGCGCGGTGCTGTACGCGCCGGGCGGGACGCCGCACACGTTCCGGGTCGAGTCCGACACGGCGCGCGTCCTGACGCTCAGCACGCCCGCAGGGATCGAGGAGTTCGCACGCGCCCTGGCCGAACCCGCCGGCTGGCCGTGGCTGCAGCCACCCGCGGACGGGCCGCGAGTGGCGCCGGAGCGCATCGAGGCCGCCGAGCGCCAGTTCGGGATGGTGCGCCACGGACCGCCGCCGCCACCGGCTTGAGCGCGCCGAGACGCCGGCGGCGGCGGGCGCGCCGGCTCAGCGGCGAGGGCGGAAGCGCAACATCGTCGCATCGCCCGACCGCTTGCTGCTGAGGGGCTTCAGATCGACCCTTCCCGACCCCGGCGTCGAGATGCTGATGCCGGCGCCGAGCAG
>Ga0134126_10012404_pt1 | contig 10766 bp, 9 predicted proteins | sample KB31752_FD_96881 | JGI IMG/M metagenome (GOLD analysis project Ga0134126, IMG submission 96881) | Terrestrial soil microbial communities with excess Nitrogen fertilizer from Kellogg Biological Station, Michigan, USA - KB3-175-2 | ecosystem: Environmental > Terrestrial > Soil > Unclassified ...
CCAGGTGACGCGCGCCACCGGCGAGCTGTCGATCGAGGAAGGCAAGTACATCGCCTACGCGCGCAAGCTGGACATCCAGCACGGGCGGCTCATTTTCACCGGCGGCCCGATCCAGGACCCGGGGGTCGATCTGCGCGCCGTCAAGGAATTTCCCGATGTCACTGCCGGCATCAACGTGCGCGGCACTCTGCAGCAGCCGCGCATGAGCTTCTTCTCGGATCCCTCTCTCCCGCAATCGCAGATCGTCTCGCTGATCCTCTCCGGCGGCGGGCTGGAATCGGTGCAGAATCCCAAGGCGGCGGGGGCGGGCAGCGAGGCTCTGGCGCAGGGCGGGGCGATCCTGGCGCAACAGCTCGGCTCCCGCATCGGCATCGAAGACGTCAGCCTGGAAACGGACCTGACCAACGAGACCTCGCTCGTGCTCGGCAAGTTTCTCTCGCCGCGGCTCTACGTCAGCTACGGTGTGAGCCTCACCGAGCAGCTGAATACCTTCAAGCTGCGCTACACCCTGGGCGACCACTGGACCGTCAAGACCGAGGTCGGCCAGGCGCGGGGCGCCGACCTGGTTTTCACCATCGATAAATAGGCGCCCGCGCGTCGCGCCCGCCGGCGGCCCCCCGCCAGCCGCGCGCTCTTTTTTTAATAGAACGGTCAGCCGCGGCCTCTTGACCGCTTCTGCATTAATATGCACAATACGTGCAAGTTTATGCTCATACGAGTCCCATTGTGCTGACCGATGCCCAACAAGTCGTCCGCCGCAACGCCATCGTGCGCATACTGCGCGATGGCCTGGTGCGCAAGCAGGAAGACCTGGTGCACATGCTCAAGCGCGAGGGGCACGAGGTGACGCAGTCCTCCATCAGCCGGGATCTGCGCGATCTGGGCGTGCTCAAGGCGAGTGGACGCTACGTACTGCCGCCGGATGAGATCGGACGCGCCCAGGGTGATTTCAGCGGCCTCACGCAGTTCGTCCGAGGGATCAAGCGTGCCGGCCCGACGCTTACCGTGCTTCGGACCACCATCGGCTCCGCGCAAAGTGTCGCGGTCGCGATCGACCGTGCCGCCTGGCCGGAAGTCGCCGGAACCATCTCCGGCGACGACACCATTTTCATCGCCACCATCAACGCTCGTTCGCAGACCGCTCTGGTCGCCCGCCTGCAAAACGTCTTCCGAGTCTAGGGAAAAAATGTCAGCCGCCCCATCAGCCTCGGGCTCCAAGCCCCCTCAGGCCCATCCCATCGTCCTCGCCTATTCCGGCGGGTTGGATACGTCGTTCCTCGTGCCGTGGGTGGCCGAGAACTATGCACGCCCCGTGATCACCGTCACGGTCGACACGGGCGGTATCGATGCCGCTGCCGCGCGCACTCTCGCCGAACGCGCGCGCGCCCTCGGCGCCGTGGAGCATCATCAGGTCGATGCGCGTGCGGACTACTTTGAGCAGGTCCTGCGCTTTCTCATCATGGGCAACGTGCGGCGCGGTCAGTTGTACCCGCTGTGCGTGGGCGCCGAGCGCGTCATGCAGGCGCAAACGATAGCGCGCATGGCCCGACAGCTCGGTACGAACATGATTGCGCACGGCTGTACTGCAGCCGGCAACGACCAAGTGCGCTTCGAAGTTGCGCTGCGCACGCTGGCGCCCGACCTCGAAGTCCTCGCGCCCGTACGCGACAAGGCCTTCAAGCGCCAGGACGAGCTGGAGTACCTGCAGAAGCGCGACCTCCCGGTCCCGCCGTTCGGCGCTGCATACTCCATCAATCGCGGCCTGTGGGGGGTGACCATCGGTGGCAAGGAGACTCTGACCTCCACTGGAGGCATTCCGGACAGCGCGTGGGTGCTGACCCGGGACGCGTTCACCCATCCTCGCAATCCCGAGCGCCACGTCATCTCGTTCGAGCGGGGCCGTCCCGTGGCAATCGACGGCAAAGCGCTCTCGCCCGTGGCCGCCATCGAGACGCTGGAAGCGCTCGCTGCACCGTTTGGTATCGGGCGTGGCATTCACCTGGGCGACACCATCATCGGCACGAAGGGTCGCGTTGCCTTTGAAGCGCCCGCCGCTGAAACGCTGCTGACCGCGCACCGCGAGCTGGAAAAGCTGGTGCTCACGCCACGGCAGCAAAGGATCAAGGAGCTGGTCGCGCAGCCTTACGGCGATCTCGTCCATGAGGGCCAGCTGCTCGACCCGGTCTGCCGCGACATCGAGGCCCTGCTGGTGTCCTCGCAGGAGCGAGTGACTGGCGAGGTGAACGTCCTGTTCCGTCCCGGCTCACTGTTCATCGAGGGGGTGGAGTCGCCCTACTCGCTGATGGCCGCTTCCAAGGGCGTCTACGGCGAAGCCGCCGGGGAATGGACCGCGACGGACGCCCTGGGATTCTCGAAGATTGTCTCACTCACCGGTGTGTTTCATCGACGCGCCGGCGAGCGCGCGAAAGGCACCTGACATGGACCAGGCAACGAATACTGTGAGCATGCGAACCGTCGTGGTGGTCGACAAGGTGGCCTCCGTGACCCAGGCGTGCGGCCTCTCGCACGAGGTGCGCATCTCACCCGACATCCCTTCCGAGGAAGGCGTGGTCGTGGTCGTGGAGGTACTCACCAACAAGTCGACCTACAACACGCTCGAGCTGACCAGCGGCCGCATGGCCAAGGTCGGCAAAGGCGATATCGTCGTGGGCGCGCTCGGCCACCGGCAGGCGCTGTTCGGTTACTCCGGTCACGTGCCCCCGAGCCTGAAGCCGGGCGATGTGATCCAGATGCTCAACATCGGCGGCGTGCTGGGAATCTGCGACTCGGTGAATCCCGACAAGGGCAAGCCATTCGACTGTCGCGTGCTGGGAGTCGTACTGAACTTCCCCTACCTGGGAGAGCGCATCGGCGTACCCGCGCGCGTCGGGCACAAGAGGTTCGAGCAGAACGCAGAGCTCAACACCCATGGCGTTCCCGTAGTGGCGTTGGCCGGCACCTGCATGGAAGCCGGCAAAACGGCGGCGGCATGCGCGGTGATCAGCCGTATGCGACACCGCGGACTCGTCGTAGACGCCTTCAAAGCCACGGGCGTCTCGCTACGGCGTGACATCCTCGCCATGGAGGACTCAGGAGCCCGCCGTTCGGCCATCTTTACCGATCTGGGCATCGTGACCACCACCCGTGAGAACGGACCGGCGCTCACCCGCACCATGTTGACGGAGCTGAGCGCAGGGAAGCCCGACGTGATCGTGTTCGAGCTCGGCGACGGTATCCTGGGGACTTACGGAGTCGATGCCATCCTCGAGTGTCCTGACATTCGGGATGCGCTCACGGGCGTCATTCTGTCGGCCAACGATCCCGTGGCTGCGTGGGGCGGCGTGAAGCTGCTGCGCGACCGCTTCGGTATCGAGCCGTGTGTCGTGACCGGACCCTCCACCGACAATCAGGTAGGGGTCGACATCATCACCCGGCAGCTCGGTGTTCCGGCATTCAATGCGATGACCAACGGCGCAGCTCTCGGAGACCGCGTGATCGAAGCGTTGGGAGTGAAGGCGCCGCAATGAGTGAGACCATTCCAGCCATCGTGCTCGGGGGCACGGGGTACGTGGCAGGTGAGCTGCTGCGACTCATCGCAGGCCACCCGCAGATAAAGCTTGCAGCAATCATGTCCGACAGCCAGCCAGGCGAGAGTGTCGCGAAGGCGTTCCCGCACCTGGTGAGCGCCTATGGCGACACGCGATTTCAGTCACAGACGGCCGTCGAAAAGCTCGTCGCGGAGATGCCGCGATCGGCCATCTTCTGCGCCGCTCCCCATGGGGCGGCGGCGGCCTTGATCGATGCGCTGCTGAGGAGCGCCGAGCGAGGCGGAACGCGGCCACACGTAGTCGATATCTCGGCGGACTACCGCTACCGGTCGGCAGAGGCGTATCAAGCGGTCTACAAGCACCCGCACGGAGCGCCCGCACGCCTGCCGCAATTCAGCTGCGCCCTTCCGGAGCACAAGAAGACGGTCGACACGCCCCATGTGGCGCACCCCGGCTGCTTCGCATCCGCGACGCTGCTGGCGAGCGTACCCCTGCTGGCCCTCGGACTCGCGCGGCCTCTGTTATTCGTTGCGGGCGTCACCGGCAGCACCGGCTCGGGACGCAAGCCCGTGGAAGGGACGCACCACCCACTGCGGCACAGCGACGTTTACACGTACAACCCGCTCTCTCACCGGCACGTGCCCGAAATCGCCGCGTGCGCGCGCGACGCATCCGGAGTCGATGCGGAATTCGCGTTCATTCCCCACTCGGGGCCGTTTGCGCGGGGCATTCACGTCACCGTACAGGCGCAATTGACCAAGGCTGTGGACAAGGCGCAGCTCATCGGCGCTCTGAAGGAGTTCTACTCGGGCGCCCCGTTCGTGCGTGTGCAGGAGACCGCGCCGCGGATCAAAGATATCGTTGCCAGCAACTACGCACACCTGTCCGCGGCAGCCGATGGGCGCACCGCAGCGGTGATGTGTGTGTTGGACAATCTCAACAAAGGCGCCGCGGGCGGTGCCATGCAATGGATGAACCGGCTGCTGGGGCTACCGGAGACCTCCGGTCTCACGGCTCCCGCCGCCGGTTGGACCTGATCAAGAGCGAGCCATGACACCAGCCACCGCCAGCGCCGTCGCGCCCGAGAGCAGCCACGACTACCTCGCACAGGTGTTCTCCCAGTACCCGATCGAGATCGTCTCGGGAGAAGGCGTGTGGCTGAGGAACAGTCGGGGCGAGCGCATCCTCGACCTGTACGGCGGCCACGCCGTTGCCGGACTGGGCTACGGGCATCCGGCCTGGACGCGCGCGCTGGCGCAACAGGCGCAGGAGTGCAATTTCCAGACGAACGCAGTTCATATGCAGGTGCGCCTGCGCGCGGCCGAGAAGCTGGTGAAGTTCTCCAGGCTGCCGTTCAAGAGCGTGTTCTTCGTGAACAGCGGCGCGGAGGCGAATGAGAATGCGCTGAAGCTCGCTTTCCGCATGACCTCCCGTCCGCATGTCGCGGCCATCGAGGGCGCTTTCCATGGCCGCACCGCGGCTGCGGCGGCGGTCACCTGGGGTGCCAGGGACAAATGGTTCTGCTTTCCGCGTGCACCCTTCGATGTCAGCTTCATCCCGCGCCGGGACATCGCTGCCATCGCGCAGCACGTGACGGAAAAAACCGCGGCCGTCATTGTCGAACCCGTGCAGGGGCTGGCCGGCGCAGTCGACCTGGGTGCCCCTTATCTTGCCGCGTTGCGGCGCCGTTGCGACGAAGTCGGCGCGGTGCTCATCTTCGATGAAGTGCAGTGCGGCGTCGGCCGTATCGGCCACCCGTTCGCGGCGAACATGTATGGCGTCATGCCCGACATGATCACCACCGCCAAAGCGTTGGGGAATGGCTTTCCGTGCGCGGCTGTGCTGGCCTCCGCCAAGGTGACCGCGGCTCTGCAACTCGAGCTGCTCGGGACCACTTTCGGCGGTGGGCCGATGGCGTGCGCGGCGATCGAAGCCGTGCTGGACGCCATCGAGACTGAGAAGCTCCTCGAGCGGGTGCGGCGCGTGTCGGCCTACATCCGGGAGCAGTGCCTGGTCGGCCCGGTCACGGGACATCAAGGCGCGGGCTTCCTGACCGGCCTGCGTACGACGCGGCCGGCGAAGGCCATCCAGGCCGAGTTGCTCGAATGCGGGATCCTGGCCGGCACGGCCAGCGATCCGCACATTCTGCGTCTGCTGCCGGCGTTCATCCTCGAGGAGGAGCACGTCGACCTGCTCAGAGACGCCTTGGCGGATCTGCCTGCATGAAGCGCTTCCTCGACCTCGCCGATTTCGAGCGCGATGAGATCGTCGCGCTACTCGAGCTTGCGCGGCGCCTGGAGCGCCACCCGGAACCGCACGCGCTCGCCGGGAAGATTCTCGGACTCATCTTCTTCAATCCCTCGCTGCGGACGCTCGCCTCGTTTCAGGCGGGCATGGCCCGGCTCGGCGGAAGCTCCTTCGTCATCACCCCGGGTCAGGGCACGTGGCATCTGGAAACGCGGCTCGGAGCGGTCATGAACGGCACTGCGGCCGAGCACGTGCGCGAGGGCATTCCGGCCCTGGCCTCCTACTGCGACGCACTGGGTATCCGCGCATTCGCGGACCTGAAGGACCTGCGCACCGACCTGGCTGAGACCCACTTCAAGACGATGAGCGAGCTGGTCGACAAGCCGCTGATCAACCTGGAGTCGGCAATCAACCATCCGTGTCAGGCACTCGCGGATTGGAAGACGATGGATGAGCTGGGAGTACCGCGGGGCGGGCGCTTCGTCCTGTCATGGGTTTACCACCCGCGCGCCTTGCCACTCGCAGTTCCCGCGGCCGCGCTTCACATGGCCGCGATGCGCGGCATGGAAGTCGTCGTGCTGCGCCCGGAGGGCTTCGCGCTTCCGCAGGAAATCATGGAGAAGGCGCGCCGCGCCGCCGCTCACTCGGGTGGCTCGGTCACGGAGACCAGCGAGCGTACGGCTGCCCTCAACGGCGCTCATATCATCTATGCAAAGGAGTGGGGTGCGACTTCCTGCTATGGAGACACCGACGGCGATGGGCGCCTGCGCGGCGCTTTGACCGACTGGTGTGTTCGCAACGATTGGTTCGCGCGTGCCGCGGACAACTGCAAGCTCATGCATTGTCTCCCCGTGCGCCGCAATACAGCGGTGGCCGATGAGGTTCTCGACAGCCCGCGCAGCGCCGTGCAGCGCGAGGCCTACAACCGTCTGGTCGTGCAGATGGCAGTGCTCTACACCATGCTCAAAGGAATATAGGAACTCCCATGCTCATGCATCGAGGCGACCAGGCTCTCGCCATCCGCGCGCTCAAGAGCGCCGCACCCTATATCCGCATGTATAAAGGCAAGACCTTCGTGGTGAAAGCGGGCGGCGGAGTCTTTGGGGATCCCGCCTCCACGCGGCAGCTCGTGGAGCAGATCGCAATCCTGCATTACTTCGGCGTCCGTGTCGTGATGGTGCATGGCGGTGGGCCACAGCTCACGGAGCTATCCGATGCGCTGGGCGTTCCGACGCGGATGGTCGAAGGCAGGCGCATTACCGATGCCAAGGCCATCGATGTGACCTCGATGGTGCTCAACGGCCTGATCAATACCCGCATCCTGGCGATCTGCCGGGATCTGAACATCGAAGCCGTCGGCATCAGCGGAGTGGATGCCGGACTGGTGCGCGCCCACAAGCGGGCCCCCATGCGAATGGGCGCCAGCGGCGAGCTGGTGGATTTCGGGTTCGTCGGCGATGTCGACGGCGTCGACTCCACCGTACTGCGCAAGCTGCTCGACAATGGACTGATGCCGGTCGTCAGCCCGCTCTCGGCCGATCACAGCGGCGTGCTGCTGAACATCAACGCAGACACCGTCGCGGCGGCGATCGGCGCCGCGCTCGCCGCGGAAAAGATGATCCTGTGCACCGGCGCCCCGGGCATCCTCGGCAACATCGACGATCCGGGCTCGCTCATCTCCTACACGGACGTGCAGGGCCTGAAGAGGCTGCGCGAAGAGGGCAGGATCGCGGATGGCATGCTTCCCAAGGCCAAGGCGATCGAGGATGCGATTCGCGGCGGAGTGCGCCGCGTGCACGTGGTTTCGTACAAGGCCCCCGAGGGGATTCTCGGTGAGGTGTTCACGAATGAGGGGACGGGCACGTTGATCGTTGCCAACGTCAACGAGGTCACCCCTGCCGAGCAGCAGAGCGCGAACCCGACCGGCTGACATGACACGTCTGTGGGACAAGGGCGCGCCTCTGGATGACCGTGTACTGCGGTACACGGCGGGCGAGGACTATGCGCTGGATGAGCGTCTGGTCCGATACGACGTGCGGGCTTCGATCGCGCACGCCGAAATGCTCAATGCACAGAAGCTGCTGTCGGATGCCGACCTCGCCGCAATTCGCTCCGGGCTCACGGCGATCGGCGAGGCACACGAGCGCGGCGAATGGCGCATCGAGCTGGTGGACGAAGACGGCCAGACGGCGCTCGAAAGACGCCTGACGGAACGCATCGGCCCGGCCGGTGGCCGGGTCCACCTCGGACGCTCCCGCAACGATCAGGTGTTGACCGCCATCCGCCTGTATCTGCGGGACGTCCTCGAGGAGCTGCGCTCGGGCGCGCTGACGGTTGCCGCAGCCCTCGACCGGCTGGCCGCCAGGGAGCAGGGCACGCTGCTTCCCGGCTACACCCACATGCAGCAGGCGATGCCCAGCTCCGTTCAGCTCTGGGCCGGCGGCTTCGCGGCGGAAATCCGCGACGACGCCGAGGCGTTGCGTCTCGTACGGCGCCGCGCTGATCTCAGCCCACTGGGCTCGGCCGCGGGTTATGGAACACCCGGTCTGCCGATCGACCGGAACGCGACTCGCCAAAAGCTGCAGTTCGCGGCCGTTCACGAGCCCGTCACCGCGGTGCAGCTGTCGCGCGGGAAGGCCGAAGCTCAGCTGCTCTTCGAGACGGCGCTGCTCATGCAGGATCTCGGCCGCTTCGCGGCAGACGTGCTGCTGTTCTACACGCAGGAGTTCGGACTGCTGGAGCTCCCGGAGGCCTTCACCACGGGCTCCTCGATCATGCCGCAAAAGCGCAACCCGGACGTGTTCGAGCTGATCCGCGGCCGCTCGGCCAGCAGCCTCGCCTGCCTCATCGAGGCGCTCGGCGTTTGCGCGAAGCTGCCTTCCGGCTACCAGCGGGACCTGCAGCTGTTGAAATTCCCGCTGTTCCGCGCCATCGATCTGGCTCTGCAGACGCTCGACATCCTGCCTCCGGCCATCGATGCCATGCGCTTCCGCGCCGAACGCATCCAGCTGGATCCGGCAATGCACGCGGCCGAAGAAGCCAACCGCCTCGTCGTCACCGAGGGAATTCCATTCCGCGAGGCCTACCGGCGCGTGGCGGCAAAGCTGAAACGCTGAACGCGGCCTATCACTGAGCCGCCGAAATCCGCCAGCCCTGGCGCGCGCCCTCGCTGAGCTGTCGAAGCCCGCAGCCGCGCGCGCTACTGCTGCGCGTCCCGCCGCTCCTGGGCGCGTTGCTGCAGGTTCTCGCTCTGGCTGGAGATCAGAATGAGGTGGGTGATGAACTCGCGGATGTCCGACCCCCAGATGTCGTTGTGATCGGCGATCAGGCGCTTGTCGACCTTGACCACGAGGTAAGGGTTGCGGGGCGCGGAGTTGGCCGTCCGCTGCAGCACGCTGCCGGGAAAGTCGATGCTGCCGCCGCCGCGGTCGTCCTCCCAGCTCCCGGCCGCCGCGGCGGCCGTCCTGACCTTCTGGCTCGCCGCTTGCGGCGTGTTGGCGGAAGCCGCCACCATGGAGGTGCGCGGAACTGCCGTCAGCGTGTGGGTCCGGTACGGCTCGAAGTGCCCGACCGCATCGACATCCGCGCGGCGCTCATCGATGTGCTCCCGTGAGCCGGTGATCGGATTGTCGCGATCCATCACGCGCTGCTTCTCGAACCACGTGGAGAACCAGCGGCCGATTGGAAAGGCAATTCCGGTGGCCCAGTCGGCTTCGGAGGTCAGGATCGCGAGCACCGGAAGCTGACTCGGCGTGTAGGTCCTCATCTCGGCGGCCATGTCTGCCAGCGGCGCGTACAGCTGCGCCTCGAATGCAGGGTTGATGAGCACGACCAGATTGCCGAACCCCTGCACCGGACCCGCGGGCTGCTCCGGCGTTCCGGCTGACAGCGCGAACCGCGACTCCAGAATCTGCTCGAGCGCCGAGAACACGACCGCGCCGCCGAAGCTGTGACCGACGACTATCAGGCGGCTGCGGGTGTCGGGATTGTGCGCAATGCGCTGTTGGCGCAGCATCTCCAGCCGCTGCAGCACCTCCGTGACCTGGCCGTGTCCGACCATGTGAGCGGTGTTCTTGCGGTCCCAGAAGGTCAGGTTGTCGATTCCGGCGGTCGTGATGGAAGCGCCGCGCCAGCCGACGTACACGCCGATCACCGTACGGGCCGGCTTGCCGATCTTGCGGCCGAGCTCGATCTCCACCGCGCTCAGCTGGATGAGCGCCTCGCGGAAGTGCGCGACGTTGTCATCCTCCACACCGTTGCCGTCGAAGCCCGCGTTGTGCTTCCAGCCGTGCACGAACACGACCATCAGATAATCGTTGGTGCCGTGCGAGGTCTGGGCATCCACGCTGCCGAGCACCGCCTTCATCTGGCCGCGATCCCACAACTGCCCCTGGTCGTCGAGCTCGATGAAGCCGAGGGTATAACCAGGCTTGCCCGCGCTGTCCGGCTGCAGGACCTGGATCGTGTTGCGCTGGCACTTTTTCGCCAGCGCGGCCGGATCGCTGTCGGCGCACACGGTCTTGATATCCGTGCGGTACATGCTGAAGGGCGCGCAGGCCGCCAAGGCCAGTGTCAGCAAGCCCAGCCAGACTTTCCTGCTCATGCTCCCGGGCCCCCGAGCAGCTGGTTCACGAGGGTTTCGAGCTCCTCCAGTGTCAGGTCGGCTGGCTTTTCACCCGGAGCCAGCCCTCGCCCCCCGCTGCAGACGAATTCGGCGATGCTCGCTCCCAGGGCCCGATACGACTCGAGCTGCGATTCGCTGAACCACTGATCCGTCGTGCTCTCGTGCGGGAAGTCCGGGCTGCTCGAGGCATAGCTGCGGATGTCCGCGCGCTCCGTTCCCTGGTACGTGGGCTTGAGGTAAAGCAGCCAGCCCGGCACGGCGGATCCGGGATAGCGGATGCTGCCCACGGCGAAGCGCATTCCGGGCACCGGAGGATTCTGGCGCTCGCGGATCTCGAGCTTCTTGAA
>Ga0134126_10012405_pt1 | contig 10765 bp, 11 predicted proteins | sample KB31752_FD_96881 | JGI IMG/M metagenome (GOLD analysis project Ga0134126, IMG submission 96881) | Terrestrial soil microbial communities with excess Nitrogen fertilizer from Kellogg Biological Station, Michigan, USA - KB3-175-2 | ecosystem: Environmental > Terrestrial > Soil > Unclassified ...
CGCGGTTGGCCAGCGCGAATGCCGGCGAGGACGCTGTCACGGACATCGTCGATGAACTGCACTCGGTCGAGCGCGCGGTGGCGTCGCTGCTCGGGGCGATCGCGCTCGCTGCAGACCCGTCGCTGCGCGACCTCGACGCCGAGATGGACGCCGCGGACATGGCGCCGGCTCGTCGGGTCGAGGACTGGACAACCACCGGGCTCGTCTCCAAGTCGGAATTCGCACGGTGAGACTCCCGCGCATCAAAGATGGCCTTCCGCTCGCAGTCTGGGCGGGAGGCCTCGTCGGCGTTGGCAGCATCGCGACGCTGGGTGTGGTCGCGGTCGGGCTGAACGCGGCGGGGCGGTTGGACAGCGCGGCTGTACTGACGCTCACCGTCGCTCTCTTCACCGCAGCCGTCGCGACCGCAGTGGGGGCGATGGCCGGACGACGCTTTGCGCACACCGTTCGCCAGTTGCGCGACGAGGCGGTCCGGCGGCTGCAGGACCCGTCGGCGACCTCGATCGGCAACGCCGAAGACCGGATCGCGGTGGCGACCAGCGTCGAGCTTCTTGAACTCGCGCGGACACTTGACGCTTTGCACCTGCGGGTGCGGGTCGCTGACGACGTGGCCGCACGGCACCGGCGCACCGCCGAAACAGCAAGTGCTGGCATGTTCGATCTGCTCTCTGGCCTCGTCGCCGCTGAAGAATCCGCGCGCGGACAGTTGTCGGCCGAGCTGCACGACACCGTCGCCCAGACTTTGATGCTCGCCCGCAGCGTGCTGTCGGGTGGTCCTGCCGATGCAGGCGAGCTCGAGAACGTCGGCAACCTCGTGGCCGAGGCAGAGGATCAGGTGCGCGCCGTCATGGCCCGCACCCGGCCGCCGGCCTTGCGCGACGGCGACCTCGCCCAGGCCGTCATCGCGCTGCGCGACGACATGGAGCTTCGTTACGGCCTCCAGGTCGAGGTCGAGTGGCCCGACTCGCCGTACCCGCTGCCGCTGGTCACCGCCGTCACCCTGTACCGGTTCTTCCAGGAGTCGTTGCTCAACGTCATCAAGCACGCCGACGTCGACGATGCACGGCTCTCGCTCACCGTCGACGAGCAGAGTGTGATCGCCGTCGTCGAGGACAAGGGCCCCGGCTTCGAGCCGGACAAGGTTCGCCCGGAGCGCGGTCGCCACGTCGGCCTTGGACTGCTTCGCGAGCGGGTTCGTCTCGCCGGCGGCTCACTGGACGTCGCCTCCTGGCCGGGTCAGGGCACGACGCTAACGCTGCGCATGGGTCGCGGTGCCTTGGCGAGCGTGCCGACTGCTGGCGAAGTCAGGGCCGCGTCGACCAACCGTCCGGCAATCGCCGGCTAGGTCAGCAAGATCCGCCCTCTAGCGGCGGCGGCTCGGCAATGCGGCTACCCCAGGGGGCAACGGAGCGAGTCCCGCGGCGGCCGCGAGCACATCGCCCCAGGCCTCGAGGTGGGGTCCGAGGCCGTCGGTGTCGGGTGTCCATGAGACCCGTAGCTCGACGTGTGCGACCAGCGGCCGGCCGGCCATCGTTCCGTAGCAGTCCGACGTCACGCGAGTGACGGTGCCGCCGAGCGCCCGGTAACCTCGCTCGGGGAGCCGCCGGGCCAGCCCCTCCGTGAGCCAGGTCCAGGCGACATCGGCCAAGAACGGGTCGCTGGCCATCTCCGGCTCGAGTTCGGCGCGCACGTAAGCAACGATGCGGGTAGATCCTTGCCAGGCTTCCTGGCCGGCCGGATCGTGCAGGACGACGAAGCGGCCGGTGGCGGCGTCCTCGTCGCCACTGGCGCCGGTGACGTCGGCCGTGACCGCGACCGCAAACGGCGCAAGTCGCTGCGGGGCGGGTGCTTCGGACAACCGGATCTCCGCGCGCAGCCGCACCGGCTGCAGGCTGGCGACCGCCTCCGCAAAGCCTGCGGGCAGAACGCTCTGCGGATCTCTGGCAACCACACTGGCAGCGTAGGTGGGATTGCACTGGCCCGGGAGACGGCGCGCCGACCGGCGCCCGGGTGGGCCCGCTCCCGTAGCCTCAGGGGCGTGACGGCCCTGCTTGCGCTCCTCGCGAGCCTCGCCTGGGGCACCTCCGACTTCATGGGTGGCGTGGTCAGCCGGCGCGTGCGCCCGCTCGTCGTGGTGGCAGCTGCCCAGTTGATTGCTGCCGCGACGATGGTGATCATCGCCGCCGCGACGCACAGTTTCGGCGTCCCGCGTGGATATTTGCCCTGGGCAGTAGCTGCGGGCGCCGTCGGACTGGTTGCGTTGGTCGCGTTCTATGGAGCGTTGTCGACGGGAACGATGGGCATCGTCGCGCCTATAGCAGGTACCGGCGCGGTGGTGCCCGTCATCTTCGGGATCGCCTCGGGGGAGTCGCCGTCGGGCCTGCAGATCGCCGGCATCGCCGCGGCGGTTGGCGGCGTCGTTCTCGCGAGTGGGCCGGAGATTTCCGGGCGGGGCGGACCCGATGGGGGCGGCACCCGACCGCTCGTGCTCGCGCTGTTCGCGGCAGTCGGCTTTGGATTCGTCTTTGTGCTGATCGAGAAGGGGTCAAGACACAACGTCGTGATGACCCTGCTCACGATGCGCACCACGAGCGTGTCGATTGTCACGCTGCTCGGGATCGCCTATCTGTTGAGGCGTGGGGCTCTCGTGCGCAGGCGAGGATCTGCACCGGCCGCGCCGGGGGATAGGGGCCTTCGTCGGCGCGATGTGCCGCTGATCGCCATCGTGGGCTGGACCGACCTGGGCGCGAACGGTCTGTACGGATACGCGAGCCGTCACGGGCTCGTGAGCGTGACCGCAGTGCTTGCTTCGCTGTATCCGGCGGTCACCGTGCTGCTCGCACGGTTCGTCGAGGGCGAGCGGATGCGGCGCATCCAGGACATCGGCGTGGGCCTGGCGATGTGCGGGGTCGTGCTGCTTGCAGCCGGCTAATGGACGCAGTCGTGCTGCTTGCGGCTGGCTAATGCGATCATGGGTCCGGTGACCTCCGATGTGCTGCTCGACAGCGTCTTCCTGCGTGCGTGCCGTGGCGAACCGGTGCCGCATCCACCTGTGTGGTTCATGCGGCAAGCCGGTCGCGCGCTGCCGGAATATCGCGCAGTTCGCGAAGGCGTCCCGATGCTGCAGGCGTGCACGACCCCTGACCTGATTGCCGAGATCACCGTGCAGCCGGTGCGTCGCTACGGCGTTGATGCAGCGATCATCTTCAGCGACATCGTGGTGCCATTGAAAGCAATCGGTGTCGACCTCGACATCGTTGCGGGTGTCGGTCCGGTCGTGGCGTCGCCGTTCACCACCAGCGCGGACGTCGATGGGTTGCGGCCACTCGAGCCTGCTGACGTCGATTTCCTCGACTCCGCAGTGCGATTGGCGGTGGCGGAACTCGGCGCGACACCGCTCATCGGATTCGCCGGAGCGCCATTCACGCTGGCCAGCTACCTCGTCGAGGGCGGTCCATCGCGCGAGCACTTGAAGACCAAGGCGTTGATGTACTCACAACCCGCGTTATGGCATCAACTGCTCGACCGGCTGGCGACCATCGCCGTTGGCTTCCTGCGAGTTCAGGTCGGGGCGGGAGCTCGCGCCGTCCAGCTGTTTGATTCGTGGGCAGGCATCTTGTCGCCGGCCGACTATCGCGCGTATGTCATGCCGCACAGTGCACGCGTGCTTGCGGAACTTGCCGACCTCCGTGTGCCGCGAATTCATTTTGGTGTCGGTACCGGTGAGCTACTTGCGCTCATGGGTGAAGCGGGCGCCGATGTCGTCGGCGTCGACTGGCGAGTACCGCTGGACGTTGCAGCGCAGCGCGTCGGCGGCGCCCACGCGCTGCAGGGAAATCTCGACCCAGCAATGGTTTTCGCTCCGTGCGAGGTCATCGAGCAGGCTGCGGCCGATGTCATCGCGCGCGGACGAGCCGCGCGCGGTCACATCTTCAACCTCGGCCACGGTGTGCTGCCGACAACCGACCCCGACGTGTTGTCGCGGCTCGTCGACTTCGTGCATCAAACTGCCGGCCCCGCACTCGGCGCTTGAGTCGCATCATCTGAGGGCCGCGTCATCAGCCGGCGTCGCACGATGAGTGCGGCAAGACCCAAGACGAAGACCACAATGAGGAACGGCAGCATCGCGCCGATTGCGGTGGTGATGCCGGTCACCGTGCGAGTGAAGGCGTGCCAGCCACCGCGCAAGCCGCGGACGAACCCGACGACGTGCGCCTTCTTGACGGGCGCAATGAGTGGCGCGACCTTCGGCGTCGCGACCAGATTCACGGTGATAGTGGCCTGCGCCACCTGCTGCGTGAACGTGCGCTGCTGTGCCTCAAGCGATTCGAGGTCAGCCTCACGCTGGGCGATCTCGTTCTCGACAGTCGCGAGGTCGGCGACGTTGCCCGCGTGCTGGAACAGCTGACGAAGTCTGGCGAGGCTGTCCTGCGCCGCTGCTTCGCGCGAGTTGACGTCGGCAACTTGCGCGGTGACGTCGCTCGCTGTCTCGTTGCGGCTGAGCTCGGTGCCGAGCCGACCGATCTGGTCGAGAATGCCTCCCTGGTTGAGCGCCTCGGGTGGCACCTTCAACGTGACGGTGGCGCTTGCAGTGCCGGGATTGTTGGGGTCCTTGGATGCCAGGCTGACCTGCTCGCCGAAAACAACACCGCCACGCCCGAGAGCGAGCTGGGCGAGCTGGTCGACCGCTGTCTTGATGTCCTTGGTCTGGACGGTGATGTCTGCGGTGTAGATGACCTGCCGACCGGTGAGCAGCGGCTGCGACACGGTCTGCCCGGAACCACTCCCAGCTGCCGCAGGGGCGCTGGCAGCCGCCGCGGGTGCAGAAGAGGCGGCGGCAGCAGGCGTGGCCTCGCTGTTCGCGGCTGGCGCCGGTGCTGCGGCCACGTCACCGAGGCTCCCGCTGCCCGCCGCGGTTGTCGCAGCTGCGGGGGCCGACGCTGAACGCTTTTCTGAGCTTGAACAACCGGCAGTGACGACGGCGAGTACCGCTGTGACACCGACGACGGTCATGATTCGCGAACCCTTGAACTGGCGCATGGCGTCCTCCCGATGGCCGGGTAAGTTCCGGTAGCGATGAGATCGCCGTCGCAACCACGCGGTTCCCGCCCGTTGATCACGATCGGGCCACGGTCTGCGATGGTGACGGGGTGAGCGCACTCCCGTCAGAGACTCCAGGACCGATCGGTGCCGCGGCTCCGCGGCCGCACGTCGTGGTGGTAGGGGCCGGGATCTCCGGGCTCGCAGCGGCCCGGGCGTTGTTGCTCGACGGTCGGGTCCGGGTCAGCGTGCTGGAGGGATCGCCGCGAACGGGCGGCAAGTTGGTGCGCGGCGAGGTTGCCGGAGTCGAGACAGATCTTGGTGCGGAGGCGGTGCTTGCTCGCCGTCCCGAGGGCGTCGCCCTCATGCAATCGCTCGGGCTCGACCGGGTCTCGCCGACCACGACGCAAGCGGCGATCTGGACCCGCGGACAGCTGCGGCGGTTGCCTGCCGACCAGGTGATGGGAGTACCGGTCAGCCTGCGATCACTTGCGGCGTCTCACGTTGTATCGCGCGCCGGCGTCGCACGAGCTTCGCTCGACCTCACGCTGCCAGCTACAGCCATCGGCGACGACACCTCGGTGGCCTCATACATCGGCGCCCGCATGGGGCACGAGATCGTCGACCGCCTGGTCGAGCCGCTGTTGGGCGGCGTCTATGCCGGCCGGGCCGATGAGCTGTCTCTTCGAGCGACGTTGCCGCAGATCGCTGCGGTAGCCGATCAACGATCGCTGTTGCATGCGCTTCGTTCGCGCCCTGCCCAACCTTCGGCTGGACCTGTCTTCGCCGGCCTTGCCGGGGGAGTGGGACGGCTCGCCGAGGCCCTTACCGCCTCCTTGGCGGCTGCGGGGGCGGACATCGTGCTCGACACGACCGTGCGTGAGCTCGCGCGGTTGCCCGCCGGCTGGGAGCTGGTCACGGGCTCGGCTGCGAGCCCGAAAACCATCAGCGCGGACGCCGTCGTCGTGGCGGTACCTGCAGCACCGGCGAGTCGGCTGCTGGCCGCGACCGTGCCATGGGCAGCGCAGGATCTCGCCGCGATCGACTACGCGAGCATGGCAATCGTCACGCTGGCATTCTCGGCTGCTGCCTTCGAGAAACCCTTAACTGGCAGCGGTTTTCTGGTTCCAGCGGTAGACGGCCGACTCATCAAGGCCGCGACCTTCTCCACCCAGAAATGGGGTTGGTACGACGAAGCGGACGGCGTCTTGGTGCGCTGTTCCATCGGGCGTCACGGCGATGTCGGCGACCTGCAGCGATCCGACGACGAGCTGGTCGCGGGCGCGGTACGCGATCTCGCTGCCGCAGTTGGTGTCCGCGGGGTACCGCGTGACGCGGTCGTCACGCGCTGGGGCGGTGGACTTCCGCAGTACAGCGTTGGCCACCTTGATCGCGTCGCCCGCATCAAGGCGGCGCTGGCCGCCGTCCCTGGTTTGGTCGCGTGCGGAGCCGCGTTCGACGGCGTCGGAATTCCTGCGTGCATCGGCAGCGGGACGGCGGCAGCGACCCAGCTCCTCGCGAAGCTGTTCGACGAGGGAGAATAGGCGCCATGAGCGATATCGATCCGGCCAGTGAGAGTGCGGCGCAGGTGGCGGATGCGCCGCTGACGGCGTACACGATGTATGCGGTCTTTCGCTCACGGCGTGGGGCCGAAGGGCTGCCCGATGCTGGCCGTGACCTGGCTGCTGCCGAGGTCGATGACCTGCTGGCAGAGCTGGCCGGCAAGGGTGTCGTCACGCGCGGGATTTACAGCGTCAGCGGTTTCCGGCACGACGCCGACTACCTGATCTGGTGGATCGCGCCGAACTCCGAGGATCTGCAGGACGCGTACCTGCGATTCCTCCGCACCCGTCTCGGTCGGGCCAGTGACCCCGTGTGGTCAGTGATCGGCGTCCACCGTGATGCGGAGTTCAACAAGGCGCACGTTCCGGCGTTTCTCGCCGGGATGGAGGCGAAGGCTTACGTCTGCGTCTACCCGTACAACCGGACCAACGAGTGGTACCTGCTCGACCCCGCCGAGCGCGGCGCGATGTTGCGTGAGCACGGCGTGATGGGACGGGAGTATCCCGATGTGCTGGCGAACACGGTCGCAGCGTTCGCCCTTGGGGACTATGAGTTTCTGCTCGCCTTCGAGGCCGATGAACTGCATCGAATCGTCGACCTCATGCGCTACCTGCGCGGCGCTCGAGCGCGAGCGCACACTCGCCTCGAAACGCCGTTCTTCACCGGCCCGCGCCGCGCTGTGGCTGAACTAGTCGCCACCCTGCCGTAGGGCGCCTGGCGGTCTGCCTTCTCGGAATCGGTGACGCAATTTCACCTCCTGTGAAGAACCGTCACTGATTTGGGTCGGTTACTCGGTGGGTTCCAACCGCACGCTGATGCTGTTGATGCAGAAGCGGTCATCGACGGGGTTGCCGTACTTCTCGCCCTGGAAGAGGTGGCCCAGGTGCGATCCACAGCGGGCGCAGCGCGCCTCGATCCGGTGCATCCCGTAGCTGTTGTCGGGCAGCAACTCAACCGCGTCGCCCTCGGTCGGCTGGTAGAACGACGGCCAGCCGCAGTGGGAGTCAAACTTGTGATCGCTGCGGAACAGCTCCGCGTCACACGCCCGGCAGTGGTAGACGCCGGTGGTTTTGGTGTCGGTGTACTCACCGACAAACGCGGGTTCGGTCGCGGCCTTGCGCAACACGGCGTACTCCGACGGTGTCAGCTGCTCGCGCCATTCCTCATCTGTCTTCTCCACCTTGTACATACCCATGAGTTTACGTGAGCCCGCCACTCCCGGGTGGGTCGGTGAAGATTACGAACCACTGACGGGCGGTAGCGTCTTCTCGTGGCTCCTTCCCCCGCAATAGAGCTCGAGATCGAGGGACGCACGGTGCGCGTCTCCAACCCCGAGAAGGTCTACTTCTCCGGGCGCGGCCAGACCAAGCTCGACTTGGTCAACTACTACCTCTCGGTAGGGCCGGGTATCGTGCACGCCCTGTTTGAGCGACCATGCACACTGCAGCGATTCCCCGACGGCGTCGAGGGCGAGGCGATCTACCAAAAACGGGTCCCTGAGCACCACCCCGAGTGGCTCGAGACCGCCCGCGTCACGTTCCCGTCGGGTCGCCACGCCGACGAGTTGTGCGTCACCGAGGTGGCGTCGGTCGCCTGGGCCGCGAACCTCGGCACCATCGTCTTCCACCCCTGGCCCTCCCGGCGAGCCGACACCGAGCATCCGGACGAGTTGCGGATCGACCTCGACCCGCAACCCGGTACCGACTTCGACGACGCACGAACGGTCGCCGTCGCCGTCCATGAACTGCTTGATGAAGTCGGCTACATCGGGTTCCCGAAGACGTCAGGCGGCCGAGGCATCCATATCTATGTGCGTCTACAGCCGCGTTGGACGTTCACCGAGATTCGCCGTGGCGTACTGGCGTTTTCGCGCGAGATCGAGCGGCGGATACCTGACCAGGTGACGACCGCGTGGTGGAAGGAGGAGCGCGGGGCGAAGGTGTTCCTCGACTACAACCAGAACGCGCGCGACCGCACAATCGCCGCGGCCTACAGCGTGCGAGCGAACGTGCGCGCGACAGTGTCGACGCCGGTAACGTGGCAGGAGCTAGCAGACGTCGACCCCAACGACTTCACGATTGACTCGGTGCCGCAGCGGTTCGCCAAGATCGGCGATCTGCACGCTGCTATCAACGACGTCGCACATGACCTCACGCCGTTGATCGAGATGGCTGATCGTGACGAGCGCGACCGCGGGCTTGGCGACGCGCCCTACCCGCCTAACTTCCCGAAGATGGAAGGCGAGCCGTCGCGGGTGCAGCCGAGCCGAGCGCGACGGCCCAAACCCGAAGCTGATTGATCGCTCGTTTGTGTGAGGAAGCGCCTGTCAATCGGCGGGTTGAGTGACTATCTGGCAACACGTTTGTTCGACGGGCGACCGCAATTTGCGACAAAGGGCGACCAATGGCAGCAGCACCGGCGAGCCAAGGCGATCGGTTCACAACGTTGGCGGACGGGACGGCGACGCCGACCTTGGGTCTCGGCGTGTGGCAGGTTCCCAACGGCCCCGAGTGTGTAAACGCCGTCCGGTGGGCGTTGGACGCCGGATATCTGCACATCGACACTGCGCAGCAAGAGCGGATCGTGGAGAACATGGAGGTCTTTGACTTCGTGCTGTCCGCCGCTGACATGGCAGAACTGGATGCGTGTGACGAGACGGCCGGCACCGATCGCGCCCTCGAGCGACCGTGGTGGCGATGAGAGCGACCGTTAGCTGCCGCTGAACACGCTGGCGAGGTCGAAGTTGACCGGCCGGTCGAGTTGGTCGTAGGTGCACGACGCGGGCTCGCGATCCGGGCGCCAGCGCCGGAACTGCGCGGTATGCCGGAACCGACCGCCTTCCATGTGGTCGTAGGCAACCTCGCACACGAGTTCGGGCCGCAATGGGACCCAGGTGAGGTCTTTGCCGGCGTTCCAGCGAGTGACGCCGCCGGGACGCCGATCAGGCTCGCCCGGTTCGGCCGTTTCCGGGTCGATCACCGGGCCACCCGCTACCCGAGGGGCTCCGCCCCAGGGATGCGACACGTCGTCGGTGCGGTACGGCTCGAGCTCGGCGATCAGCTCGCGGCGTCGGACCGCCGAGAACGCTCCACACACACCGACGTGCTGCAGCACGCCGTTGTCGCCGTACAGACCTAGCATCAGCGAGCCGACCGCGGTGCCCTCCGGCGATGCACGGTGCCAGCGAAAACCCGCGACGACGCAATCAGCGGTGCGCTCGTGCTTGACCTTCACCATGATGCGCTGGTCTTGGCGATAGGGCAGATCGCGCGACTTCGCGACGACGCCATCGAGTCCGGCACCTTCGAAGACCTCGAACCATCGATTCGCAAGCTCAAGTGAATCGGTGGCCGGAGTAAGCAGTACCGATGACGACGCGGAGGCGAGTACCTCCTCGAGAACTTCGCGTCGCCTCGCGAACGGTTGTTCGACGAAGGACTCGTCACCGAGCGCAAGCAGGTCGAAGGCAATGAACGTCGCGGGAGTCTCAATGGCGAGCTTCTTCACTCGCGACGCGGCCGGATGGATGCGTTGCAGCAGCGCTTCGAAGTCGAGCGAGTTGCCCGACACGATCACGATCTCGCCGTCGAGTACGCATCGCTGCGGCAGGCTCGCGCGCACGGCTTCCACGACCTCAGGAAAGTAGCGCGTCAAAGGCTTTTCGTTGCGGCTGCCCAGTTCGATCTCGTCGCCATCGCGAAACACGATGCAGCGAAATCCGTCCCACTTCGGTTCGTAAACCATGTCGGCCGGAATCGCCGGCTGCGATTTGGCCAGCATCGGTTTGACGGGGGGCATCACCGGAAGCCTCATCGCAGCACCTCGTAGCGCGCATAGAGCAGGTCGTCGTCGTCCTGCAGCAACTGGGTCAACGCCATCTTTGGCGTGGGGTCAAGCAGCGGTCCGTCAAGGATGCGTCGCGAGGGGCCGGCTACCAGCATGGGCGCAATCGTCAAACACAATTCATCGAGGACGCCGTCGGCTGCCACCATTGCGAGCAATGTCGGACCGCCCTCACACAAGAGCCGCCGCTGACCGAGCGCGACAAGCGCGTCGACCATGCGGGCAGGGGAGACCACGCTGTGGCCTGCCACGACAACCTCAGCGACCTTGCGTGCAGCGAGCGCGCGGTCTGCCGGCGCTGCCTCACACGTCACGACGA
>Ga0134126_10012406_pt1 | contig 10765 bp, 7 predicted proteins | sample KB31752_FD_96881 | JGI IMG/M metagenome (GOLD analysis project Ga0134126, IMG submission 96881) | Terrestrial soil microbial communities with excess Nitrogen fertilizer from Kellogg Biological Station, Michigan, USA - KB3-175-2 | ecosystem: Environmental > Terrestrial > Soil > Unclassified ...
ATCGCTTGAATTGGAAAATATGGAACATGAACGGTCTGTACTTGCGGTCGCTTAGTTATGTACAATCAGCAAGCTAGAGAAAACGGCGGGAGTGGTTCAGTGGCAGAACGCTAGCTTCCCAAGTTCCCGCTAGCAAATCCTAAGACGCTGGAACGGCGGCATTTAGACAAATCTCACAGGCCCTCAATTGGAAAACAAATGGAAAATTAATGACTGGAATCTCCGATGAATAACGGAGCCCCATGAAACCTGGTCGGATGTGTCGCGGTTGACCCAACTGGCCGCCTTGTCCTGAGCATCGGGCGTCAAAACACCTGCAACCTTGAAGGTAGGGGACTTTCGGAGCGTTTCCCGGGCGGATGGTGTTAGAAACTGGAGCCGGAGTCATTCAGGCGGCGGGGGCCGGTTTCTGGCATCTCTGTCTCCCTCTCCTCCAAATTGGACTCGACCCCACTCACTCGCCGACGAGGTGTAGCAGTTTTCCCGCTCGTATAGTGATTTAAAGGAAGAGTCGCCATTACTCCTAATCTGTTGGCCAGCAAATCTTCTGTGCTGATCTGACTTCGCCGCGGAAAGCATTCAACGACCGATGAGGGCATGCGAATTCAGCGCCTGAGAAAGACCACGGTAGCTCCCGGCTCCTGCAACGCCCCCAGAACTTCTGTGGATATTATGGACAATTCACGACAGTCAAGGTGACCGTCTGGCCTTGTCCTGATGGCGGCTTGGCTGAATCCTGGGCGCCCAGACTTCCTGTGAATGTCCCGGTCGCGCTTGTTGTGCCACTAAAAGTACCCGTGCTCGTATTAAAATTGATCGACATCCACGCGAGGGAAAAGAAACTGAAGTTAATCGGGGGCAATCCTCCGGAAGTCTGCACGGTAAACGAGTACGGTTGATTTGCGCACGCGTTGGGCAGCGTCGCCGAGGTGGTAATTACCAGAGGCTCGGCGATGGTCATAGTATATTGTGCGCGGGCAATCTCCGGAGGATTTCCAGAATCCGTAGCGCGAATGGTGAAAGTATAGGTTCCATCGTTGGTAGCCACTCCGCTCAATAGACCCGAAGACGTGAGTGCCCATCCGGGGGGCAATGAGCCGGAATCCAGCGCCCAAGTGACGGACCCCGTGCCTCCGGTGCTGGTCATCTGCTGACTATAATTCACGCCGCGAGTCGAACCTGCGCCGATGTTTGTTGAAGCAATCGTCAATGGCTCCATCACCCCGCTGATATTCAAGTAATACTGCATATCGGGGCGGGCATCTCCGCGCCAGTCAAATACGTGCACGTAGAATGTGGTCTGAGTGCCCGCCGCGCCAGGGACTTTCATATCCAATGCCGAATCTAAGGTCGTTGCATCAATATCATCGTTGATGCAGCTGGCTCCATATCCAGGCGCTACGCAGCTTTGCAAGCGCGCTCCATTACCGTCAAGCAACTCGATCACGCTGTCCAGGGTATCCGCTCCCCAGCTCCGTTGCGCAAACGTTTCTACGTGAACCGTGCTTCCGGCATTTGCAACCAAGCGGTAATAGTCAGTATCCGGATTGGGCGTTGCAGCATTGATTGGGTCAATGTACGGGCTGATCGAGAGCACATAAGGAATGTTGACGTTCGCGCTGTTTCCTAGGGGGGTTGCCGTGGCGATCGAATCGTTTCGGCCAAGCCCATTGCGAATGATGATGAAATCATTCGCGGTCGCCGTTTGCGGCGGCTGGCCGGAATCTGTCCCAACGGCAGTGAAATTATATGTGCCTACCTGCATAGGCGTCCCGTCAATGTAGCCGGTAGTAGGATCGAGAGTCAGTCCAGGCGGCAAGCCCCCTGAGGAGATTCCCAACGTATATGGCGGTGTTCCCCCGGAAATCGGTATCTGCGAGTGATACAAGATATTCACGGGCGCAGGTGACTGCGGAGAACCCAGGACACTCAGCGGCGTGGGCGTGACGTTTAACGTAATTGCCTGCGTCACCGACGCTGGCGGCACGGATGAGTCCGATACCTGCAACACGAAATTATATGATCCAAGCTGTGTCGGCGTTCCTGTTATAAATCCAGACGCTTGCAAAGTGAGCCCCGGTGGCAGACTCCCGGATGGTATCGCCCAGGTATAGGGATAAACCCCGCCTATGGCGGTCAAGGACGTTGTGTAAGCTTCGTCGATGTACGCCGGATTCAAATTTGCAACGATTTGCAATGCTTGGGAAATATTCAGAATATTCTGTGCGGTGTCGCTGGTGGGCGTGGGACTTGAATCCGTGACTGTCACCGTATAGGGATATCCGCCCCACTCGGTAGGCGTGCCGCTCACGTCCCCGGTGGCTGCATTTAGGGTCAGCCCAGTCGGCAGTGTTCCACTGATCGACCACGTTAATGGGGGCGTGCCATTAACGGCCGCGAATGTATCCGAATAGGGTTGGTTTTCTTCTCCATTTTTCAGCGTCGACTTAGTGATAGTTAACCGCGAATCTACAACAATGGAGAGCGTCAGGGTCGCTGTTTGGGGCAAGGTGAAGTCGGTGGCCTGAATTGTGAAAGCAAACGTGCCGGTCTGTGTAGGAGTGCCCGAGATTAGCGCGTTAGTGGAGTTCGGACTTGTGCCCAAGCTCAATCCGGTAGGGAGCTGTCCCGAAACAATGCTCCAGGTGTTGACGGCCGAGGAACCCTGGGCTGTAATGGACAGCGAGTACGATACGTTCAAGTGCGCCGGCGAAGGTGTGACTGGATTGATGACCAGTTGCAGGAATACCGAAAAGTTAAACGTTTGGCTGCCTTTCGCGTTTGCGTCGGCCGCCTGAATGGTAACTGGGCCGCTCGCCGCCGAATTTGTTGGTGTTCCCGACAGAACTCCGGTTGCGCTGTCGAGCGCCAACCCGCTCGGCAGTTGCCCAGAGATTATCGACCAGCTAACCGTTCCCGATGCCCCGGTCTCTTGGAGATTCTGGGAAAATTGGACGTTACGAGCACATTCCAGATTTGAGTTTGTCGTTATCGTGATGACTTCGGGAGGCGGGGGCGGAGGAGGCGGTGGTGACGTCGTGCTTGCTGCTCCGCCACCGCATCCGGTAAGCCAAGCGAGCATTATCACTTCGAGAAATATCCAAGCTCTTCCCGGCCTGTTCACGCGTTCGCGACCTTGTACAACAAGATTTCCGTTGGCCTCATGACCATCGGAATCTTCGGCACTATTCTCTCTGTTTCCCCGTCTTCGAAGAGATCGAATCTCGGCGGGGTCTGGTTCATAATGAAATCAATATTGCTGATCTTCTGTCCCGCCTGAACGGTGATCGGGTCCTTCTGCGCCGGATTGTCGAATGCAGACTCATATTGGTGCCAGTATTCGTTTGCGCCATAGGTCACAGCTGGGGGGTCGAGGGGGCCCACGCTGGAGCCGCCAGTAAAGGATGAGTCTATGTTCTCGATCTGCACGGTGTAAGTGCCTGGGGTTACGGGAATTTCGTAGTACCCGATGAGCGCGGGATTGCGGCTACCGAAACTGCTGCCAGCAGTATTGTCACCGGTGATGCTTTGGCCGGGATTTCCGGTAAACAAAAATCCAGATACGACGGAAAAGGCGATGCGCATAGATTCGTTTTCCGGCGTAGTTGGATCATCCACGCGCCTGGCGATTACGTTCACCCCCTGCACGGCGGTAACACCATCAGAGAAAAACACAAACCCGCTGATCACACCGTAGTTCGCAGAATAGGCGTTGTTTGGATAGAGCTTGGAGATCCAAGCCATATCGTCTGGCGCGAGAATGGGCAAGCCGGCTGATTTGCGCGACTGGCAGAATTCGACGGGAAACATCAGCGGGAGTCCAGCCAGTTCATCCACTGGGCAATTATTCACAAGCCCGTTCTGATATAGGTCGACATTGATTTGGGAATGGTCAAGCCCGCTAAAGTGGCCCATCTCATGAGTAATAGCTTCATTGAACTGGTCAGCATTGATTTCATAATTGTTTGTGCTTGGGTCGCTCACGCCGTCCTGGAATTCTCCATTCAGCAGGATCAGTGCGGACTGAATGTGTCCAGCAACGGGATCGAGTTCGCAGGTGGAGGTGAAGCCGATCACTAGAGGATCGAGCCCGAGCGCTTTTATCAGTGAACCGTTTGCATCAAAGATCACCGGACTTTGCGTTCCGCTATTGCAGCTTCCCTGAACGGCATTGAAATCTTGAATCGTTTTGACGTCGCCGCCGGATACGCCGCTGATAGCGCCAGCATAAGCGAACTGAATCGCCGTCGTCGGCACGAACTGCCAATTTTGAAAAAGGCTTTGCACAAGAGCTAAGCCCTGAGAGTTGCCGACGACTGTTTGCCCGGAGGGATTGATGCTGAGTGGCCCGGTGTCAACGGTGTAGCGGACTGGGGTTGTGACGACCCATACAAATGGCTGGCCTGGAACCGTCGCTGTCGCTCCGGTCAAGCGCACCGGTCCTCCAGCAAGCGCCTGGGAAGTCACCAAAAGAAAACTAGCAAGAAGGGAGGCCACGCGGCGCATCACGGCCGGGCCGCCAATGCTTGAATCGTTTCTTCGAGAGTCGACAGTGGAACCTTTCCACCGGTCTTCGACAGCATGGTCCTTGCCTGCGCGGAAAAACTGACGCCCCGCGATTCTGACTTAGCCAGCACGCCGGGAAAGAGTCCGATGTTTCCTCGTCCGTTGACGGCATAACTGTTCCCTTTGTTATCGTGCAAGACCCTAAACTGACCTTGCTCCATTCCCACCGGGCTGGTTAAGCCATACTGGGACAGTGGATTGAGGAAGAGGAGGATTTCTTCGGCTTTGTGGTAGCCGCCCGCGCCGATGGGATCCTTCGAATTCCACGCGTACTGCCGGAACGTCATCTCGGGTAGTGCAGCACCCTTAAGTGTCTTGGCGACTCGGATGGTCACTAGCACGGTTTCCAGATTGGGGAACTGCGGATCAGGCTCCAAAATGGCGGAGACCACGTTTCCGCGCACGATTGTTTGCGCGTGCTGCACTAAATAATCGAGGTTTGCTTGAGCAACACTTGCGCCGGTTTGCGCATGTGCCCCAAAGGCCAGCACAGGAAGCAGACCCACTAGAGCAAGCAAACGATGACAGTGCACACGGCCAACTTTCGATCCCATAAGGTCCTGAGCCTTCAGGGTTTCCTCCCCGCGACGTCAATTCAGTTAATCTGAAAGCCAATAACCCACGATGTATGCTGGTAAGGTACTGCATGGATTTTCTTAATGTCAATAGCACTTTATGGGAATTATATACTTAACTCCCTAAAAGGCGATTAAATCGGGTGAGCCGCTAGCAGCCCACCCGTTCGCCTTACTTGCCTTGTAACAAACGTTCGATAAGCTGGATTAGTAGTCCAGCTTTCAGAACGATTTGCAATACCCGGTCAATTCGGCGAAGTGAGACTTTCATGGGGTCTCACTCCTTTGTGTATGGCGGGATAACCCCCGCCGTATAAACCATCACCGAAACAGGGGCATTAGTCCTAGTCGGGGTGGTTGCCGCCCTAGAGCGGCAGGCCGGGTAGAGTTTAATGCGGGTCGCTAGGCTGTCAACGTTTCGTAAGTGATTTTGCGACCCGTAACCGCAGCCACAAAGCTGTCGAGCCTATCCAGCGAATGACGCTTGACGTTGCCCTCATTTAGCCGCCACGCGAACTCGTTAACGTAGGGGTGAATGTGTTTTCGGCTGGCCTTGTGGTAGACGCCATGCAATCCGCGTCGGAGAACGGCGAACACGCTCTCTATGCTGTTTGTGGTAACGCCGTTCCGTGAATACTCGCCACGGCCATGATGGACTGTGCGATGCAGATAGGACGTTCGGAGTCTGTTATAGCCGTTCCATTCGTCGGTGTGAATGGTCGAACCCTTTTCAACGTTTTGAAACACTAGTTGTTCTAGCGCGGACGCCCCTGTCGAATCGGTAGTCATGGCCTTTGTCCGACCGCCGCGCTCCCGCATCCCGACAACGGCAACCTTAGCGGGAAGTCCGCGATCCCCGACGATTCTGATTTTCATGTGTTTGTTGGATTCTTTTCCGCCAAGATAAACTTCGTCTACTTCGACTATGCCGCGAAGGATTGCCGAATCTTTACCGCACGCTTCTCGGAGGCGTTGCAGTACAAACCAAGCAGATTTTTGCGTGATTCCAATCTCTTTCGCGAGTTGCATCGAAGAGATTCCCTTGCGAGCTGTCACAAGCAAGTACATGGCATAGAGCCACTTGTGAAGCGACACATGCGAGCGCTCAAAGATAGTTCCAGTCCGCACGGTGAAGTCAATCGAACAAGGATTGCAGCGATTAAAGCCGTTTTTTCGGGCGGTGATTTTTCCGGTTGTCTTGCACTTCGGGCAGATAACGCCATTGGGCCAAAGGCGAGATTCCAGATACGTACGCGCCGTTTCAACGTTCGGGAAGCGGCCGAAGAGTTGGAAGGTGCTGATTGTGCTACGGCTCATTGGGCTTATCCTCTGACTCAAATAATACAGCAAGGCTTGCTGTTATGTCAAGATAAAAACGGAGAAAAATATGGTAGACGAGTACGTAGATAAGCTTTTTGAAGTTGCTAAATCTTTTCCGATCGACCCGCTAGACCGAAGGGATGTTTTAATGCGTGCGGGATCTTTAGCGGCTATCTATACGCCTTTTTCTTCGGAGAACGAAAAGATCCGCGAGCGGCTTTTCGGTACTACGGCCGAGTCGGAGTGTGCTCTAGGATCACGGTAACCCAAATTTTGGCTCCTTGCGGCGGAGGGACCGGAAGGACGGCAGTAGTTAATTGGGTGGGTTTCCAGCCGTCGCGAGCCGCTGCGTAGACCATTTCTCCAATTTTATTATGCTCGGCCTGAATAATTTTGTACTCGGTCATTTGACTTCTCCTTTTTGGGCCTGCCGCCCTTGCGATTCTTCCTCATAGCGGCGATTTTGCGGAAGTACTCAGGGCCGCGTTTGGCTGTCTTTTGGCCGCCAATGCGACCGGAATAGGCGGTAATTAGGGGGTCCTTGATAGGGCGGTCGCAATGGGGACATTTGAACATATCGGTAACTTAAAGCAAGGCTTGCTGTTAGTCGAGAAGAAAGAAGGGGAGTTAAGTATACAATTCCCCACTTTATGGCCTACGGACGCCGACTTTTAAGTCGCACGTATACATAGCGAGTAGCTGTGGGGCCGGAAGGAGCGCTTTTTGGGGGCCGGCGCTTGTTTGGCAAACTCCTGGTAAACGGTGCCAGCTCAACCGGTCGACGCAGCACTTTCTTGAAGTCTACTCGCAGGAGTTTGAAATTCTAAAGTTTGTCTTGGACGCTGATTTAACCGGAGTCTACGCGAACTCCCAGTCTTACATTCCGTGTTTTTGGTTGCAGGGCTTCCAAGCCGTTAACAGCTTGTTGGAAAATGCAAGGCCGGGGCTTCAACCCGGCCACAAGCCGCTTGTTTGTTTCAAGGGTTTGAACTCCAAGCAGCCTCGCAGAGAGTTTTTCAACAAGCTCCTAATGGGCCTCCTTGTAGTAAACCGGGAATGGAGGAACCATCGGCTTCGGCTGAGGATGCTCTTTCATCTCTTGGAGGACTGTCTGCACGGCTTTCTCGAGTTGGGGATCGTGGCCTTCGCGCCAGGATTTTGGATCCATCTCGACTTCGATATCCGGAGGAACGCCTGTGTTCTCGATTCCCCAATGCCCTTCGGTAGTGAAAAACGCGAGGCTAGGCGCGGTTACGGAACCACCGTCGATAAGCGGAGGATATCCAGTAATGCCCACTTCTCCGCCCCACGTCCTTTCGCCGATCAACGGCCCGAGTCCAACGTGATGAAAAAACCACGGGATCAAATCACCGCCGGAACCCGCGTACTGGTTGATCAGCATAGCCTTAGGGCCGAAAATTGCTTCAGTGGGCTCGGTCATCACAGCACCATTAGGCGTGTACCAATAATTCCAAAGCGTGCGCTGCAAATAGTTGATGATGTAATCGGCTGCCTGGCCTCCGCTATTGAAACGGTCATCGATGATCACGCCTTGTTTGCCGACCTGCGCAAAGAAGTAGCGGTTGAAGGATGTAAAGCCTCCGGTAGCTGTATCGGGCAGGTAGACGTAGGCGATGCGGCCATCACTTAACAGATCCACAGTGCGCATGTTGTTCACCAACCAATCGCGGTGCCGCAAGGAAATTTCTTCGGCGATAGGGACTACGGTGACGTCGCGCGAACCGGAACCATCCGGATTGGGGCCGACTTTCAGCGCAACCTGCTGACCGGCCGTATTCAAGAAGAAACTGTGGAGGTTGTCGCTGCTGTGGAGATCGCGGCCGTTCACGGCGAGAAGATATTCGCCGGGCTTTACCTCGGCGCCGGGTTCGGTGAGCGGTGCGCGAAGGCCGGGATTCCAGTTTTCGCCGCTGTAGATTTTGGCGAAGCGGTAGCGGCCATTTTCCGTGGCGTAATCGGCGCCTAGCAGGCCCAACGAAACAGGCACGACCTTCGGGATATCGCCTCCCGCGACAAACATGTGGCCGACGGAAAGCTTCCCGAGCATTTCTTCGAAGAGATAATTCAAATCCTCACGGCTGACGATTCCCGGAAGATACGCGGCGTACTGTTTTTCAGCGGCGGCGGGATCGAAGCCATAGTAATTTTTCGCATAGAAGTAGTCGCGCTCGATGCGCCACACCTCGTGATACATCTGCTTCCATTCTTCTCTCGGGTGGACGGAAACCTGCATCGCATCCATGTTCAGCAGGCCTTGACCGGGTTTCAACGGCGCGGCCGTAGATGCGATTCCCCACTTTTTGTTCTGTTGGAATAGATACTTTTCTCCGTTAAATGACAGCCGGAAATCGCTTATGCCGGAGGCAATCGGCGCCGCTTTGCGGTCCGCGAGAGTAAATTTGAGCAACGTTACGGACCCACCCTGCTCAGGCGGTTGTGCCTGCTCCAGGTAGACGTCGCCTGCCTTGCCAGTTGCGAGGCCGGCATAGTTCGCCGGAGGCAGTGGCAAGGCTAGAATACGCTGGCTGATGCCTTGGAAATCAATCTGAACGTTGGCAGCCGCTTCGGCATCCTTCTTGTTCTTGCCATCTTTATCTTTATCCGAAGGGGCTGCCGAGGGCGTCGTCTGGTTTTGCGACGCCGCAACTTTTTCTTCGTCGCTCTCCGGCTTTAACGGCGACGCGACACCTTTTCGGAGCACGACCACGTATACGCTGCGGGTCACTGTGCGGCCGTCGCTGGACATGTCCAGGATGGATGCCGTTGGCCCTGAATTTGTACTGGCGGTGAAGTAAAGATACTTCCCGTCCTTATCGAATGCGGCGTATTCCGCATCGCTGAGTCCGTCGGTGATTTGAGTGGCCTTCCTGGAATCGAGCGAATAGACGAAGACGGCGCGCATGTGATTTGTGAGAAGCTTCGTGTACGTAATCCATCGGCTATCGGGCGACCAGGCCGGATTCATCGATTGCCCAAATGAGAAATAAGTGTCAGTGTCGATTTTCACGGGCGTTGGATCGTCCAGATCGACGTACCAGACATTGAGGCGCTTGTCGGTGTAGGCGATTTTCTTGCTGTCTGGCGACCACACGGGATCGAAAAAATATGACGGGGGATTACCCAGCGCAATCGAGCGCGCCGCGCCCATCCCGTCTTGACTCTTGATGTGCATGGCGTATTCCCCAGAGGCGTCGGAGAAGTAGGCGATCGACTTCCCGTTGGGCGACCACGCGGGCGAGCGATCGGCAACGGAGGGCGAATTCGTGACGTTGCGGGCGTCGCCCTTCTCGGCGGGTACGGTGAGAATTTCGCCATGCGCTTCGAAAACAGCGCGGACCCCGGTGGGAGAAATTCCTGCATCCATGACGTGATCGGCCACCTTTTCAAAGTGGGTGCGAATTTCAGGGAAATCTCCCCGGATGGTCACAGGAACTTCGCGCGTCCGGCCGCTGGCTAGATCATAGAGATGGAGCGAGCCGAATTGTTCGTAAACGATTGCCCCGGGACCGGCCGAGGCGGACATAATGTCCATGCCGTGATTTTCGATCACGCGAGTAACGCTCTTTGTGGCCACATCATAGGCGTATAAGGTGATGGGTTCGGTGCGGGCCGAAAGAAAATAAATCTTATTGCCGACCCAGATAGGACTGAAGTCGCTGGCATTTTCGTGCGGGATTTTGACGACTTCGGAGTTGGCCAGATTCGCGATCCACACCTGCGGCGCGAGGCCTCCGCGATAATGCGCCCAGAACGCATGTACGAGCGGGACGCCCACAAAGAAAATCTCGCGCGGCAACGGCGTGTAGGCCAAGCGGGCACCGTCAGCCGAGTACGATCCTTCGTAACCCATCGGAAGGGGCACCTCGTGCGCCGAGCCCCCTTCGGTCGAAATCGTGTAGAGCTGATCGTATCGCGGCGAATAGCTTTTCAGCGCCGAACGGAAAAGAATATTCTTGCCGTCGGGGGTCCAGCCTTCCACGGTGTCCGGACCCGGGCCATAGGTCAACTGGCGCGGCTCGCCGCCTTCGGCAGGCATCACGTACACATTGAAGTTGCCGCCATACTGCGCGGTAAATGCGATCCACTTACCATCAGGCGAGAATCGCGGATTGGATTTGCTTCCTGGTCCGGACGTGAGCTGGAGGGCGGCGCCTCCGCCACGGCTGACGCTCCATATTTCGCCGCCATACGCGAAGGCGATATGCGAGGCACTCAGCGTGGGATTTTGCATCAGCAACGGTTTTTCGTTCTGCGCAGGAAGCACGGCGCAAGTGAAAAGGGCG
>Ga0134126_10012407_pt1 | contig 10765 bp, 10 predicted proteins | sample KB31752_FD_96881 | JGI IMG/M metagenome (GOLD analysis project Ga0134126, IMG submission 96881) | Terrestrial soil microbial communities with excess Nitrogen fertilizer from Kellogg Biological Station, Michigan, USA - KB3-175-2 | ecosystem: Environmental > Terrestrial > Soil > Unclassified ...
CGTGTATTTCTGGGCAATTCTGGAGGCGCATCTGGCGTTTTTCAAATGGCTGTTCGTCAGCAGGAAAAAAAGCCTCTTCCCGGCAAAAAAGCGCGGAAAGCTTCAGGGGTGGTATGTGGGGAGTGTTGTGTGGCAATACTTTGTAAAGGGAAAGAAAACTTTTACAGAAATTGTAAAGGCCAAAAGTTGAATATCCGGGCGAATGCCCTTATTTTTGCAACCAGTCAAAAAGCCCGTAAGGGCTTGTCCGTCAGGACAATCATTAGCGCTGTGCTGGAAACGTGCTAATTTTTCAAAGTACGTTTCCAGCAAAAATAAAACATTATGGATCAATCGTTAGATCAACCCATACAGCTTAAGGACCCGAAACTAAAGGATGTTGCAAACAGTTGGGTAGACACCTCCGCATTTATCTTTTATCTCTATGTATTGATTACTGTTTGTCTGATCCTCGGTGGAAGCTATGCCCTGTGGACACATCGTTACATGGGTAAACCTGAAGTAGAAGTACCCGGTAATACGCTGTACACGCCGCAGTACAAATAATTCAAAAAAAGTTTTTCGGAAAGCATTCTTTTCCTATTTTTGCACCCCCGGTAAACAAAGGGAAACAGTTCTTTCTAAATAAGTTTAAGATCTTTTAAAATAAGATCTGTATGCGGAAGTAGCTCAGTTGGTAGAGCGCAACCTTGCCAAGGTTGAGGTCGCGGGTTCGAGCCTCGTCTTCCGCTCAAACCGTCCGACCGGGTAAACCCCGGTCGGGACGTGAGATTCCATCCCCCGCGATGGAATTTTTCATTTAAGCCCATCAGCCCTTCGGGCCAAAAGGTAGTCGTCCTATCGGGCGAAAATAAAGATGTCGCCCTTGTGGTGGAATTGGTAGACACGCAAGACTTAAAATCTTGTCCTACGCAAGTGGGGTGCAGGTTCAATTCCTGTCGGGGGCACAAAAGCCGGTCAATCGACCGGCTTATTTTTTTACACCGATAATAATTCCCGTCGCCCAGGCCTGCGAGGTAAAAGAGATATCCTCCCTTGCTTCCAACGCCGCGATCAACCACATCGCCTTCTCCTGGTGCCCATCCGGCCAATTCGGCTGAGGCAACATATCATCGAGTATATATAACCCGCCGGGCTTGAGCATGTCCAGCGCTTCTTCGAGCATCAGGTATTTCCCATGCCAGGTGTCTGCAAAGATGTAGTCGAACTTTTCGTTCTTATGCCGCTCTATCCACTCGCCGCCATCGGACGCTGCAAAGGCCAGCCGGCGATCGTCACCCAGATACTGCCGCGCAATCCCCAGAAAAGCCGGGGCATTGTCTACCGAGATCAGGCGGGAGGTGGTGCTTGAGAAATAGAAATGTTCATTGGTGTAAGTTTAAAGTAGGGGAGGGGCGTCGCACGAAAAGCAGTCCCATGATCGCGCCGACGAAAGCCAGACAGGCTGATAGCCGCATGATCTGCTGATAGACCTTGATAAACCCGGTTCGATAGGCTGCGGCGATGGAAGCGCTATCCTCTGAACGGGCAGGCACATGCGCATTTCCCAGATCACCGGCCTGCGCCATCGCTTGCTGTCTGGTCTCCGCCTGCATCGGCAGTGCATCCAGCCGTTCATGCAGGGCCTGTGTAAAAAGAAATACCGCCAGCGCTCCCAGGATCGCATTGGCAAATACATTGGCGACCCGGGTAAGCGCATTGTTGATGCCGGAGGCAACGCCTGAATATTGATCGCTTACAGCATTCATCACCGTTGTCGTCAGGGGTGCCACGGTAAACGACATACCCAATCCTAACACCAGCACGCCGGGCAGAAAGCTTGTCCAATAGGAGGCCGGGCCCTTCGTCAATCCAACAAAAGAAAGCAGCAACATGCCGCAGCCTGTAAGCCCCGGCCCGAAGATCAGAAAAAGACGAGGGCCCCATTTGTCAGCCAGTATGCCTGCCGGGCGGGCGATGGCGATCATCAGCAAGGTAAAGGGAAGGAAGGTCAACCCGGATTGCAACTGGCTATATCCTTGCGCCTGTACGAGATTGAGTGAAAGGAATAGCATCGCGGATGATAAACCGGCATATAAAAAGAATGTAAGCAAATTGACACCGGAAAACACGGGATTGGCAAAGAGATGAAGCGGCATCATGGCATTCGGGCTCTTGCGCTCGATGGCGATAAAAACAAAAAGCAGCAATACACCGAGAGCCAACGACCCGCTGACGGTCCAGTTACCAAAGCCCACAGCCGGCATTCGGAGAAAACCAAAGGTCAGGGCTGCAAGGCCAAGCGCTATCGCCACCACTCCCGGCAGGTCGAGGCGCATATTGCCGGCTTCCGCCTGCCCGGTTTCGGAAACCCGCCGCGAAAGGATCAGCAGGGCGATGATGCCAATGGGCACGTTGATGAAAAAGATATACCGCCATAAACCCGCATCGGCAAGCGCTCCGCCCACTACCGGGCCGCCAATGGTGACGATAGTCGTTATGGCGCTCCAGGTGCCGATCGCCTTGCCTCTTTCTTTTTCATCGATGGAAGAGCTGAGGAGCGCGAGGCTTCCCGGGATCATCAATGCGCCTCCCATCCCCTGGATCACCCGAAAGGTGATCAGCGTAGAAGTCCCCGGTGCAAGACCGCAGGCGGCGCTGGCGCAGATGAAGACAAAGATACCGATCATGAATATCCGCTTTCGGCCAAGCCGGTCGCCCAGGGAACCGCCCACCAGGATCAAGGCTGCCAGCATCAGCAGATAAGCGTTGAGTATCCAAAAGAGGTCGGCGGCGGTGGCTTGCAGGCTTTTTTGCAGGGATGGCAACACCACGTTCAGGGCCGTGCTGTCGATAAAGGCCATCGCCGACGCCAGTATGGTCGACGCAAGGACCCATCTGCCTGCAGGACTGCCTAAAGGGACTGTTGCCATCTTTTAAAGATAGGAAAACTAGAACACATACTCCGGCGGCGTTATGCCTTGGCAACGCAGATAGATCGTCGCCTGGCCGCGATGATGTATGATATGATCCATTGTAGCAAAGAAACCATAGATCACCTCGTCCGTTGTTGGTCTTTCCCTGGCAGCCGCCGCATATGTTCAAAAACTATCTTCATACCTTGCTGGGACTTCAAAAAAAGATCATCGATCGGCAGAGCCTCGAATTGCAACAAGTCAGCAATGACAACGCCAAACTGTCGAACGAAAAAGAATGGTTGCTCAAAGAGATCCATCACCGTGTAAAGAACAATCTCCAGATCGCCATTAGCCTGCTCAATACCCAGACCTATTACCTGGACAACGCGAAGGCGGTGGAAGCCATCCGCCAAAGCCGCAACCGGATGTACGTCCTGTCGCTGATCCATCAACGGTTATATCAGGCGGATAACCTGGAGCTGATCCATATGGATCGCTATGTCCCGGAGCTCATCGGCTACATCGAGGAAAGTTTTGCTCTCGATCCCAATATTCACTTTCACATCCATATCGACCCTGTACAACTCGACGTCGCCCAGGCGATCCCCATTAGACTTATTATCAATGAAGCGGTTACCAATTCCATCAAGTATGCGTTTCCACAACGGAACGGTGGAACCATCCATATCCAGCTGAATTACCTACAAGGGAATGATCTCTTACTGAAGATTACGGACGATGGGGTAGGGGTGAAGCCCGGTTTCGATATTAAGCAAACCTATTCCATGGGCATGCAGATCGATACCCTTAACGAACAATTGGAAGGGACGATGACCATTGAAAATAAGAATGGACTAGAGATTTCTATAGGCTTTAAAAAAATATCCTAACTTGGCATCGAATTGTCGACTACAACAGTTGAGTATGAGTAAGTCAATCCTCATCGTGGAAGATGAGCTAGTAGTAGCCAACGATATCCGGCTTACGCTGGAACGCGCGGGGTACATCGTATTGGGTGTTGCCCGTTCCTATCATTCGGCTATGGATATGATCTCACTTACTCCCCCGGGCCTGGTGCTGCTCGACATTTTCCTCAAAGGGGATCTTACCGGCATCGATCTCGCCGCCCAGCTCAACAAGAAAGATATCCCATTCGTCTATCTCTCTGCCAATTGCAATAGTAGTGTGCTGGAAATGGCCAAGGTTACCCAACCTTCCGGGTTTATCGTAAAACCTTTCCGCGAGAAAGACCTGCTGGTCACACTGGATATCGCCCGTTATCGCCACGATATCAAAAGGCAAATGGCCACAGCCGCGGCGGAGCAACTGCCGGACCGGCGATATAAGACCGGCGTTACCGCGGAAGGCAACGAACCGCATCCCGCCGAAGGCCTCAGCGGCATCATCGGCAAAAGCCCCAACATGCTCAAAGTCTTCGAACTGGTCAGAGAGGTAGGACCACTCGATACGTCCGTGTTGATCCTGGGTGAAAGCGGCACCGGTAAAGAAGGGATTGCAACGAATATTCACCAGTTGTCGCCCCGGCGAAATAAGCCCTTCGTCAAACTGAATTGTGCTGCACTGCCCCCTAATCTGGTGGAATCGGAATTATTCGGACACGAACGGGGGGCCTTTACAGGAGCCTTCGATCGCCGCATTGGAAAATTCGAGCAGGCTAACGGTGGGTCGCTATTCCTCGATGAAATTGGCGAAATGCCTGCTGCCCTGCAGGTAAAGCTGCTCCGCGTACTGCAGGAAAGAGAGATCGAACGGCTCGGAGGCCGGGAGACCATCAAGGTCAACGTCCGGATCATCGCTGCTACCAATGCTAACCTGGAGAAAGGGATCGCCGAAGGCCGTTTCCGTCTGGATCTGTATTATCGCCTGAACGTATTCCCCGTGATCCTGCCGCCGCTGCGGACCCGGAAGGAAGATATCCCGCTGCTCGCCGATCATTTCATAAAGATGTATGCCTCCAGAGCCAACCGGAAAACTGAAGCCATCAGTCCGGACGCACTTGCACGACTCACAGAATACACCTGGCCCGGCAATGTTCGGGAGTTGCAGAATGTCATCGAGCGCAGCGTGCTGATGAGCAGCGAACCCATTCTCCGCGACATCTCCTTTATGTCCGCTTCGGCTCCTCTTAAAGAACCGGCTGTTGAAGACAGCCCGCGTGTAAAGACCATCGCCGAGATGGAACGCGATCACATCCTCACCGTCCTCCGCAAATGCAAAGGCCGCATCTCCGGCTCCGGGGGCGCCGCCGAACTACTGCGGCTTCCCGCTTCCACGCTCAAAAGCAAGATGAAAAAGCTTGGTATCGAAAAGACTTACAAGGAATAAGATATTAGCCAAACAAAAATATCGGGAAATGTAATAAAAATGAATGAACATTCACTTATTTTTGCCCATGCGCGTCCGTGACGAAAATAAAATAGAAGCACTTCTTGCCGAGGCCCGGAAGATGGTAGTGGAAGAAGGCTTCGACGGACTGAGCATGCAAAAGCTGGCCAAAGCTGCGGGCGTCTCCCCGGCCACGATCTATATTTATTTCAAGGATCGCGACGACTTGCTGATCCAGCTCTACAAACGTGAGACAGATCGATTCTTTGAATACATCTTTCGGGACTTCGACCCCGAAATGGATTTCGCTACAGGCATGACCGTCCAATGGAAAAGTCGCGCCAGCTACGTCATCGACAATCTCGATAACACGCATTTCATGGAGCACTTTAAATATTCACATTTGCATCAGAAGGCGATGGCTCTTCGGGATCCGAAATATGCCGAAGGACTTAAACGTTTCGTCCGCAAAGCAATTGACAACAAGGAATTGGTGGAAATGCCGTTCGAGGTGTATTGGTCCGTAGCCTTCGCACCCCTCTATAACCTGGTCCATTACCATAAAGCCGGCCGCAATATGGCCGGCGATCCCTTCGTACTCACCGACGAGATGCTCATGCAAACCCTGTCGCTGGTGCTGAAGGCGCTCAAGCCATAAAAATTTTTTGCATATTTAACTAAATGAATATTCATTTAATTATGAAACCAAAACACACCTTCTCCCGCTACCAGACTTTTGTGATCGCGATCATCGCCATCCTTCAATTCACCGTTATCCTGGACTTTATCATCCTGGCTCCGCTCGGCGCACAAATGATGCGCGTCCTTAACCTAAGTCCTTCCCATTTTGGCTGGGTCGTCTCCGCCTACGCCTTTAGTGCCGGCATCTCAGGCATCCTCGCCGCCGGGTTCGCGGATAGGTTCGACCGAAAGAAAATGCTGTTATTCTTCTATGCCGGTTTTATCCTCGGCACTTTTCTTTGCGGCATCGCCCCCGGCTACACCTTTCTGGTTGCAGCCCGCGTGATCACCGGCATGTTCGGCGGCGTCCTGTTCTCGATCAACATGGCGATCATCGCCGATCTCTTTCCGCTGGAAGTCCGCGGCCGGGTGATGGGCTTCGTACAAACGGCATTCGCCGCCGCACAGGTTCTGGGCATTCCGCTGGGCCTGCTGCTGGCGGGTGATTGGGGCTGGCACATGCCCTTTCGCATGATCGTAGCCGTGTGCATCCCGCTGTTCCTGATAATCCTGCGCTGGATGCGGCCGGTAAACGATCATCTCAGGCAACGTGCAACTCAGCGCCCCATTACCCATTTGCTGCGCACGGCCTCGCAGAAAAGACATATCCGCGCTTTTGTCACGACAGCATTTCTTTCCACCGGGGGCTTTCTTATGATGCCCTATTCCAGCGATTTTCTCGTGCATAATGTCGGTATAGGGGAGGATCTGCTGCCCATTGTCTTCGTCGTCGCCGGTGCAGCGGGCATCATAACCGGCCCGCTCATTGGCAAATGGAGCGACCGGGTCGGGAAGTTTCGGGTGTTCATCGACGGCAGCATCCTCGGCACCGTAATGGTGTTGATCCTCAGCCGTCTTTCCATTACTCCCCTTTGGGAAGTGCTCGTGCTCAATACACTCATGTATACCGCCGTATTCTCCCGGATCATCCCCAGCCAGGCGCTGATCTCTGCCGTACCCGACTCGCAGGATCGTGGGGCTTTTATGAGCATCAACGCTTCTATCCAACAGTTGGGTGGAGGTATCGCATCCACGATCGGCGGATTTATCATCGCGGAGGATACACAGGGCAGGCTGGTGCATTACGATACCCTGGGGCTGGTGACGATCTGCGCTTATATGATCTGCGGCGTCCTCATGTGGCGGGTGAACCAATATGTATTGGGGAAAACTGTTCAACCAGCATCTTCTTATACCACTTAAATTGATACCGGTTAAAGGCGTTGGCGACATCGATCGCCAACCCTTTTAGCTCCTCCAGCTCACTCGTCTGAAACGATTTGTCGATAAAATAGGCATAGTTCCGATCCAGGAATAGGCGTACCCTCGAGTGCAGCTCTCCGGCCTGAAGAATGCCGGCTTGTTCCAGCTCCCTGTATTTCTGCTTCAGGTCTTTTTCTTCCTTTTCCTTCAAGCCCCGGATCATGGAATTGATCTCCTCGAGCCCAAGACCGTCGGAATAAAAAGGCCTGATCTTTTGCAGGATCCTGTTGACCACTTGAACATAGTCGTCATACAACAGGTGAATCCGTTTCCATTGGCGGTAATTGGTCAATAGCCGTTGCTGGTCCGCACCCGGCCGATGGAGAAAATAAAGAAAAGCTTCCTTATCCATCTTCCGCTGTTGTTGCACCTGCGCCTCGATCTCCTTTTCCAACAACAGGGCTACCTTTTCGCCGTCTTTGGCGGCATATTTGACTCCATCGAAATCGAAGGTCTTGACGTCTATCTTTTTTTCATAGATCGCCCTGGTAAGCTCCGCATCCTTTCTATTGCTGTCGATCACGGCCTGAAGCTGCCCCGTTTCCTCATTGAACAGCTCTTCAAAGGTCTTCGCGGACGGCCGTTCTTCCAGCGCTTTATCGAGATCCCATTCCTTGGTTTCGATATACCTGCCCTCGTAATATCCCTTGTATTCCACCGGCAGGGCATATTCGGCTTTTTTGCCAAGATACTCTTTCTCGAACTGTCGCTCGTCGTAATACTCGACGGTTCCCTCGAACTTTACCGGACGATAGAGCTGGGAGGTAGTTCTCTCCTGCAGCGGCCCGGTGCCCTCGAACAATGTCCAGGCGCTGCTTTGGTTCGCCGGCGTCTCCAGCCCCAACTTATCCAGGTGGTTCTTGCGTTCCTCCAGTGTGGGATGGCTCGCCCATTGATTCTTGAAATTGATCCGGCTCCGGGAAAACTGATGAACAAAATGATAGCTGATATCGGGTAATCCCTGCGTCAGCGGCAGATCGTATTCCACCGCTACCTGCCGGAAAACGGAAAGCTGGTTGGAATAGATATTCCGGGAGATCCTATTTTGTTTTACCCGGGCATTGGCCTCGCTGAGCGCGATATTGTAACAATTGCCCGCTATCTCTACCCGGCTAAGCGCACTCACCAGGTTATTGCCGCCCGAAACCCCGGCCGAAACCGCATCGGCATGGAACTCCATCTCGCGGCTAAGCCCCATATAATTCTTGTTGACGAAACCATACATCCCGCGGAGGATCCATTGAATTCCCTGCGCGATCCTGGCCGTCAGTTTCGCAAAAAGGGCCGTCCCCCAATGCAGCTTGCCCCACGCATTCAGGAAGCTCGCATAACCCTTGTTCTCATACAGCATATTGTGGATTACTCTGTTCACATTATAGGTAAAAGAGCCCAGCCGCATGCTCCGCTGGCTGAAATGACCGAATTCGTGCGCCATTACGGCCTTGAATTCGCTTATATTGACGCTGTTGACCAGCCCGAGGCCGATCTCGAGATTCTTGGGTATAGGAAGGAACATGCTCCAGAAGCTGGAGTTGTAAAAAACACATGCATTCACGTCGGGACTCAAAAAGATCTTCCTGGGAAAACGGGTTCCGGTAGCTTTTGTCAGATCCCGGATAAAAGCAAAAAGCTGTGGTTGCTCCGCTTCGGAGATTTCCACCCGCTGAGCGTTCTCGTCTTTCGACACAGCAAAGATGAATTTAAACAGGAACACGAGTACGGAAATGCCCGCGCCGATCATCCCTATGCCGAAGATCAGTCCGAAAAGGTTGCGGAAATTGAGCATCAACAGGACCCCCAGCCAGCCAAGGATAATAGCCAATACCATAGCCGCAGCCATCAGGATCAGGTATACAACCATAAAAAGTATGATCGACCCGATGACTTTATACACCTGTTTTTGCATAACGCTAATTTAGAAACCCGTAATCCACTACGCGCCGCAAATATTGCTTGTCCCGGATCACCCAGGTGTATTCCGTACCCTTGTTGTCGATATTCAGCATGTAGATATAGAACGTGTGTTTGTCGTTGGACAAAAATACGCCATTGCGTGACCGCGTGGCCCCGTTCTCATTATAGCTGAATTTCGGGTCATAAAGATCAGAATAAGCGGTGGTGGGAATGGGAACGGTATCCTTATCCACCACCACGGTAATCGATTCGATAGTCGTATGCGGCGGCTGACCATAGACGCCACCGTAATAAGGTTTACCATCGATCCGCAGCAGATGGCCTTCCTGCTGCATGAGTTTGTGCCTGGCTGCTAAAAAGACACCGGTTTTGATGATCACCTGGATATGGTCATCAGCGTATTTCATAAAATTAGGGCCATAGTCCACCACTGGGACCGATGGCAGCGAAGGTTTCCCGACGCTCTCGTCTACCCCCGCCAGGCAAAAGGTCGACACATCGCTCCGAATCTCCTTATCACTGATATGCGAAAAATTGTCTCTTTTCTGGCGAAAATCCGGGAAATCATAGTCCTGGGCAAGAACGGCGAGACCACAGCACAGGAACAAAAGAGAAAAAACGATACGCATGGTTCTTTATTTATAGCTGTACTGGTATTCGATGCTACCCAACAGCTCTTTTTCCTTATTATAACAGAAATCTTTCGCTTTTAAACCCTTATCATCATAGACATAATACCATTTCTGGTAAAAGCTGTTCCCCTCCTCGGGCACGATAAGCGAGGACGATAAATTGCCATCTTCATATTCGAACATATCCATGGGAAGTAACCGCTTTGCCCTGATACTATAACGTACGATATCCGTGAGCCGGTTGCTGCTATCGTAATAGTAGTAGATCACGGGCAGATCCTCTCCCTTCCGGCGCGCATGCTCCTCCGTGACATTGCCTTTGTCGCCCAATACGAACCGTACATAGGTGGTGTCGCTCCCGTCCCTGATCTTTAACATGGACAAAGGTTTCTCCGGATAGACCGGAGAATAGCTCCAGGAATGGACCTCGACCTCTCTGAAATGGTTATCCGTTTCCAGGGAAGTATCGGAAATAGAGCTAATCCGTCCCTGATCGTCATACCGGTACTCGGATACATTCTCGTAGGTGTCACTAGTATCCGTATTTTTCAGTATCCGTCCCTGCGGGCTGTAATCGGTGATAATCCAGGAATCCGATGTCCCCGAGGTCTTGGTATGGGTAGTGATACGTGAATAATCCGCCGACACCTCCTGCTCGCCTAAAAACCCCTCCGTGGGTTTGCCATCCGCTTCGGAACTGTTCAGGGTGACCGCTTTGACCCGGTTTTCCCGGTAAAGCTTCCAGTGATGGGTCGTCTGCTGGTTTACGAGCAGGTCTTTATAGTAAAACTGGGCCTTACTTGCCTGGCTGATGATGCAAAATAGCAGGCATCCGATAGGTAGCTTCATCATACGTAAAGGAACGAAAAAAACCGTTTTTTAATACATGAAACTCCCCCAGGAAGCTTATTTTAGTTAAAATTTTAACTGCTGTGTCGCATCTTCACGAACGTAAGGAGAAAAATTGTCTGA